>JACLAD010002963.1_pt1 | contig 106412 bp, 101 predicted proteins | sample 8027901 | NCBI WGS metagenome assembly JACLAD01 (sample SAMN15725071, study PRJNA655200) | protist metagenome | isolation source: fluorescence activated cell sorting (FACS) single amplified genomes of... | place: Spain: Blaines Bay Microbial Observatory, Mediterranean Sea | collected 2016-07-05 | reverse complement strand
TGAAGATCGTTGTAGAAAGTAATCGCATACAATCCCAAGTCTGCGACCGGTTTCACTCGATCAAGACGGGCTGTTCTGAACGGCAGTGCAGGTTGAGATGAATAAGAAGCTCCTCGGCCTACCCAAATATCCGTAGTATCATTGAGCCGAATCGCAGGGGTGATTTCCGTATTTGCGTAAGCACCCTGCTGGGTGAGGATCTCCGCCGTTGAAAGCGAGGTGAGCATGATATCCACTAAGTTACTCTCCATAATCTTTAGCATATCATCTCGATACACCTTGATTGGATTATAACGCCCACTCGATTGTCCTTCTGAGTCTTTCTGCAAACCAGCCGTCTTGCAACCATTTGCCATGTCAGCGTCTTTTGCGTCTGCAATAATGAAATCTTTTGGAGTGTATTGACCATTGCGAATGCGGGCCAACTTTTGGTCTAGTCTTTTGCTCATAAGTTGTATTTGGGCTGGTGTTGAGAAGATTTTTCCGAAGTCGGAAATTTAGTAAAATGATTCTACTTAAGAATCCTGGAAAAGGCGCTGGTAGCTCAAGACAATACAGCCTTATTCAAAATCTGATTTTTCTGCAAATTGAAGATGGGATTGGAAAAGAATGTGATCTTGGAGGAGGCTTCAGATTTCTGATGAAGGTTTACTTCAGCAAATCAAGCAGGGAAGGATGATCCCACTGTCAATTTTTTTTAGAATCGCGCAGCAGGATCTAATCGAAACTCAACAATCGGCGTAGGAGACTTCTCCATTGGGCATAGTCGTATTGCAAAACTCCGCATTATTGAGCAGGCTCAAGCGGAGGTCAGCCCCCATGAGAGTGGCTGCGCTCAGATTTGAACGACTCATATCAGCTCTGATCAAGTTGGATTCGCTCAAGTCGGCACGAATGAGTTTTGCCTGCCTCAGGTCTGCGTTGTTCAGGTTTGCCTTACCGACGAATGCCTCAGTTAGGTCTGCATTATAGAGTTGTGCATCACGCATATCTGCACCACTCAAGTCTGCAGCTCCCAAGTAAGCTCCACTTAGGTAAGCTCCTGAAAGTTTTGCTTCCTGAAGATTCGCACCCCGCAGTTTGGCTTGCTCAAGATTCGCGTTACTCAGATCTGCTCCACGTAAGTCTGCACTCTGAAGATTGGCTCCCAAAAGAATTGCATTGCTTAAATCAGCATTGCGCAGCTCTGCTCCGCTCAGATCACAGCGGACACATTTCTTCATTGATTTGACCATCCGAACATCATCATCATTGAACGCCTGAACTGTCCATCCAAAGGTCAGGGCCAATGCGAGAAACAGATATTTCATTGAATTTCCTTTAAGAAAGAAGCACATCGTTATATTTCGGGATCTGCTCCACAACCAAAATTCGAGGATTGAAAAGAAAAAAGTTTCTAAGCAACATCTATGCAGTCCACAAAGTGCTGTTCGGTTGAATCCTTCAGATCTCAATCAAGTGCAAATTCAGAAGGCTCACAATTAAAAAAATTTTTTGTTTGACATATCAATCTCATAGTGCGGTTTTGCCAAAATTTTCTTCCAAATGGATTTTGGGGAACGCCATGTCTTGGGAAGTTTAATCAACAATCTAGAATGGGAGGTCACGACAGCTACATCCTGGATCAGTAGAGTTTTCGAGCAAAGAACCGAAGCGGTTCAGATGAGATTATTATTTCTATTCCTGATGGAGTCAAAAATATGAAATTCTTTAAGTCTATTCTGATTACAGCCTTATTTGCTGGATTAGGTGTTACAGCCTATGCCGCCCCAACAAGCCAGGATCTTGGTAGTAAATGGTGCAAGGATGTTCGTATCCACTTTTTTGCTGGTGGAGCTGAAGGGGATGGTTTCGCTGGAATTGTCCAGGCTGGTGCAGAAAATGCCATTAGAGATACTGGCGCAGATGCAGAAATTCTTTACTCCGAGTGGCAGTCAGACCGAATGATTCAACAACTACGTGAAGCAATTGGTGCAGGAGTAGATGGAATTGCGATGATGGGACATCCAGGAGAGGAAGCAATAATGCCACTTGCGGCGGCCGCCAATGAGGATGGGATTCTGATGATGTATCAGAATGTTGATGTGCCCGCAGTCAGAGCAAAATTCGGAGGCGGATATGTTGGTGCAAACCTAGCCACACAAGGATATCTGCTTGGCCAAGAGGCCATCCGAAGATTTGATCTGAAAAAAAGGAGATAAAGCTGTCGTTATGGTGCCAATTGGAGATTACTCTCGAGCACAGAGAGAAGATAACGTACGCATTGCTTTTGAGGAACATGGAATGGAGGTCGTTGTGCTGGATGGCACGCCGGAATATGCAACAGATCCCAACTCAGCTATTCCCGTCATTTCAGCCGCACTCGCAGCCAATTCCGATGCAAAGATTCTAGTTCATACGGGTGGCCAAATGCTTGGAAATGCTGAAACATTCGCTGTTGCAGCTGGATATGGCCCGAATGAATTACTTCAAATTGGTTTCGATACCAGCCCACAGGTCATGTCTGGATTTGTCAATGGATTCGTCCATTTGACATCTGACCAACAACCCTTTTTGCAAGGATATTTGCCTGTTTTATCACTTTGCCAAATGAAGGTGATGGGTCTAGGTGCTTTGAATCAAGATACTGGAGCTGGCTTTGTCACAACAGAAAACTATGAATCTGTTATGTCTTTGGCTAACGCTGGGTTGAGGTAAATGACAGTAGCTGACCTCCTCTGAGGTCAGCTATCTTTTTTCAAAAGTATCGGTAAAGCGAACCATCCGGGAAAATTGATTCGTTTTTAGTCAACTAACACTGTTTAACTACTCAAAATACTTAAACTTATCTGCCAAATTCGTCTTCTATGGAACCAATAATTGAGTTAAGAAACATCAGTAAAAAATTTGGTGGCATCACTGCCCTGAATTCAGTTTCACTAGAAGTTAATGAAGGAGAAGTTGTAGGATTGATAGGGGATAACGGTGCAGGGAAATCGACACTAATTAAAACATTAGTGGGAGTTCATCAACCAGACTTAGGTGAGATCTTTATTCGTGGCCGGAAAGCTGAGCATTGGAATGCAAAAAAAGCAAGAGAGACAAAAATTGAACCTGTCTTTCAGGACCGTGCATTAACGCCCCAGCAGTCCATAGTTTGGAATATTTTCATGGGGAAAGAGCTAAGATGTCCTCTGGGTTTCATACGAGTAAAAGAGCAACAAGAAGAAGCCAATAGGATAATCCGTGAAATCGGTTTTACTTCCAAGTTAATTGATGCAAAATCTCAGGTAGGCAATTTATCTGGGGGCGAGCGCCAGGGCGTTGCTATAGCCAGAGCAATTTACAATGATGCTGAATTGATTATCCTTGATGAACCAACGACAGCACTATCTTTAATTGAAACCCAGAAAGTATTTGATTTCGTAAATAATATCAAAGCAAAAGGGAGGTCAGTCCTTTTTATTGGTCACAATATTTTTCATGTGTTCGACATTTCAGACAGATTTGTAATTTTAGATCGAGGAAAAATCGTCCATCAACTCGAAAAATCTGATGTTGACAGCCCAGAGAGCCTCATAAAGATCATGAAAGAAACAGTTGAGAAAGGTGAGTAATTCATATGAATAAAGAATTCACAATTAATTCTTTTATCTCAGAAAATAGTCGTCCTCTGAGTAGCCTTTTTTACTTTATGTTGATCATGACAATTTTCTTTACTGCTTCTCCAGAAGTCTTTTTTTCAACAAAATTTCATCAAGCAGTTCTTACGGTTTATCCAATAATTATTTTCCTAATCATCCCGCTAGTCTTTGTTGTTACAATGGGAGAAATAGATCTATCATTTGCTTCTAATTTTGCTTTTGCTTCATGGATTTTTGCACTACTGATCAAAACTTTTAGTGTTGATCCCTTCTTGGCTTTCCTCCTGGGGATTCTTGCAGGTGCTTTTATTGGTGTTCTGATGGGATGCCTTGTTGTCTATGGGAGAATCTCGTCGCTGGTTGCTTCCCTAGGGGCACTTTTTCTAATCCGCGGATTCCTATTTGTTGTGAGCGACAGTAAGTCAATCACAATTATTGAGATCAGGAAACATTGGATCTACGACTTACTTGTAGGAAAATTTTTTGGTTTTCCAATGCAATTTATTTGGGCAGGGATCTTGGTATTATTGCTTATTTTCTTTATCATCGGCATGTCTTTGGCGCCCACATTCACCATATCGGAGATAATCCTGAGAGTGCAGCCCAAATGGGGATAAATGTGGACCGGACAAGAATTTTCTGTTTCATGTTTTGTGGGATTGGAGCCGCCTTAGCAGGAATGTTTTCTACTCTAGTTAATTTTACATGGTGGCCTACCCAAGGCTTTGGCTATCTTCTACTAGCACTTGCCAGTGTTTTTGTGGGAGGAACTCCTACATGGGGCGGTGTCGGAACAATCTTTGGATCTGTATTTGGCTCAGGTGTGATTGCTTACATGGAGACTGGAATTGTTGCAATGGGTTGGAGTGGTTTGTGGCGACAGTTCTTCAACGGTTTGATCATCATCCTTGCTTTGCTTGGGCACAGATTTCATGGCAACAGAATTAGGTAATTATGACGAATTTAGTAATTTGGAATGAATTTATTCATGAGCAGGAAGATGAAATCGTAAAATCAATTTATCCAAGAGGAATCCACAACTGTCTGAAGGATTTCCTAAATGAAGAGAGGTCCCTCAACATTACTACGGCCACCCTTCAGGAAGTAGATCATGGTTTGCCGGAAGCCCTACTTGATGAAACAGATGTTCTTATCTGGTGGGGCCATAAAGCACACAAGCTTGTAGAAGATAGGATCGTGGATCGGGTACAGCAAAGAGTTCTTGAAGGAATGGGTCTCGTTGTCCTTCATTCCGGCCATCACTCAAAAATCTTCAAAAGATTGATGGGAACGACCGCCAATATTCGCTGGGCTGAACGTGGAGAGAAGGAGAGAGTATGGGTCTGCAATCCTGGGCACCCGATCGCAAGTGGGTTGGGTGAATATTTTGAGATTGAGATGACAGAGATGTATTCAGAGCCCTTTCAGGTACCTTCACCGGATGAGACCGTCTTTATAAGTCTGTTCGAAGGAGGAGAAGTATTCCGGTCTGGACTTTGTTACAAGCGAGGCAATGGAAAGGTATTTTACTTCAGACCAGGACACGAGGCCTACCCAGTCTATCACAACAAAGATGTGCAGAGAGTTATCAACAATGCAGTTCATTGGGCTTGCCCTGAAACCAACTCAGGGATCTGGATAGATCGTATCGCAAAGGGCATTGACAACATGGAGCGCAAAACTCCTGTAGAACCAATCGAAACCAAAGGATATAAAGTCAATCATGACTACAAAGAATGATATTGGTTTCCCCAGATTAGATTTCATCTGAAGTAACAGAACTCATTTCCAATATGAAAGAGCTCTACCATAATTACAAAAACAACGGTTTTGTTGTCATCCCTAATTTATTTGACGAATCAAAAATAAATGACTTACTCGCCGAGACTCTTCGGCTTTGCAGAGAAGAAGGTAGCAAGCTCCCCAAAACTCACCTATTGACGAATGAATCAAGACCACCTTCCAGTCTTGACGAACTAAGTAACGACGATCTAGTCTCCCATTTCCTCGCACTGCATTTTCCCCACAAGATGTCCTCTTTATTCGGGTCTATGCTAGATGCCCCAGAGCTAGTTCCCTTTTTGGTAGATCTCATTGGTCCCAACGTCAAGTGCATGCAATCCATGCTGTTCGTAAAGAAAGCTGGCAAGCCAGGTCAGGCATGGCATCAAGATGAGCACTTCATACCCACACGGGACCGCTCATTGACAGGAGTCTGGATTGCGCTGGATGACGCCACCATTGAAAATGGATGCCTTTGGGTCATTCCAGGTTCACACAAAGCTGGAGTACTCTATCCAGTGCGTTCACCAGTAACTGAAGAATATGATGGTGCCCCTGAAGCTTTCGATTATCCGCATTCACCTGATGAGGCTGTTCCTGTCGAAGTAACCAAGGGCAGTGTCGTCATATTTCATGGATACCTGCTGCATTCTTCTCTGAAAAATCGTGCTGAAGAAAGATACCGTCGAGCCCTCGTTCATCATTACATGAGTGCAGAGTCTCTACTTCCTTGGGATTGCGGAGGACAAATCCCATCGACCAGAGACAATCGGGACATTGTAATGGTTTGTGGAAAGGACCCTTACAATTGGAAGGGCACTGAGGACGTCCTAAAGCCATATATCCGTGGTGAGCGGATTCCTTCTCAAACCGTAGAGAATTAGGCTGGATGGAGATCTAATGGGTAGACCGACTGTTCGTGAATTATTAAACCTGAAAGGGGTTCGCCAGCTCTCCGAAGTGCTTGTTAGAACTGAAGAAGAAGCCTTGGCCTGTGAAGAAGCCGGGATTGACTTATTGATTACCGTTGCTGGGGAACAAGCACGCAAGATCAGAGCAGCAGCACCAAATACCTTTCTGACAATGGGTATCCTTTACGGGGAATGTACTTCCCCATCGGAAGCAATCAAAGCAGGTTTTGCAGCATTAAAAGATGGGGCTGATGCGGTCTATGCTTGTATGAGCATTCCTTTTATCGAGGCGATGTCCAAGGAAGGCATACCTGTTGTCGGCCATGTTGGTTTGGTTCCACAAAAGCGAACCTGGACGGGAGGATTTCGAGCTGTCGGAAAAACAGCGGAGGAAGCTCTAAAGGTATATCAAGATACCTTAGCTCATCAGGAAGCAGGAGCTTTTGCGGTCGAAATGGAAGTGGTCCCGGTCGAAGTTGCTTCACAAATTTCAAAACGGATGGAGTTGCTCGTGATCTCAATGGGAAGTGGCAATGGCTGTGATGCCCAATATCTCTTCGCTGAAGACATACTGGGTACAAACCGCGGACATGTACCTCGTCACGCCAAAGTTTACCGAAGGCTTAGCTCTGAATTAGATCGAATTCAAAATGAACGAGTCCAGGCCTTTCCAGAGTACCAAGCTGATGTTCTCTCCGGAGCTTTCCCAGAGGCAGGAAACACGGTGCGGATTCAAGCAAACGAATATAAAGAATTCTTGAAAAACATCCCTCCTTCTTGATCTTCATTCACTTAAAATATTTCCCAAAGACTCAGCAAAATCTGCTAAGAAATTGAGCCTTTCGGGGGTCCACATTGGGTTTCCAGATTCTCACTAATTATCAATTGTTCGAATCTATGAGGAAATTGTTCTCCGAGAGGGTCTGAACTTGGGAACATCGTCTCAAACCTGGCTTTGAAAGCATTTTGTAAGGGTCCCAAGCTGTCCCGACTGCATCCTCGATAGGCGACCAGTGCCTCTAGGTGTACCCCTCCGCCAGCAGCTGCATTTTCAGCAATCTGATCGTAGTTGCTCTTCAAATATGCCGTGTACATGTCGCAAGATGTGGTTGTTGAAGAGAAAGCGACAATGATTTCGGTACTTACAATAATCCCAACGCCTGTCTTGGGCTTATGACCATCCAGATTAGTGTCTTCTTCATGACAAGCCCAACCGTAGGAGACGAAAACGGTCAAAATAATGATCACAAACAATAAACTGGTTCTCATTGGAGACTCCTAGGAAAAGAGCTGAATCAAGAAGCAATCATCTCAGAGCTCTGGCAAGCCTGACGAAGTTGATCGTTGTTTTGAATGACTAGGCTGATTTCGTTGCGAAGCTTGACCGGATCACCTGGAACTTTGTACAGTGACTTATAGTTTTGGCTCAATTCGGATTTTAGAATTCCCACTACAGGCTTCTGGCAGCCAGAGAAACGAGCTATGGCTTCAAGGTGTTCCCCTTGACCCTGCGCTATCTGTTCCTGGATCGCATCATACTGTTGCCACAAATAGGCTGTGTACATATCACAAGATGTGCTGGTCGAACTAGAAATCGTAATATTTTCAGTATATTGGAGAATACCTGCGCTTTTTCCCCACTTGTAGTGTCCCTTACTTAGTGCTGTAAAATCTCCTTCGTGGCAGGCAAAGATATTGAAAGCCCCCCAGGAGGCCGACAAGGATACTAGTAGTGTAAACTTTATGAGTATCTTCATTATGCTTCCTCTATGAACAAAGATTTGTAGATTGACCCAATTGGTCATCAAGAGCCCAATGAACAAAATTTAAGCTTCTGAAATCAGTTGGCGTTGACAAACATCTCGAAGTTGGTCGTTATCTCTAATAAGTTTATTGATTCCAGTTTCCAGCTTGTCTTGAGAATCTTCACCAAGAAAGAGCGTCTTGAAGTTAGCTTTTAGTTCTAAATTGATTGCATCCTTTAGGTATCCTTCACAGCCATTGTATCTAGCAATGATTTCTAGATTTACTCCCTCTCCTTGCGCCACCTGTTCTTGAATTTCTTCATATTGATCCCAAAGAAAAGAAGAGTATCGGTCTCTTGAGGTAGTCGAAGAGGTGGATCCAGTACTTCCCTTGGTCATCTGCAATGGGCCTGAACCACTACTACTTCTTGTAAATGTGGGTCGACTACTACGCATAGAATGTCCCCCATCATGTTCCGCATGCGCTAAGGGAATTTCTGGTAGACAAAACGCCAAGAAGACCAGTCCGCTTGCCAGCAAATTTTTTACCGTTCTCATTCTAGAATCAATCTCAGATTATATTTTTGGAGATTTCACAGTTGTTTCGCAATTTATCATTCTCTTGAATGACTTCCCTTATCGCCTTCTGTAGCGCATCAGGATTCGATCTCGTTTCAAATAATTTTCTGTAATTTGTGCTTAGTGCCAAATTGGTTTCAGAACGCATTAAATCCGGACAGTTATTGAATTTTGCAATCACTTCAACATGAGGTCCACCGCCTTGAGCCACTTGCTCTTGAATTTCTTCATAATGAAGCCTTAGAAAATTTGCGTACGGGTCGTATCGGTGGTTTCTGGTACTAGAACTGGAAGATGAAGAATGCTTAGTTGTTGAAAAGATACCGCTACCTCTTGATTCACGAATACTACCCTTCTTGAAGGAGGGCGAGCCTCCATAATGTGTTGCACTTGCAGAATTGCTCGAGATTAGCAGCCCAATAAAAGTTGAAAATATAATTTTTGGAGGTTTTGATGTGAACATTTTTTCCCAGAAACTCTAATGATGTGGTTCAAAGTCATATTCATATCAGAAATAGTATTGAAATCTGCACTAATTAATTCCGTGGTTGTTTGCTGACTCAATCAATTTTGAAACCTTTGATTCTCACGTATACCCAGATGTGTGTAAGCTAACTGTAGGCTTGGACAAATAAGATTAAGGGATCTTCCCCTTCGAAGCATGGATCCAATGATATGCTCATGCTCCGTTTTATAGCCAGATTCCAAGTCTCTCAACATCGAAGCTGTAAAATCGGAGTTGGGCTTTTGCAAAATGCCCAGGGACTGTGCCTGAGTTTTCTCTGAAATAGGATACTGAGAATTTTTGGCCACGGAACAACATTCGTCAAACATCTGCTTTGTGACTTGTTCCCCAAATTCGGTTGCCATAATCTCTCCAATATTCGCTCTCATAAGAGTGTTGATTCCCGCCAAAGTTGCTAAAAAGGTCCATTTGTCCCACAACGACTGTTCAACGTTGGGACTTCGAACACTTTCAAAAACAACCAATCTCATTAGTTCATCCAAGCTATTTGCGACTGATTCATGACAAGCATGTCTTGTTCCGTAAGTAAATCGGTGTAAATCGTTCAGTTGTTTGACCACTCCTTCTTCAGTCAACACCGCTGCAATGTGGGCGACACCTCCCATTACTCGATCTTTTCCAAATTGATCATCCATCAACTGAAGATGATCGAACCCATTCAACAAAGGTAAGAAAATCGGGTGACCCGGGACGTTACTAACGGTCTTTAAAGCATCTTCCAGATCATAAGCCTTTGGACTGAGCATCACTAAGTCGAAATCATCTTCTAGCTTCTCTGCAACAACCAATTTGGGATATAGCTGAATTCTTTCGTTGGGAGTTTCAACAATCAACCCTTGCTTCTTAATCAACTGGGCTCTTTTGGGGCGAACAAGAAATGTGACATCTGCACCAATTTGGAGGAGTCTTGCTCCAAAATAACCACCTACCCCACCGGCTCCAAGAATTAAAATTCTCATATACAAGTAACTCATTCTAGAACGAAATTTTTTGATGTCAGATCTAAAAATTATGTTTTTTAATTTTAGCAGACCAAATAATTACTCAACTCTTAATCAAAATCTAATTAAAAATTAGTATTTTGGTTAGGTTTGTTTTGCAACAGCTAAAAAGACATTTCGATTTTGAAAAAAATTATTGACCTTATTTATTATAAATTATTTACTAATTGGTAGTTGTAAATTTTGCTTCTTAAGTGCATTTTTTGACTAATCGAAGTGATGAGAATCCTATTTGTAAACTCAACGAACCATTGGGCTGGCATCAAAACATGGATGGCTCACCTCGGCTTTTTTCTGCATCAACACAATCATCAGGTGTCTTTCATGTGTAGGAAGGGTGACGCATTGGAGGACTACTGCCAAAAGAATTCAATCCCCGTCAAATCCATGCACTTTGGGGCTGACTACAACCCCATAGCAGTACAGAGGTTTATCCAGTTGATGAAATCTGAAAAAATTGATCTGGTAATAACCAATGTCTCTAAGGATATTAGAACTGCTGGAATGGCAGCAAGAATTCTTGGAATTACCCATGTGAATCGTTTGGGTCTTGCAAGTGATCTCAAAAATTCTTTTCGTCAGCGATGGGAATATAAATATTGGGTTGACCAAGTACTTGTGCCAAGTTCATCCCTCTTAACAACCTTTCATCAACGACCAGAATTGAAGGGTAAGGTTAGGAATTTCCAAAATGTGGTCAAGCAAGTTGCGGAGAAACCTTCAAACAACAAAATTCCCCAATTAGCGGTCGTGGCAAAATTGAGCAGGCGGAAGCAGGTCCATCTTATTTTGGAAGCCCTAGATAGTATGACAGAGTTGCCTTGGCATCTGCACATCGGTGGAGCAGGACCAGAAGAACATTCTTTGAGAGATTTGGCAGTCCATCTTGGGTTAGAAGACAGGGTCACTTTTTGGGGATTCGTCGAACCCTACTCCTTTTTAGAAAATATGGATATTGGAATTCTGTATTCAACTGATGAGGGGATGCCCAATGCAGTCCTAGAGTACATGGCAAGCGGCTGCGCAGTCGTCGCCTCGGACTTGCCGAGTATTCGTGAAGTTCTTAGACACAATCACAATGGCCTACTGGTTAATGACCGCGACATCAGCAATCTTGAGTCAAATTTGAGAAGGGTCATAACTGAACCAGATCTACGGCATCGATTAGGAACGTTCGCAATCCAGCATGTAAAAGCGAACCACAATCTGGAAAAAGTTTTTCAGAAAATTGAAGCGTATTTTAAGAGCTTAATTATTGAGGATACACCTCAGTATCAACTCAATCCAGCCTAAGACTAATCAAAAATTTCTTGTATTTTGTTGAATAGATCTGATTTTTCCTCGATGCCTAACCCTGGTTCTTTTTGTGGTTGGATAAAGCCATCAACAATTTCATAGCCATCTGCAAACCCCCCAAAAGGTTGGAATACTCCCGGATAGCTTTCGGATCCACCAGTTTGAAGACCCGCAGCAATGTTCAATGCCAGTTGATGACCTCCATGCGGAATCAGCCGACGTCGACTCCATCCAAAATTCTCAACAAGTTTAATGATTTCTAGATAGTGTGTTAAACCGTATGACAAAGCAGGGTCCAACTGAATCCAGTCCCGATCTGGTCTAAGACCACCGTGTCGCAACAGGTTCTGGAGTCCATGTTTTGAAAAAAGATTTTCACCGGTAGCGATTGAGGGGACATATCTTTCAGCTAGAATCGCATGTGACAGAAAATCTTCTGGATCCAATGGTTCTTCATACCACATCAAGTTGTAGTGCTGAATTGAATCGGCAAATACCAAAGCTTCATTTAAATCAAATCGTGCATTGGCATCAACACACAGATTTTCTCCCTTCCCTACTACTGAAAGTGCTGCCTTAATTCTCCTTAAATCTTCATCAATAGAATCTCCGCCAACCTTCATTTTTAATACTTTATAACCCTGATCCTGATACTTTTTAAATTCATCTTTTAATCCATCATCTCCCTTACCAGGGTAGTAGTATCCACCACCTGGATAAACAAATACCTTTTCATCAAATTGGTCCTTATTAAACTTTTCTGAGAGAATTCTCCAAAGTGGCTTTTCATAGGCTTTAGCATGGAGATCCCAAAACGCCATGTCCAAGGCTCCAGCCGCCACAGCCCTATCCCCATGCCCTCCTGGTTTTTCATTTTGCATAAATGTTTGCCAAATTTTCCTCGGATCTAAGACACCGTTTTCATCCAGATCCAAAGAACGATCCGAATTAGAAATTCTTGGCAAAAACCTTTCTTTAATAATTTGACATTGAGCGTAACGTCCATTTGAACAAAAACCATAACCTCGTATTAATTTTCCACCGTATTCTGCATCAACAACAGCCACTGATATCGTCATCTCACTGAAGTTAATGTAGGCATTTCTGATATTGCTATCAATGCGTGCTTTCTGAGTCTGAATATTTCGTATTTTCATCATAAAACTTAGTATCTCTTGATTTGAAAAAGAGAAAAACGCTAGGGGATCAGCGATAAATTGACAAGAAAAATTAGGGACGAACTTCTCTTGCATCGAAGAAGAAATCGCAGCGCTAATTAAGGGCTGCACCAATTTTTTTCTGATCTGCAATTTAAACCTATTTACCCCCTCCAAGAAATCATCCTGATCGGAAAGAATTACGATTCAGCCCTGACTAAATTCTAAATAACTGATATTAAATTTAAAAAATTTAAATTTATTTATTCATGATCATCTTCAGAAAAATTTTATTGGCACAATCTAAAATTCAAAGGCACTGTTGTGAACGAACAGATTGAAACTATCTTCCACCCACTCCTTAGTTGCCCCCATTCAAACAGGGAAGCTTAACATTGTCGGATAATTACAGACTTGATGGAATCCCTGAGTTTTCTTGATTTTTTTCAATTAGATATTTTCCTGATCTTTGTATTTGCGGGGATAATAAAGGGTCTGATTGGCATGGGAGTACCGATGATTACTCTCTCATTGATGAGCGTCTTTCAACCAATCCCAAGTGCTGTCGTCGTCACCTTGCTTCCAAGCTTCTTGACCAACATCTGGCAGGCTGCGCGTGGAGGAAATTTTCGCATTCTCTGGAGCAAGTTGTGGGGAATGATGCTCATGGTGCCAGGTGGAATCTGGTTAGGATCAGAGATGTTACGCTTCTTTGATCCTAGTTGGTTTTCAGTGCTTCTGGGCGGATTACTCATTCTCTTCGCGATAGCTAGCCTTTCAGGTTTCATCATGCGGGTTCCTCAAGGTCGAGAAAATCGCTGGGGTGCTGTCGTTGGGCTCTTGAGCGGTTTGGTCACGGGGATGACTGGAATTTTTTCTGTTCCAACAGTCTTCTACCTTCATGGTCTAGAACTGACCCGAGATCAGCTCATTCAAGCGCTTGGGATCTTGTTTGTTCTTGTAACCATTTTCCTAGCAGCTGCGCTCCAACGCATCGGAGTTCTGCATGAAAAGCAACTGATGCTCTCGGTCGGAGCCCTCTTTGGGACAATATGTGGGATGCTGATTGGTCAACAAATTCGTCGCTATATCTCAGAGGGACTATTCCGCAAAATTTTCCTCAGTTTTCTGATGGTTTTAGGCACTTATATTGTCACCAATGCTCTGAATGATTTGGGTGTTCTTAGCTTCTCAATCAGTGAGTAATTATTTTAACCGGTAAATAATGTCCGAATCCAGAGAGTACCCCACTCGCCCATTTGTTGGCGTGGGAGTCGTTGTTTTAAAGGATGAAAATGTATTGCTAATCCGACGGGGTCGGCCACCACGGATGGGAGAGTGGAGTCTACCAGGGGGAGCCCAGTCCATTGGAGAAACCGTTGAGGAGACTGCCTGCAGGGAAGTCTTGGAAGAAACTGGTGTGCAAATTCAGCAGCCCCAGTTTCTGGAAGTTGTGGACTCCATCATTCGAGATGATCATCAACAAGTACGCTTCCACTATACCCTGATTGATTACTGGGCCAATTGGGAATCAGGAACTCCAGTAGGTTCAGATGACGCGCGGGATGCAGAGTGGATTTCTTTCGATAAACTGGAAGATCTGGGGTTATGGTCAAAAACGGTCGAAGTCATCCAGAAAGCCAGGAAACTCAGAGAAAGCATTACTATTAGCTAAGTGCTCTCTGCAGAATTCACTGAAGAGCATTCTTCTGAAGGAATCACATCCACCGCTTGAGAACAGGACTGGCTTCCACTTAAGCGCATCACCCCCCTGATCGGTGCGACATCAGCATAATCCCGCCCCCTCGCAATCAGAATGTACTCATCTCCGACAAACTGGTTGTTTGTCGGGTCATATTCTACCCAACCGACCTCAGGACCACACCATGCCATTACCCAAGCATGCATGGCATCTGCTCCCTCTAGCCTTGGCTTTCCAGCTGGTGGAGTAGTACGAAGTAAACCACTGACATATCCAGCAGGAATCCCAATTGATCGCAAACAGGCAATCATGATTTGACTGTAGTCCTGACAGACGCCTTTTCTTAGGGCAAAGGCAGCTTCAGGGGTGGTTTCGGCGGAAGTAACCGAGTCATCAAATTGCATTTCCCTGTGAAGACGATTGCCAATTTCCTGAATCGACTCGAAAACATCATTTTTCTTTACAATAAATTTTAAGGAAAACTCTTTAAAAATTGAAAGAAGGCTGATTCTCTCTGAATTCCCCAAAAAATGATGCGGAGACAAGGCAGACAAATTTTGGAAATTCGCTATTGCATTCTCCAATTCAACAAAATTAATTGAAATTTTGGGGTTTTTAGGGGCAACGCGCTCCACACAGGCTACTAATTTAAAACTCAACTCCTTAAGCGCATCCTGAAAAAACATCTCCTGAGTTCGGTTCCCAAAGAAGTCCAGATATTCGCTCTTTTCAAAGGCTTCAGGTTGGTTTTGGACACTGAAATATTGGATTTTTTGGACGTCTGGTAAATCTAAAGGCTCGATACATAACCGATGACGTCCACCCGTCACGAACTCATCATATTTATGGCTTAATTCGAGGCGAATATTGTACAGCACTGTTCTCAGTTGAAATAGGCTGTAGAAAGTTGATCTGAAAAGCTACGGAGAGTTTCTGACAACTTTGGAAATGGAAAATCGTTGAAATCGTTACGTTGTCGAAAATTCATAAGAGAAAGGAAATGCTCCAGCGTTAGCTCCATTTCAACTTTACTATTAGAATTATGGACATCAGGAAGCTTTGCCAACAATTCCTTTATTTCCAAAAGATTGAATCGAATTGAGCGTGGATTCCGTGAATCCATTACCAATAAGTCAACAACATTCGAAAAATCTGCAATCCCCCAATAGCGACGATGGAGTATCATTTGGCTATCACCTAGTTCAATTGCTAACTCTGTTGCTCCTGTAGGTGAATTTTCACCCAATAAAACCTCCAGATTCTGTAGGTCCAGGAGAATTCTTTCAATGGAGCGGCCAAGACATAAAAAACGCCAGCCTTTGAATCGATACATGTTTTCATGTACCAATCCGGAAAAAGCGGAGCACTGTCGCAATAGTGAGCCAAACAGACTAGCAGCTGCATCACCGGTCGGATTCTGTGGAATTGCACTTTGGATTTTTTCTTCCAAATCTCGCAATGCCATCCAGCCATCATAGGAGAATCGGTCCTTCACTTTACTTGCACTCTGAATGGCGTTTCCTACGGCTAAATTAAGATAGGGCTGGAAAAACTCCGGCTGCCAAATTCCAAATTTGCGTAGCAACGATTCGGAGAGATCCAATAATGGATTCTCAGCAGTACCCAACTCGGCGCATCGCGTGTGGTATGCTCTCAACAACCTCAGTAATCCCTCCATTCTTTCGACGTATCTTCCCAACCAGTAAAGATTATCTGCGGTCCTTGATGGCAAATATTCAGAGTGCCTCAGTTGATCTGCAACTGCACCAGATGAGGGATTCAGAATATAGTTTTCAGTGGGCTTTTTGCTCTTCACCCATACATCGGCAACGGTTCCTCCTTTTTGCAAAGAAATGGAATCTTCCCGATCAATAGCTCCGATACGAGCAAGCCCACCCGGCAGCACCTCCCAACCGTCAGTTGTCCGCACTAAAAACATACGCAAAGTCATTGGTGCTGCTGCTAATTTACCGTCACGATAAACCGGTGTTGTGGAAAGAGAAGCCCGTTCTTGTGCCACAAACAAGTTGCCACCAGTACCAGAAAACAATGAGCAATCTTCTGTAGACAAGTGTTCAGTAGGTCCACCCATTTCAAAAGGAAGGCTGGAAGAGAAAGCTGGAGCAAAATTCCAAAGGTCTCTTTCTTCTCTAAATCTTAATTTGAACTCTGGATCCCCACTCCAAAAACTTTTGAGATTCGGCAGCTTCAATTCTTCTTCTAGCAAAAGTTCACAGAGCTCTGGTAAGAAAGCTGACCAAATACGATTTTCCAAAACCCCACTGCCTAACCCATTCACGAGAGTCACTTCCTGTTTGCGAATTGCACCTATTAATCCCGGAGTTCCCAATTTTGAATTTTCCTTCAATTCCAAGGGATCGGCATAAGCACCATCGATGCGGCGCCAAACCACTCTCAAGGGCAGCAATCCATCCACGGTTTTCACAAGTAGCTGACCATCCTTTACGGTAAGATCTTCACCTTCCAACAACATCAGCCCCAAAAATCGGGCGATGTAGGTGTGTTCGAAGTAACCTTCATTCATGGGTCCTGGGGAAAGTATGCCGACTGATCCATCAGCAACTGGATTGAGCCCTTGCAACATCTTTCTGAATTTTCCAAAAAAAGGAGCTAACCGGTAGATGGACATTTTCTGGAAAATTTCTGCGAAAACTCGAGTTGTCGCCACCCTGTTTTCAAGAGCAAAAGCAATCCCAGAAGGAGCTTGAACGCGATCAGACAGCACAAGCCACCTTCCAGAACGATCTCGCCCAAGATCGAAAGCCAAGTAATAGAGAAACTCCTCTCCTCTGGGATTCAAACCAACCAAAGGTCGTAACCACTCAGGGTTCAGTGCTAGGCAAGCTGCGGGTACTTTCCCTTCCCGTACAAGTCGATTGGGTCCATAGAAATCCTTTAGCAATGATTCGAGAAGATTGGCACGCTGAACCAACCCTTCCCCTAGAGCAACCCATTCATTTTCCTCTAACATCACCGGAAGATTATTGAGGGGCCAATCTCTTTGAGTTGAAACTCCCTCACTGTACTGACGATAAAACACCCCCGCATCGCGCAAATATTGGTTTCCTCTCGCAAATTGTGCTGCAACATTCTCCGTTCCCAACAAATTCCAATGTTCCATGAATTCTGCCCAAGCAGGTCGTAAGCTACCATCCGGCTGGACCATTTCATCCAGTTTCTGTTCTTGGACAAAGTAACTTTCTGGGACTGTCAACATATTATGTATCAACACTGTAGGTAGGGTACGCGTTCAGAACTGAGGGGCTCTTCGCAAATCAAGTGTCAAGGGGAACTCTGGATGGGGAATTTCATTCTGGATTTGATACCCAGCGGCAGTATGACCGAAAGCTTCAAAGCGAGCGAGTCTGCGAGCTTGCGCTTCGTATTCATTGACAGGGAAACTTTGATAATTTCGCCCCCCTGGATGTGCGACATGATATCGACAGCCGCCAATTATACTGTCTGAATATCGGTCAAACAAATCAAACACCAAGGGAGATTGGACCGGTAAAGTTGGATGTAGTGCCTCCGGAGGCTGCCAAGCTTTGACGCGGACCCCAGCAACAGCAGCATCTTTTTGTTCAGTCAATCGGAGGGGAACCTTTCTCTGATTACAGGCGAGGAGATACCTCTCAGGGTCTGCTGCTGCGAGCTTGACCTGTAACCGTTCCACAGAACTGTCTGTGTAGCGAACTGTTCCCCCGATCGCTCCCATTTCTCCGAGAACAGGCCAGGGCTCCAGAGCTTGACGTAATTCAAGGTGAACCCCTTCATAATTAACCTCTCCATAGAATGGGAAGCGAAACTCAACTTGAGCTTCATACCACTCCGGTTGGAATAGGAATCCGCTTTCTCGCAAATCTTTCAGCACCTCAAGAAAATCCTGCCAGACGTAGTAAGGTAACATGAACCGATCCTGCAAACTTGTACCCCATCTCGCAAAGGTTCCCTTGATCGGGTTTTCCCAAAATTTTGCCAAAAGTCCCCGGATTAGGAGTTGTTGTGCCAAACTCATTCGGGGATCAGGTGGCATTTCAAAACCACGAAATTCTACCAAACCAAGACGTCCCGTCGTGGTATCCGGTGAATAGAGTTTATCGATGCAGATCTCAGAACGATGTGTGTTTCCACTCACATCTGTTAACAAATTTCGAAGAAGCCGATCCAACAACCATGGTCGCGGAATTTCACCTTTTGTGTTGTCAGGAATCTGCGCTAAAGCTGTCTCCAACTCATAAAGACTTTCATGTCTAGCTTCATCTGGCCTGGGAGTCTGAGATGTTGGCCCAATAAACAACCCGGAAAAGAGATAGGAAAGGCTGGGATGGCGCTGCCAATAGAGGAGTAAGCTCCTTAGCAAATCAGGGCGCCGTAAAAAAGGGCTATCCTCTGGGGTACTTCCTCCAACAACAATGTGATTTCCACCTCCAGTACCAGTATGTCTTCCATCCAACATGAATTTCTCTGCTCCAAGCCGAACCTGGCGAGCCTCTTCGTAAACAGTCTTTGTGATACTCAGGCAATCTGACCAAGTTGATGCAGGGTGAATGTTGACTTCCAGAACCCCAGGGTCAGGGGCAACACGAATGACATTCAAGCGAGAATCGTTAGGTGGAGAGTATCCTTCCAATTGGATTGGGAGATTTATCTCTTCAGCTGACAGTTCAATTGCCTGAACCAATTCCAGGTAATCTTCCAGAGATGAAGTTGGGGGAAGAAAGACACATAGTTTCCCTTCACGTGCTTCGACAGTCAAAGCTGTCCGAACAGATTCCTTAGAAAATTCAGATTTTTCATCATTTGCCAAACTCAACTTCTTAGGGAAACTCATCAAGTTCAGGTGGCTTTTCTCTAAAGTCCTTGAAAAAATAGGCAATAGCTTTCTAGCAGCAAAAGGATCTGGCGAAACGATGTAGGGGAATTGTTCTGGTGGTAAATAAGGGAGCGCTGTCAGCGGAAGGCGGTAGCCGATGGAGCTGTCACCGGGAGCGACAAACAGATTGCCTCGACGAGTCTTCCATTTTTCTGAGATCCAGCGGTTTGGACTTCTGTCATTGGATTGCCAGCGCTGAATTGGCAAAACATATCCCACTGGATTTCTGAGACCTTCTGAAAAGACTTTGGCGAGTCTTCTTCGGGAATCCTCGTCGTCCAGTTCTGCATTTTGTGGGTTCAAGTTTTCTGGCAGGTTTGCTTCTTTGAATAACCACTCTGCAGGATCCTCATAAGCCGGTTGAACAAAGTCAGGATCTACAGCTAATTGGATCGCAATTTTTCTGAGCAACAACTCTGCATCGTCTAAATTTAATTCTGTTGGGCTCGCCTCGCCAGCAAACAAGGCTTCATTCTCCCAAAGTGAATGCCCATCCGCCCTCCAGTAAAGAGAAAATGTCCACCTTGGTAGGGTCTCACCGGGATACCATTTTCCATGACCATAATGGAGCAAACCACTGGGAGCAAAGTGATCCCTTAGTCTTCTAATGAGCTGATCTGCTCGGTTTTTTTTCTGTTCTCCGTTAGCTGCTGTGCTCCACTCATCAGATTCAAAGTCATCAATTGAAACAAAGGTGGGCTCACCACCCATTGTTAAACGAACATCATTCCTTTGAAGATCTTCATCAATTTGATATCCGAGACGGTTGAGCGCTTGCCATGAACTTTCACTGAAGGGCTTGGTAATTCTGGGATGCTCTTCAATCCTGTTCACCTGCATGTCATAGCGGAAGTCTACTTTTGTCGGACCAGTAGCTCCACTCAGGGGGGCTGCGTTTCGGTAATGTGGAGTAGCAGCCAGAGGAATGTGACTCTCTCCGGCTAATAGTCCAGATGTTGGATCTAGCCCTACCCAACCGGCGCCGGGAAGATAGACCTCACACCATGCATGTAGATCGGTAAAGTCATGATCGGTACCAGACGGACCGTCTATCGCCTCCACATCTGGTTTGAGCTGGATCAGATAACCGGAAACAAATCTGGCAGCCAAGCCGAGTTCTCGAAAAATCTGAACCAGTAACCAGCTGCTGTCACGACAAGACCCCTGTCCCAAGGAAAGAGTCTCTTCAGGAGACTGTACTCCTGGCTCCATTCGAATGACATAGGTCACTTCGTTAGCGATGCGCCGATTGATTTCTACCAAAAAATCAACAGTAGGCTTTGGCTCTCGATCAATAGAATTCACCCATTCTTTTAAAAGAGGACCGGACTCTTCTTTGTGCAAGTAAATCTGTAAGTCATCCTTGAATTCCTCTTGGTAGCAGAAAGGCCACTCCACGGCAGCTTCTTCGATGAAAAAGTCGAAGGGATTGTATACGGTCAAATCTGCGGTCAGGTTAACCTCAATCTTCAGTTCCCGAACTGGATCCGGAAAAACATAGCGAGCGAGCCAGTTCCCGTATGGATCCTGCTGATGATTTAGGAAATGTGGCTGAGGATTGACCTCCAGCGAGTGAGAGAGAATTTTGGTGCGAGAATGGGGCGCTGGCCTCAGTCGAATCAGCTGTGGGCCGATGGAGATCGCCCGATCATAAAGGTAGTAGGTTAAGTGGTAGATGCTGGCTTTGATTGACATGACAGATCATCAAGAACAAGGAAATCTCATCATTCTTGCCAGTCAGGATCAGGTGCTTGCTGGTAAGCCTGTTGGAGCGCAGAAGACCAATATCCTCTCAGATTTTGAAAATATGGGTCGGTTTCATCAATTCTTCTCCGCATCGAAGAATGAAAGGAATCTCGTTCGTAGATTAGCAGATCCACAGGCATTCCTACGGAGAGATTACTGCGTAAGGTTGAATCCATTGAGATCAACGACAGCTTGATCCCATCTTGGATAGATGTTTGGTATTTAACCACTCGATCTAAGATTGGCTTCCCATACTTGTGCTCCCCAATTTGCAGGAAAGGCGTATCAATTGTTGCTTCTATGAAGTTGCCAGCAGAATAGATCTGAAATAGGCGCATTGGCTCACCTCGAATTTGACCACCCAAGAGCAAAGATACCTGAAAGCCCGCCCCTTGAGCTTCCAATGCTTTCCCATCATGCTGATAGACCTCGCGCACCGCGTCACCAACTAATTCAGCTGCTTGGTACAAGTCAGCTACCTCTCTCAGATTTTTTGGTGATTTTTCCACCTCTTCATTCAACCTAAGATTCGAACTCGTTACACGATGAAGAACAGCTTGCGTCACCGCCAGATTCCCAGAAGAGAGCAAGACAATCAGACGTTCCTGATCCTCATGAAAATGGTGCATTTTGCAATAAGTAGAGACATTATCAACACCGGCGTTAGTCCGAGTATCTGAGAGAAAGACAAGCCCTTCCTCAAGATAAAGTCCAAGACAATAGGTCATGTATTCCTACTAATGCTCACAAGTTGATTCACATTAAAAAATCTTTATGAATTTGGTCATTCAATTCGTAATTCCGATCAATAAAGCGGGTCAAAAACTCATGCAACCCTTGCTGAAAGATATCTTGAATACGGCCAAATGCTAGTTCCGCATGCATCTGTCCTGAAAGCCGATGGCATTCCTGCTGGAGTCCATAAATTTCAGAAAGATTCATCAAGTGTTTTCTCAATTCTCCGAGGCAGGCAACAAGTGATCGAGGCATTTCTACACGAAGGGTCAAGAGCTCGGCAATTAGCCAGGGGCGGTAGCTTTCCCTGTAGAGATGACGATAACTGCGGTGTGCAGCGACTGCCCTTAGAATGGAAGCCCATTGATAATAATCCAAAGTGCCTCCAACAGGCGCATGTTCTGGCAGCAGGATATGGTACTTAACATCAAGAATTCTTGCTGTATTGTCAGCTCTCTCTAGGTAAGTCCCCATCCTGATGAACGCAAACGCGTCATCACGCAACATGGTTCCAATCACGGCACCATGAAATTGCAGAGAACGCTCACGCACCCAATCCAACAACACTCTAAGGTTGTTTCCTTCCAACGGAGTTTCAGACCTCTTAGAGAATTCTAGCCAAGTGTCATTGATGCTTTCCCAGACCTCAGTAGTCAGGTTTGAGCGAACCATCCTGGCATTTCGCCGGGCTGTTTCAAAACAGGACCACACACTTGATGGATTGTTCTGATCAAAAATCAAATACGATTGAATCTGCTGACCACGAATCTCCTCAAATTTTTTAAGATAACCTTCTTCATTACCGGACGTAATCAATGCTGAATGCCACTCACTGCCATGCCCTGGCCCCTCTGGATTCGCAGAGGGCATTAAGGACATTCTGTCAGCCACCTCCATCACTCGTGCAAGGTTTCCAGCCCTCTCCACGTAGCGAGCCATCCAGTAAAGATTTGAAGCTGTTCGACTGAGCATCTGTGTCTCCGTTTAGTCTTGAAGTACCCAGGTGTCCTTGGTTCCACCCCCCTGGCTACTGTTCACAACCAGGGATCCCTTTCGCAGTGCAACTCGAGTCAATCCCCCTGGCACTACCTTAGTGCTTGCTCCACTTAAGACGAAAGGCCGCAAATCAACGTGGCGCGGGGCGATTCCCTCCTCAACAAGCGTGGGGCAAGCGCTCAATGCCAAAGTTGGTTGAGCAACAAACACTTCCGGTTGTTCTTTCAGTTTTTTCCGAAACACCTCGCATTTCTCTCTGGTGGCAGACGGCCCAACCAGCATTCCGTAACCACCAGAACCATGAACTTCCTTGACGACCAACTCTTCAAGATGCTCCAACACGTATTGCAATTCATCACTTCTACTGCATTGCCATGTTGGCACATTACGCAGCAACGGCGTTTCACCAAGATAAAAATGAATCATCGTTGGAACATTTGTGTAGATTGCCTTGTCGTCAGCGATACCCGTCCCCACGGCATTAGCAAGGTTGACGTTCCCATTGCGATAACACTCCATCAAACCGGGTACACCCAACATGGACTCTGGACGAAACACTTGGGGATCCAGATAGGCATCATCAATCCTGCGATAGATGACATCTACTCTTTTTGGACCAAGAGTGGTCCGCATATAAACCACATCATTTTTTACGAATAGATCCGCACCTTCCACCAACTCAACACCCATCTGATCCGCAAGAAAGCTGTGTTCATAGTAAGCACTGTTGTAACTTCCTGGAGAAAGTACAACGACCGTGGGCTCTTGCTGACAATGAACTGGTGGTACTGACTGTAAAGTTGCCAGCAGATCCTCTGCGTAATGCTCCACAGGTGCAATGCGGTAGCGCCCCATCAACTCTGGAATCAAGCGCATTGACGCCTCTCGATTCTCTAGCATGTATGAGACTCCCGAAGGAGTTCGTACGTTGTCTTCTAAAACATAGAACTCCTCAGGACCCACTCTGACCATGTCAATTCCGGCAATATGAGTGTACACCTGATTTGGAACAGAAACTTGCTGCATCTTGGAAATGTAGGCCGGATTTTGCAGAATCAACTGCCTAGGAACCTTTTCAGCATTAAGGATTTCCTGTTCATGATACACATCCGCAAGAAAGGCGTTGAGGGCTCGGACTCTTTGCTCTAATCCTCTCTCTAAAAATCGCCATTCCTCAGCAGCAACCAATCTTGGTAGTACATCAAATGGGATGAGGCGCTCCGGATCTCCTCCCTCCCCATAGACAGCAAAAGTGATCCCCAGTCGCCGAAAAATGGCCTCGGCTTCCTCAGAACGTAATCGCAGAAGTTCCATTGGTGTGGCCTTCAACCAAGCTGCTAACTCCCCATACAGCGGTCGGACCTCTCCTACTTCATCAAACATTTCGTTGAAGAACTTCTGATCCATCCATTACTCCTGAAAATCAATCTTTGCTGATGAGTTTATGATTCTTCAAATCTGCTGATTCCAGAACAACACCATAATTTTATTATCTACTTTCAGTAACTTATGCAAATTCAGCTGAAAGTTTCTGCTAAAATATTGTGCACTTTGATAAAGAGATGAGCAATGTCAACCAGAAGCTGATCAGGCGAGAAAAGGGCATCATCAATTGATGATCCACACAAACGATCAGTCACACACCCAGAGGTGGAAGTTCCTCAGGGTTGAGAAATGTCTTTAAAAGGCAGAAACAGCTGACCCAATCACAGGGTGAGGGCCAGCCTTTTAGGGCTCAGTGCTTGATCATCACATGACGAGGGATTGTGTAATCCTCCAGTGAATACATCGACATATCCTTGCCGTATCCGGAATGTTTCAGGCCACCATGAGGCATCTCATTGACCAACATGAAATGTGTGGTGCAATCATTAGAAAGCAGAACTGGCGAAATACGCCTTGGATGTATTTCCTCATGGGATTTTCCTCGTTAGAATTGAGACAATCACTTTTCCAGCTAGCTTCAGGAACCGCCAAAAAGTGGATCAAATTTACCCAATTCTGCTTCGAAGGCAAATAGAAACGGAGAGAAAGATGGTTCTGTGGTGGGAATTTCTTGTCGTAATTTCAGAAAATGTAGATTTTTTGAAATTCAAAGATCTGAGGCACACCGAAAGCCAATATAAATCGCATAGAAATCTTTTGGTTTGTATGCCGAGTGTTCCCGGTGCATGGGTCGGGCTCCATACCACCAAGAGCCACCTCTGGTTCGAGCTTGTGGACCTTCCCCTTGAATCCATTCCCAGACGTTGGCTCCCATTTCATGGAGTCCGTTGACCCCCGCCTTACTGTTTCCAGCCAAAGTATGACCTGTCCCACGAAGCAATTTGACCCCATGTTCAACTGATAGCGATGGACCACACTCTGCCAGACAATTTGCACCAGTCGGATCATCCCCGGTGGGATAGTTATAGATTTTTCCGAATTCAAAACCAGCAGGTGGGTTTCTTCTTTGCTCCTGATAAGCCGCGCTAGCCCATTCTTCATCAGTTGGCAACCGCTTACCAACCCACTCACAGTATGCTTGGGCTTCTGCATAATTCAGATGCACCGCAGGTTCTTGATCATTCGCCGTAACTCCATCGGGTCTCTGCCAAGTCCAACCAGGCCGGCGTTCCCAGCCAGCGCCATACTCAAAACCACCTCCCTCTACCTCAGCTCTGGAACGAAACTTTGTTGCTTCGACAAATTTTCGAAAATCTCCAATCGTCACTTCAGTACGATCCATCTGGAAATCATTGAACTTCTGCATCTCCTTACCTTTTCCAGATGCAGTTGACGCAAGAGAAAATAAAAGACAAATCACCAGGACGATACTTGGCTTTCTGCGCATCAGATTCATGAGAAGGTTTGGTTAGCTTAAAGTTGGGTTATTGTTTGTCGTACAAGAAAGGAGAGCGTTAGTAAGGTAGGCTAGTGAGGGTAAGATCGTCAACCCTGAATTACTTGGATCGACGATCTCACTGCATCAGGCAGTTGGGTGATCAAGCTTCAATCAACTCTGGTCGTGGTTGAACCTTGTTCCGTAGATTGCGGTTACGTTTCTCGTGATTTTCAGAAGAAAAATCAAAGTCCATCAGATGTTGCATAAACCAGTCGAAATAATCTCGCTCTAGAAAGCTCCAAAGCGTCAAAACATTCCGATCCTCCTCCCAATCAGTCCTGGCTTTTCGTATTCGATCCATTGCCAGAGTATGTTCTCTCCGGTGTTCAGATAAAAAGGGATATCCCGACCTAATCATACGGGCTTCTTCATCTGTAAATCGATGCTTGGTGTGTCTTTCAAGACGATCCAGCCACTCATCAATGACTTCATCTTCAGAAGAAGGCAACACCTCAATGAGTTTCTCAAGGATCTCGATTTCCTCCTTTTGAAGCTGATTTACCACCCTTAGATTTTGCCAAAGCGCAGTTTGATTGAATTGAACTGACATGGAGCCTCCAAGGAAGTGAGGGATAATCATCTCGATTGAGAGAGAAGGAATATAAAATACCTTTTAATGATTTTTATAAAAATTATCAAATAAAATTTATTATTAGGACGAAATATCCTCGAATCTTCTCTTGTCCCACTAACTTGGAACCCTCGATATGTAGTCAACCCATTGCAATCTTTTCTATAATTGACCTATGATTTCTCTGGAATTCAAATCATCACACTGTCTGGTAAACTGAAAAAAGTTCTCAAATTACCTGCATATTTCAAAATGACTGAAAGAGTATGATTCTGATAAAGACAGCTAAATTAGCTTGGCTGGTAGGGCTTCTGCTCTTATTGGGCAGCTGTAACACGCTTTATCTAGGGTACAACAACCTAAACTGGCTAACACGCTGGAGGCTTGATTCTTACCTCGACCTTACAAGCGAGCAGGATAGCTGGCTGAATGTCCAATTAGCTGAACACATTGCCTGGCACCGCAAAGAAGAGTTGCCTCAGTACGTTGACTTTCTTAGAGAAATCCAGACAAAGGCTCGGGATGGATTGAATCGAGAAGAATTGAGGGAAGGGCTTGAAAAGGTTGAGCTTGGTTGGCAGCGAATCTTGGACCGATTGCGACCGGATGCCGCCAAATTACTAGCGGATTTAGATTCGGAGCAAGTGGAGAAATTACGGAGTGAGTTCCAGGAGGAAAACGAGGAGATGGCAGAACGGCTAGCAGAGCCTACTGCAGAAAGAGAAGATAAGCGCCGTGAGCGCAGGCAGGAGAGTCTTGAGGAATGGTTCGGTGATTGGTCATCGGAACAACTTCTGGCTTTGGATGGCATCTGGCAAAAATCCAGACCCGAAGTTGATGAAACCAAATCACGCTTGGAACGCCGAGAGAAGTCACAAGCAGAGTTTTTCAATTTTCTGAATCAACAACCAAATCAAGAACAGGCAGAGCAGTGGCTGATAGGCTGGCAACGTCAGCTTCCAGGGAACGATCAGCAAAATGATTGGCGTAGTCGGTATAAAGCCAGAATACTAGCGATTGATCAAATACTCACTGCTCCACAGCGAGAACACGCGCTGGCAAAACTAGAGGAATATATCGTTGAAATAGAAAAACTTATTGCTGAAAACTAAACCAGCAGCTATTGAGAAGTGCTCGGTTTTAATCCAAAAAAACCTCTGCTTCTCCAATGATTGATTGGGCTTTCGGAGTATCAGCAAACAACTCAATCTTCACCAACCACCTGCCGTCTTCCTCCCATTTCTTGGCAATTCGACCTGAACAGCAAACAGTCTCACCGATGTGTGTTATTGCTGTAAAGCGAGCCTTATAGCTGCGTATCTGCTTTTGTGGGATCCAATTCGTCAACATCTTGCCAAGGTAACCCATCGAGAGCATCCCATGTGCAATCACATCATCCAGCCCTGCCTCTTTTGCATAATCATAATCCACATGAATTGGATTGTGATCTCCTGAAGCACCACAGTACAGTGCAAGAGCATGCCTTGTGAGCGGCTCAGTTTTCATCACAGGAAGCTCGTCCCCAATGTTCCAATCTGCAGCTTTTGGCATATTCTCAAAACTCTCTAGGCGTTTCTGAAGACGTAGGTAGTCTGACTCTCAACACAAAGGATATCATGCTGATTGGTCAGCGTGTTATCTGAAACAACAAACTCCAGTTGTCCATTTTTCTTTTCAAAAATTTCCAGGATAGTTTTGGCGAATGTAATCTGATCGCCTGCACAGATTGGCTGGTGATAGGTAAACTTTTGCTCTGCATGCAGCAAGTGCTTTACTTTCTGCCCAAAAAAATCACAAAGCCCCTCTAAATCCAAAGCATCCGACTCCAGCATAAATGGGAAAGTCGGTGGAGCAAGCAGATCTGAATAACCCTCTGCTCGGGCTTTTTCAGCATCAATGTAAACTGGATCTGTTAAACCCAAAGCTTTGGCCACAAACTTCAATCGTCCAGCCTCGACAGCAAGCTGAACAGGTTCAAAGGAATAGCCAATCAAGTTTTTGTCAATCATTCCTAGTTTCAATTGGGGCTCTTGCCTGATGTTCTATACGTAAGAACTGTCCGCAAGAGGTCTCATTTTCTAATAGCGAAAAGCTATTTAAATAGCATGAGGAATTCCTTTCGAAATTTCCATTCCTCTCACTGCAAAGCGCTCCGCCAAAGGACCAAGAATTTTTGCTCTAGGATCTGCTGCATTGCCTTCTCGGGCTCGATCTGCAATTCCAACAAAGATTACTGCAAATCGGTAAAGCGCAAACGATGTATGAAAAGGTTGAAGTTTTGACACTTGACTGAGAGAAGCCATGTAACGACCGACAAACTCTTCCTCCGATGGTAAGTCATACTCCTTCAGATCAAAACCCAGAAGACCGCCGTATTCATCGGGTGACGTATGCCAGGGCATACAACAAAAGCCAAGATCCGCTAGGGGGTGTCCCAATGTAGAGAGTTCCCAATCGAGGATTGCCGAAACTTTCGCTTCAGTTGGATGAAACAGTAGGTTCCCCAGACGGAAATCTCCATGACAGAGCGAAACCGAGCCATCATCTGCTGGTAGATTTTCCAACAGCCAATCGTAAAGATCCTCAATCGGTTGAATGGGTCTTGATGGTGAGTTCTGATACTGCCTACCCCAACGAGAGATTTGCCGTTCGAAGTAGTTGCCTGGTTTTCCATAATCAGCCAATCCGACTTCCTCTGGTCGAATTGAATGCAGACCGGCCAGTGTCTCGGCAACAGCCATCCAAATCGGAGCACGTTCCTCCGCTGGCAGCTCTACTAATGAAGTCTCAGTGAACACACGTCCCTCTACTCGCTGCATCAGGTAAAAGGGAGTTCCCAGCAACTCGGGCTCAGCACAATATAAAACTGGCTCAGGCACAGGAACAGACGTTGGGTGAAGCGCCTCGAGTACTCTATATTCACGGTCAACCGCATGGGCACCCCGCAAGATTGGTCCATTTGGTTGCTTTCTCAGTACAAGATGGTGCTCACCCCAATTCAAAAAATAGGTTGGATTTGATTGACCTCCACTGATTCGGCTCAACTGATATTTTCCACAATCAGCCCCAAGCCTTGCTGTCAAAAAGGGCCCAAGCGATTCTTCATTAAAATCTACTTCACCATTTGCATCGGCCTGCATCATTCTCCGACCTCCCAATTCCAGAAATCCTTGCCTTCTTTCTCCAGATAGCGGTTCAGCACCATTTTGTGCACTTCATCCGCTCCATCTACCAATCTGGCCTGACGGGCATAGCGATAAATCCACTCAAGAATAGTGTCTTTGGAGTAGCCTCGTGCCCCATTGATTTGAATGGCAACGTCTGCTGCCTTGGATAACAGATTGGCCACCTGAATCTTGGCCATGGAGACCTCTCTCTGCGCAAAGCCACCGCGGTCGATTTCCCAAGCAGCTTTCATGACCAGCATTCGGCCTACCTCGATCTGCATCGCAAGATCACCCAACATCATTTGGACGCTCTCGCGTTCAGCCAATCGCATTCCGAATCCTTCTCGTTCGACTGCATATTCACTGGCAATTTCAACGCACCGTTTAGCTAGCCCAAGCCAGCGCATACAGTGAGTGAGCCTTGCAGGACCCAACCGAGTCTGGGTAACTTTCAGGCCGCGCCCTTCCTCCAAAAGAATATTCTCCTTGGGAATTCGAAGGCCGTTGAAGTTCAATTCACAATGGCCACCGTGCTCTTCAGGTCCCATAATCGGAATGCGGCGAACAATTTCCCATCCCGGATCATCACGATGAAACAAAAAAGCAGTGTGCCCTCGGCGAGCGTCTTCAGATGTACGTGCGATCAAAATGAAATGGGCTGCCCCCTCAGCACCTGTGATGAACCATTTCCCGCCTTCGATTATGTAATCTTCGCCATCTCTTCTGGCCCATGTTTGCATCATCCCTGGATCAGAACCTGAACCTGGGGCAGGCTCTGTCATAGCAAACGCTGAGCGCACCACACCGTCAGCAATGGGAGCTAACCAGCGAGCCTTCTGCTCAGCCGTACCCAGTTTTTCCAGCACCATCATATTGCCATCATCTGGAGCGGCAGAGTTGAAGACTACCGGCCCAAAAATCGACCTGTTCATTGCTTCGTAACAGACCGCCATTCCAATCTTACCAAGGCCGAGTCCGCCAGCGTCTGGTGAAAGTTGCAGGCACCATAATCCTTCTTGGCGAGCCTTTTGTCTCAATGTTTGAAGTGCCTCATCCCCTATATTTTCATGTGGGTCCCAAGCGGAGCGATCTGATTCAACGGGTAAGACATCTTGATCGATAAATCTAGCGATTCGATCATGCAATGCGGCTATTTCTGGTGAGATCGTAAAATCCAAGTCAATCCTATAAGCTGGAAACTAGGTGACCCCCATCCACCACCAGAACCGATCCGGTCATGTAGGCAGAGGCATCTGAGGCTAGCAGAAGAAGTGGCGCATCAAGGTCAGAGAGTTGACCCAATCGACGCTGAGGAATTCGGCGGACCAGGGCTTGACCAGCATCACTTTCCAGAAAGGCTTTGTTGAAAGGAGTTTCAATGTACCCTGGGCAGAGAGCATTAACTCGGATTTGGTAGCGTGCCCACTCCAAAGCCAAAGCCTTGGTCAGTTGAACTATCCCTGCCTTTGAAGCTGCATAAGCAGCGACCTGACCAGCCACCCGCAGACCAAGGATGGAAGCAATATTGATGATCGAACCACCACGAGATGACATTTGCTGAGCAGCTGCTTGGGCCACCGCAAATACTCCAGTAAGGTTAGTTTGAAGGACGCTTTCAAATTCCTCAACCTTCACATCTACAGCCCTACCCGAGCCACTGATCCCAGCATTGTTGATCACAACATCATAAGGATCAGCTGAGAAGGCCTTTTTCACAGCAATATTATTCGTCACGTCAAGTTCCAGAGCTTCTGCCTGATATCCTTTTTGACACAAAGCTTCAGCTTTTTCTTGCACTCTCTCTAATCTTCGTGCACTCAGAGTGACAGCGGAACCAGCTTCAGCTAGAACTTCAGAAAAATGCTCTCCCAGTCCACTTGAAGCCCCTGTGACCAATACACGTTTGCCTGTTACTTTCAGTTCCATATGTTGTGATTCAGTTTCAAATTCATAGGTCTAAAGTTACTCCATAAAGTATCTATATTTATTAGAAATAAGTTATACATACTAATTTTTTTCAGAAACAATTTAAATTTATATCACTTGATATCATTTATGAACAGATAGTTGATAAAACTTTTAATAAAAATTCTTTAACATAAAAGTTAGCATTTCAAACATAAAATCATAAATTACTTGACTATCAATCAGATTTGTACGACAAAACCTGTTCTTCCTTCTGGTAGTTAAAGCCACCAGAAAATTTGTAAGACCATTATTGGAGGCTTTCATGTCTAATAAATTTAGTATTGGCAAATCATCTGTTGCAATAACGATGATAGCAGTGACTGCAATGTTTTTGGGTCTGACATTCTCACCAAAAGTTGTGACAGCAGAACCTATGAGGATCGCCTACCTATCACCTTCTTTTGATATCTCAGATGCCTGGGAAAGGGTATTTTGGGCTATTCAGGGACGGCTGGATGAATTAGGAGTAGATTACGAAATTCAATCTCTGGCAGTCTCGTCACATGTTGATCACGCCGGTCAACTTGCCCAGGTAGAATCTGTAATTGCAAAAGGTGTTGACTACGTTTTCCTTGGGCCAACAGAATACGAGGCTTGCATCCCTGCACTACGAAAGCTTAAGAAAGCAGGAATACCAACGATAGTTTTTAATTATTTGGATCCACACGAGGATGAACAAGCACGCGCAATGACATATGTCGCATTTTCTCATCTATTAGGAGGCAAAATTTCTGGGTCGTGGGCGAGTATGCACCTAGGTGGTAAAGGCAAAATTGCAATTCTCCAGGGAGCACCAGGAGTTGCTAGTGACAGAAGAATGGAGGGATTCTTGAGTGTTGTAGAACAATACCCAGATATTGAGGTGATAATTGGACCTCATACAGATTTCGACCGAAGTAAAGCTTATGAAGCAGCTCAAAATCTGTTGGCAGCGCATGACGATCTTGATTTAATTTATGGAGTTTCCACGACAATAGGTTTGGGTGCTGGACAAGCCGTAAGGCAGATCGGAAAATCTGATGAAATTGCTACCATGGGGTTTGGCGGTACTGGAGACGAAATCATAGCTATGAAAGAAGGATGGCTGACGGCATCTGTTTTACGACCAATCGACGATAGTGCAGTCGGAGTGGCCGATGCGTTTGTTGCGCACAGCAAAGGTGAAACTCCACCGCAAAGTTGGTCTGGACCATTCAAAATGATTGATAAGTGGTCAGATGCTGAAGACATTGTTGAATATGCTAATCGATATTCAAAACCGAAGATGGGGAGATAAATTAGTTAAGTAATGCTGAAACTAGGAATAAAATTGATTCAAATTAGCAAATAAAATCAGACCTGGTTTCAGCACCCAATGTGACTATCAACAAGTATTTTAAAATAACTACCAACCAACATCCAAGTAATACTTCAGAAGCATCTTCATGCAACCTTACATAAAAGTTGAAAATTTAACAAAAAGTTATGGTGGCTTAAAAGCGATCGAAGAGATAACACTAGAAATAAGAAAAGGTGAGATTTTATCACTTGTTGGAGATAACGGAGCTGGCAAATCAACTTTTGTAAAGACTTTAGCTGGTGCTCAGCTTCCTGATAGTGGGCGTATTGAAATTGATGGAGAAGCCGTTAAATTAGAATCTCCAAAAAAAGCAAGTTCATATGGTATTGGGTGCCTTCATCAAGGGCTAGGGTTAATTGACACACTAAACGTGCCAGAAAATGTTTTTCTAGGTCGAGAATTACAAAGTAAAGTTCTTGGGATATTTCCACAACTGGATTACCAAAGGATGCGAATCGAAACTCGGGATTTACTAAATCAATTTAGTATTAAGTTACCAAAGCTTAATGATGCAGTAGTCAACTTGTCAGGTGGACAGCGTCAAACAATCGCAATAAGCAGATTATTACTTCAAAAAGTAAAATTAGTTATCATGGACGAACCAATGGCAGCTCTCGGCGTTGAGGAGGGAAGTAAGGTTCTTGATCTAATTGAGAAGATGAAGTCAGAGGGTGTAAGTGTTTTAATAATTAGCCATAATCTTGAGCATGTATTAAAATTATCAGACCGAATAGCTGTTATGAAAAATGGGAAACTGATCAAAGTACTGGATGCAAAGAACACCTCCCGTGAAGAAATTGTAAAATTAATTACGTTCGGCTTATCTTAAAAGAAAATAAGTATGTCAGATTCATCAATAGGTAATGCAGATAGGAAATGGCTTTTTCAAGGGTTAGGGCTAACTGTAGTGGTTGTTGTATTGGCCATCTTATTTTCTTTAATAAACCCCAAGTTTGCAACAATTACTAACTTTCTTAATGTACTAACACAAGCTTCGTATTATATCATATTAGCAGTGGGAATGACTTTTGTTATTGCTGCAGCTGGAATAGATTTGTCTGTTGGTTCATTACTTGCTCTGATCACTGTAGTAAGCTTTGAACTGATAAAAAATGGACTGCATCCAATACTTGGAGTCCTTTTGATGTTTGTAATGGGAGGAACACTTGGTGCTTTTACTGGCTACCTAATATCTTATATAAACATTCCCCCCTTCATAGCAACATTGGGAATTATGGTTAGCCTTAGAGGTCTTGCATTGGTTCACTCAGCAGGAAAAATGCATTATGGTTTGCCTGAATCTTTAACTTGGATAGGGCAGGGTGATATATATGGAATACCTGTACCTGTTTTAATTTCACTAGTTTTTGCTTTGTTTGGTGCTTGGCTATTCAACAAAACAAAATTTGGTTTGCATACTAGATCTGTAGGTGGCAACCGTGAAGCAGCAAGACTTGCAGGAGTAAATGTCAAACTTGTAGAAATTTTAGTTTATTCTTTCATGGGCTTATCAGTAGCTCTGGGGGGACTGATAATGATTACTAGGATAGACTCCACACAGGCTACAATCGGCACTTCCATGGAAATCCACGTTATTGCTGCTGTGATTATTGGTGGGACGAGTTTGTTTGGTGGTAAAGGAACCGTTTACGGAACGTTGATGGGTGCGATATTATTATCAATGATGACAAATGCTTTGGTAATTGCAGGTGTAGATTATTTTTGGCAACTTTTCATCATGGGAATAATCGTTTTGATTGCAGTTACAATCAATAATATTAGAGATAAAAGATTTTTGTTCAACACCAAATTATAGTTTAAATTTACCCTAGATATAACTTATAGAACAATTATTGTAATGTATGTGTAGTATTATTTTTAGAAACCAACAGCTTGCCCTTCCTTCCGTGGCTCTGAGGCACCACAATAACCATCTTTCATGCGATAGATTAACTGGGCTCCCCCAAAGAAAGGTTGTCGAGGTTTACGATGTAATTGATGACCACGAGCTTCGAGTTGATTCAAGACATCTGCTGAAAAATCTTCTTCTATTGCGACATTTCGTCCCTCTAGTACCTGCCATCTTGGTCCGTCCGCCGCTGCCTGAGGATTCTGTCCATGAACGAACATTCGTAACATCAGCTGGACGTGTCCTTGGGCCTGCATCGGTCCAGCCATCATGCCAAAGCTCATTTCTGGTTGACCGTCCTTCATCAAGAAAGCTGGAATGATCGTATGAAATGGTCGCTTAGCACCACCCACCTGATTCGGGTGGCCCTCCTTGAGATTAAAACCAACTGCCCTGTTCTGCAGACTGATCCCCGTACCAGGTACCAAAATTCCTGAACCAAATCCCATGTAGTTTGACTGAATGTAGGAAACCATCATTCCGTTTTGATCGGCTGCAGTTAGGTACACCGTACCACTTGGTTTCGGAACTCCATGGCCCAGTTCCTGGGCTTTGCTCAAATCGATAATTTGGGAGCGTTGGTTGAGATATTCTTCATTCAACAAATGTTCAGCAGTCACTTCCATTGATGATGGATCAGCAAAATACCGATAAGCATCCGCTAACGCTAGTTTCATCACCTCAATTTGGACATGAAGACTATCTACTGAATCAACAGGCCAATCTTTGATTTGCAGATGCCTCAGAATACCCAGAGCAATTAAGGCAGCCAGACCCTGACCATTGGGTGGGATTTCGTGCAGTTCATGGCCCATGAATTCCTGAAAAACCGTACCCACCCAGTCACATTGATGCTGGTCTAAATCTGCAAGAGCCATTGCCCCTCCATGTCGCATTGAGTCAGCAATGATCTGCTTGGCCAAAACTCCTCGATAGAATGCTTCACCCTTGGTTTCTGCAATCAGTTTTAATGTCTTGGCTTGATCCAGGTTTTGAAAGCGTTCTCCCGTTTGGAGAGCTCTTCCCTGGGGCAGGAAAACCCTACGAAACTCCTCAAACTTGCCAAGAACTTCGACGGATTCTTCCCACATTTCTGCCGAAACGGGGCCAACTTGGAACCCAGACTCAGCATAACGGATTGCGGGTTCAAATAATTTTTCAAAAGGTAGACGACCAAAACGCTTGGACAGTGCCACCCAGGCGGAGACACAACCGGGTACTGTGATTGCCTCCCAACCTCGCTGAGGCATTTCCTTAAGGCCTGCAAAGCGTGCAGGGGTCCAAGCAGCCGGTGAACGTCCTGAAGCATTCAATCCATGTAGTTGTTGACCATCCCAGAGAATGCAGAAAGCGTCAGAGCCAATGCCATTCATCACCGGTTCAACCACTGTCAGGGTGATAGCGGTTGCCAGGGCTGCATCCACTGCATTGCCTCCATCCTGCAACATCCGCAAGCCAGCCTGAGCTGCTAGCGGCTGCGAGGTTGCCACGATGTTTTCTGCAAAAATAGGCATTCTGCGGGACGCGTAGGGCATCGCCCAAGAAAAGTTCTCCATGTAGTTCCTGTAAAATTAGAACGCTATCTGTACTGGAATCTAAGTGCGAGGACTTAGGTACTGATCAAATATCCTCGGCAGAGGACTCAGCTTGTTGGCGTCGAGTTTGAGCATCCAGGGAATGCCGGACCGAGCCAATAAGGTGCAAATTACTCTTCACCAGTTCAGCATTCAGTTCCAGCAAATTCTTGATCTGCTCTTTCAATTCCTTGATCTCTTCCGTCAGACGGGCGTTTAGTTGTCTCTCAGTCCAAGCTACTTCAATCAATTGTTCCAAGCGAGCATCCGCTTCCTTGGGTAGTTTTGAAATTCGTGACTTTTCCTGTTTTTTTCTTTTCTTGATAGTTGTCTGATAGAGTTCAGACAACTTTTCATAATCTTCTTTTTTCAGAAAACGCTGATTCCCTTCTCGGGTTGATTCAATTCCATGCAAATTCATTAATTTATAAAGCGTATTTCTGGCACATCCAATCTTTTCTAATGCTTCGATAACCGGAATTCTTGTTTCCATAAATTCTCCTAGAAGACTGTTGAAATCAGAATCTAAAATTTCATAGCACATATTATGATAGTTATCAAATCATGTTTATAACAACTGAATTTTAAGTCATGAAATTGAATATCGAAAACTGAACAACTGTATCTGATGGGGGGAATTGGATGGATAAGAAGTAATGCCCACAGGATTTATCGTGGACGGATTGCTATGAGGATGTTTTAGTTGGCGAGATGGTTACCGAGGATTGCGTCCACACCTTTCTTCATGAGACCTCTGGAGACAACCATTCGGTGAATTTCCGAGGTGCCGTCGTAAATACGAAGTACCCGACAGTCACGATAGATCCTCTCCAAGGGAAAGTCTTTGCAGTATCCCATGGCGCCGAAAAGTTGGACGGCCCGATCCGCAATTTTACCGAGTGTCTCTGCAGAGTTGATTTTCACCATCGAGACTTTTTCACGAGGATCCAGACCACGATCAATCTCGGAAGCAGCATCTAAAACCAAAAGATGAGCACAATTTAATTCGATCAGACTATCAGCGAGCATTTGCTGGATCATTTGAAACTCTCCGATCGGCTTGCCAAACTGCTGACGCTGATTGGCTCGATCCGTCATCATTTTCAATACTCGGCGACCCATCCCAATGGCTCTCGCACCGATGTGAAAAAGGCGGATCCGTCCGATCGTGGAGAGCAGTAGACTCAGGCCTCTTCCTCTCTCTCCTAGTAAATGTTCAGGACCCAGTTTGACGTTATCAAACTTGATCTCAACATGCGTGCAACCTCGCAGACCCATCATCGGCATGTCACGAACGACCTTCACTCCAGGCATAGATCTATCCACCAAAAACAATGAAATTCCCCGAGAGCCCTCTACACCCTCAGAACGGGCTGAGACAACATAGAAGTCGGAAAACATGCCATCTCCCACGGGGCACTTGTGAGCGTTGAGAATCCAACCATCTCCATCCGGCTTAGCTGTCGCAGTTATTGCTGCAGAGTCAGATCCAGCTTCAGGCTCTGTCATCGCAATTGAACAGGTTCTTTCTCCTTTCACACAAGGTAGCAACCATTGCTGGCGCTGGTCCTCGTTACAAGCCAAGAGGACTTCGTAAACATTTCCAAAGGCACGGCGAACCAGTGGATCTGTGGTCTGCCCCATCTCTTGCTCCAGATAAACCATCTGGATTGCGTTGAAGCCTCCTCCACCAAATTCAGCGGGAATATTCATCCCATAAAAGCCCTGAGTTCTAGATTTTTCAAAAATCTCTCTCGCCAAGTCAGAATCCAATGCACCTCTCAACTCCACCTCATCCTCCAAAGGTTGCAGTTCCGTTTTGATAAAATGGCGAAGTTTCAGAACTTGGGCATTTGTTTTTTCATCCAATGTAAAATCCATTCAATTTTCTCTTTGGTTGTTGGCCAAATTTATCTGTGCTGTCCGGAAGAGTCTCAGGTGCTTAACAACAAAATACGCTACTCCGCTTCCTCATACCGGCGGATAAATTCTGCAGCTGGAATATCAAAATCTCGCACATGGTGTTCGAACCAAGCCATGTAGTCATATTCAAGAAAGTTCCAAAGTTGCAGTAAATCTCGCCCCTCCTCCCAGTTTTTTTTGGCTTCTTTGATTGCCTTCAGAGTCTCTAAGTGAGCCTCTACATGCTTTTTAAAGTTGGGACACATCACTCTCTTCATACAGGCTTCTTCTTCATTAAAATGATTGAGGACCTGCCCTTCCAAGCGCTGAAGCCATTCAACAATTTGATCGTCATCACTGTTGGGGAGTGCTCTCATGAAATCATTTAAGATCTCAATTTCTTCTCGATGGAGATCATCAATCACTTCAAGTTGCGTGGACGTACAGTGTTTTGGCTTTGAGCTAAGCATCAACATTCTCCAAAAAGATTCTGCCGGAGATGGTTGCGTTCCAAAAGAAAACCTAGTTGAGCCGAATAATCAAACCAGAGTTCCATTCCCAGGCTCGCTTTGTTAGAAATTTAGCAGAGATGAGCTAAAGGCAAACCATGATCCAAATCTTTAGTTGGGTTCTAATTCTGAAAATGAGTCCGAGATTACTGTCAAACGTAATTAAGGGTTGCTTTTCGTGCCAGCCCCCACTACAACTGGCTGTGGTAGGACCAAATTAAGAATATTTTTGTGTGGCCCAACCAATTTACTTCAGCCCGGTTTTTGGAGATGGGAGAGTTCTTCCATCAGGATTCAAGGTCCGGATGATTGCTAATCCTATGATGGGAGACCAAGCATGTCACGCATTCTGATCTCACTTTTTGTTGGCTTGAGCCTTTTGACCTTACCTGTTTGGGGGGCTTGGCCAGAGAAACCAATCAAGGTCATTGTTCCATTCAAGGCAGGTGGAACCTCTGACCAGACCGCAAGAGTTTTCCAAGCTGCTATGAAGGAGAACAACCTTCTATCCCAGCCTGTCACGATTGTCAACGTAGGTGGACATTACTCGATTGGCTCTCGGCAAGTCATGGAAGCCAGCCCAGACGGCCATACCTTTCTCTTAATTCACATCGCTTTGATGGGAGGAGAAGGTAGTGGGGCTTTGAACTTTGGCTGGAGAGACTTTGAGCCCGTGGCTGCCACCGGTGAATTCTGTCTCTTCCCGATGGTGCGCAAAGACTCTGATATAAATTCCGTCCAAGACCTTCTCAGTGCAGCCAAATCTAAACCTGACTCCCTAATTTTCGGTGCGAATTTAGGGGCGATTAATCATCTTGCCGGAGTCATGTTGCAGGAATTGGTACCAGGTGCGAAATTCCGTTTTGTTCAGATTGGGGGTGGAACAGCAAATTACACCGCTTTAACTGGAGCTCAAACCAACGCGACAGTCCTCTCTGGAGCTGAGGTCGTTAAATTCACCAGAATGCCGGACGGTTCGGAAAATCCCGAAGCTCAAATCAAGCCATTGGCTTACACTGGGGCTGCTCGCTTTGATCAGTTGTCAGATCTACCCACCATGAAAGAGTTGGGTTATGACATGGAATTCTGCATCAAGTCATGGTGGTTCGCACCCAAGGGAACTCCTAAGGCAGCAATCGAAGGCTTTGCAAATGCTCTGGAGGCTTCTACCTCAACGGACCGGTATCAAAAATTCCTAGAAAGTAAAGGGTTTGCCAATCTGTTTTTAGGTGGCAACGATCTTCAGCAAGATCTGCAGAATACATGGACAGCAATTGAGCCAGTAGCCAAACTAGCCTCAAAAAAATAAGTGCTACTCACCACTCTTGTGACTTTGGAGTGGTGAGTTTCGTGATGCATTAAAGATATCGATATGAATCTTCTTCAGCGGTTTGAAGTTTGGGTTTCGTTGTTGGTCATCCTGATCTGCCTAGTTTTTCTCTGGGAATCATGGGATCTGCCGCCAGGATCTTTTGAACCTTTGGGTTCAGGGCCTGTACCTCAAGCAACTGCATTTATTGTGATTCTTTGTGCTGGGCTGGTGATCTTTAATGCCTTGAGAAAGCCAGTTCAGCTTTCGGGAGACGAAGAGATCAAAGAACGACCTTCAATCAGTGCTGGTCTAATTATTTCGTTAGCAACTGTTATTTACAGTCTGATGCTTCACTTTAGGCTGATGCCTTTCGCTTGGATGACAACCCTCTTTCTGATCATTACGATTTGGAGTCTTGAAAAATTTGAGAAGAAAAAATTTCTTCCTGCACTAATCACAGCAATCGTGATTGGCTTTGCTAGCGAATACCTCTTCACGGAGGTTTTCATCGTCGACCTACCAACCTGACGAGTCGCAATGGATGTTGAATTACTATTTGCGGCTGCCAGCCAGATCTTAAATCCTTGGCCTTTTTTCTTGCTCTTCATTGGAACCTCACTGGGCATCTTGGTTGGTGCCATCCCTGGGATGACCGGTGCGATGTTGATTGCACTGACTCTCCCTTTGACTTTCTACATGGATCCCTTCAACGCGATAGTATTGCTTGTAGCGATGTATGTAGGAGCTATCAGTGGAGGATTAATTACGGCAACACTCCTCAGAATGCCCGGAACCCCAGCTGCTGTGATGACGACGTTTGATGGCTACCCAATGGCCAGAAGTGGCAAACCAGGTCGCGCATTGGGATTAGGCATTACAGCATCGTTCATTGGTGGATTGATCGCGTGGATCACCCTGGCTACCATCACCAAGCCTCTCTCGATTTTTGCCACCAAGTTTGGCCCTTTTGAGTATTTCACTCTAATCATGATGGCAATGGTACTAATTGCCTCTGTCAGTGAAGGCTCTTTGGCCAAGGGATTGATTTCGGGGTTGCTTGGGATGCTGATTTCGATGCCTGGGGTTGATCCGGCAACCGGAATGCCTCGTCTGACCTTCGATTGGTACATGTTGAATGGGGGTCTGAAGCTCCTGCCTGTTTTGATCGGGGTCTTTGCCGTGAGCCAGATCATTAAGGATGCCCTCGACATTGGCCAAGTGCCTGAGCGGATAGCGATGAGCAGCAAGGGCATGCTGATGAGTGCAAAAGATTTCATGGCACAGGGGGTCAACCTGATTCGCTCTTCCTTGATTGGCACTTGGGTAGGAATTCTCCCGGGAATTGGGGCTTCCATTGGTTCTGTGATTGCCTACACTGCGGCCAAGAATATGTCCAAAACTCCAGAGAAATTTGGGACAGGATCTGAAGAGGGAATCGTGGCTTCGGAGGCAGCGAATAATGCAACGGTAGGTGGAGCCCTGATCCCCTTGATCGCCATGGGCATTCCAGGAAGTGTCATTGATGCCATTCTAATCGGCGCCTTGATGATTCATTCGATTCAACCTGGCCCCACTCTGTTCCTGACAAATGCGGATATTGTCTGGGGAATGATTGCCGCCTGCCTCTTGGCAAATGTGTTGATGTGGTTACTGATGACAAGCTCCGTTAAATACATTGCTGGATTGATGTATTTGCCCAGAAGCTTCGTTCTTCCTATTGTCATGGTCTTCTGTGTCATCGGTTCCTTTGCCTTGAACAACACCATGTTTGATGTCTGGGTAATGCTAATCTTCGGAGTGATGGGCTTCCTGATGGAGTGCGCTAAGATTCCTTTGGGTCCTTTCGTGATAGGGTTTGTCCTCGCACCACTTGCGGAAGAAAAGCTCCGTAGTGGCTTGATGATGACTGCGGGGGATTTCAGTCCTATTTTTACTCGACCACTTCCACTTTTCTTCACCATTTTAGCCGTGATCCTTCTCCTTTGGCCGATTATCGGTGATTGGATGCGAAAGCGCAGAGCATCTCGCAAATAATTCTTCAGCGTGAGTAGAGGTCTCATAAAAAAATGACAGCTAACCATTTTCAGTCTCCTGCTTTTCCTGCAATCAGATTTCCTCACTTGGCTGAAGTTAAATTGCCACCACTTCATAGAGTGAGGATCAGACATCCCCAAGCACCTGCCCTTCAGAATCTAGAGAAAATGGTGGCCGATGTTCTGAAAAACTGCCAGAAACTCCAGCAAATCCCAAGAGGATCTGAGGTTGCCATTGCTGTTGGGAGTCGAGGAATTGCTAAGATTGATACGATCACCAGAACTGTGGTGAGTCAGCTAAAGGTCTGGAACCTCAAACCGTTCATTGTCCCAGCCATGGGGAGTCATGGAGGAGGTACTGATGATGGACAGCAAGAAGTACTGAAAAAGTTGGGAATTGACGAAGAGAGCATGGGGTGTGAAATCCGCTCTTCCATGAAAACAGTGGACTACGGGTCGATCGGTGATGGAATCCATTGTCATTTCGATGCCAATGCAGTTGGGGCTGCGGGGATTATCCTTGTAAATCGAGTTAAAGCCCACACGAGCTTTCCTAGAGAAATTGAAAGTGGGTTGATCAAGCTGATCGCAGTGGGTCTAGGGAAAGCCGAAGGAGCTCGCTCTGTTCACAGAATTGGCCCTAAAGGATTACAAGAGATATTACCTAAGCTTGCTGAGAGAGCGATTCTCTCTGCTCCGATCAAGGCAGGCATAGCACTCATTGAAAATGCCAATCGGGAAATTTGTCATATTGAACCTGTGGAGCCGGAGGCACTTTTTGAAACAGAGAAAAGACTTCTGCGCAAAGCCAAAAGCCTGATGCCCAGTTTACCATTTGATCAGCTGGATGCATTGATCGTTGAGGAGTTTGGCAAGGAGATTTCTGGAGCTGGGCTAGATCCGCACATTTCAGGTAGAACAGATATTCGAGGTGTGGAAAATCCCTCTACGCCCTTCATCCACAAAATCGCTGCTCTGAGAATGACAGCAGCCACCAATCGAAACGGGATGGGCACTGGCATGGTGGACTTCCTGCCACAGCCAACAGCCAACAAACTTGATCTCCATTCAATGTACATGAATGCAGTTTCATCCACTGTGCTGGAAAAAGCCTTCTTACCCATCGTTCTTGCCAATGATCAGGAAGTCATTCGGGCTCTAGTAGCCACTTGCTGGAAGCCAGAAATAAATTTGATTCGACTGGCCCAGATTCGCTCCACGCTTCACCTCAACGAAATTCTACTGACCACACCACTCTTTCAGGAAGCCCAATCAAAAGGTGCCATTGCTTCCTTTGAAGATCAGACAGAATCTTTCAAATTTGACTCATCCGGCCAACTCTTGACCAAAGTTCAGTGCTAATAAACCAACACTCTTCCTAGGCAGTTATGAGCAGACCAAACATTTTGATCATCACCACCGACCAGCACCGCGGTGATTGTTATGGATTCGAGGGACGTAAAGTCAAAACACCCCATATCGATCAATTAGCCGCAGAGGGGACACGATTTCAACACTGCATCACCCCAAGCGCGATGTGCCAGCCAGCTCGTGCAAGTATGTTAACGGGCCTCTACCCACTCACCCACGGAGTGGTGGATAATGGGATCGATCTTCCTTCTGAGACAGGAGATGCAGGCTTCGCTGGTCAGCTTGGTCGCAACGGCTACCACACTGCATTTATTGGCAAAGCTCATTTCTCCTCTTACAACACCTTCTCTCCGACAGGTACCCCAGAGTGCCACCAAAGCTCTCCAAATTTCGCAGATGACTGGACTGGGCCCTACATGGGATTTGAAGAAGCCCAGTTGCTGGTGCTGGGTCATGAACTAAAAGAGATGGCCAGCGCCCCCAAAGGTCTCCACTACGAACGCTGGCTACGGAGAGATGGCCACGGTCAGAAAAAACTGGACCTCTATGGAACCAAGCTACCACCGGACGTTGGCGCCATCCAGACCTGGAACTCGGCAATGCCTGTCGCCTGGCATCATTCCAGTTGGATCGGAGACCGAGTTATCGATTATCTGGGCCGACGTAAAGAAGGAAAGCCTTTCTGTCTCTGGGCTTCCTTTTCGGATCCCCACATGCCCTTTGACTGTCCGGAACCATGGTCACGACTTCACCATCCCGAAGAAGTGGACTTACCTCCCTTCCGAACGAGGGAACTGCACAAACGTCCCTGGTGGCACAAAGCCTATGTGGAAGATCGCTCCGTCGATCCAGAATTGGATGTAGCCATCTATGATCATGAGCAATCCCTCCATCGTTTGCCAAAACGCAATGGTCGAGCCAGGAACTATAATGACACAGAATTTCAGCTCAGACATACGATCGCCAACTACTACGGTATGATTTCATTGATTGATCACAACGTGGGCCGAATTCTCAACGCACTCGATGAGCAGGGATTAGCAGAGAACACCGTAGTACTGTTTACCTCAGACCATGGGGATTGGCTGGGTGATCATGGGATGATGCTGAAGGGCCCGATGTTCTATGAAGGACTACTCAGAGTAGCGATGATCCTTAGGGGACCAGGAATTCCTGCAGGACAGATTTCACAAGAACCTGTTTCAAATACTGACATTGCTGCTTCAGCCTTGGATTGGGCCGGTGTCAGACCTGAACTGGCTCCTCATGGCCAAAGCTTGAAAACATTAATTGATCAACCTTCCGCAACTCGAGACTTTGCCTACGGGGAATGGGATCTCAATCCCCAAAATTGGGGGTTGGACCTCAAATTGCGGGTTGTGCGAACAACTCGTCACAAGATGACCATGGAAATGAACTCAGGTGCTGGGGAACTCTATGACCTGCAAGAAGATCCTCATGAAACCACCAACCTGTTTGACCAAGAGAGCAAATTGAAAAAAGAATTTGAGGACATGATTCGCTCTAGACCGAATGATCAAATCCGTGAAGCATTGGTACCTTCTGGACTGCATTGATGGGTTGAATGCAGATACCCAAATCTCTCCCCAACCGACGCTACAACCAGATCACTCGACAGCTGATTGAGTCCATCCAGGCCGGGGAGTATCCTGTCGGGGACAAGCTGCCCCCAGAGAGAGAACTCGCTGAAAAGTTGAACGTCAGTCGCACAACCCTGCGCGAAGCTTTTATTGCTTTGGAGTTGATGCGGTATGTGGACATCCGCATTGGTTCAGGGATTTATGTGTTGCCGGAAGCAGCGCGTGAGGTCGAAAACAGTCCGAAGTTACAGCATGACCCAGGTCCTTCAGATCAACTCGAAATCCGCAGATTGATCGAGGGCCATTTGGCCTACAAAGCTGCGCTCAATGCGGAGGAAAAGGACATTCAGAAATTGCAGGAGTTGCTTGAGTTGATGGATCAACACAAGAGGGATGCTGCCGAGTTTGAGAAATTTGATCAGCAGTTTCATCTAGCCATTGCCAAGGCTTCGGGGAATGTCTTGGGACCCAATTTGGTTAAATGGCTTTGGAACTTGAGAGAAGCAGAAATGTTCTTCAGTTGTTTTTCAAAAACACGATCTGAGAGTTACCGCCAAAGAACCGTTCGCGATCATGAAAAAATCCTCAAAGGCATTTCGATGCGTATGCCGGATGTAGCCATGACAGCCATGCAGCATCACATCGATGTCATTCGTGAAAGGTTCTTTGACCAAAACATTTGATTTGCAAATTATCTGGGCCCCTCAATCATTCATTACATTGGGCCAATGCATTCTGGGCCTAGATCAATGGCTTGCATTGAGGCGTCAAAACTTTTGATGATCATCTGTAGTTTAATCTCTGAATGATCTTGGTTGTCCCAAAGGTTGTCAAACTCCCCAGGATCCTGATCCAAATCGTAGAGTTCCCCAAGACCGATTCCATGATACATCACTAGCTTGTAGCGTTCATCCCTCAGCATGGTCGCCCGCGAGTGATAGGGTTGATTGAGGGCGTCATAGAACTCGCTACGAATATGGAGCTTGTGAAAATCTGGTTTTGCCGAACCTGAGATTATTGGCCAGAGAGATTTCCCCTGCATGTAATTGGGCTGTTCGATCCCGCACACCTCCAGCAAGGTCGGTGTGATGTCCATCAGTTCCACCAGTGCGTCACTCTGCAGATTGCTCTTTACTTGCCCTGGCCATGAAAAAATCAATGGAACGCGTACCAGCCCATCAAAGAATCGGCATCCTTTTTCAATCAGCCCATGGTCTCCAAGAGATTCCCCATGATCTGTGGCGTAGATGATCAGTGTATTCTCCAGTTGATTCGTGGCTTCGAGGTAATCCACTAAACGACCGAATTGATCATCGATCAGTTTAATCATTGCATAATAAGCAGCCTTGAGGGTCCAGGCGTCCTTGGCTCCAGGTGATGGCTCCGCTCCCCGAACGCTGTCTGCAGTTGGTGTTCTTGGTAAGATTGGATCACAAATATCCAGATCCTCTGGTCGTCGAACCTTCGATTGGAAGTCGATGGGCTCCAGAATTTTCTGCTGAACCAGATCTGACTCACGAAAGAGGGGATCGGGCATCTGCTTGGGATCAAAGAGATCACGATACTGCTGAGGTGGGTTGAAGGGAGGATGAGGATCATAGACATTGATGCTGAGAAACCAAGGTCCTTGACGCTTTTCCTGAATGAAATCAATAGCACGATCGGTTCCCCAGGTGGTTTGGTGAAACTCCGCTGGAATTCCCTGAATATCCTTCACCAACTCTTTTAGTACTCCCCCTTTTTGGTGGACCCAATCGGCATAGTCATGACCTCCCTGCCAGTCATCACGTGGCGCATGACTCCACTTGAAGAAACGGTATCCATCATCGACTCTCGGTTCCACACGCTGGAAAGAACTAGCCAAGTGTAGTTTACCCACTAGGCCGCAGTCATAGCCCTGTTCACTAAGAATTTTTGATATCAGGGGGTATTGATCTGCATAGGTAAAATTGCCATTACGCGGGGCTCTTATCGCATTTGGATAACAACCCGTAAGGAAGCTTGCACGACTTGGAGTACAGATCGGAGACTGGCAATAGTTCTTCGTGAAAGCAGTACCTCGATGTACCAATCGATCAATGTTTGGTGTGATCACATGAGGATTGTTCAGGGCACCAATCGTGTCGTAGCGTTGCTGATCAGTGCAGTACCAGAGGATATTTGGTAAATCTTTTTTCATTTCAAACTCTTGCTGCGATTTTGGAAAAACCGAATTATAGACGGATAAGATGAAAATACAACGCGTTGTCACGAAACATCTTGCTTTCGAGCTGGATGATCGCTTTTGGAATTCTCAGCAACGCTGGGCAAAGAAAGACATTGTTCTGGTTTTTATCGAAACGGATAATGGACTGATTGGGGTTGGAGAAGGCTGGACGCCGGGGGCATCGCCAAAGGCTTTGAGGCAAACCATCGAAGAGGATGTTGGCCCAAGATTGATTGGACAAGACCCCCGCTACCACACAAAAATTTTTGCAGAGGTTTGGAAAACAACTGCCTTGAATGCACGAAGAGGGATTCTCTCGATTGCTCTCAGTTCTGTTGATCTCGCTCTGTGGGATTTAGTTGGAAAAGCCTTGCAGACTCCAGTTTACCAATTACTGGGAGCCTTCACAGATCAGGTACCTTGCTATGCCAGTGCTGGCTTGTACGGGAAAGGTAAGGATGAAACTGCCCTTGCGGAAGAGATGCAAGGCTACCTGGCGCAGGGGTTCAGTGATGTGAAGATGAAGGTTGGTGGCGTTCCCCTAAAAGAAGACGTCAAGCGTGTCAAGGCAGTAAGAGGTGCAATTGGACCAAGAGCACGTCTGATGGTTGATGCCAACTACACGCTGAATGTTCCAAAATCACTGAAGATGGCGCAGGCTTTTGAGCCTTACGAAATCTACTGGCTCGAAGCTCCTGTTTCACCAGATGATGTGAGTGGCCAAGCAAAGGTCAATGCTCTCAGCCCAATTCCTGTCTGTGGAAACGAAACCGAGACTGGGATTGACCGATTTCGGGAGTTGATCACTCAGCGAGCAGTCGAGTTTGTACAATTTGACATCGCAGCCTGTGGAGGTATCTCCGAGGGACGCAGGATCGCAGACCTTGCTGCAGCGTTTCATCTTCCCTGCACCCTTCACGCTTCTTCAACTGGGATTCTTCTCGCCGCAAGCCTGCACCTGGCAGCAAGTCTGCCTAATCTCGACTCAGTTGAATACCACATGTTTCACCAGTGGCTTTTCGACAAATGTCCGTCCAGCGCCTTCAAACCTAACGCTGGGGGATTCGTTCGTCCACCAGACGGACCAGGATTTGGCCTGGAGATTCATTATGATGATCTATGACCTGCAACCTCTCACTCACTTGACAACGACACGGTCAATTTTTGTTTTTTCAATCAAATCCCAGTCATAGTCCACCCCCAAACCCGGAGACTGGGACACTTCCACCATTCCATTGGCGTTGATACAGTCCAACTCATCTGAGTAGCCATTGCGATAAATTGGCAGTTGCCAGGGATTTGGGGCAGCAGGATGGACCAGATTGACTTCATAGTAGTTACTGCGGGAGAGGGCGGCCATCAGTTGACGCATTGCAGGACCACAAGAATGTACCTCCACATCAATTCCCATTGCTTCAGCAGCAATCGCAGCCTTGTAGCAACCGGTGATGCCTCCATCATAGTCAGGATCAACCCGACCAAAATCCGTCGCCCCAGAGATCATCAAATCTGTATGTGTCTCTACAGTGCGGACATGCTCGCCAATCATGATCGGGGTTTGAACCTTTTGCTTGAGAAGCTTATGGCCTGAAAAGCTGAGACCTCCATCTGCGAAGGGATCTTCGTACCAGAGTAGGTTGTACTCATCACAAACTTGGCCAACACGAATCGCATCGGTTAGAGTTTTTAGATGGCAAGAGGCGTCATACATCACTTCCATTTTTCCACTAACACGGTCGGCTACAGCTCTAATCATCTTCGACTCTCTTTTCGGATCTCCTTCTTTCCACCCGTGCATCTTGAAGCCTGGATAGCCAAGCTCCAAACAGCTTTCTGCAAAATCAGCATAGGCTTCTGGGTGGCTCAACCCACCTTGCTGCTCATCCCCATGAATTGTGCTCGCATACGCAGGTAATTGCCAACGATGACCTCCCAGCATTTGGGCAATCGAGAGTCCAGAGCATTTGCCAGCTAGATCCCAAAGTGCAATGTCCAAAGCCCCAATACCAGCTTCGCCGACATGTTTGGTGAGTCTCCGCATCGTTTGATAGTGTCTCTCCCGCTCCAAGCCTGGTTTGTTGAGGAGAGCGTGAGCCAAGGCAACACCTGCAGACATTAAGACTGTGGCCCGAGACCTTGGAGGAACATACTCTCCAACTACCCCCTCATCCGTTAAAATTCTGACACTAAATCGTTTTTGGGGTGTACCTACTCCAGGCTCGTACCAAACTCCAAATCCCGAGGGATCGGCTGCAATGTTGGGGATACTAACCTCAAAGAGTGTAAATTCGATTTCTTGAATTCTAGGACTTTGCATGAGTTGGATTTGTTGAATGAGAAAAATGGTTTGTTGTGAATGACTTGACTACCTTTGGTCAGGAGATTAGGAATGCAAACTCTTTCTGTGAGCTAAGATTTCAACATGCTGATCGCACTCCCTCTTACTGATTAAATCTACCCTCCAAAATTCTTAATTGAGATAATTATGAATCAAGAAGATTTACAGAAACTTAAAGAAACCAACAGTTGCCCCACAGGAGATTTTGAGGGAGCCGATCTATCCGGCATGGATTTGCGCCGAGCAAATCTAAGTGGCGCAGCTTTGAAAAAAGCTAATCTCAGGAATGCAGATCTGACCGAAGCAAATTTGAGCGTAGCTGACCTCACTCACGCAAATTTACAAGAAGCGAAGATTCGCCAAGCTAACCTTGAGGGTACTTTACTGGTTAATGCAGACTTACGCCACGCTAATCTGGGCAGTGCCAACTTGATGTTCGCTGATCTCAGTAAAGCAGATTTATACAAGGCCAACTTAACCAACGCCTCCATTTCAGGGGCAAAATTTTGTAGTACGACTCTACCTGATGGGAAGATTAGCAACCGGGATTGTTGAATAATTTTCTCCTTGATGAACTGAAAACTCTCTAAACATTAACCTGTAAACTTACCGGAAAAAAACATGACCCCAGTCAAGGTTGGTATCATTGGATGTGGCAATATCTTTGATGCTTATCTAAACGCCTCCAAAAATTTCCCGATCTTGAACATTGCTAGTTGTGCTGACCTGAAAAGCGAACGGGCACAGGCAAAAGCGGATCAATGGGGATTGCAAGTTCAATCCATTGATTCCCTCCTCCAAGATCAATCTATTGAGATTATCCTGAATTTGACGACCCCTGATTCTCATATCTCAGTTGCCAAACAAGTTCTAGAGAGCGGCAAGCACGTTTATACTGAAAAACCCCTTGGTTTGAATGTCAACGAAGGAATTGAATTGCTTGCTCTCGCAAAAGATCGAGGATTACGAGTTGGTTCTGCTCCAGATACTTTTCTTGGTGGTTCGCATCAGAAAACACGACAATTGCTGGATTCTGGGAAGATTGGTGATCCCCTGGCCTGCACCGCTTTTATGATGGTTCCTGGTCATGAGTTATGGCATCCAGATCCTGACTTTTACTATCTCCCTGGAGGAGGCCCTATGCTGGACATGGGGCCTTACTACCTAACGGCTTTCATCAATCTCTTGGGTCCAGTTGCTCAGGTCACAGGCTTTGGTAAAGCGTTTCGAACTTCTAGAACAATTGCCTCTGGAGCCAGAGCTGGTCAGACAGTACCTGTCAAGACGCCTACTCATCTGAGTGGTGTTGCTGAATTTGTGAATGGGGCCCTGCTGACAATCACGATGAGTTTTGATGTATGGCAGCATACTCACCTACCGATGGAACTCTATGGAACAGAAGGTTCGATGCTGATTCCGGATCCCAATCGGTTTGATGGTGAAGTCAAGTGGAGTGAAGGCAAAGCAGACTGGAACTCTGCTACGGTTGAGTTTCCCTATGCGGATGATAACTATCGAAGTATTGGTTTAGCTGACCTGGCCCAAGCGATCAGGGCCGAAAGGCCACATCGAGCTAATGGCCAGTTGGGTTTACATGTGCTTGAGATCATGACAGGCTTTCTCAAAGCCGCTGAAACCGGCGCCAGCATAAGCATGCAGACAACCTGTGAACGGCCTGCATTAACGAAGACGGATTTACCCTTTGGACAACTTGACTAAGAGGACAGATGGCACAGAAAAAAGCGTTGATTGCTTGGGGAGGATGGGAAGGACATACACCCCAGGAGAGCACAGAAATCACAAAAGTGATTCTTGAAAATAACCACTTCGCTGTTGACGTGGTTGAGGGGACCGAAGCCTTTCGGGATCCAGATTTGTCTCGCTACAACCTGGTCGTCCCCGTAATTACAATGTCAACTATTGAAAAAGAAGAAGTTGAAAATCTTTGCAAGACTGTTGAAAAGGGTACTGGCTTGGCTGGATTCCATGGTTGCATGTGTGACTCCTTCCGCAACAGCGTTGACTATCAATTCATGACTGGAGGTCAGTGGGTTGCTCATCCAGGCAATATTATTGATTTTTCAGTAGAAATCCTCCCTAACGAAGATCCAATCACAGAAGGCATTCAAGATTTCCCTTACAAATCTGAGCAGTACTTCATGCATGTGGACCCATCGAATGAGGTACTGGCGACAACCACCTTCACGGGTGAGCATTGTTCCTGGGTCAAAGGGGTAAAAATGCCCGTAGTATGGAAAAGAGTGCATGGAGTAGGACGAGTCTTCTACAGTGCCTTGGGCCATGTTGCAGAGGAATTTAAAGTCCAGGAGATGGCAACGATTTTTGAACGGGGAATGCTGTGGGCAGCACGCTAGTTGTTCACTGACTTAGGATCACTATTGATTCAGAGCTTCTGTTTTCTGCATCAGGAAATCGAAGCTCATCTTGACTGATGCAAAAGAGTCCCTGGTGCTTGTGTCCTGCTCCACAATGAACCACTCACAGCCAGCCTCATCTGCTTCTCGAATGATGGCATCCCAGTTCAAACTCCCTGTACCTACTTCGCCAAAGAGAATCTCTCTTTCTAGGGTGACTACATAATCTTTGAGATGCAGTAAGGGCAGGCGTCCCTTCATTTTGCGGCACCATTCGACCGGATCTTCTCCACCTTTTTGAACCCAGAAAGTATCCAGTTCGACTTGGAGAAACTTCGAGTCAGTGTTTGTTAAAATCAATTCCAGAATGGGCTGGTCCGCATAGCGAACAAACTCCAACTCGTGGTTGTGGTAGGACAACTGCTTCCCCCCATCACGTAGGATTTTCCCTGCACTTTCCAACTTATTGGCCAACACCAAGCAAGCTTCCATTGAATCAATGGCATAGGAACCCGGATGAGGAAAGGCTGTGTGTTTACAACCCAGAATATTCAATCTCTCGACGACCTCTGCTGGTTCTTCCAAAATTTTATGCGAGGATTCGTGGGTAGCACAAATGATCAACCCGACTTCATCAGCTAGCTCCCTTATCACCTGTGGGTCTTGAACACCAACACCAGAAATCTGAATCGCCGGATACCCAATTTCTTTTACTTTTTTTAGCGTGGCCCTAAGAGATTTTTCATCATGACAATGGTCTCGCAGAGTATAAAGGGTCAGAGCAATTTGTTCTGGACGCATGGCTTTGGGACCTCAAGAAGTTGATTGAATTTTAAGGAAACAAACTTCAGACAGTCTAAAATTTATCAGTTCGATCTGTTTCAAAGAGTCTTACTAAGATATCTGTAAGCCTCAATAAGTTTCCGAGAGCAAATCGGTACCGATCGAATATCCATGAGGCTACTAGGTGGCTTCGATATTTGGGGCTTTCTCATCCTCAGGTCCAATCCTTGTAAATGGATTGAACGCCACTTCCCAAAGATATCCATCTAAATCCTTAAAGTAACAGCTATAGCCTCCCCAAGAGGCTGGTTGTGGCCTTCTTCACAGGTGAAGCCTCTGCAGCCACAGCAGCAGCATAGACTTTATCCACCTCTTTCTCAGACATAACATTGTGAGATAAGGTGAATCCTCCAAAACCAACTCCGGATGAATCAACTCCCGCATCTCTGGCGAAAGCATCCCAGTTGTATAGAGCTAGCCAAGTCCCATTCAAAGTGAAAAAGGCGATAACTGGAGAGGACTTTTTTCTGGGAAATCCTAAGCCTTGCACGTAAAAGTTGGTCGCCACCTCAAGGTTTTGAATTCCTAAAGTGATCATATTGATACGAGGCGACATCAGATTTTCTTCATGCGTTTAAAGTAAGATAATTTCACAGAAAATATTCAGAAGGTGGTGAATTGTCCTGCCAGTGAGGTGCAGTGATGTTGCCGGAAACGAAATAAGACATTTTGGAGTAGTTGGAACTCAAGGGGACAACGTCTTGTGGAGCATAGCGAATCGTCAGTCCACACCTGCGTCGTGGTGACTGGTTTTTGGGCGAGCCATGCACCAGCAGTGAGGAGTGAAGGGAGAACTCCCCAGCTTTGAGGTTATTTGAAAAAGGTTTATCAAACACCGAAATATCTTCGATTTGCTGATTCAACACAGATTCCTCTGAACTTTCTTTCCAGGGAATATGCCCCACTTTGTGACTACCTGGAAGGAACTGCATTGCCCCATTTTCTTCATCCGTGTCATCCAAGGCTAGCCATACCGTCACAGTCTTCGCTGGGGTAAGGTCCCAATAGGAGGCATCTTGATGAAAAGACACGGCCTTACCATCTCCGGGCAATTTGCAGAAATAGTGCGTTGCCCAAGCTACAACATCATTTCCGAGCAAATCGCGGACACCGCGCAGCAGTGGTTCAGCATACATCGTCTCCCAAATTCCCCGGAGCTTTGTGTGATAGCAATTCAACGAATATTGTACGGAGTCTCGTTTGTCGACCCCTCCAAATTGAGAATCTCCTTTTTCAGGAGCAACTGTTAGTTGTTGCAATAGTTTGTCAAAGTATTGTCGCTGTTTATCAATTTCTTCTTCCGCAAATCCAGGAAGTGGGCTAATAAATCCATGTTGATTAAACTGCTCAATTTGAGCACTGCTTAAGAATTTTGGCGACTTTGTTTCAGTTGGATAAAAAATATAATCTTTTTCCATCCTCTATCTCCGATACATATGGTTGTGGACAGCTTTCTCTAATTTATTCATTTTATATTTTTTGTTCGACTTGTCAAAAACCCTCACTTTCTGCGATGTTCCAACTTTAACAAGTAGACGCATAGAAATTTCAGGCAATTGGTTTTACTGCCATGATTCGACTCAAAGAAATTGCAGAGGAGTGTGGAGTTAATGTCTCCACAGTTTCTCGTGCACTCAAAGATGATGCGCGTGTCAAAGCGGACACCAGAAAAAAAATTCATGCCACGGCAAGTCGCATGGGTTACACCCCCAATTGGGCTGCACAATCACTCAAAGGAGGGAAAACCAATACAATTTGGTTTTTGATTGCAGATCTATTTAACCCTATAACCGCTCAACTGGCCACTCATTGCAGCCATGAAATAGCACAGGCTGGATTTGATTTATCCGTTATCCTCTATCATAACAACCAGGATCGGTATGAGCACCTCCTACGCAGACTTCATTTTGGAATCACAGACGGGGCCCTGATTGTTGGCTCACATAATTTCAACTCCTTTAAACAACGAGGCAAATTGATCAATGATCTCCAAGAAAGATCATTCCCAGCAATTTTCCTAGATCGATTTGAAAGAAAGTCGAAGTTGCCCATCGTCACCACCAATCACACTGCAGCGATCTCAGCACTTCTTGAAAAGCTGCTCAGCGAATCTGTAGATTTGGTGATTGATCTTTTTTCACCTGAGGAAAACATGGTTGAATTTGCCAGACAGCAAGCCATTACCAACTTAATGAACGCCAAGCCTCAACCCCATCAGGCATTACCCAGTAATCAGATCGATCAGATTTTATCCGGGGAAAAAGTTGTGATTGTTGCGAGTAGTGAAGCTCGAGTTAAGGACTTCCTCAAAAAAAGAGCTCAGGAATTAGAAAATCGAGAACTGCTAATCGGTGTTTTTGATCATTGGCTTGGTGCTACCACAACATTTAAGGAAGTTTGTGTGTGTCAACAAGATTTCAAGCAGATGGCCCAACAGGCATGCTCCCTCTTAGTTTCCAGAATCCAAAACCCCACATTCGAAATTCCAACAAACACCCAAATCTCTTACAAAGCATTGCTGCAGGTTTCCTGATAAACAGATAATTTTTTCTTGACAAATTTCTTGTGTGTTCATAATGTTCGTCATTATTTTAATGCAAACGTTTGCAAACTTGAAGGGGCAATTTGATTCTAGAAATCCAAAGGAAGCTTTACCGCACTAAAGTTCAGCAGTTTATGGATCGTCTGGAACAGAGGATTCTTGCAGACCATGTTGTCCTGGAGGGTCGTTTCGCCAGGAGTAAGGATCCCGTCCCCTTTCAACAGCGCTTAGATTTGAAGTATCAAGCTATCAGCGAAGGAGCTGAGTGGGGCCAAACCTGGGACAGTGCCTGGTTTCACCTGGTTGGGAAGATCCCTGAGCATTGGGCAAATGATGAAGTGGTTGCCCACCTGGATTTCAATGGAGAAGCCCTCGTCTTTTCACCGGAAGGGATTCCGCTGCAAGGACTCACGAATGGAAGTGTCTTTGGCAGAATTACACGACATAACTTTCGACTAGCAGCACCAGTTCTGAAAAATCCCCAAATAGAACTTTGGGTAGAGGCCGCCGCAAATTCAATCATGGGCATCCATCGACCTCGTGATCCTGAGCGTGGAAGAAACACCATCGAAGCTACCGGTAATCAAGTGGCTTCAACGGCTGCTACTCTTCGCCCAGGAGATACAATTAGTCGGCATGGCAGTTACCGAGGAATTGTCAACCGGATGAGGCTCGCTCGATTCAAGCGTGATCTCTATGATTTCTGGCTGGATATGGAGGTGTTGAATGGACTCTTGGACTCTGTGCCTGACAGCAGTACACGTTATGCTCGAATCTTAGAAGGATTGGTCAAGGTTACCAATATCTTCAAGGATGCTGAAGCAAACGTCGGCCAGTGCCGGGAAATGTTACAGCCTCTACTACAACAATCTGCCAATGCTAGTGCCCCCACAATTAATGCTGTGGGACATGCTCACATCGACACGGGTTGGCTTTGGCCGGTTCGAGAAACTATCCGAAAATCTGCTCGCACCTTTGCCAGCCAATTGGATTTGATGGAAAGATACCCTGAATATGTTTTCGGGGCTTCCCAACCACAGCATTATCAATTTGTCAAAGATCACTACCCTGAACTTTATGAAAAAATTCGAGAAGCAGTCGCCGGAGGTCATTGGGAGCTACAAGGAGGAATGTGGATCGAACCCGACTGTAACCTGATCAGTGGTGAATCCATGGTTCGCCAGATTCTTCATGGCAAGAACTTCTTCATGGATGAGTTTGGGGTAGATGTGAATAACTGTTGGATCCCAGACGTTTTTGGCTATTCCGCATCGATGCCTCAAATTCTCAAGTTGGGTGGCTTGGAACACTTCCTCACACAAAAGATGAGCTGGAGCCAGTTCAATCGTTTCCCCTACTCAACCTTCCGATGGCGTGGAATTGATGGAACAGAAGTACTCACTCATTTTCCACCTGAAGACACCTACAACAGCCAGCTACAGCCCGACGATCTACAAAAAACCGAGCGGAATTTTGTTGAGAAAGGTGTACTTGAGGAAATGATGTGCCTCTTCGGAGTAGGGGATGGAGGGGGTGGCCCGACTGCAGAAATGATTGAACGCGGTCTAAGACAAAAAAATCTGGAGGGAGTGCCCAAGGTCAGTTTTGGACGAGCAGATCAATTCTTTGAGCGAATTTCTGAAAAAGCAAAAGAACTTCCTGTTTGGAGCGGAGAGCTCTATCTGGAATTGCATCGTGGCACTCTGACAACGCAAGCGAGAACCAAGCGCAATAACCGAATGCTCGAGCAAAGTCTCAGAGCTACAGAATATCTCCTGTCATTGGGGTCACTTAAAGACTACCCTCAGCAGGAATTGGACAAGATTTGGAAAACTCTGCTGATCAATCAGTTTCACGACATCCTTCCGGGCTCCAGTATCCATTGGGTCTATGAGGTAACAGAACAAGAACATCAAGATGCTTTAGAAACCTGTGATCGTTTAATAAGTGAATCTGCAAAACATTTATTAGATCAAGACAAGGACGCAATCACCCTGATCAACACATTGAATGTAGCCTATGAGCGCCAGATCGAATTGCCTGCGGATTGGAAAGGAGGACTCAGGGATGAGCACGGTAATGAACTTCCCGTTCAGCAGGATACGGATGGCAAGCTTTCAGCCCTGGTGAGGCTTACGCCTCAGGAAATTAAGACTCTCCGATCAAGTAATGCAGCCCAGCAAGCAAAGAAAGCCGATTCACTGATTCTTGAAAACCAGTTGGTACGTTACGAGTTCAATCAACACGCACAACTGGTTGCTGCGCGCGACTTGGAGACCCGTGAATCCATTTTAGCAGATGGAGCAGTTGGCAATGTGCTGACCCTGTATGAAGACCGGCCCCACAACTGGGATGCTTGGGAAATTGATATTTCCTATGAAGATATGGCTGTCGAGACTGGGCAAGGTGAATCTTGGCAATCTCTTGGAGCCGGTCCAGTTAGCCAATCGCTGCGCTTCCAACTAAAAATTGGCAATTCAAGGATTGACCAAAAGGTCAGCTTGCGGACCAATTCAAAAGCATTGGAATTTGACACAAATGTTGACTGGCAGGAGTGTCATCGTATGCTTCGGACTTCTTTTCCTGTAAATGTGCAGACGGATTCCGCAACCTGCGATATCCAATATGGACATGTTCAGCGCCCAACCCATCGCAATACGACATGGGACATGGCCCGTTTTGAGGTGGCTGCTCAGAAATATGTTGATTTGTCAGACCAGCAGAAGGGAGTAGCTCTACTCAATGATTGTAAGTATGGACACAAACTCCATGAAAACATCTTGGACCTTCATCTCCTAAGGGCCCCAACGCATCCTGACCCTGACGCAGATCTGGGGACACATCAGTTTTGTTATGTGCTCTATCCACACAACAATTCCTTCCAGCAATCCGATGTGATTGAGCAGGCCCAACAGCTCAATCAGGCTCCCTTGTCTCTTCCAGGCAAACCAATTTCTACAATTCAGCCACCTGTAATCGTGGAAAGTGCAGATGTGGGACTAGAGGTGCTGAAGAAAGCAGAAAAAGACGATTGCCTTGTCCTCCGTGTTGTTGAGCGAAAGGGTAAAAAAAGCAAAGCTAGCCTTCGATTAAACAAATCTAATCTCAAGATTCAAGAAACTGATTTGATGGAATGGCAGAATGATTCAGCAATCAGTGATCAGTCTCTTATTATTGAACTGAATGCATTTCAAATAAAAACATTCCGTTTAACTGAATTATAGATTTCAAGATGAATCCCATTCAAATAAAAACATCAAACGAGAGGATGCCTATGATTTAATTTTATGTTTTTCATGTCTTATCATACTCAATTTACTAAAGAGGTTTCATGCGAAATTTCCTTAAGATTGCTGTTTCAACACTGTTGACCACATGTTTTATTGGAGGATCAGCATTTGCGCAAAAAGTTCCACGAGAAAAAACTGTTATTTTTGATCATCACCAAAAGGTTAACCAACCTTATAACCACAACCCCATGACTCCCGGCCGGAATATCGACCAAGGAGTCCATCAGGCAGTTTATGAGCCTTTATTTATTTTGAACTACGAAACTGGCGACATTGAGGACTGGCTTGGGACAAGCTTTACTTCTAACGAAGCAATGGATGTGTGGACACTTAAGATTAGAAAAGGTGTTACATGGTCAGATGGTGAAGCTTATGATGCAGACGACGTAGTGTACACAATCAACTTACTCAAAAATGATGATACGGCTTCTTTACATAGAGCCGCATCCATGCAGGAGTGGGTAAAAAGTGTCGAAAAAACAGACCAACATACTGTTGTGTTTAATTTGACTAAACCTAATGCAAGGTTTCAGTTAGATTATTTTGCAATAAAAATTTGGGGAGACTTTATCATTTTACCTGAGCACATTTGGAAAGATAAAGATCCCTTCACTTTCACTTTTTATGATCTTGAAAAAGGTTGGCCATTGGGAACTGGGCCTTACAAGTTAACCAATGCTACTCCAACAGAATTTATATTCGATCGTGACGATAATTGGTGGGGTAACAAGGCTGGATTCAAAAGACTACCTGAACCTCATCGTTTAATTTGGTCAACAAGCGGAACAGAGGAAAATCGAGCGCTAATGGCTACAAGAAATGAGCTTGATTCAGCTCATGACATGACCCTAGGTGCTTTCGAAGCAATCATGGCTAAAAATCCCAAATGGGAGGCGTGGTGGGATGATATGCCATACAGTTGGTTAGATCCATGTGCACGACAAATGTCAATTAATAACACAATCGAGCCTTGGAATGATCCTGAGATGCGTGTTGCATTAAACCATATCATTGATAGAGATGAAATTGTTAGAGTTGCCTATGAGGGAACTACCTTTGCGTCTAAGTCAATGTTTGTACAGTATGCCGGTATGGATCGGTATATTAACGCAATCTGTGATGCGGGATTGTGCAACAAAATGAAGGGAGATGTTCAATCGGCTCAGAAGATCATAGAATCTAAAGGCTGGCAAAAAGCAAGTAATGGGTTTTATGAGAAAGATGGAAAAACTCTAACGTTTGAGATCAAGACACACGAGGCTTACATTGAAAAGCGTCGTATCGCTGATGTTGTCGTTGAGCAATTTCGTAAGGCTGGGATTAAAGCTGATCAACGGCCCATTGCTGGTGCAACATGGGATAATGACAGGAAAACAGGCAATTTTGTAGCCTCCATGGATTGGCACACATGTCGTTCCGTAAATGAGCCCTATGCATCAATGAATAGAATGACAGATAAGTATCTTGTGCCAGTTGGCCAGGCATCTCCAGGTGACAACAATTTTGTCAGATGGGATACGGCAAACAGCAAAAAATATAGTGAGATTGTTGACAAGATGGGAGCAATGCCCCTCAACGCTCCTGGAATGGAAACAATGGTTGTAGATGCTTACAAACTTCTGATTGAGGAAATGCCATTCATTTCTATAACACAGGCACGCAAGCTCATCCCATTCAATACGACTTATTGGGAGGGTTGGCCAAGAGCATCCAACAACTATAACCACCCTGCGACATGGTGGCAGAGTACTCACCATATTATTCATCAATTAACCCCAGCGAAGTAATCATTTAAAGCCCAGCAATGTAGCTGGGCTTTTGAGGAATTACTTTTGGACCTTTTTCTCCATTATTTCTGAAAATTAAGTTACCTGCACAGCGCGCAATATGAGAGGTTTAACTCTAAAGTATTTAGCAAGAAGAATTTTTGTCTTCATTCTTACTGTCTGGTTAGCATCAACAGCAATATTTATAATACCAAGATTAGCCCCAGGGGACCCTGTTGAGGCAATGGTCTCTAGGATGTCTCAAGTGGGAGGATTTGTTGAGAATTCTGAAAAAATAATTGAGGGATGGAGAGAGCGTTTTGGTTTAAATGATCCCATAAGTATTCAGTATTTCAGATACATTGGGAACTTAGCGACTTTTGATTTTGGAATTTCACTAGCAAATTTTCCGTCGCCAGTCAGTGAAATAATTGCCATGTCACTTCCATGGTCTATTGGATTAATGTCTATCAGTTTAATTATCTATTTCTTCATAGGCAATCTATTTGGTGCTCTACTCGCTTGGAGAAGAACACCTTTGATAGCTAAATTGCTCATTTCTTCTTCAATGATTTTCACTTCGATTCCTGCAATTTTGTGTTCAATTATTTTAATTTACATGTTTGCTTTCAACTTAGACTGGTTCCCACTATCAGGCTCTTACGAAAGAGGATTGCAACCGGGTTTGAACATTGATTTTATAATTAGTTTGATTCATTACGGGTTTTTACCAGCTTTATCAGTAGTAATTGTTACATTTGGATACTGGGCGATTGGAATGAGGGGAATGATGGTGACGGTAGAAGGGGAAGACTATATGGTTTTCGGTAAATCGAAAGGGCTCAAACCATTTTATTTACTATATCGCTACCAAGTCAGAAATGCAGTTCTACCTCAGATCACTGCTTTAGCTTTCAACCTTGGATCCATTGTTGCGGGCCAGATTTTAGTTGAAGCCGCATTTTCTTATCGTGGAATTGGTGGAATTATCGTTCAAGCAATCAAAGATGTTGATTATACAGTGATTCAGGGAACATCATTTGTTCTAATATTAGTCACTGCAACATCAGTACTTATTTTAGATCTAATTTACCCATTGATTGATCCAAGAATTTCATTTGAAAATAAATAATGATGCTCCGAATTAAAAGAATTAACAGTCCTTGGCTTAATTTTCCTCTTATTTCAGGATCATTAATTATTTGTATAATATTAGCTTCTGTACTGATTGGTTATTTTTCTTGGAATACTGAAATGGCTGTAACTGGAAGTGCACCCCTGAACCTTCCACCATATGGCTTCACAAACATGCGAAAACAAGAAGGAATGATTGAGCATCCGCTAGGTACAGAAAATAGTGGAAGAGACATGCTTGCAGTCATGATTGTAGGCACACCAGCGACAATGAGCATCGGTTTTATTGCTGCTTCCCTAGGAATGATTATTGGTATACTACTAGGTTTTTCTTCGGGCTTTTTCGGGGGCTATTGGGATGATTTTGTTCGATTGCTTTCTGACACAGCTACTACAATCCCTCCATTAGCTGTTTTAATTGTTGTACAGTCTTTGTTCAGAGTTGAAGCCAATACTATGGCAGTACTGATTGCATTATTTTATTGGCCTGGTCCTACCAGATACATACGTGCGCAGGTTCTCTCCATGAGGGAAAGTGGTTATGTAAAGATGGCAATCCTCTCGGGAGTACCAATTCGGAATATTATGTTCAAAGAAATGATGCCAAACCTGATTCCTTACCTGTTTGCAGGGTTTATTGGAAGTATGGCTGGTGCAATTCTAACTGCAATTGGGCTCGAGGTGCTTGGATTGGGTCCCACACGCATGCCTACTCTGGGGGTAACAATTTATTTTGCACTCGAAGCGGCTGCGATTCTTCGTGACATGTGGTGGTGGTGGGGACTACCAACGCTTACTTTAGTTACTATATTTATTGGGCTTCTGCTAATCAATATTGGAATGGATGAAGTATCAAATCCGCGACTAAGAAAAGCATCTTAAAAATGAAAAAAGACACTGAAGAAATTACTTTTAAAGTTCAGGGCTTGAAAGTTTATTATGATACTCCAACCGGAGATATTAAAGCAGTTGACGGAATAAGCTTTGAGGTGAAGAAAGGGGAGTGCTTAGGAATTGTTGGAGAATCTGGATGTGGCAAATCCACCGCAGCATATGGAATTCTTAGACTCATTCAACACCCCGGAAAACTAGTTGCAGGAGAAATGTTTGTTGATGGATCACCTGTCGACCTGCTTAATGAAGAAAATTTCAGAAAAATGAGAGCTACGAAATTGTCGTTAATTCCTCAAGGCGCAATGAATTCTCTCAATCCGACAATGACAATAGGTTCTCAGATAAGGGATGTATTCACAACTCATGACACAACTTTGAAAAGTTTTGAACTGTCCAAACGTATTGAGGAACTCCTCAGAAAAGTCGGGTTACCCCAAAGAATTTTGAAGATGTTTCCACATGAACTTTCTGGGGGAATGAAACAGCGAGTCTGCATTGCAATTGGAATCGCCTTGAATCCAAGTCTTGTGATCGCAGATGAGTCCACAAGCGCACTAGATGTGGTAGTGCAACGGATCGTTGCCCAAACACTGAAGAATGTTCAGAGAGAAATGGGAGTTTCCATGATCATGATCGGTCATGATATGGGGTTGATGGCTCAGATGGTTGACAGGATCGCCGTCATGTATGCTGGCAAGATGGTAGAAATTTCACCGACTCGAGAATTTTTTAATAATCCTCGGCATCCGTACTCTAAAGTATTGATCGACGCAATTCCTTCCCTCAAAGAACGCAAGCCGCTGAAACTTGTAGAGGGAATTACTCACGACCCACGCAAACCTCCTCCTGGTTGTATCTATCAACTCCGCTGTCCATTTGCACAAGACGTTTGCCGAAGCAAACCACCAGTTTTACAGCAGTTGAAAAATAGACATCAGGTAGCCTGTCACCTTATCAAAGATGAAGATCATGTCGCTGCTTGAAATTGAAAACGCGACCAAGCTTTATCAGATTTCAGGTGGTTTGCTTGGTAAAGAAAAACAGCTTTGCGCTTTGAATCAATTTTCAATGACTTTAGATGCAGAACCAGCATCAATTACAACTATTGCCGGTGAAAGTGGCAGCGGTAAATCAACAATAGCCAATTTGGTACTGGGATTCACGTCACTCTCGAGTGGCTCCATTCGATTTCGAGGAAGAGATATAAATAAGATGTCCCCAGCTGAACTCTTCGATTACCGCAAAAACGTACAGGCTGTTTTCCAGGATCCATTTGGGGTCTACAACCCTTTCTACCGTATTCATCACATCTTCAAGATGGCTATTAAACACTTCAAGTTGGCCACAAGCAAACAAGAAGGGCGAGATTTGATTGAAGAGGCTCTGAATGTCGTTGGCTTACGGGGTGAAGAAGTTCTCGAGAAGTATCCACATCAATTAAGCGGCGGCCAGCGACAGCGGATGATGATGGCTCGAGCTTATATGATCAAACCCAGAATTATCGTTGCAGACGAGCCTGTTTCGATGGTGGATGCCTCCCTACGAGCAGCCATTTTGGATGTGATGCTCAAAATGCGAGATCAGCAAGGAATTTCTTTCCTCTATATTACTCATGATCTCAGTACTGCCTACCAGATTGGTGACCGAATTTTCATCCTCTACCAAGGAAACGTAGTTGAATCCGGAGACACTGTCGGTGTGATTGACCAGCCCAAGCATCCCTACGTTCAATTATTGATTAATTCTGTTCCATCACCAGACCCAGATGAGAACTGGGGAGAGCAGATAGATGTTCCGGATGAGGAAGAGACACGCTTCAGTGACGCAATCGGCTGTCGCTATTTGGGCCGGTGCCCTCAAAAGACAGACCTTTGCGCATCAAAGGCTCCCACCCTGAAACCTTTCTATGCAAACTCACCACACCAAGTGTCCTGCCATCTATACGATTAGAGAGGGTGGATGATCTTCGTTTTGCTTCTCACCTAATAAGCATAAACTGACTTTATTTAGTCTCACATCATCGGGGGAATATGGGAGATGGTAGGATTCTCATCTTGGATGAAAAGCAGGCTCTTTATAACGACGGCTACGTCATCCTAAAGAAAGTTATTCCAGACAAGATTTTGAAAGAGGCCCGTAACGCATTGAGCGGGCACAGCAGTGGTTTTGACAAGCGGCTGGGATACGACTCTCGCATGACGGATTTAATCAACAAATCTTCACTCAACTCTATCCTGTCAGAAGCCATTGGGAACTTTGACCCTCCAAGTGCCTGTCATGTAGCAGTTCGTGAATTCTCGGAGCCAAGCCAACAGTTCAACAATGTTGGGTATCGGGATGAAGAGACTCCCTACTTTGGAGCTTCCATACACATGGATGGGCTGCTTTCAATCAATGCTCCTCAAGAAATCCAGCATGGTAGCCCCCAAGAAATCTACAACCGTTACATTGCCTCTGGACCGAAAGGTGACCTTGGACGCAGTCCGGAGGTACTTGGTCACAACCTAGTACCACTTTTTCAGGATCCAGCCACCACCTTGAGTATTGGAAGTTTCACAGCGTTGGTCTTCGTGAGTCTTTCTGATCAAACGAAGGAGGGTTCTGGCCAGACTGGTGTCCTCAAAGGTGCACACCACCCAATGGAAGAGTTTTTCAAATGGCAAAAACAACAGGGAAGCTTGCTGGGTCCGGAGGGACCAGGTTGGGACAGATTGAATCATTCTGTCCCAAATCACTGCGGTTTGGTCTACCTCCCTGATGCGGTCAATGAGCAGTTTCTGGATGATTCTTGTGAGACCACATCAGACGGTAGACGCTGGCCCAAACCAACTCAGATCCTGATGGAACCTGGCGATGCCTGTATAAGTATCTATCAACTCCCCCACACCGGAACGCGTAATGAAAAAGGAACAGAGTCTAGAAAAAGCGTGATCTTCAGAATCCGACACAAAAAAAGGCAACCCGATGTGATCGTGGACGGATTCACAGATCATCCTGATCGTGGATTGATGGGAGAGTGGTTGGAGTTTGAACCAAATAACGACCCCTGGGAACGATCCAAGGAGGCCATCTGCAACATGTGGGATGAATGGGATGGAATGCAGCAAGTCGTCGCTGCCAATCAGTCCCCAAACCTTCTCTAAGAGATTGCCATTGAAAAAAATAGCATTATTGGGTGCTGCCCATATTCATACACCAGGATTTGTCAAAAAACTGGTGGCTCGACCAGATTATCACATTGCAGGCGTCTGGGATCATGATGCTGACCGGGCTCTTCATAATTCAGAACAGTTGGGTTGCCATGTCATCTCAGGCGTTCAAGAACTGCTGAAAATTGAGGGATTGGAGGCAGTGATCGTCTGTGCTGAAACCGACCGACATGAGGAATTGATTGAGCAGGTGGCCAAAGCACGTAAACATTGTTTCGCTGAAAAACCGCTTGGCATTGGCAAGTCTGATTCTGAAAGAATGCAAAAGGTTCTAGAAGATGCTGGAGTGCTTTTTCAAACTGGATACTTTAACCGAAGTAAAGCGGCATATAGAAAAATCAAGGAATTGATCGATGCCGGAAGCTTTGGTGTTATTAGCAGAATTCGCCTGAATAATTGCCACTCCGGATTGCAACGAAATATTTTTGAGGGTTGGGAGTGGCTGACCGATATGAAGCAATCCGGAGTAGGAGCTTTTGGGGACCTTGGTACTCACGTACTTGATTTACTTCTATGGTTCATGGGCGATTTAGACTCAGTCACCGCCACTCTCAATCAACCGATGGGCAGATATCCTGGATGTGACGAAAATGGGGAAGCGATTCTACGTTTCAAAAGTGGAGTGATCGCGAGTATTGCTGCAGGCTGGTTGGATCTGGCACAACCGATGACAGCTCAAGTGAGTGGAACGAAGGCGCATGCCTATGTTGCTCAAGATGAACTCTACCTAGTTGGTGATGAAATACCCAATGCAGATGGTCAGTCTCCCTACACCGATCTTCCAGAAAACCTACCCCATGCCTTTGATCTCTTCTTGGATGCGGTTCAAAGTGGCAATGGTGCAAACTTGGTGTCTCCGAAAGAGGCAGCTTATCGGAGTACAGTGATGGAAGCAATTTACCAGGCAGCAGAGACACGACAATGGGTCTCTGTTGAACCATATTCCTAAGCAAAGAGCATGTTATGAAAGATTTACGAGTTGGTGTGATCGGAGTCGGAGGAATCGCCCGCACACACATGCCTGGCTGGAAACAGAGTCCGCATACTCACGTAGTTGCTTCAGCAGATATTCATCACCCTACCCTAGAAAAATGGGGCAAAGAGCACCAGGTAGAAAAACTTTATCAAGACCCATACGAATTGATCGCTGATCAAGAGATTGATGTGGTGGATATTTGCACCCCCAATTCTTATCACTGTGATCTGACAGTTGCTGCTCTGAATGCTGGAAAGCATGTGCTTTGTGAAAAGCCACTGGCGCCAAATGCTTCTGAAATCGAAAAGATGATTGAGGCCCGTGAACAAAGTGGCAAGAAATTGATGTGTGCCCAGCACTTTCGTTTTCGAGATGATTCGAAGATGATCCAAACTCAGGCACAGGCCATTGCACCTGTGTACCATGCGCGCTCCTGGATGCTTCGCAGGAACGCATTGCCTGTTCGGGATGGATTCTTGATGAAGCAACATTCTGGGGGTGGGGCGTGTATTGACATTGGAGTTCATGTGCTGGATTTGACACTTTGGTTCATGGGCAATCCCGAACCAAAATCAGTCACAGGAATCTCAAGGACAGAACTTGCGAAAGAGCCCGGAGCCTTCAGCAAGTGGGGAGATTATAACCCCTCCGTCATGGATGTGGAAGAACTGGCAGCTGCCTTCATCCGTTTTGAAAATGGCGCGGTGTTGGTTCTAGAAGTTTCTTGGATGCTGCATCACGAAACCGAAATGGAGGATATGCAGGTCTGGCTTTACGGTAAGCAAGGCGGACTGCATTGGCCCAGTTGTCAGAAACTCACTTCTGATGTGCAGGCCAAGGTGCACAGCAATAGCATCCTCAAACCTCGACCAGCTGGAATTGAACCCCACGCCCAGGAATGTCTTGAATTTGCAGAGGCAATTGTTGGGAATCAAGCGGTGCCTGTACCTGCTGAACACTCTCTGCAAGTGATGAAAATCCTGAACTCAATTTATGAGAGCCAGCGGACAGGAAAAGAGGTGATTTTGTAGGTTAAGGGATCTTTATTAAACATCGGTCCCAAGAACTCATGATTTTTTTTGAATTCAATCCATTCGACCAAAAGTTATGAATCATTCAGAATTTTTTTGGGAAAAGGGGTATCTACATCTACCAGGAATTTTTTCCGCACAGGAGGTTCAAAATTTGACAGAAGATCTGGTTTGGATGATGGAGAGCTGGGCTGAGAACACCCCTGGTTGGAGTGGTCCTTGGCGCAAAGCCTACATGGATGCTGAGACGGACAGTCGTAGTAAATTGATTGCGATGCATGACCTCCAATATTATTCAAGCAACTGGCTCCAAGCCGTCTTGAAGCCCAAATTGGTCTCTGTGATTGCCGAGTTGATTGGCCCCGATGTAGAATTGCATCACAGCACAATGCACATTAAACCTCCCCAAGCCGGCCATCCCTTCCCAATGCATCAAGATTGGGCCTTCTACAAACATGAAGACTCTCGTTACATCGACGCCCTCGTCCACCTGGATGACACCTGCCATGATAATGGGGAAATTCGCTTTCTGGAGGGTTCTCACAAATCTGGCCCACTGGAGCACATCATTCACTTTCCTGATGGCAAACCCTGCACTCCACATTTGCCGACAAAGGATTACTCTTTGGAAGATACGGTGCCGGTCTCAGCCAGAAAAGGAGATGTTGTGTTGTTCAATATCAACACCGTGCACGGCTCCTACATCAATGTGACGGAATCAGCCCGAAAGCTGGTCAGAGTCGGTTATCGTAATCCTGAAAATAAGCAGACCGCCGGACAAAGCGCTGGTCGACCTGGTTTACTAGTACATGGTACGAGAGTTCGCAAAAACGGGGATGAACTGTTTTCCACGAATGGCCCCAAGCCGATTTCTGTGGAAGAGACCTTTGCCGTTGGGTGACTCTAGGAACCAAGCATGACACCCGAAATTCGTTATAGTGCCGGGACTCGGTACGAAGCTCCACGTGTTTTTCCAGAATATTCGTCAGACCATGAATTTCGTGTGCTCAACTGGGAAGACTGGAGATTCTGGAGAGACAATGGCTACCTTGTAATCAAGGATTTAATCCCCAAGGACCAATGCGAGGCATTGATCAAGGTGACCTGTGACTATCTGGGGGTTCAGCGGGACAACCCAGATTCGTGGTACAATGTCATGCCCAGATCTGCTGAGGATCCGACTCCAAAAAGCATTGCAGGGATGACCGAGTTGTACCATCATCAGGCGATCTGGGATAATCGTCAGTTTCCCAAGGTCTATGATGTATTTTTCGATCTTTGGGGTACTGAAAAACTATGGACTACGATTGATCGAGTGAATGTGAATCTTCCCAATCAGAATGGCTGGGATTTTGGTGGCTTTCTGCATTGGGATGTTGAATTGGATCAATTACTCGCTACACGCAACATTCAAGGGGTGTTGAGTTTAAATGACAATGACACTGGTATGGGAGGACTCCAGATCATTCCGGATCTTTTCAAGCAGTTGGAAAGTTGGTTGGAAGAACAGCCGAAAGAACGTTCAAGAATGTTGGAGGAAAAAATTGATTTCGAAGTGATCAATGTTCCAAGCAAAGCTGGCGACCTTGTGATCTGGGATACTCGAATGGCTCACGGAACCAGTCCCAATCGCTCCACAGCTCCAAGGTTTGCCCAGTATCTCTCGATGTGTCCAGCAGAGCCTGAGCACACTGAGCTATTAGAAATCCGCCTTGAATCCTTTGCCAACCAAACCCGACCTGAAAAATCAGGGAACAAAATTAGTGGTACGGCTGGATCCCGAAAGGAGTCTGACTTTGGCCCCAAAGCAGAACTGACAGAACTTGGCAAGCGACTACTGGGAGTACAGCCCTGGTGAATTGGTCAACAGCCACCAAGTACTAATTCGATAAAACCCTTTTCATAATGGAGTTGGAATGATCTCTGGACTGGACCATGTGAATATAGAAACCTCAGCACTTGAGGAAACCATTCATTTTTATGAGGATGTCCTAGGATTTGAGAATGGCGATCGTCCCCCTTTTGATTTTCCGGGAGCCTGGCTTTACGCAGGGGGCCATCCGGTAATCCATCTTGTAGAAACTGATTCGAAACCTGGTCCAACGGGCGCAATTGATCATGTTGCTTGGATTGCCGAAGGTTACGACGAAATGAAAGCGAGATTGGAACAAAAGTCTGTTACCTTCAAACTAATGGATGTACCCAGCTCACCTGTTCGCCAGATCTTCATCCATGACCCTAACGGAGTTCGCCTGGAATTGAACTTCAAACGAGACTAATTCTTAATCTCTCCTACACTGCACCTACATCAAGTGTCTGTCACCCGCATCTCCTTCCTGGGCCTTTTTCTCTTTGTCCTAGCCGTTCACCTACTGGATGAAAAAGGGCATTGAGCAGCCGATCGTTGATGGTGCAGTTCAAACCTTTGTTAGCTATATTAAGCCCATCGGAACAGTGGAACAAACTTTGGTCAAAGCAGAAGGAGACAACACGATTGCAACCTTCCAAATCAGATTAAAGGATGACTCTCGCTCTTTGATCTGCACAGTTGACTGGTTCAGTTACATTTCACATGGGGATTACGTGATTTTATGGGTGAAATCCGAATCCTAAGTCAAATCCATCAATATCTTCTACCCTTTGGTTTCTCTGCCCCAGCCCGTCTAGCCTTGCTCCTGCTTTTCAGTAATCTCTACTTCTATCTGCCGTTCTTCGTTCTTTATCTTCAAGACAAGGGACTCAACCTCGTTCAGATTTCTGAACTTTCGATTCTGCTGCTACTCAGCAACCTCTTGTTTGAAATTCCAGGTGGACTGTTGGCGGACTATCTTTCCAAGAAAAAGATACTGGTCATCGGTCTGCTGCTACAATTGCTTGGAGAAATCATTTTCCTCCAAGGCACTCAGTTTTTTCACTTCGCTTTGGCTTCCTTCATCGGTGGGATTCACTGTGAATTACATTCGGGCTGTCTCGAAGCCTATCTCCATGAATTGCTAGACCGACAAAAAAAGTCTGAACGCTACAGTGAAGCACTTGGCTATTTTGGTTTTGCCAAATCCACAGCAAATTTCATTGCCTTTCTTGGAGGGTCACTAATCGTGGGAATCTGGGGGCCTGAAAGTTTTTATATCCTGATTGCCTTGACCATCTTCTGTGTAGGTCTGGCGCTACTAGGAATGTTCTCCTTACCTTGGGAGAGCATTCAATTGGAGGAGGGTGAGGAAACTCACAAGAGAGCTTCAAACTTTACTTGGCTTGATCGAATTGGATTCTCTGAAATCTCATCACTCTCAGGAACTCTAATTGTGATGATCTTGCTATTTTGTGCAACGCAGCCTTTTGCAGACTCGCTGCTGATCATGATTCAGCCCTTTTTTGAAGAGCGGGGAGGTGAAGTAGCCTTACTTGGCCTCTTGACAGCCACTGGAATGGCCATCGAAGGGCTGGTCCTTAAGCAGGTTCATGTGTTACAAAATCGCTTCGGAGTTGCTCGAATTCTGGCGGGCACCTTCCTGTTTCTGGGAGTTGGCTATGTTCTGCTTAGTTGGAGTGTCAACGCCTGGATGGTGGCATTCTTTTTTCTGTGGATCCGTTCCGTGGTGGGGGTGAAGCAAGTATTGCTGACTGATCAAACTTTAAAAATCTTTCCTGTGCATCGGCATGCAACGGTTTTGTCGATCATGAATCTTGGTTCTCGACTGTATGTAGCCTCTGGAATGTGGGGTATTGCTTTGGTTGCAGAGTATTCTATTCCTTGGGCCTTTATGAGCTTGGCAGGAATCCTGTTGGTTGCCACTTTACTGATGATCGTCATTAAGATTCCTCAGCCGATTAGCAGCCCTTAATTCACACAATCGTAAGTCATTTACGGCTTAGGGATTTGAACCTTTTGGAATCGACCTAAGGAAAACCCAAGCAGCACAATCAATGCGCTAACACAACTACAGAACAGATAGATTTCAAAGAGGCCCACATTCTGAGCAATCGAGCCTGTGATCATTGGACCAGCCAAAAAAGCGATTGACTGGAACAAGAGGATAAAGGCCATGTTTCGAGCCATGCTGCCTTTTTGTTCTGCAGAAAGCCCAAAAACAATTGGCTGGATGGTGCCAGACGCCAGGCCGACACAGACAAAACCGATCAAGGCCCAGACTGGATGCTGAATTAGGTAAATGGAAAACAGAAAGAGACAGGTGAGCAAGCCAGTATTAATCAGCAAAGGGATCTTCCCGAAACGTTTGCTCAAGATATCTCCGTAGAAGCGAATCCCTGTTTCTGTGAGGATAAAGCCAAAAGAACCAAGAGTTGCCAGATCATCAGAAAACTGAAATTCATCCCGAAGCATTACACCCGACCAGGAGAGAAATTGGCTGATCGCCAGAATTACAGCGAAGTTGGTGCAGGCGAGTAAAATCAAAGGAGTGGATAACTTAAACTTGGCTCCCTCTTGGTCCTGCTCCGTTTCATAGGGAATGTATCCGAAGATCGTGATCACAAAGAGTGTGAGCATTGCCAACCCCACGAGAGGGAAATGGCTGTCAATTGGGAACAACATGGAATTGGAGAGCAAGCCGACTCCCATTCCTCCGATCACCCCGATCCCACTAACCCCCTGAAAGAATGACATCCAAGATTTGCCTTGCTGGGCTTGAACGATGCCTGCCTGGGACATCACTACGACCATGCTACCTCCAAAGCCAAAACTAAGCAGCATCCAAAGGCCAAGCAAGGTAGTGTAAGCCGGTTTTTCCAAAAAACTTATCAGGGCAACGATGATGCAAATCATTGTGAGCATCAGCATCCTCTTCACTCCAAACAATGGAATCAGACGGCCGACGATTAGGTTACTCAAAATGGAACCACAGCTGAAACAGAACAGGACCCAAGCAAACTCTTCGTAGTTAACCCCCATCCAGGCCTGCAGCACATGCAAGCGACTGATGATGGAGCCGATGACTATGAAGAGGCCTGCATTGACTAGGAGCAGCATTCGGTTATTCCGATCCATCTCATGCTGGCTGGAATCCAGCACTAATTCTATCTTCATTTCCATTTAGCCACTGAAAAAACGCTCAAGGAAGGTCTGTTGGAATTATCGGGGGGGTACTCATTGGAGAGGAGGCTTCCGAAAAATCTTAGAGCTACGCAAATATGAAATTTTGCAACAAAACATTATATTGATCTCTTCATGACGCAATGCAACACCAATCCACATTCAGCCCATCTTTTCCTATCCAAAAGAGCTTAGAAAACTCTATATCAAATTGGACCACTACGGTAGCTTGGGCTCCTTTTGATCATGCTTGCACTTATCGTCTAAGCAACCCTAACGGTGCGACGAGATATCTGAAAATGGTTCAAAGGGCTATCCTTGGACTGCAGATGAATTGGAATGTCTGCAATGGGCTAAAGCTTTTTTACCAGTTCCCATGATCATAGATTTTGATCTGGATGCTGATCCAGCGTGGTTACTGAGTGAAGGAATTAAGGGGAACAAACGGAACAGAACCCGATCTAAAAGCTAACCCAGAGCTGTTGGCTTCCCTTCTGGGGAAGGCCTTACTCTATTTTCACGATCACGCCCCCGTCTCCAACTGTCCCTTTGATTTCCGGCTCGAGACTTCGCTGGAGCATGTCTCCAAACGAGCTCAACTGGGATTAATTCAACCCGAAAAGCATTTTCATCCTGAGTTTCAACATCTCAGCCTAGACGAAGCTCTGAGCTTCTTGCAGGAACAACAACCTTCTTCAACCAAGGAGGTCGTCTGTCATGGAGACCACTGTGTTCCAAATATCCTTTTTGATCAGAATCGGCTGCAAGGTTTCGTCGACTTAGGTGAACTTGGTGTGGCAGACGTTTGGTGGGATTTGGCTACAGCAACTTGGAGTATGAACTGGAATCTTTGGGAAGGTTGGGAAGAGATGTTTCTGCATGAGTATGGAATTGGGGCGAATCCGGAAGCGACCACCTATTATCGCTTACTCTACGATCTTGTCTCTTATGAACAGAGCAACCTTTTATATTTCGAGTGAGAATGAGTGAAAATAAAATTCCTCAACTGATCAACCAGGCTGCGTCCGTCATCAAAACCAGAAAAGTAAAAGACGGCCTCTTTGGGGATGTAGGGTGTGCCTTACTTTCCAGGAGTGACCAAGTATATTAAGGGGTCTGTAATGATTCAGGATCCAACACTTTTTGTGCAAAAAAAGGCTGCGATTGCCGCGATGATTACTAACGGAGAATATGAGATTAAGAGGATTGTAGCTGTCTGGAAAGATGAAGCAGGATCCGTATTCGTGATTCCTCCCTGTGGGAATTGTCGACAACTGATTCGGGAAACCAACGAGAGCAATCTGGAGGCCGAGGTGATACTAGATGCCGACAAGGACGTTCTTTTAAAAGAACTGCTGCCATATTATGATTGGTGGAATAAACAATAATAAGTTGGTTATTGAAGCTGACTGGACCTAAACATTTTTCAAACTCAATGCTGACCAAAGATGACAAGATGGGAAAGGATCAGTAGATAATTTCAAATCGTTTTGCGTCCCAAGTCTTTGAAAACTTCCGCAATCGACTTTTCTCTAGGATCTGAGATCACTTTAATTTGATCACCTGCTCTTAAAACACCCGGGCTAAGCACCGAGAGATACCAACCGCTAAGACCCTCAGCAAACATCTTCTTACCTGCTAACCGATCACCCATGAGCGCATTGAATTTAAAACAGGGTTCCCGTGGCGCCTTGATTTCGAGTTGCACCTCTTCAATCTGCCAGACATCCCCGATGTAGACCTGCTCTTCGGTCAGCCCCTCGATAGTCAGATTCTCTCCAAAAGCCCCATGTTGATCCAGCCGCGCCAGCTTATCCTCCGTGGTCTTGAGGGCACCTTTCCAAAAAGGATAGTGTTCTGCAGGATAGCAATAAACTGCCTTGTCCCTGCCTCCGTGTACTGAATGGTTCGCTTGCTGATCTCCTTCTAGCCCCACCGTTTGACATACGATCGACTGTGGGTCCTGCAGACTGGAAACCGGACTCTTGACAATCGTAGACCTTGTTGTCTTCTGAGATCCCTTGTGCGGATTTGGGAGCGCAAGAGGCACAACCCTCCCAGTGGAAATCGAGAGTATTCTGGCAAACATTTTTCCCTTCAGTCTTTGCTGAAGCCCAAGCTTGATTTAAAATGGCGACGGCACATAGAAACATAGCTTTCGTTGCCACCAATATGGATCTGTTCGCCGGCTTGCACTGGCTTGCCTTCCACATTCAGTCGAACCGTCATGATAGCTTTTTTACCACAGTAGCAAACGGTCTTGATTTCTCTAAGTTCATCGGCCCAGGCCAGCAGACACTTGCTTCCCTCAAACAATTCACCAAGAAAATCGGTGCGTAATCCATAACATAATACGGGGATCTTCAATCGATCCACCACTTCTCCCAATTCCTTTACCTGATCCCGACTGAGGAACTGTGCTTCATCCACCAGCACACAGTGGAGTTGTTGATCCTTATACTGGTTGGATATTTCCTGAAACAGGTTGTCATTTTTTTCAAATTCATGGGATTCCGCCTCGAGTCCAATCCGTGAGCGAATGATTTTTTCTCCTTCTCTGTCATCAATTTTTGGTTTCAGCAGAAGGGTGTTCATCCCCCTTTCAACATAGTTGTGACTGGATTGCAGCAAAGTAGTGGTTTTGCCTGCGTTCATTGCGGAGTAATAGAAGTAAAGCTTTGCCAAGGGACCTGTGTTGTTTTCCTGTTTGTCTGTGAACTTATTAAGCCCAAGTTTTGTGGTAGCAGGAAACAAGAATACCCAGCATTTGCAAGCTTTGACAAGTAAGGATTCTAGATTAAGACGGGGAAATTGATCAATTCAACTGGAGGACGAACTGGGGTTGGTTTTTCTGTAAAAAACCTGATGCCAAGGGTGCAAATTGAATTATTTGAAATCCTGAATCATGAAGTGACAACAGACCTATTACGTCACCATTGAAAGGGATTAATTCAACACCCGGAATGATTCATCTCTTGGTTCGGCATTTTAGTATTACAAAATCTAGCATCAAGCATTCGCGCTTCTCTCATATCCGCACCAGTCAAGTTCGCATTTTCTAAATCCGCGTAGTTGAGATTTGCCCCACGAATGTCAGCTAGATTAAAATCCGTTCCAAAAAGATTTGCTTCACGCATGTCGGCTCTTCGTATATTGGCCTCCTTGAAATTCGCCTTCCAAAAATCAGTTGCTCGTGAATCTGATCCACGTAGATTTGCTCCTGTGAGATCAACTTCACGGAAATCTGCCGCGGACAAGTCCGCAGCGCTCAAATCAGATGCACTTAAATTTGCTTTATGAAGGTTAGATCGCCGTAGATTTGAGCCAACCAACTCTGCTTCACTCAGATTTGCCAAGCTTAAATTCACCTCATTTAGAGCAGCTCCTCGCAAATTCGCCCCTGAAAGATTCGATGATCTTAGATTAGCCCGACTCAGCTTCGCAGATCTCAAATCAGCACCACTCAAATCACAACGAATACATTCATTGGTCCGCCGTAATTTTTCCAGATCTTCCTCTTTAAATCCCAAAACAGGCATAGCCAAAAGGCAAAGACCTGTTCCAAGAACCATTATTTTGACGACTGAGTTTTTCATCATGTTGGGTTCCTAGAATTTATGAAACAAATTGACTAGCGGACCTGGCAGAAGATTCATGAGCGCTTTTTGATGAAAGCTTCTATTGTCAGGAAATCATGTCTCCTTGCACAACTCGATATCCAATATCCGGAACTTCAAGAAAGGTTTCGAGTAGACCAAGTGCGATAAAAATGAGGACCATAAAAATCAGCCAAAGAAAAAAATTTCTACCGTCGTTAATATTGGGGTCCCCAAAGCTTAGGAATGGGTCTTGAGAATGGCAAAGATCAGTGATCAAGAAAGCGTGTACTTTCTCAGGAAAGTCAAGCTTTGTAGATCAACTTAATGCTCGAAGCTTTGCAAGATAGCCATTCCAACCCCTATCCTCATCAAATTTGGGGAACCTCCATCACTCGTTCTAGGACAACCAAGGAGACAAAGATAAATCCCATAAAGACCATCCATAAAAAAACATTTCTTCCATCATTATTTGGGCTCATATTCCCTCCTGAAATTATGAATCATCAACAAAATCAGTGTGTACTCTCTCAGTAAAACACCATCATCGTCAAATACTTCTGAAAAATTCATACCAACTTGATTTCCATGCAGAGAGAGCGATGAGTTGAGGTGAGCTAGCGTTGGAAGTAATCCTTTTTTTCAGGTCAGTTAGGTGAGTTTTAAAAGGTAGAATCAGGAACTTAATGATCTAGATAAGAAATTGGCTGAGATGAGAATATTCTAGGAAGGTTTTCCAAATCACATGCACAGTGCCTGAAGTTCTTCATCTCAAGGCAGGCTTGGTGGGGATACTAGCAATTGGAGGGCTCACCAACTTCCAAACGACCGTACAGCCAAACAAGGTGATGACAGTCAAAAAGATAGCATGATGAATTGTGAATATCTCTGCACTAATACCCAATAGCCAGGGTCCGACCATTTGTCCAGAGAGGAGGAAAATTGACAAAAAGGTAGTTGCCAGGGCGATCACTTCTGGAAAAATTTTATAGCAGATTGTAAATGCCAACGGGATCACCGCACCTGTCAGCAAACCAACTATGAAATATGCACTTGTAGTTAAGAATATGTCTCTGGAATAAAGACCAACTATTAACAAAAACGCACCTACAAAAGCTCCGAAGGAAAGCAGTCTCGCTGGATCCTGGTTTTTCACGATGATGGAAACGAAAAACCTCCCCAAAATGATACCAAACCAGAATAGTGAAATAGCAAGATTCGCCATCTCCTTGGAGGCTCCTAACGCGTCCTCCATGTAGTAGGGCAACCAAACTGTGACGGATAGCTGATGGAAGGAGTAGAACAAGAGAGTAGCACCAAGAAGCCAAATCTTGGGAACTTGGATTATTTCTAAGAAATTTAAGGGAGCTCTGTTCATTGGCGACTGTGTCTGATGCATCTTCCCAATGGGCAAAATGAACCAGCATCCCAGCAATGCAGATACAACGAAAAGAATTCCAATGATTGAATAGATTTGTTGCCAATGAAAATCTAGTTTGATCAGCATCCCAGAATAGAATGGACCGGTAAACGCACCAATACTGAAAAACATATGAAGGCGATTTAAATAAATTCCACTCTCTTCCTGGTGTATTTGGCCCACAAAAGCATTCAAAAAAATATCTGTAATGCGAATGAAAAAACCCGTAATGAAAAAAGCGGATTGTAAGACTATAAAAGAGGGTGAGTAACCCACAATTAAAAGGCCTAGCCCCAAGGCTCCAAACGCAATTGGAATGATTAATGACTTTTTCACCTTTTCAGCAAAACGACTGCCTAGAAATAAAGCTAAAATCCCCCCGAAACATTGAATTGTCATCAGAAATCCAATTTCACTGAGCGACACTTCAAAGTATTGCAAGAGCTCAGGAACCAGAGTCCCAATCATCACGATTGAAACACCGTAAAGGCTCATCAGCCAGTAGCAGTAAAACGTAGCTTTGTTCTTTGAGTCTTCAGCCACTTATTTGACTATAAAATTAAAAATAACGTCTTATTTGTGCTAATGAAAGTTAATTTGACCGTTCATTATTAGGAAGCTTAACTTAGATGATTCAGGCGCAGGTTTTTGAATGAATCAAGAAAGGGACAGGAATTTTGGAGGAGAGACCGATTGCAATGAACATTTTTTATTTCATTGAAAAATTTTCGTTAGAATCACACCTAGTCTCTTAAGATAGCCATACTCTCTGGCTTCCATGTAGCCCAAATCAAGTTTTCGCCAATGGACTTTCCTAGATCTGGGTCTACAAAGGCGCGCAATTTTTCATCCGGAGTCCCCTCGACATGAAAATCAATAACCATTCGACTACCTAGGAAGGTTCTATTGACTAGTTTCCCTCTGACTTGATTCACTCGATTAGGACACCTTTGATGAAATTCCAATCTCTCTAATCTGATGGAGGCTGTGATTTGCGAATCATTTGTTGGTCTATTTCCAGTTGAGTAACCCTGCAATGTATGTCCAAACCACTCCATTTTAACCACATCATTTTCCTGACCGAGCAATCTTCCACTTAGAAAATTGGTCTCACCTATAAAATCTGCTACGAATCTGCTAGCTGGTTTGAAATATAATTCTTCTGGTGAACCATCCTGTTCGACTTTCCCCATGTTCATCACGATAATTCTATCGGACATGGTGAGGGCTTCATCCTGATCATGGGTAACAAAGCAGAAAGTCTTGTTGGTCTGACGCTGTATGGATTTCAATTCACGTTGAACCTGGCCTCTGATGATGATGTCAGTCACTCCATCACGAGGTGGCACCCAGTCTTTACCTGGATAGAGAAGACATTCCAAATCTTCCTTCAAACGATTTCCTAAGCCAGCAAGTCCAAGGTTATCAAATCTTTGTCTGTCCATTGATCAAATAATTTTAGAATTTAATTATTCGTTTCAGTTTAAAGTATTTGGAAAATAACAGAGTTGATAACTCAGGTCATCTATTCAAGTTTATTAGAGTCCAGTCTTTTTTGACCATTATCAATCATCACTAAAATTTTAGATTAATTTCAAGTCTATCAAGAAAATCTGATCATTAGCTATCGCGTCTAGAAACAACGTTAATTTGGCACCAGGAAATCAAAGTCACATCCTTGAGGAGCTGGTAGGATCGTATCGTGATAGAGCTTTCGATATCCACGTGAGGGTGGTGTCGATGAGGGGGGCAGAGCACAACGCCTGCGCTCTAATTCCTCAGGAGTGACCAGAAGGTCAATCGTTTTGGCCGCAGCCGAGAGACGGATACGATCTCCATTTTGGACAAGCGCCAGTGGACCACCAAGGTCTGCTTCCGGAGTGACATGCAACACAATTGTGCCAAATGCAGTTCCCGACATACGTGCATCCGAGATACGAACCATGTCTTTGACCCCCACTTTTGCTAACTTCTTGGGAATCGGCAAATAACCCGCCTCAGGCATCCCTGAGGGGCTGCGAGGTCCAGCATTTTGTAAAACCAGAATATCGTCCGCATTCACATCCAGATCGGGAGAATCGATTCGGGCTGCGAGGTCTTCCAGAGAAGAAAAAACAACCGCTCTACCCTCATGTTCCAATAAAGAAGAAGTGGCCGCAGCACGTTTCAGAATTGCGCCTTCGGGTGCCAAGGTCCCATGCAGAGCAATCAAGCCCCCTTGGGCATCTACTGGATTCTGAGTATTCCGAATCACGCTTAGATCCGTCGTTTCAGCCAGTTCCTGTTTGAGTCGCTGCTCCAAGTTTTGCCCGGTCACATCAAGCGTTTGGAGGTTCAATTGCGAAGCTAGCGCACGTAAAACTCCGTCCAATCCTCCAGCTGCATGAAAATCTTCCATGTAGCCAGTCCCCACAGGTTTGAGATCCACCAATACCGGGGTTTCATCTGAGAGTTCATTGAATCGCTTCAGGTCAACCTCCACTCCTGCTCTTCCAGCAATTGCGGTGAGGTGAATCATGGCATTGGTCGAACCTGAAACACCCAGCAAGACTCGCAGCGCATTTTCCACCGATTTCTCAGTGATCAGTTGCTCCAGCTTGGGACCCCCTTGGATGGCCATTTTAGCAGCCAAGGCCCCAGTTTGTTCAGAAGCTCTCAATCTGTCTGCGTGAACAGCGGGAATCGATGCCGTATTTGGGAGCATCACACCCAGTGTTTCTGCGATCACTGCCATACTGGAGGCTGTACCCATCACCGCACAAGTCCCTGAAGTAACAACAAGATTTCCCTCAATCTGATCGATTTCCTGCTGAGAGATGGTCCCTGCACGATATTGAGCCCAAAAGCGTCGGCAATCCGTACAGGCACCCAGACGCTCTCCCTTGTAGCGACCTGTCATCATTGGCCCGGCTACCAACATCATGGCGGGTTTTCCAGCTGAGATTGCTCCCATCAACAAGGCGGGTATTGTTTTGTCACAACCTCCCATCAAGACAACGGCATCCATTGGCTGAGCCCGGATCATCTCCTCCACGGCCATCGCCATCAGATTGCGGTAGACCATCGAGGTTGGACTCAAGAAAACCTCCCCCAGCGAGATCATCGGAAATGGCATCGGCAAAGCGCCTGAGGCCAGCACCCCTCTTTTTACCGCTTCAAGCATCTCAGGGAAATGCCGGTGGCAGTTGTTGAAACCACTTTCAGTGTAACAGATGCCAACAATCGGCTTATCCAGGGATTCATTGGTGTAGCCCATGGATTTCGCAAATGAGCGTCGCAGATATTTAGCAAACTCTGGATCCCCATAATTGGTTAACCCGTTAGCGAGTCCCTTTGAAATTTCAGACATTTGAGTATCCTTTTACCAGACGTGTCGATTATTCGAAAAACCGATAGTATAAGAAGCGATCCATGGAGGCAATTGCCTCCATGTTCCTGAAATGACATCTGGAATCATGGTCAAAGTATGAAAGTTAAAAAAGTGAATGTAGGGCTCGTTGGCCTGGGTATGGTCTGTGAGAGTCATCTTAAGGCTTATTCAGCCCATCCAGATGCAGAGGTTATAGCTGTCTGTGATCTTGACGCAGCTCGTTTAAAAGAGATCGCGAATAAGTATGGTATTCCCAAAACCTACACCGCTTATGAGCAGATGCTACAGGATCCAGAGATTAATACCGTAGACATCACCACTCCCACGATTTTGCATTCTCCAATGGCTCTGGCGGCAGCCATGGCAGGAAAAAATATTCTCTGTGAAAAGCCATTCTGTTTGACGTTGACTGAAGGGCAGGAAGTTTGTGAGGCCGCTCACACCCAGGGTGTCACGCTGATGGTTGGTGAATCCTACATCTTCATGACCTCGCTCAAACAGGCCCGAACTTTAATTGATGCTGGTGAAATCGGTAAGCCTCAGCAGATACGTCAACAATTTGGATCGTGGGTCGAACGTCCGGGAGTACTGGAGACCGGCCGTCCAGTGACTGATGATCATCGTGGATGGCGGATGGACTCTAAAAAGGCCGGGGGTGCGGGCTTCCCTTGGATGTTTGATCATTGTGTTCATTTCTTTGCCACCGCTGAATACCTAATGGGGTCAAGAATCAAGGAAGTCTATGCACTGAAATCAGATATCAGCTGGATGAAGACGGCTTACCAAGTCGATGAAGGCGAAACGCACGTTTACCGCCCAGAGGACTCAGGGGACATCCCAATCATCACCTGGACCTACGACGATCTTGCCTGTCAAGGGGTCTGGATGCGAGCTGAAACACTCAATGGGAAGTTTGACCCGATGTATGGCTTCAGTTTGAGCATCATTGGTGACCAGGGAATGATTGAAGTGCTGGGTGAAGGAGGCCGAGGACTGCAATGGATGGGGGAGAGCACACATCTGGTTCTTCACCGCAAGGATAAAGAAACTCGAACTTTTCGGTTTGATGAGGGTGGTGACGATATCTGGCAGTCTGAGGTTTCGTATTATAGCAAAGCGCATCAGAATCAGATCAATGAGTTCATTGATGCGCTCATCCATGGCCGTAAACCGAGCTACACCGGAGAAGACGGAAAACGAGATGTGCAAACCACAATGGCGGCAATTTGCTCCGCAAAGGAAGGACGCCCTGTTCGTGTGAAAGACGTGACAGACCTCCGCTTTGCGAAAATTCCAGAAGCTAATGCTTGATTTCACTACTTCTCGGTTTATTTCCGGATGAAGCGGAAGAACGAGGTCTGACTGAAACGCTCCCCCGGCCGCAAAGTAATGGATGGAAAATTTGGCTGATTTGGAGCATCTGGCCAGAATTGAGGTTCCATCGCAATGCCTGCATGCCCACCATAAGGCTTCCCCGAATGACCAAGAACTGGGGATGTATCCAGCCGGGCGGCGTCATAAACCTGCAATCCTGGGGCGTCTGTTTCCACAATCATTGCGAGCTCGTCTGTTTCCAATCTGGCTACCTCTCGCAATCCACTCCCATTCAAACAGAAGTTGGTATCCAGGCTGATTTCCGCAGGTAAAGCGCTTGGCTGCCTAAGATCATAGGGAGTATCAGCGACCGGCTGAATCTCTCCTTTTGGAATCAGGGCTTCATTTGTTGGCAGGAAGTGATCTGCCTGGATCATCAGCTTGTGACCTGATAAGCCCTTGTCATTCAGACACCAATACCCATGAAAGGCGGGATTACAGAAAGTTGGTTTTTCACTCTCCGCTACAAGCTCAATTTTGAGGGCACCGTCATTCTGGATCGAATAGCTCACCTTGATTTCAAGCGGTCCAGGTAACCCACTCTCTCCATCCGAGGTTTCTACAGAAAAGGTGACCCGATCCGATTGCAACTCCTCAACCTGCCAATTTTTTTGGGAGATTCCCTCCAGTCCCCCATGTAAGGCATTCCCGTTTTCATTGACTGCCAGCTGCAAACTTTGACCATCAAGGAGAGCCTTACCCTGAGCAATTCGATTCGCAATGGGTCCCACAATAGCCCCAAAGTATCGTATTTTCCCGAAATAACTCTCTGGATCAGGACTACCCAAGGCCAAAGAATAGGGGAACCCATCCAGTCGGAAATCCGTCAAAGTAGCTCCATAACTAATCAATTGAGCTCTCGCAGGACCATTGGAAATGGTAATTTTTTGGACTGTTGTCCAATCAGCGGCTTTCACAGGTGTCATAAAGGGGTTTTTCCTCAATAGTGTTTGGATCTAGAGCATTATGAAACTTGGAGGCAAAGATAGTCGCGTTGGCTTCAGATGAAAAGTCTGAGTTCACCGGAAACAAAATCTCAGAATTTTTTCTCATCTTGCCATGCCAAAATCGGGGCAACTCTGGCTGGAATCTCTTTTCAGGAGTAGGGACTTCTTGTAGTTGGAAAGTCACTTCAAATCATCTAACACTCAAAGAAGCATTTAAAATGGACGCAAAGAAAATACGTCAGCAATGGGAATCTCGAGGTTTCAGCTTCGGGATCTTTAGAGATCCACCGGGAAGAGTCTGGCAGGACTTTTCGCACTCAACCGAAGAACTAGTGATTTTGGCAGAGGGGCAGATAGAAATTGAGGTCGAAGGGCAAATGCACAGACCAGTAATCGGAGAAGAAATTTTTATCCCGGCACAGGCTATCCATACTGTCCGTAATGTCGGAAAGGTGCCGAATGTTTGGTACTACGGATATCGAGTAGCCTAGTGGGTTCTGGTTTTGCTCAGCATCCACTCGTAAAGTTCTGGATTGGCATAAGCAGCAGTCCATGAATCGTGAGATTTTTCGTGAAAAGTCTTCAGTTTCGCATTCCCGCCTGAAGCGTTAACTTTTTCCACCATCCTAACTGATTCCTGGTAAGGAACTACATCATCCCCGCTGTCATGAAAGGCCAAAATCGGCAGGTTTCTCAAACGGTCCATAAACGGCAAATCTATGTGCGATCCTCCTCCGCAGATAGGTACTATTGCAGCGAATTTCTCTGGATATTCCAAGGCTGCCTGCCAAGTCCCATACCCTCCCATACTCAGCCCTGTTAAGTAGACTCGATTCGGATCAATTGAGTAGTTCGCCAGAAGTTCTTCAACCAGGGAAATGATGAAACTGCTGCGCCAATGGAACTCAGCAGGACATTGTGGGCTTGCCAGAACAAAAGGGAATTGCTGACCTTCCCCTGCTAATTTAGGCGGGCCATGCTTTCGAACCAGCTCAAGATTGTCTCCGCGCTCTCCGTAACCATGCAGAAATATCACGAGAGGCCAATTTTTCTCTGAGGAATAGTTCTCTGGAAGATCCAACAAGTATTGAAGGTTGATTTCTTCAGTAAATGCCCTTTTCAATTTCATGAATCTGACCTGTTTTTCTTAAAGATGTTAATCCAGAAGCTGTTTCAACGGGGTTTCTTTGGTTCCAAATGAATCAATTTGATTTTAAGCTCCGGTCAAGAATCTTTGAAAAAAACTGGATTGCTCAGCGTTCTGAGGATTCTCGGAGGATCTTCCAAGGATTGTTGAGATCGGTTGTAAATAGGACGCTCTTTGTACCAGTCCACTAGTTCATTGATCAATCGTTGACGGCTATTTTTAGCTTCGATTTCTGCACGGAGAAATTTACCGTGAACTGAAATTGTCATGCTATCCTGCCAATCATCTGAGGGAATTCTGTATGTCTGAATGCAACCGTCCTCTGTCACAAAACGTAGTTGATCACCCTCAGCACCTCTTACTTCAAAATTCACCTCGAGATCATTGGAGCCTAACTCAGAGCGTTTAATGTGGCTTCCCATGGGTTGATCATTTACGGTGAAGGCCAGATGAGGCCCAGTTGGGGATTCTGTCACATACCCAAATCCATTTTTCAGAGCGCCCACAACAGAACCAGCATCTAGATAGGGAGCCCAAATGACTGTTGTGGGCTTGCCTAGACCAAAGGGCCCTGGCGATCTCAATCCTTCAGGCTGATGCAGATCACTACCACCGATCAGTGAAATTTGACGGCCTTCCGCGAGCAGTCGATCATACGTTTTCAAGACACCATCATTACTGGTAAGCCAGTGTCCGTGGTAGACCTCCATGCAATCCATTTCGGGATAGTCATAGTCCCAAACAAGAGGTTCCTTGTCATGGTTGACAGAAAAGATCGCATTTTGGCGTTTCACTTCCTCAAGAAACGTTGGCAAGTCTTCAATTCCGCCTATCCGAAAATCAATCCACTCCGAAAGACCAAAGACATTGGCATGCCCACGGTAGGTGGTCAGTTCCATACCTGGGACAAAGACTAGATCTGGGGTACTCTGCTGGCCAAAGTACTGCCACTGCGTGGTTGTGTTATGATCTGTAACAGCCAGGAAATCGAGCCCAACCGATCTAGCGTTTTCTGCAAGGACCTCCGGGGCTCCCTTGGCATCGCTGTGATAGGTATGGCAGTGCAGATCCCCTCGGAACCATCCTGGGCCGTCTCTCCGTACCCGAACCGGTTCAGGAGCAACGAATAGCTGTCGAGCAGAATCATCAGCTTTCATCCCCAATTTGACGCTTGCTCCTTCCTCAGGGAGGATGTAGAGCCCCAGCAGTATCTTCCATCTGCCTTCTGGAATCTCACCCGCATAGTATCCAGGAGTCGCACTGTCTCGGGCTATGAAGAAATGATCTCGTGCCCCACCACTCCAACCCCGAAAGCCTTTTCGAGTCGGAAAGTCTGTGGCAGTGCTATCCAAGATACCAATATCAATCAGACAATCGTCAGACTTTTCGTATTGAAAGTTGACATCAATCCGAGTGACCCCCTTCGGCACATGCACAGGAATCTCAAAGAATGGAGACCTCGCCTTGGTGCTACGATCAACGTGAATGTCGAACTCAATTTGCTGACCTGATGACAGAATAAATTCTTCCACTGTTTTCTTCCTCAAGAGTTAATCAAACGAGGCGAGGTTACAGAGCAGCTACGCAGTGATTCCTCTACTCTATCGCCAAGTACCAACCTGCTGACCAACAAATATAGGATTTGAGAGTGCATGGAGTTCCCCTCTCGGATCTCTCAATTCGAGGGTAAACCAATCTGCTTCCTTAGAGATTGTTGTAAACTCAGAATCTGAATGATCACCACAGGACCAACGGCCCAAAGTCTCGTTATTTTTAATCAGGACAGCATCTAACTCAAAGGGATCAAATCTGTTTAGCCCCAAAGACCAACCCATCTTCAATTTCAGCTGACCTGGCTTCACTAAATCTCCCATACTAGCTTTTGAATCTTCCGTTTCAGCTGTGAAACTGATCTCAGGACCACTGGTTACAAAACAATGTCCTCTTCTGAGGCCAGCAAGAATTTCATCCTGGGTATTATCGTGAGCATAAACTCTGTTTGCTCCGATACGGACATCAGGAGGCATTGGACGGTGACTGTCTGTTCCACTAGATGCAACCATTCGGAATCCCTCATTGAGCCATTTGTAGAATTGGCGCAGTCCCGGTTCGTTATGAGAGCCTGCCCAGCCTCTGTTCCAGACTTCCAAATGCCTTGCAGGTCCGGGCATCATATCCGAAAAAGCCCAACGACAACCCGTACAGATTGGGTGACCCTCACTCTTGGGATGAGCAATGATGTAAAGTGCGCCTCTGTCTTGAAGATCTGAAGCCAGAGCGCTCATCGAGCTACCATCCTTGACTCGCCATTCTGTCCATTCGCTAACACCAAGGACAACAGCATGCCCATTGAAGGTTGTCAGTTCCACTCCCCCTAGAATAGTCATTGCCTCTCCAGCCAGACTCGTAATTTCGGGAACTGCCGACTGAGTATTGTGGTCCGTCAAGGCAACAAAATCATACCCCCTCTTCCAGGCTTCCTCTAGGAATTCCGCTGGACTGAAATCTCCGTCTGAATGATAGGTATGCCCATGTAGATCCCCAGTATACCAACCCGGACCACGCCGCCTCACTGAATTGGGCCTCAATGGGGTAGCCTTTGGCGCTTTAGCATCTGTGACTTCGTTCTCACAGAACACATTGATTTGATAATCCACGCTACCAGGTGGCAGGATGCGGTGAACATCCAACTCAACAGTCCAATCTCCTGGCTCAATCGGGCCACTCAGATACCCCGGTGATGCCCAGTTTGTGGAGATAATCGGTTGTTGATCATCATTGTTGTGCCTGGTTCCCCGTGCTCCATTCGGGCCATAAACTGAAATACTAAGCTGGTGTGGAATGTTACCCACTCCTGGATGCTCTGGTGTGTGTGCAAATTCAAGTCGCAGTGTTTTGGTTCCATCGGGAACCTTAAAATTGTGCGGAACATGGGTGGCCATGCTATCCAGTGTAAGATGTCCGTAAATTTCTTGTTTCATGATCTGCCTATCTGTGTTTGTTACTATTTGGTCTTTGAAAGGCTTTTTAACCTATCAAGTTAATGCTACCGCGTTTCCGCTAACCCTTGTGATACCTGAGAGCGTTAGTTCATTCTTACGATGGCAGGCCACGAGCCTCCCTTCATCATCGCACTCCAGCGTTGGTGAATTCTGCTGACAATTTGAACTCGCGAAAGAACATCTTGGAGCAAAGGAGCAGCCTGGAGGCAAATTGGCTGGGTTTGGAGGATGTCCCTGCAAAGGCTCTCTACGAGATTTATTGGGGTTATATTCTGGCGTAAGGACAGCTGAAAGAAGAGCTGCAGTGTATGGATGACGAGGAGAACTATAGATCTCATCAGTTGGGGCGATTTCTACAATGCGTCCTGCGTACATAACTGCGACACGGTCAGAAATGTTAGAGACGACATTCAGGTCATGCGAAACGAAAAGATAGGTCAGGCCAAGGTCTCTCTGCAAATCCTGAAAAAGATTCAGTATTTGAGCCTGCACCGAAACATCTAGGGCAGACACAGGTTCATCAGCAATCACAATTTTCGGTTTGGGAGCAAGGGCCCGGGCAATCCCAATTCGCTGGCGCTGCCCACCCGAAAAGGCATGAGGATAGCGATCACTCTGGGCAGGATCTAGCCCAACTCTTTCTAGGACTTCATAGACTCTCTGCTGCCGGAGGCGCCGATCTTCAATGCGTGAGGGTCCATTTCTCAAAGATTCAGACACAATCTCAAAAACAGTCATCCTGGGATTGAGTGAAGCAAATGGATCCTGAAAAACAAAGCGGATGTGCTGCCAAGCATTCCGCCGCTCCTGCTCGGACAAATTTGAAATCTCACGCATTTGTCCCTCGATAGCTAATCGAATCTTGCCATCAGAGGGATCTATCGATCCAGCAATGGTTTGACCAAGTGTTGTTTTGCCACAGCCCGACTCACCTACAAGACCCAGCGTTTCTCCTTCTTTTATTTCCAGGCTCACCTCAGTTACAGCACGAATCGTTTTTTCTTTTCTACGGATTAAGCCCGTTCGCTTCACAAACTGTCGAGACACTGATTCCACCTGCAAAGCCACGTTTGCAAGTGATTCCGTTTTCTCCCCTTCGTCACTGACTGTGGTTACTCCCTCTTTCTTGAACTCTTCAGGAACACCTGCTCTCCCTAGAAAACACCGAACATTTGTACTACCAAGATTGATTGGAGGCCGATCTATATTGCACAATTCTGACTTGTTATGCTGACAGCGCGTGGAAAAAGCACATCCGGTGGGTCTCTCCAACAGTGAAGGGACAATTCCTGGAATGACGGGCAGCCTCGATTCCTGATTGCCAGCGTAATGTGGTGCAGCAGAAATCAGTGCTCTTGTATAGGGATGACGTGGTTTGGAAAAAATTAGCTCAACAGGTCCTGATTCAACCACTTCTCCCAAGTACATCACCACAACTTCATCAGCAATTTCTGACACAACCCCCAGATCGTGAGTGATGAACAAGATGGACATCTCAAATTTCTTCTGGATCGTACGCATCAAATCCAGGATAACCGCCTGTGTGGTCACATCCAGGGCTGTCGTGGGTTCATCGGCAATCAACAGGCGAGGATTTGTCATCAGCGCCATGGCAATCATGGCTCTTTGCCTCTGACCACCTGAAAGCTCAAAAGTATAGGATTCCATCTGAGCCTGTGGATCAGGCATTCCAACTGCTTCCAGAACCTCAATCGCCCGGGCTCTTGCCTGGTTTTTGGTGACCCTTTCGTGTTGTCGCAGAGCTTCAACGATTTGATTCCCGATCGTGTAGAAGGATGACAGCGCCGTCATCGGTTCCTGAAAAATCATCGTTGCATCATTCCCACGCAACCTTCGTAAGACTTTGGAATCAGGCTTCAAACCAACTATATCTACGAGTGTCCCTTTTGGATCAGAGTAATGGATCGTTCCCTCGTCAATCGTCGAATTGGCACCCGTGATCCCCAAGAGCGTTCTTGCAGTTACCGACTTTCCACAACCAGATTCCCCTACAAGACAAACCGTTTTGCTTTTTGGAATGTCAAAGGAAACATCTTTAAGCGCCTGGAGGCGACGCTTCTCTTCCCAGAAAGAAACAGAAAGCCCTTGGACAGACATCAAGAGATCAGTTCTCATAAGGATCCCCCGCATCTCGCAGGCCATCACCAAGAAAGTTCAAAGACAGGACTGCAAGCACGACAGCAAAGCCTGGAAGAAACAGCCAGGGAGCCGTCGAAATCGATTTGAGATTCTGTGCTTCCTGTAACAGCACCCCCCAACTGACAACTGGTTGCCTTAGGCCGATCCCCAGAAAGCTTAGCGACGTTTCAGCGATGATCATTCCCGGAATCGCCAGGGTTACCACTGCAATAATGTGAGAGAGAAAATTCGGAAGCATGTATTTGAAAATAATGCGCAGCGGCCGATTTCCATCCAGCCTTGCGGCCTTAATAAAATCTTCATTTTTGAGAGCCATAAATCGTCCTCGCACAACGCGGGCGAGTCCGGTCCATCCGATGATCGAAAGGATGATTGTGATCAGGAAATAAGTCTGAATCGGTGGAGCTGTCGGTGGGATCGCGGCGGCTAAACCAATCCACAATGGGATCGAAGGAATGGACTGCAGAATTTCAATCATTCGCTGAATACCAAGGTCGATGAAACCTCCAAAAAACCCTGAAATTCCTCCAATCATGATTCCCAAAATCAAACTCAGCGCGACACCTACCAAACCAATAGTCATGGACACACGGGTCGCATGGATCGTCCTACTGAGAACATCCCGACCCAATCTGTCCGCACCAAAAAAATAAACACGGTCACTTTTTTTAATCGGACCGAAGAGGTGCCGGTCATAATCAAACAAACCCCAAAGTTCGTATTTATCCCCCCTCACCCAAAAACCCAGTTGAATGATTTTTCGTGGATCTTCTACGAAAGTTCGCTTCCCAGAGTCATAATCGACTTTTGAGCGATATCCTAGGACGTGGAGCCGGAAGGTTTCCTGTCTAGATCGATCCTTAACAAAGAAACGAATTGATTGGGGTGGAGCATAGACATCACGAGCTTTGTAGGTAGATTGTGAGTGAGGCGCCAGGAATTCGGTGAATGCAGCCACCAGGTAAATGAAAATCGTGAACAAGAAACCCAAAAAGCCCAAACGATGTCGCCGGAATCTTCGCCAGATCAATGTTCCGTAGTTTGCGTTATCTGCAGCGAAACTCACATCATTTCTCCTTCCCTCGCTTGGCGTCTGATGCGCGGATCCAATAACATCAGGCAGAGATCTGAAAATAGAGTTCCCAACACAGCAAGAAAGCTCAGGAACATGATCAAGGAAGATGCGAGGTACAGATCCTCTTCTTTGAGAGCTTGCAAGAGAAGAGGTCCTGTCGTTTGCAGACCCAGTACGACAGCAACAATTGTTTCACCCGAGATGATTTTTACAAATAGGTCATTTAAATCGGAAACAAAGGGATTCAGCGAATGTCTCACGGGGTATTTAATGACCAGATTTAATTCTGTGAGTCCTTTCGCTCGGGCTGTCAGCACATACGGACGATGCAATTCATCAAGGAGGTTAGCTCGAATTTTCCGGATAACTTCCGCAGTCCCAGCAGTCCCCAGAACAATTGTCGGTATCCAGAGGTGAGATAGTAAATCGAGGAACTTATCGAATGACCAGGGAGCATTGATATACTCTGGAGAGAATAGTCCTCCAACGCTTTGGCCAAAGTAACGGAATGAAATGTAGAGGAGAACGAGTGCTAGGAGAAAATTTGGTACCGCAAGCCCCACAAAACCTACAAAAGTGGCAGCATAATCTCCAAGAGAATACTTACGAACCGCAGAATAGATTCCGATTGGGATCGCTACGATCCAGATGAACATCAAGGTAACGACGGAGAGAGTCGTTGTCAGTCCCAGACGTTGAGAAATCAATTCAGAAACTGGAACATCCCACCCGAAGGAGTATCCGAAATCTCCACGAAAGAGAATATTTCCCATCCATATCAGATATTGTTCTAACGCGCTCTGATCGAGTCCATACATTCGGCGCAGATCAGCAATCTCATGCTCCTCAAAAACCTCCCCATACTGGTTGGCCTCCAATACGATCCTATCCACGAAATCACCAGGTGGTAGAATGATAATGAAGAAGGAAACCACAGTGATGACGAAAACCGTAATCATCATCAACGAGAGTCTTCGGACGAGGAATCTAAGCATCTGAATAGGATATCAAGGCGGGGCAAAGATCTCGAAGCGATCTCAATCTTCACCCCAAGTGACCTACTGCTTATCCTTCGTTATGTAAAAGGTTGAAAAGTTTGCAGGAGAAATTCCTGGATACATCCAACCCTCCATCAGAGGCTCAGGCACATTACGGAGACGAGTGCTGACAGCCCGATAGTTTCCGGCTGGCAGAGCAATTCCAATGCGAGGAAAGTTATCTGTCACCAGTTCCAAAAATTCACCCATCACCTCATCTTGCATGGCGCCAGCAACCAGTGGAATCTGATCAATCAGCTCCAGCATTCGCTTCACATTTGCGGGTGGCTCTGTTCCCTCTTTCCCTTTAGTGTCATGATATTTCTTCCAATCAAGGTCATTGTCTGCTCCAAGCAGATCATTAGGTGCTAAGAGAGGTAAGCGACCCGCTCCATTTTCGGATAGCCAAAGACCGATATCATTATCAGCTGCTCCGCGCCGACTGATGGATGTTGCATCCGAAAGAACCTCAATCACCGTTTCTACTCCGACAGCTTCCCAATAACCTTTGATCAACTCCATCATGTCAACCCAGTCGGACTTGAAGTCTTTGTTGACCGCAATGACAACGACAAAACGATCACCGTTGGGGCGCAACCGAAATCCGTCACTGTCTTTCTTGCTGAGTACTTTATCCAAATATTCTGCTGCAAGCTCAGGATCATATTCAGTGTACTGTTTGGCCATCTTTTCAGAATAAAAGGGAGACCTTGGACGTGGAGCCACCTGATACGGTTCACCCTGACCTAGAAAGACAACATCAATCAACTCTTCTCGGTCAATTGCGTGGGACAGCCCGATGCGGAAGTTTTTGTCTCGGTAAACAGAAGCCCTGAAGGTATCAGGATGATTTTCAGGGAACTGAAAATTAGCCACGTTCATATCAGCTGAGTCTGCGGCCACAAAACGGTAGTCTCCCTGCTCCATGTTTTCAAAGAAGACACTTCGGTTCGCAGGCGTGGAGATATTGACTCGGCTAATATCAACCTCACCAGTCAGCGACTTTGCCAACTGGATTTCAGTATCCGCTGCCAGGACCCATTGACGATAATCAATGTATGGCAGTTGGTTACAGGCTTTATCCACCTTAAAATAGTATGGATTTCTTTCGAACTTGAATTGCTCTTTTCCGAGGAAGGGTTCTTTGGGAATCCATCCATGTACAGAAGGGCGAGCGGGATTGTTGTATTCTGACTGCTTGCCGTAGCTACCGACAGTAGCATTCCACCACTGTGTGTAATCTGTAGAACCATCTGCCGCCATGAGTTTTGCGACCCCATCTGGGTTCAAGCCCTTGATAAATTGTCGATGGTAGTGCTCAGCAAATTGTACAACCCGAACTCCGTAGGGGGAGGCTAGGTTTTCCAATAACAAGCCATTTGGATTAGACCACGAGAATTGAACAGTATGTTTGTCCACTGCCTTTACTGTTGCTTGCTCGCCCTTGACAACCATGTAGCCACGCGGCTTGGATTGTATGTCCTTGTTAGACTCAACGTACGTCCACCAAAACACAATATCATCAGCCGTAAATTCCTCGCCGTCAGACCATTTCATACCCTTTCGCAGTTGGAAGGTGTACGTTGTCGCGTCATCAGAAATCTGCCAACTCTTGGCGACGTTAGGTACAATTTCACTTCCATCTACTGACCAGCGCACGAGTGGTTCATATCCAAAATGACGGAATTCAGCTAAGCGGTTCCCTCCCGTGGTATCAACCATTGTTCCACCATAAACACCAATTTGCTCTGCGACCTCCACAACTAGTGGTTCCTCAGGAACACGTTCTCGTACCTCTGGGAGCGCTCCGGATGCGACCGCGTTTGCCAGCATCGGCGATTCATTGTAATTAGAGCAACTTTGTGCTTGAGCAGAATTTGACAGCGCTGTGAATGTGAGTACACCCGTTATAGTGGAGAATCTGTAAAACCTGCTAAAAAGACTTTTTTTCATGACTTCCTTTACTGATTAATTTCAAAATAGGACCGATTCTTGGTGAGCAGATAGAAATGTTTACATTTGGCCTCCTTCAACAAATGGTTGACTTAGAAAGTTGAGGCAAATTTAATTTGATGACACCTCTAACGGCTAAGAAACATCATGATCCAATGACTAGATTTATATTTTGAAAATCTTAAACGACTTACTAAGTTGTTAATTTTCTTAACTGCTTGACTGAGATCTTTGAAAATTTGTTTCTACAACTAAAGTGAAATGATAAATGGTCAAGAGTATGTTTAAAGGCTAACCATCTTCTAACCTATTTCCTCGAGAAATTAGAAAATTTAAACTTTCAATACTGTTTAAATTTCAATCAGGGCGCAAAAACCCACAATTGTCTCGAAAAATTTTTCTTAGGCTTGTGAGGGATCAAATGAAAATAAACGTGGGAATTATTGGCTTAGGCGAAGTTGCCCAGCTTGTTCACTTGCCTATCCTTTCGGATCTAAATGATAAGTATCGGATCAAAGCTGTTGCGGACATCTCACCCTCATTAAATGAGTTTATTGTAAATAAATATAATATTTCAAATAGTTATCTTTCTCCATCTGGTATCATAAAGGATCCTGAAATTGATGCTGTATTTGTGCTGTCTCCAGATCAACATCACTTTGAATTTGTGCAGGAGTCCATCAAATCTGGAAAACATGTCTTCGTTGAGAAACCAGCTACCCTGAATATCCAGCAACTAAAAGAACTGGTTCATTTAGAACAGGGTTTTCCAAATCAAATTACAATGGTTGGCTACATGCGTCGCTACGCTGGATCGTTCCTAAGGGCTAAGGAACTGATTCGAGTGAGCACTAAGAAAACTGAATATCTCAGATTCCGAGACATTATTTGTGAAGGCCCATTTTTTGTGAATCAAACAAGACCGATCTTTTCACCTGCTGATATCCCCTCGGATTTAATCGAAGCATCCAAGAAGAAGCGCAACCAACAACTTGATAGCGCTCTCGGCCCGGAAACAACTGCAGCACACATGACCGCTTATCAAATGTTAACCGGCCTTGGTTGTCATAGTTTTTCTGCTGTCCGTGAGCTATTCGGATCCCCAATTAGGGTCAAGGCAGCAGCGGCATCTCATCAAGGGGTGCTACTGATCATCGTCCTAGAATACGACGGATTTCTTGCAACCTATGAGTTAGTGAACAACCAGGAAATCGTTCAATTTGACGCAACCATCGAGATCTATCAGAAAGATCGACGGCTCAAAATAAATTACGAGTCTCCCTATGTCCGCCATCAAGCTTCTACACTAGAACTTTCTGTGTATGCTGAGGGGAACGCTCAGACCACCATCTATGGTCCTGATTACAAGGATCCTTTCGTCAATGAAATCTGTGAGTTTTACGACTGTATTGCCTCCAGTCGTAAGCCAAAAACAAGTTTACAGGACTCGCTTGAAGACCTGGAACTGTTCCAGAAAATCATCGAAACCTTAAAGAAATCGGAATCAGTATGAAAGTAACTATCGCTACCGCCCCTTGTTCTTGGGGAGTCTGGTATCCTGATGGAACTCCATCAGGCACACCTTGGCACACTTTTTTGGATCAGGCTGCTTCCGCAGGGTATCAAGCTCTGGAACTAGGCCCCATTGGCTATCTACCAGCAAACTATCAGGAGTTATCAACCGAGCTTGAGAAGAGGTCCTTGTCAGTTTGTGCGGGAACGGCCTGCTATGCCTTCGATCAAATCAGCAATTTAGATAGCATTCGGGAAGAGTTAAATTCGTTGTGTTCGCTGCTGGTTCAGATGAATGCAAAATATCTTGTGACAATGGATGAATCAGATGTTGGGAGATTCGGTGAAAAAAAATCAGATTTGACCATCTCACAATCAAACAAATATTTTCAGATTATTCGTGAGATGGCCGCATTCACCTTCCAAGAACACGGCATCAAAACCGTTTTTCATCCGCATATCAAATCTCTCTACGAATATGAAAATGAGATCCAAAATTTGATGGAGGCAACCGGGATCGATCTATGTTTTGATACCGGCCATCACGCTTATTCAAATGGAAGTCCTGAAGCAGGCGACCGCTCGGCGCTGGATTTTCTAATTAGGTACCCTGAGCGTATTGCTTACCTGCACTTCAAAAATGTAGATGGGCTAATCAAAAAAAAAGTTCTTGTGGAGAACCTTGATTCAGACCAGGCATTTGATCTGGATGTGATGTGTGACTTGGAAGATGGAATTATTGATTTTCGAGAACTGAAGACTGTTCTTGAAACCATCAACTTCGAAGGCATTGGGGTGATCGAACAGGACATGCCAAGAGCAACAACGGATCAAGCTTTCACTTCTGCTAAAAGAAACCTGAATTTCTTGAAGCAGATTGATTTGGTGTGATTTTTCATCGGATGTCTTGAAGCTTGTTTTCGACTGAAGCGATCAAAATAGTCATTGAAAATTACTCCATCAGCATATTGCTGAAAGATCAGATCGATTAACTTGGCTAAACAAACTAAATCTCTACTGTCTATCTTCCTCTTCAAAAATTCCCTTGACCAATGCTGATTTTCTTGTGTACTGCACCTCCAAATTCTCCAAAGTTGGAGGAAATACCGGTGTGAACTACCGAATCTTGTGATTACTGGGGGCGAGGGAGCCTCCTGTACTATTCTTTCAGGGCGATTTTCAGTCCAGGCAACATCCCAAGGAGAGCTGAATGAAATATCTCATTTTCGCAGCAATTAGCGCGATTCTCGCAGTCCATACAGCGGTCGCCGCAGATAAGAAATTGACCATCTCCGTCTATTCTTTTGCTCAAGATGCTTACAAAGAAGCGCTCTATGATCCGTTTGAGGCAATCTGTGACTGCGAACTGGTGATCGAAACCGGCAATAGCGTCGAGCGGATGGCCAAAATCGAAGCCAATGCTGCCAAGCCTTTGATCGACATGGCAGTGATCTCTTCTCATGACGCACTGGCCTTGGCTCGAAAGGGACTTCTACAGAATCTGGATGTCTCAAAGCTCTCCAGCTACAATGATCTATATGAGGCGGCCAAGAATCCTCTCGGTGAAAATTGGGCCGTTGGTTACACCTTCTACGCCAGTTCAATTGTCTATCGCTCCGACTTGATTCAAATCAACAGCTGGAAGGATCTCCTATCTCCTGAACTTGACGGCAGAGTCGCTCTTCCCAACATCACCGGCACCCAGGGACCACTCACTCTTTTCATGCTGTCAAAGGCACTTGGCCACCAAGGCTACGGATTTGAAGAAACCATTGATAGCATTGGCGCAAGGGCTGATGACATCGTCACCTTTTACGTCCGATCTTCTCAACTTGCGCAGTTGATGAACCAAGAAGAAGTCATTGCAGCTCCCGTTGGACGTTTTGCCTGGAGCAGCTTTGCTAAGAGCCCGCTTCCCTTTGTCTGGGCCAATCCCCAAGAAGGACAAACGGGAGGGATGAATGTGATGATCATGACCAAAGGCAATGGCAATGAAGAATTGGCTTATCAATTCATGGATTACTGGCTCTCCGTGGAGTCCCAGACCCGCATTGCCAACGCCAAGATTGACAGTCCCGCAAATAAGAAAGTTCAAGTCTCAGACGAAGTTGCCGTGAGCCTGACTTATGGTGCTGAGCTCATTGATTCTCTCAACATCATCAGCCCTGCCGATATCATCGACAATCGTGAAGGCTGGGTTGAGCGTTGGAACACCAAGGTCATCAAGTAGATAGTTGATCAAACCTGACTGAGATCTCGGAGTGATTACTCCGGGATCCTCCTTCTCAACACTCCCACCGTGTTTCAAAACCGTCTAGAGGGCTTGGTGCTGGCCCTCCCTGCAGTACTTTTCACAGCAACCCTCTTCTTGTTGCCTGTCCTCGTCCTCCTTTCAGAAGGCTTCAAGGTCGATGAAGCTTGGTCGCTGCAAGGCTATGCGGACTTTATCAGCAAGCCCCTGAATCAGACGGTCTTTTTCCGAACTCTCAAACTAGGCTTCCTCGTTGCAGTGGTCAGCGCCGTTATCGGATATGCGACAGCATTCTCCATCTTCCATCTGCCATCCAAACATCGTGGACGAATCTTTGGGCTAGTGGTCTTGCCACTGATGATCTCCCCTGTCGCACGAACCTATGCCTGGATCGTCATTTTGGGACGTACGGGCATTGTCAACGATGCCATCGTCGGGTTGGGACTCAGTGACACACCGATTCGGTTGTTATTTACAGAGACAGCGGTCTTCCTGGGATTACTTCAGCTCTTCATGCCACTGATGATCATTTCCCTGATCTCCGCCATGGAAAATTTGCCAAATGACGCGGTTGCTGCTGCCCGAGTTTTGGGAGCAAACTGGCTGCAGGTCTTTCTGAAGGTCATCCTTCCACTGACCAAGGAAGGGCTGGTCATCGGAGGAACACTGGTTTTTACGGGTTCTCTCACCGCTTACATCACCCCTGCGATCCTTGGGGGAGCGAAGGTCTTGATGCTGGAGACACTGCTTTATCAGAGAGTGAATGTAGCCAATGACTTTGTGTCCGCAGGAATCATTGCCACTATCTTGATCACAATGAGTTTTGGCTCCAATCTACTCTTCAAACGGATTGCGACCGCTCGAAAGTAGTCCAGAAATCAACTGTATAACAATCCTAGATGGGCAGACAATCACTCTACTGGCTCTTGTTTTTGAAAGTATGAGATCAAAATTTTCACCGGACCTCTTCGCACTTGGAAAAGATCTGCGGAACAGTGTTCTTGGCAGAAGATCCTGATGGGTAAGTGGACATCATTTTTGATTATTGGACTGACCCTCACTTTCCTGATCGGGCCATTTTTTATCATTATTGCAGCAGGTCTATCGGCTGGAGAAAATTTGGCTTTTCCACCGCAGGGACTCTCGCTCAAATGGTATTGGGCAGTCTTCAAAGTCCAGAGTTTTCGGGAGAGTTTTGCTCTCTCCATGTTCCTTGCTGTATTTGGAACACTGACGGCCTTGGTGCTCGGCGTTCCGGCAGCCTACGCTCTCAGTCGCTATCGTCTACCTTTTGCGGAGACGGTCAAAACGATCGTCGCAGCTCCAATCATCGTTCCGGGGATCATTGTTGGACTCGGACTGTTGCGTTACCTGGTGATTCCACTTGATTTCACGGTCTCACTGGCGCTCTTCATGGCTCACACTGCGCTGGTAATTCCCTATGCGGTACGAGTTGTAATAGCTAGTTTGGAGAATTTGCGAAGCGACATGGAGGAAGCTGCTATATTGCTGGGCTGCACACGATTGGGAGCTTTTGTCAAAGTAGTGCTGCCCAATATTCGCGGAGGAGTCCTAGCAGCTTTCATTTTGGGATTCGTCACTAGCTTTAATCAGGTACCCGTTTCATTGTTTCTTTCCGGTCCAGGGGTACGCACACTGCCAATTGATATGCTGGCCTATATGGAAATCACTTACGACCCCTCAGTTGCAGCCCTCTCTGCGTTGCTCGCAATCATGTCCGTGGGGATCATTTTCCTCGCTGAAAAATTCTTGGGCTTCTCTCGCTATGTCTGAGTCCTTTGTTTCCCTGAAAAATCTGACGCTTGCTTATGGGGACACGGTCGCGGTGTCCAAACTCAGCCTGAACATCCGCAAAGGAGAGCTGATCACTCTTCTTGGACCCTCAGGATGTGGCAAAACCACCACGATGAGAGCCATCGCAGGTCTATTGTCTCCTCGCTCAGGGACAATCGAGATTGATGGGAACGACGTCACTAAAGTCCCTGCCAATAAACGTGGTGTTGGGTTAGTGTTTCAGTCCTACGCATTATTCCCCCATCTTTCTGCCTTTGAAAATGTAGCCTTTGGCCTGCGACTCAGAAAAGTTTCAAATGGTGAGATCAAGAAACGAGTGGAACAAAGTCTCGATACGGTCGAACTTGGCGAATTTGCCAATCGTAAACCGAGCGAGCTCTCCGGTGGCCAGCAACAAAGGCTCTCCTTGGCTAGATCTCTTGTTCTGGAACCCAAGGTCATGTTGCTTGACGAGCCACTTTCGAATCTGGATGCTCGTTTGCGGCTGGACATGCGGTCTGAATTGCAGCGCCTGCAACGCAACAGCGGCATCACCATGGTCTTTGTTACCCATGACCAAGGGGAGGCTCTTGCGCTAGCTGACCGAGTCGTCCTGATGAAGGACGGTTTGATCGAACAGATGGGCACTCCAGCTGAACTCTACAACCATCCCAGTACTGTCTTTGCTGCCGATTTCATGGGCTTTGAGAACATTTTCGAAGTTCGTGAGGGAGCCTTGATTGGCAGGGACGGCAGCAAGATCAGTGGATACAACGCTCCATCTGGATCTTTAGCCTGGCGTCCTGGTGGTGTCAGCTTAGGAAGTGGCCCCTTCCGTGGGACGGTTGCTGGTGTATCTTTCGCTGGTGAGATGTGGGAATACGTCATCACCTCCCCCCTAGGTCGGATCACAGCTTCCACTCCAGCCGGGAATACCCCTTATCCAATCGGAGCCACCCTAGCCTTTGACCTACCCGAGCAGTTTGGACACCAAATCAAGGGAGCTGGCTGATGGGATTATGGGTCGATACCGACTTTGGATTTGACGACTTATGGGCCTTGCTGGTCCTTGAAGCGGAGGGCGTTGCCATTGATGGCGTGTCCCTCGTCGCAGGCAATTCCCAACTGGAGCAAGTCTGTGCCAACGCTTTAGGTGCGATCCACCATTTTGGTTTCTCATGGCCAATCTACAAAGGTGCAGGTGGTCCGTTGTCCCGTCCTTTGGAGACTGCAGAAAGAGTTCTAGGACCAAAGGGTATGCGCAGCCGAGGACAATTCCTGCCCTTGGTTCGAGCACCACACGTCCAGGAAGCGCAGCCAGCTTTGGCAAGCTGGCTGGATTCCGAAGGCACCAAAGACGTGCTTGCCATCGGTCCACTCACCAACCTCGCTCTCGCATACCAAAGCTTTCCGGACAAGCTGCAGAGGTTAAGGAGTCTAACTTGGATGGGGGGTAGTCGGGCCAGAGGCAACCACACCGAGCATGCCGAATACAATGCCTTTGCTGATGCAGACGCCCTCGCCACTGTCCTTCAGCATGATGCACCACTGTGGGTTGTCGATCTGGAACTCTGCCGCCAAGTCACATTTGGTCCAGCTGATGCGCCAGTTTTGGAGGATGGTCTTTTGGCAGACTTACTGGGAGGCTACCTCGATATCGCCCTTTCCCGAGGACGAGAGCGGATGGCAATCTACGATCCGATTGCTGCTTTGGCTGTTGTCCAGCCGTTCCTAATCAAGTTTGAGCGAGTCAACCTATCCGTACACACTGAGAATGATTCTCGATACGGTCAGACAGAGTTCAACTTTGTGCAGACTGTGAATGCTTCGATTGGAACCGGAATTGACCCCAAGATTACGCTTCAAATCTGTATCAAAGCCCTAAAACAGAGACAAAACCAATGAGCGAAGCAAACCTGACTCTGAATCAGTTTTTGCAGCAAATCCCCAAGATCGAGTTGCATTGTCATCTCCTTGGTACCGTCCGCAAGGAGACCATGAAGGAACTGGCTCGTAAGAATGGTGCCCGCACCACAGATGCTGAAATTAATGCTTTTTACGTCCGTGGTGAGAAGCCGGTCGGGGTCCTCCACATTTTCCGTGAGTTGGAAAACCAAATTCTCCAAGACCCTGATGACCTGCGTCGAATCACCTATGAATACCTGGAAGACGCCTCCCGTCAGCAGGTTCGACATGCAGAGTTTTTCTGGAACCCGACAGGCACTCTAGCAGCGACTGATCTCTCTTACAGCGAATTGCAGAACGCCATTCTTTTGGGCATGAACGAGGCTGAGACAGACTTCGGGATCACCAGCTTACTCATCCCCAGTATCGATCGTGAGGCCTCTGCATCCGCAGGTCTCGAAATGGTAGCGTTGATGTGCGCCCACCGTCATCCTGCCGTTGTGGGTATCGGAATGGATTACAACGAAGTCAACAATCCACCTGAAAAATTTTCTGATGCCTACGCATTGGCAAAAAAAGTGAGCTTGAAGACAACCGCTCATGCCGGAGAATTTGGCACTTCCTGGAAGAACGTGGAAACCGCAATGGATGTTCTGGGAGTTGATCGGCTCGATCATGCCTACTCAGTTCTCGACAATCCCGCCCTTGTCTCACGTTGCATTGATCAAGGAATTTTGATCACGGTGGTCCCGACAAACAGCTACTATCTTCGAACCTTGAGCGCCGATTTATGGGCTCAAGAACACCCAATTCGTCAAATGGCTCGGGCTGGATTAAAAATTCATCCAAATACGGACGATCCTTCTTTTCATCTAGTCGACCCAATCAAATGCCAGCGGATGATGATCGAAGCTTTCGGTTACGGCGTCGATGACCTCAAGAACTTTATGCTCAACGGCCTGGAAGGATCATGGCTTGATCACACGACTAAAAGCAATTTGATTAAGCAGTGGTCGGAAGAATTCGATGAGCAGCGACAAAAATATCTTTAAAAACAGAATAATTTCTTGAGCCTACAATTGTTTTCACTTGAAAACCAAATTGTGTTGATCACTGGATCCAGTCGGGGGCTGGGGTGGTCAATGGCCAAGGCAGTTGCAGAAGCAGGAGCCACCGTCCTGCGGCATGGCCGAGATGAGAACTTACTCAAAGAGCGTCAGCAATATCTTCAAGAGTTGGGACAACAAGCTGAATACTATCTTTTTGACGTCACCAATGACGATGAGGTGCTTGCTGCTTTCGGAAAAATTCGGGAACAGTACGGTCGATTGGATGGCTTGATCAGCAATGCTGGTTTTCAACACCGCCGTCCGCTGATCAAATTTGAACTAGAAGATTTTGATCAGGTGGTGAACACCAATCTCAGGGCGAGTTGGTTACTTTCTCGGGAAGCCGTGCGCTTGATGCAAGCTCAAGGATCAGGGTCAATTGTCAATATTGCTTCAATCATGGGGCCCCAGGCTCGTAAGACCATCTCAGCCTACACTGCCAGCAAGGCCGGAGTGGTTGGCCTGACCAAGGCCCTGGCTGTTGAATTGGGACCACAAGGCATTCGCTGCAACGGTATCGCCCCTGGCTACTTTGCCACAGAGATGGCTACCGATCTTGTCAAAGATCCTCAATTCACCTCCTTCATTTCTGGGAGAACACCTATGCAGCGCTGGGGTGATCCGGATGAACTCGGTGGGGTTGCTGTCTTCCTGCTTTCCAACGCCGCATCCTACATCAACGGAACCGTGATCTTCGTTGATGGAGGCATGTCTTGTCAGGTCTGATCCCAAACAGAAGCTGCCAGAATATTCTATAAAACTGTGAAGTTCTAACTTAGCTTCTTTGAAATCACTTAGGTTTTAGATGCTCATCAAGGAGATAGCATCAGACACGTCTTCTTCCCAATCTTTAGAATTACTTCAGAAAAATTTAATTAACTTGGCGAAATTCTGGGCTTAGGTCTAAACGACTGTAGAAGTGTGAAGAATCGTGAGGAGAACAATTGTTATTGGAAGTGCGCCCGAATTGCGCCTGCAGGAGGAATTCTGAGGATCTCTGAAATTTGATTGACTTCTAAGCAACTGATTTTGTTGGTGGGCTGACAGGGACTCGAACCCTGGACCACCTGATTAAAAGTTCCATCTCTACTAAAATGCACTTGAAGTAACTGAAATAAACTTAACGAAATCAGTTGATTGAGTCAATTACTAGTTTCGTGGATTCAAGTGAATTGAAGCAGTTGATGGCACAAATTGGCACAAAAACCTAGGTTGGCGCAATCTGTTGTTGATGTAAAAAAATCTATGAACATTTTCTTCAACAACAGTGCATCTCCAAGCAAAGTGAATCATCACCCAAGTTGATTCTCTCAAATTCCGACTACTGCATACCCCGCTCGGTTAAGATGCAACACACGTTGCTCCATTAAGTTCAAAACAATGCTAAAATTTATGGTCATTGAGTGGGGGAATGAAAGTTTAAAAACATGACGTGACGACGATTCTAAGAACTCTATGAAGCAGGGCTGAGTTCGGCCTCACAGACAAAGGTGTTCAACTAGCTTTTCTGTGGGTTGGTATTTTTTGAATCACAATCAATGGGAGAATTTAATGTTATTCATGATCGGACAAACACACGATTATTCGACCTGCCATGTTCGCAATCAGGAAAAACTCAAGAAATATAACTCTGCAATACAGGAATTAACTGACAAAAGTGTGAAGTTACACGCCATGTACAGTAACAGACTGGAACACACAGCCTACATGGCCATTGAGTCAGATTCGATGGAAGCCATTGATAAGGCTTTTGATAGTGTACTCGAACTGGGTCATTGGGAAATCACGCCAGTGGTGCAAAGTTTTCCGACACAGAACTGAGGGTGTAGTTGGACATCACAAATCCATAGTACTAATACCAGCTGGGGCATCGTGGCAAGTGCACTATTGATTGGCCACTAGTGTCAGGTATGAAAAACCTGCTGGCACTGTTGTTACGTGACAAACCTGCAATCGCAGGTAGTGCTCAGAGGCAGCTTGACCCCAGCTGGATTCAAATTTGATAGATTTATTACTGGACAGCAGGCACTTTCAGCAATGTTTCCAATACTGCCAGAGAAACGCAGACTCCAACAGTACAGGCAGTCCAGAGCGCAATGATGATGTAGGTGTTATCTCTTTGTCCAAACTCCATGATGCCTCTTTCGGATTGGTTGACGGATGCAACGTTATTGTGCTTCCAAGTATGTCAACGATCCGTATAGACTCGGAGGACAGTGGGGGGGAGTTAAGAGACCTAGTGATTCCAAGCTAATATTTTAGCCCATGAAATTTTATGAAGATTACCAATATGAACTAATTCGAATGGTTAGAAATTTTTTATTTCAGGGAGGACAACTAAGAAAAATTGATCAGGATGCTGTCACCGTTCACTGTAGCAGTGTAGGTTTTAAGAGGAATAGAAGCTGGGCCCTGAAGAACACTCCCATCCTTACCAAATCGGCTGTTGTGACAAGCACAAACATAGTTGCTGCCAACCGTACAACCCAAATGCGTGCAATAGCGGCTTACTACGTTAACTGAGTCCTGACTGGTTCGATGTACCAATATACCTGGATTGGGTATGCCGTTGACAGCATTGAATGCCAAGGAACCATCAGGATTCGCTAAAACATTATAATTACTGTCAGTAGTATCAATTATCAAATCAGCATCAAAGGTATTGTTTTCGTTTTCAGTAGCACCAATGGGGGTGTCTGGATCCTCCTCAACTATGGTATTGTCGCTAACTTCTGAACTTTCATTCGAATCTACCTCTGAAGATTCACTGGCATTTTCAATATCATCAATCGAGCTTTCTGAATTCCCCTCAACTGTGGCGTTATCACTAACCTCTAAACTCTCATCTAAATCTACACCTGAGGGATTGCTAACATTGTCAGATTCATCAGCAGCAGCAACTGGTTCCAGGTCAACCGTAGCATTATCACTTTCACCCGATCCTCCACCCGAAGCAGAACAAGATACGAGAGAACCAACGGAGCCAATACTTAATCCTGCTATAGCAATTTTTTGAGCAGTGGACGTCTATGGAGTGGTTTCATTTTGATTACTCAGATAAATTTTTCTTGCTAAGAGAAGAATCGAAATTGTGTCTGGTGAAAAAACAGATACCAAAAACTCAGCTTGGTTTTAATGAGATCCAGTAGCGTCTGGTTGAAAAAGACTGAACGGCCCATCAATGGAAATTTTGATGCTTGATGGAAATTATTCGAACTGACTGTCATTGACATGAGACTGTGGACAAGACCATGAAAAAACAACTTTTTCAAGTCACCTGCTGCTTATATTTTCTCCTAACAATTACTCAGAAAATCAATGCGCAGCAGAAAATAGTGAGAATGAACCCAAATCAATGTTCTCAAAGTTCAACAACCAGAGAATACTTTGTAAAGCAGGGTAAATTTCAAACAGCGAATGAACTTATTCCTCCTGGTTGCTTTGCTCAACTTATAACAGAGCTGAATGGGGATGACAGCGTGGCTGCAGTCTTTCTAAACAGAACACAAATGAGAGGTTGCATTGATGCAAACTATCCATACCCTGGCGGGGACGAAGAGAAAATTGACTATAAAATTGTTTCAAAGATGGAGAATGACACCTTCAAAGTAAGAATATGCCAGAGTGTAGAGGGAAGTCTGAAAGAATTTTGTGGTAAGATCATTATCAGATTTGTCATGCGCGACTACTGGAACAAGGAAGAGACCTTCTGTGTGCTCTCAATTGAAAAGCTCGGAGAATTTTAGCCAGACAGTGATTTGAGCACGGCACACCAAAGTCAAACAGTTGGTAAGCGGGAATTCATTATTAATGAAAATCAGGTTGGAAAGTTAGGTTAAGTCAATGTGCAAAGCAGAGGAATATGTGCGGGCATGGTCTCTAGGTTATAAAGGAGATTTCTCAACTGAAAGAAATCCGACGAAATCAGTCAATTTAGCCAATGACTAGTTGCGTGTATTCAAGTGAATTGAAGCAGTTGATGGTGGCTCTGGGAATCGGTGATGGGGTACGGTTAGACGGTGCTGAAGTCGATTGAACCCGTATAGGTCGATTTGGAACGGTATTGAATCTGTTTGTGTGTTCTAAGTGGCCTCTTTTCTGGCATCGAACAGGCTAAATCAAAAAAAGGGCGTGATGACGATTCTGAGTATCCTCAGATCTGGATTTTTTGTATTTTTTCGGAGATAGGATCGAAGTCTGGACAGAAGGGGGTACGGGGGGGTCGGAGAGATCAACCCATCTGCAGCAGGATCGGGCACCTAGTTGATGG
>JACLAD010016666.1_pt1 | contig 106719 bp, 89 predicted proteins | sample 8027901 | NCBI WGS metagenome assembly JACLAD01 (sample SAMN15725071, study PRJNA655200) | protist metagenome | isolation source: fluorescence activated cell sorting (FACS) single amplified genomes of... | place: Spain: Blaines Bay Microbial Observatory, Mediterranean Sea | collected 2016-07-05 | reverse complement strand
GAAACCATGTCTTTAAACCTGTTAAACGAAAAACTTCGTAAGTCATAAACAAATTTGAGAAAATCATTCCAATTGAAACTGCAATCGCGGCGCCGATCCCTTGATAGTTAGGCACTAAAAAAGCTAGTAAGAGGATCATAAGAATTAAATTTACTATTTGTGCTCTCAAAGCATATTTTTCATTACCAGTCATACTAAGTACGAGTCCTACAGAACCAGTTGATACATTAAAGATTTGACCTACACATAAAATCGATAGCAGAGTCGCCGCTGGTAAGTATTCTTTCCCGAACAGAAATGTAATTAAGTATTCGCCCCAAAAAATTAGAATGATCGCTACAGGAATAGCAATGACTGAACTTAGTCTGACGCTTTGAGTAAGGACATTTTGCGTTTCGGTCGAATTCTTTTGCTTATATAAACTAGCAATCTTTGGCCCAGATACGGAATTAACGGCAGTTAAACTGAGAGCAGATACAATCATGCCCGTTATTGCGACCCTGAAGTATGCGACACTTTCTTCGAAGCCTAAGAACCCCAACATTACAGTTGCCAGTTCACTATTCATAACGCCGACTATTGTAATGATCGTAAAAGGAAGTAGTGCCTTGTGCCATTTCTTGATTCTAAAAATAGGTTCAATCGTATTAAGCTTTTGTTTTGTAACTAGATTAACTATCATATTACTTAAAAACGCAGAAATAATATGTGCAAAAAGCTGTATATAAACCAAATTCTGAGAAGTAAGCTCTATATTTGTTAAAAAATAAATACTAGATGAAATAATCAAGGCAAAGACTGGAGCAAAGACTATGGTAGGTAGTTGTGCTAACTCAGGCCTGCGAAATCCGTTGATAACCGCTCCCTGCCGCGCCAGGATACCCTTTAAGGGAATAAGCAAAAGAGCAGACAAAATTAAGACTTCGACTGTATCTTCCCAGAAGTTGAGCAAAGCAAAGATGTAAGTAATAAAAATACTTAATAAAGAAACAATTAAAACATATCGATTTGACCATTTTAGAATTCCTAAAAGAAGACCACCCTGTTTCCCTGCTCTGTATTGAGAAATCTCACGAACAATTAGTTGAGGCAGCCCTGCAACCGTAGGTAGAACAGCAATAGTAATAATCGCAATCACGAACCCATACCGGCCAAATTCCTCTGGCCCTAAGGCTCTAGCAAATAAAATTGAAGTGAGCAAAGCTGCACCCTTAGCTCCAATTTGAATCCCTATGGTTCCCAAAAATGCTCTCAAGAAAGACTTTTGTCTGTTCAATTTAATTTTCTCTGCTCTATCTTGTTTTGATACTGTGCGCCATGGTAAATGGCCTATTTCTAAATAATAACTTAATGAATTATTTCAATTATAAAGGTTATCCGTAGCTTTTAGTGAAAGTAGGTGAATTCACATCCAATAAATTTATTTCGAATAGCGATAAAATTCATTAAATAATCAGATTAAAGTTTTCTTAATCCGCTTTATCATGTGATAAAGAATTTATAAATTTGACTATCTTATTAGTTTTAGACTTCCAAGATTCATTTTTGGCTCTTACAATGCACGCTTCATAATATTCATTTATATTTCTTTTACTATTATTTTCAATTAAAGAGACAGCTTCAACTGAATCTTTATAAATAAGTATAGTCTCACCAGCTAGTAATTCATACTTTTTCAACTTTGGCACTAAGCAAATTAACCCTACAGCCTGATATTCGTATAGTTTCATTGGAGAGCGTCCGATATTCGCCGGGTGTGCATTTAGTGGAAGTAAACCAAATTTATAACGACTCAGCGTATTCGGGACACTTTTATAGTCCAATTTACCTAAAAAATTTAAGTTGGGAATATTGGTAAAAGGTTGGATATCAACTAAAATAGGACCATAAATATCTATTTTTTCATTTGGCAAAAGTTTTGCCAAACTTGCTATAAATTCTATATCAAACCTAAAGTCAACAGCGCCCACATAAACCAATCCGTTCCTATCGCGGGGGATGTATTCTTGTTTAAAAAAATCAATGTCTACACCATTTTCAACAACTAATTTTGGTTTTGAGGGATTAAGTTTTAGAGCATTCATGACTTCTTGGCTGGTAGCAATGACCCCGTCACTTAATTTCACACTTCGTATTTCGTGTTCAATGTACTTTTCGCCGCCCATATTTTTATAAATATCTGTGGGCCTGTAGACCATACGTTCCGATTTAACAAAATGCTTGAAGAAGCCAACAAGTGATGGTTGATCTATCAGGGTTATATCGAAGTTCGTAGGTATTTTAAAAACTCTAAAGTATAAAAAAACAAAAATATCATTCAAGTAATCTAATATGCGCAATATCCCATAGGGAAAGGGTACTAATGGTATAAAATCGGTGAAGCCGAAACTATCAATTTTTTTAGGAAAGAAACTATTATATAATTTACTAATCCCAGCTTTCCCCTTTAATAAATGAAAGGGCGTAACCGGTGAACTGACATGGAACACAAAGTTATTAGGACTTAAGCACTTTCCTAATTGATGGCTTCCAACGACAAAGCCAGTCGATAAGCTTGCATGAGATAAAAATAGAATATTTTGCTTTTTGACGTCCATCTAATATCCTTTAAAGTAAAGCATTCCGATTAGATTCAATTTTTTCTTTTTGTTGATGCGCTTTTTCCATTGCAATAACAAAGCCAACTAATGTCCATTGAAGTGTTGCAACTTTCATGGAATAGATTGTATTCCCACCAATGAGCATGTTTACGAATATATATAGAGTAACCCCATAAGCTAATCTCTTAGAGAACCTGTAACGCTGTTCTAATGTGAATAGAATCAAGTAACACAAAATCGAAGCGCCTAAAATAGAGTTAGCTGCAATCATGTAGGCATAACCAGAGTCCCACAGATGGTTTAGGTTGTTTGCTCCTAAGCCAATAAAGTCAATAAAATCAAGGTTGAAAAAATGATCCATACTTAAACGTATTCGGCCTTTTAAGTCGTCACCTTGCGCATATGGATTTAAGAAGTAGACAGTTAGAGCAACGCAAAAAACAAGCAGCGCTACAACAGCATTAAAAAACCTTGGCAATAAAGGGAATAAGAAATAACCAAAGAGTAGGATGATAGTTAGTATAGAGGTAGTTCGTGCATTGCTAGATGTTACAATCAAGAATACTGTACATATCATAACAAATAACTGAGTTCTGCTTATGACGCGATTAAACGCTAGCAAATACAGACATATAATAGTGGCGAAGTTGGCCAATGAAACCTGTTCTAAAAAGATTGAAGATGTTCTCGGACCGTCGAATAATCCATAAGAAAAGCGGCTTTCGAAACTCAGGGCATTTCCAAACACCCCAACTTCGTTGAATTCAGATATTTCATTTCCACGGGTTTGGGCGAAATAGTTTGCGGGCTCGAAAATACTTACAAAAAGTTTTAGGTCAGCTATTTCGATAATTAGAAAGGTTAGCACTATAACGGTGCATATCATGAATATTCTATTCAACTCATCAAAGCTTAGTCTTAGACCTAGCATTGCAAACGTGAATATTATTAGAAAGTTTCGAAAACTCGTTATCAGTAAAGTGCCGTTCACTAAATTGAGATAAACCGTTAGTAAAACAAAAGCTGTCATACATAGAAGGAAGGGTTTATCGTTTTGACGGAAGCCGGTGTTGGTAACAAGAACCAATGTTAGAGCTAAAATCAAGATTTCGCAAAGCGCTGCAATTGCAAAACTGAGCGGTATACCGAATGTGCCAAGAATTGCTAAAATAGCATTGTAGGTTACTGCAAGAACCGGTAACAATACAAATGCAGGTCTATTGCCTAACAATCTGCTCATGTTTCAATAACCTTAACCACTGAACTATCCAACTCCTAGGAAGCGTTTAATTACGTTTCTATCAACTATCCCTCATCCGCTCTTTGTGCTATGAATATGTATAGATGTCCACTAAAGTAGTACACAATTCATTCTCTAAAATGATTTAGTTTCTAAAATTCGCCCAACTATAGAGGGAACCGCATGAACGCACATTAAGCTAGGCGACGTTGAGTATTTATACGATACACAATTAATATTACATTTAATAGTTATTAGAGTGAGTTTCAGCGAGGAAATGTAGTAAAATTACATTTCTCGTTTTTTAGTTACAATCTTTTTACATAGTGTGGAGAATTACTTCTGCTTACGACAGTGACGAAATTAAAGCGCTCGTGCTTTGTCAGTATTACCATGCTATCAGCTTTTTATATTGCGAATGCACAACAACTGTCACCGCTACCAGAGCGTTTCTTTACTCGCATTGAGCAAGTATATGATGATGAAGCTGCGAAAAACGTTCGTGAATGGCGAGAGCTTCTTTATTCCCTTGAATCAAAAGCTATAGACGAAAAGCTTTACCAGATAAACCGCTTTTTTAACCGCTTTGATTTTGTAGACGACCTTGTTCACTGGCAACAAAAAGATTATTGGGCAACACCAATTGAGTTTATTTCCACGGGTGCTGGCGACTGTGAAGACTACACTATTGCCAAATACTTCTCTTTAATTGAACTTGGCGTTCCTGAACAACAGTTGCGATTAATGTATGTAACCGCCTTAGAATTACGCCAACCCCACATGGTTTTGGCGTATTATGAAACCCCAACCTCTATTCCACTTGTTTTGGATAATATAAATAGGCGTATATTGCCTGCTAATAAAAGAAGAGATTTGTCACCCATTTATAGCTTTAATGGTAACGGCTTGTGGGCTGCTAAAGCTATGGGAACGGGCCGTAAGCTGAGGGGAAGCGGCCCGATGAAAATGTGGGACGATATGGTAGAGCGGCTAGACCGCGTTATGTACGGAGATAAAGAAGAATAATGAGACTTTCTACCCAACTAAGCACAAGCTTACTCGTTTTTTTGATACTGGTTTTCGCCGGTTCGTTTGTTATAAACGTGAAGCTAACCAGAGAATACGTAAACGAGCAACTTGCCACTCACGCGCAAGATACCGCGACGTCTTTGGGGCTTTCTATTACTCCCTACCTTGGTGATGAAAGTGGCCTTATTGTGGCGGAGACCATGGTTAATGCCATTTTTGATAGAGGGTTTTATCAGTACATCACCATTACCGACATGGAAGGTAATTTACTGATTGAAAGGCGCAACCCCAATACGGTTGATACCGTGCCTTCTTGGTTTACTGATATTGTAGAAATTACGCCGCCCGTTGAAAAAACCGAATTAAATGATGGTTGGACGATGGCAGGTGAGCTTGCGGTTCAAAGTCACCCAGGGCTAGCCAATGAAACCTTGTGGGAAAGCGTTAAACAAAGTGCGTTTATGTTTTTTGCTGCCTTCGTGTTTGCCTATATTGCCCTGCTCTTTATCATTACTACCATTACAAAACCCCTTCGTATTGTGGTAAACAAAATTGAAGATATTCAAAATCAAAAGTTTTCCCACATTAACTACAAACCTTTTACGAAAGAACTTTCTTTTATAACAAAGGCGGTAAACAGGCTTTCTTCGTCTGTTGAGGCTATGTTTAAAGAGCTCACGCAAAAAGCCGAGCAATATAGAATTCAAGCTTATGAAGATAGCCTTACCGGGGTACAAAATAGAAGTGCCTTTACACGGCATATGACGGCGCTATTAAGTAAAACAGCCACTACTGATGAGGGCTATGTAATATTAATACGCCTTGCACAGCTTAACGCTATTAACATGACATTAGGCGCACAAGAGGGCGACAACTATGTTATTTCGGTAGCTAAAACACTTAGCAGTTTCACCTCCAGCATTCAAGAAACTGCGTTTTTGTTTCGAGTGTCAGGTGCTGATTTTGTTTTGGTAACAGAAGCCATGACCAAGCAAGATTGCGAGGCGCGTTTACAAGAACTGAGTACTAGCCTTTCTCATTGCAACCCGATTAAAGATGGCAGTAAAGTGGTATGGATAGGCGCTGCGCAATTTAATGACGAGCAGTCTTTTTCTGAGATTATGGAAAACGCTGACAGTGCACTTATGGCAGCTACTAAACAACCTAGCGGCTGGCAGTTCGCGTCGGAACTTTCTCATATTCACAGTAATACAGCCTGGAAAGAACGGTTGAACCAAATATTAGAGCAACAATACGCCGACATCGTTATTCAGCCTGTCATGAATGTTGAAGAAATTACCCCTGCTTATTTCGAGGCGTTTGCACGATTTAAAGACAAAGATACTGGCAACCCTATACCGATGTCTCAATTAATTCCGGCGTCAGAGCGATTGAACTTAATTCCCGAGGTAGATAAGTTGGTGGTAAGCCTAGTGCTTAATAAGCTCGCAAAAGATAAACGCCACGTTGCCATTAATGTTGCGAACGCGTCGCTAGCCAATGCTTCGTTTAGACAGTGGTTATTAGGTTTACTGAACCAAAATGAAGCGCTGTGCACTTATTTGCTCTTTGAAATAGAAGATTCTGCAATAATTCATCACAAAAACGATGCGGTATCATTTTGCAAGTCGCTGGTTAATTTAGGCTGCAAGATTACCATTGAACATTTTGGAGACAATCTTGCGTCACTAGCTGGGTTGAGGATTATTCAGCCTCATTTTGTAAAAATTTCCGGCAAACTTACGAAAGATATTCACTCAGACAAAGACGGTCAGCTGTTTGTAAGTAGTTTGTTGAGTATCGCTCGTGGGTTAAGTATTAACATTATTGCTGAACTTGTTGAGAATGAAGCGGAATGTGTCGCTTTATCAAAGTTAGATGTTTCATATCAACAAGGGTTTTATTTCGCGAAACCTTCGCTGTGGCAGTTTTAATACGCGCGTAAAATGAGTATAAGTGAATAGATGTACAACAAAAGCGAGATCTTGTACGTTCACTTGTTGTACAATGGGGTTACATGGCGTTAGCAAGAAGCTAACCCGAGGTTTTTAATCTAAGGATAAGTTATGCGTAGCAACGTTCTTTTCTCTGTGCTTTTAAGCGCATTAATTGCTGTCTCAACCTTTTCTTCTGCACAAGAAGGCAGTGTGCCTGGTTTGCAAGTAAGAAACCTTCTGGTTACCGAAATTGAAGAAGGCGTTGCGGTTGAACAAGCTGCGGCAGAAGTAAGCCAAACCGTGCTCAATGAAAGCATGTTTTTTGATGCTGCAGGTCTATCGTACTTAAGCGAAAACCAAGCGGCCTATCGGTCTCTAGTAGCGCTTTTGAACGACAACGCAACAGGCTTTGAATTAGCGATAGCCGGTTTTGGTGAATTACCTGATCAACCATCACAGGTCGTTACCATTGCTGTTTTGATGTTTCCAGAAGATGCTAACGAAATTTATAACATTGCCCTTCAGATGCAGGTTATTAGTGAAGAAGATGCGCTGTTAGCCGTTATCAATGCAGGCGTAGACCCTAGCACGTTAACCGCCACGGCAGCAGGCGCTGCGGGCAATACGTTCTCTCCACTGGGTGTAGGCACTGGCGCAGCGGGCGCGGGTGGCGGCGATACTACAATTTCAGCAAACTAAAGTCTCTTTTTTAGAGATCTAAGCCAGTATGTTGTAAGTGCTTAATTTAAATCCACAAAAAACCGAAAAGTTTCTTTTCGGTTTTCTTTTGTTTACGATTTCTTGGATCGCGCTTCCGCTTGGCTCGAATAGACCATGGGCGTGGACTGTTATGCAAATGTCGTGTTTTAGCCTAGGTTTGTTAATAGCAGCAGTTCAACCGTGGCAACTCGTTAAAGCATGTGAAAAGCATAGGTTGTTGCTTTGGTTATGGCTAATTTATATCTGCTGCCAATTGATAAATATAATTCCACTCCCTGTAAGTGTTATAGAGTCAATTCGTCCAGAACGGCTCGCTTTCAATGCGGTTAACACAGCAGCAATTTCGGCAGACGATGCTCAAAAATGGCTGTCGCTAAGTTTCGATGTTGGTCAAAGCAGGGTGGTATTGTTAAAGTCGATAGCTTATTTATTCCTATTTTTTACTGTTTTAATCGTCGTCAACTCCACTCATCGCTTAAAAATAGTACTCGCAGTCATATGCGGCACAGGTGTATTTCAAGCACTCTATGGCACATTAGAAGTACTATATGGACTAGAGACAAGCCTAATTTTCCATAAAGAGGTTTCTGACGTTGCCACTGGAACATTTGTTTATAAGAACCATTTCGCTAACTACTTAGTACTTACGTTAAGTGCCGCTGTTGGGTATTTGGTAGCTAGTTTTCCTACTGCTCGCTCATCGACGAACAGAGATAAATTAAGAACGTTAATCAAGTTTTGGCTAAGCAACAAACTCTTGTTTCGAATTGGGGTTATCTTAATGGTGATCGCCTTAGTGATGTCTAGGTCAAGAATGGGTAACACTGCATTTTTTATTAGCTTAACCGTTACGGCTACCCTAGGTTTGTTACACTTCAAACCAAGGCGAAAAAGCTATATCGCATTTTTTATGAGCATGCTGGTTATAGACATACTTATATTAAGTAGCCTATTTGGACTTGAAAAAGTACAACAGCGCATTGAAAACACCTCTTTTTCACAAGAGAGTAGAGATGAAGTCATAAACAATACACTGCCTTTAATTAGTGAAAACGCTCTTTTTGGTGCAGGTGGAGGAACGTTTTATACCTTGTTTCCACAAAATCAGCCAGAGTCTATTCAACATTTTTACGACCATGCTCATAATGAATACATACAATTCTTATTGGAATTTGGCGTGTTAGGCTCGTTGGCCATAGCTATCGTTACATTCATGTGCTTAACTTGCAGTATAAATGCAATGAAAACTCGCAGGCACCCTATTGCGAGAGGCACAGCTTTTGCGGCATTAATGGCGATAATTGGTATGCTAATACACAGCACTGTAGATTTTCCATTACAAGTCCCGGCAAATACATTCATCTTTACCATTTTCCTAGCTATTGGAATACAAAGCAAAAATGTAAAAGTTCACCCTGCGCCAACCAGAGGATAGATTGGTGGTATTGAAGATAAAGCGCCCCATGAGGCAAGAACCTAATATTCAGCACATTTTAGAGCGAATGCCTAAAGATGTTGCTGATTCATTTACAGAAGAGCAGTTAGCTCACATTAACACTGCATTAGCTGGAAGACATTGGGGAAATCACAAGCTAGATCTGCGTGGAACAATAAGTTTATGGAAAAATAGATATTATTTTGTGTTATTAGGTGGGAAAGACAAGCGAGACTATTCTAGGGTACAAAGTAAAGTTGGGCGTTTTTTTATTGCTAGTGTAACTACCGCATTTCTTGCTATATCAATAATATTGGGGCTTATTGTTCTTTACCTTCTGAAAAGTTGGTTGGGGATCAATCTAGTTGAAGGTTTTTCTTTGGGCCTATGGGATTGGTTCAAAGAAAACACATAGCTAACAGTCTGTTAGACTGTTTCGACGCATCCAAGTATTCTTTTGGAACTACTGTTTGGATATTTTTTCAGCCATACACATACAGCTTGCTTAGCGTTATGTTTGGAAATTGACTTCAACACAGCGTCTCGACTAATCGGGTTCAGTAAGCCTAAATGAATATGCTTTTTAAGCTGCGCTTCTACTTTAACAAAATGTATGGAACGTAATGAAAACATATTTAAACCAAATTCCGCGTAAAACATATGTGTGAGCGAATCTTGCGGACCAAACTTCTCTGCTTGCTGTAAATATGAGTAAAAGGTTTCGTCTAACTCGTCCAGTTTCCATTTTATTGTAGCCAGTCCAACCCAGCTACCTGCCCATGTAGGCCGAAGCTCTAAACTTTTTTTATAATCTTTGTAAGCTACATTCAATAAATTTACTTTCACGCTTCTTCTTTCAGTTGGCTGCGCATAGACTAACCACTCAATCGTTTGCGCTCTCAGCTGATAATACAGTGCATTGTCAGGAAATTTTTCAATTGCAGAGTCTATCTCTTCAAGCATGCTTTTTGCTGATGGCTCATTAGCTAACGATGGTGATTGCTGCCAGGTATCGAGATTATTCTTAACTCTGTAATATGAGTTGCCAACGGTAAGTTGTTGCCAGCTAAAATACAACCCATAAAGAGCAATGACACAGACACACAATTGTACAAAAGAACCTTTCGAAACCCGAAAGCCCACATTCATAGGTTAAGACTTCCACTTACTATAGCTTGCGGTACGCGTTTAAAGGTGTTAACAGCCAAATCTGAATCAAATTTTTCAACTATTGCAAAGGCCTCACTCATGTCATTTGGCCTTCGAGTTAAGTCGTGCGAATCTGACGCTACAACATCGAAAGCTTTCTCTTGCATCAAAAAATGTGCAAATTTTTCAACTTTATCACCAAAACGACCAGTTAAAGCGCCGGCTGTTAGCTGAAACAAACAGCCAGTCTTTTGCAGCCATTCGAATTTATGGGGCTCTGATAATAATTCCCTATTTCGTTCAGGGTGAGCAATTAGGGCCTGAATACCTTGCTGTGAAAGCCATTTAACTAACGCATCTATTCCTTGAGGAATGTGGCTATGAGGCATTTCCAGCAACAACACATGCTTGTTATCATATGTTCCAAGAAACGGGAGCTCGCCTTGTCGAGCCCAAATAGGAATCTGCTCGTTAACCCTGACCTCTGCTGCAAAAGAAAGAGTTAATGGAATATTTGCTTTTAGAACTTCCTGTTCGAACTGCTTAAAAGAAAGGCGGATACTTGAAAGTGAATTGTCGAAGTAGCCCTTATGGATATGCGGCGTACATACTACATGCGTAATGCCACATTCGACAGCTTGATTTGCCATCCCCAAGGCTATGTCTAAACTTCTGGCACCGTCGTCGATGCCAGGTAAGATATGGCTATGTAAATCTATCAATTAATATTAGCTAACTTTTATGACTCGTATATCCATACTCGTCGTAAAAACCGCCGTACCTCTGTGCTACATCTGATTTTTTCAAGTTTACTTGATTTAGTATGACACCATCAACTCTATGTCCTACTTGGATAAACCGAGCGAGCCCACTTTTAATTACTTTATCGCTTGTGCTATCTGCTTTCACCACATATAAAACAGAATCGCACGAATTAGCCACAATCATAGAATCACTTACCGCCTGAGTAGGTGCTGTATCTATAACAACATACTTATATTGTGTTTTTAACTCGGTAATAAGCTCTTGAAAACTTTCGCTAGCAAGAAGCTCTTGAGGGTTAGATGGTATGGTTCCAGCAGCCAAAATATCAATATTAGAGTCTTCATCTCTAATTAAGCACTCTTCAAACGTATGAGATTTCAGTACCAGATTGGCAACCCCTGGTTGATAATTAGGAACATTAAATTGCTTTGCTACGGTTGGTCTGCGCAGATCAGCCTCGACTAATATAGTTTTATCTAATTGTCCAAGTGCAAATGCCAAATTAATAGAAACTGTAGTTTTCCCCTCTTTGGGGACACTAGAAGTAACCATTATTGCTTGTTGCTTTCTGTCTAAATTTAGTAGAGAAAGACTCGTCCTAAGCGTTCTAACCGCTTCTGCGAATTGATGCTGCTTACCATCGAAAAAAGTTCTGATAGGTAAGTCTGTCTTCTTTTTATGGGGAAGCCACGGGATAAGCCCTAACATACGCTGCCCTAATTTGCGTTCAACGTCTTCTACCGACCTTATACCGCTATTCAAGAAATCCATCACTAACGCTAAGATTACTCCAACCCCCGAACTCAATACAAAAGCAGCAATCACTAAAAGCTTTTTATTGGGTTTAGATGGCACACTACTCGCTAATGCTTTGTCTAATACGCTAGCGTTAGCCGACTCAAAGCCGCCCAACTCGTCAGTTTCTTTCAAACGAGTGAAAAATGAATCATAGAGTTGTTGGTTTGTATCACGCTCTCGTTCTAGCGTTTTTCTTTTATTGTCTAGTGCAGAAAGCGTTCTAAACCGAGCTTTCGCTTCGCTTACTTCCTGCTGAAGATTGCTCACACGCTGCTGCGATACCGAATATTGTGTAGCAATACTGGAAATTAAACTATCTATCTGTCTTTTAAACGTTTCTTGAATCGCGTCTAACTCAGCCTGAGCAGAAATCATAGTAGGATGCTTGGGACCGTAAGTTTTAGCAAGCTCACTAACTTTCGTCAGTGCCCTACTCTCTTCTCTTCTAACATCTTGAATAAGCGGATGATTAAGAACCTCTGGTATTCTAGCCAAAGAGTCAATTGCAACACCTGCTCTAGTTTGTTTATAGATGAGAGAATTAAATTCTAGTGAGGTCTGGGCTTCCAACAACTGTTTATTTAATTGCTCTAGTTCGGTAGCAGCTAGCCCAACTACGCCATCTAAATTTACAACTTGATTTTCCTCGTAAAATGCAGATAGTGCCTTTTCAGAATGTTGGAGTTTTTGTTGTAGTCCATCCAAGCTGTTCGTTAAAAATCGTGTAGCTTTTTCGGTCATTTCTAACTTGGCTTGAAGATGACTTTCTATGAAAACATCCGCCATAGTGTTCGCTATTTCTGCTGATAAACTAGGTTTTGTAGTAGTAGCTGTTATCTTTAAAATTTGCGTATTCTTGACCATCGAGATGGTCACGGATTGAATCAACTTATTTACAGCGCGCCTTTTCTGAAGTGCCGCGGCTTCAGCTTCCGTATATGTTTTAACCTCAGTCTGCGGCAAAAATGGTAAAAGCTCTGCCGCGTTTGCGATTAAAGTTTTGAAAAGTGATGGACTTGGTTCACCACCAATAAAATCGACATTGTTATGAAGCGAAAGGCTTTCGACAGTGCTTTCCGCAATTTTTCTTGAACGCAAAATTTCATATTGCGTTTGCATATAGTCTTTACGCTCAGTATCTAAACCATATACTTCTTCAATCGAGACTACATTGGCTTTGTTAGCCTCTATAATCAAAGAAGCAGTTGAAGAAAACTGCGGAGTAATACGCAAAACGATAACCGCACACAAAATGGTAAAGGCCACAGCAAGAATCAAAATCCTTCCTGAGTATGCTTTTACAGTTTTTAGATATTGCTTCAAATCCAGCGCATCATTTTCCGACGGGCTATCGAATAGCACTTCCCGAAAGTCCTTTGTCATTGATTTATCCAGTCTTTTATTATCAGAAGAAACGTTGATTTATCGTAATGATATCACCTGGCTGGATCATATCACTTACAGTAACAGTTAACTCTTGAGTTTGATTTGAAGATTCTCTAACTATTATTATTTTGTCTCTTGCCGCTCTTTCTGTGTAACCTCCCGCTAAAGCTGCAGCTTTGTTAACGGTTAACCCAGGCTGATATGGGTAACCGCCTGGTCGTTTAACCTCTCCGTCTATAAAAAATGGGCGATACTCGACTATAGACACAGACACAGAAGGATTGATCAAATAGTCCCCAAGTAAACCATTGTGAATTAATTGTTCAACTTCAGCAGCTGTAAGCCCTACAAGCTTTAATTCACCCAAAAACGGATAATTAATCGTTCCCACATCGGGAAGCCTTACTTCCATGGACAACTCTTCTTGACCGAAGACGCTAATGCTAACTTTGTCACCCGAGCCGAGCTGATACTGGCTCATACTTGCATTCCCAGATTGGGCTAAGACTTTAGCACTCATTGATAATGTAATTAAAACGAAGAAAAAGCTTAAAAGTTTAAACTTCACAACGATACCTCTGCACTAACACCCACTACATTCCTGTCATAACCAATTAACTCTCGGTTACTTGTTCTATCTTGAATTTGGTAGAATAGCGCGAAACTGAGCCATCGTCTCGCCGAATAATTCAACGTCGCTGAATAACTCATCAAATCATCATCTCTATTATCTAGCCCGCCATCGTTAATGTATTCATCATCACTTTTGGCAATACGAACAGAAGAGCTTAAGCGCTCTAGCCACTCGTGCTCCCATGACAAGGAATAATTCCGCCCTCGGATAAAATTACCTTCGCCGTTGGTTTCAAGAGTATCTGCACTGGTGGAAAAAACAAAAGTGGAATAAGACAGTGGCTGCCACTCTATACCCACTTCCCAGTCTGTACCATAAAATGTGTCTCTACTTTCTGCTTTAAAGTCTTTCTCTTTGTAACCAATTTTTGCAAAACCAGTCGTGGCTGCGCTGCCTTCCCATGTAAGACCCACTAAAACTCTACTCTCGTCACTGTCTCGCGACACAATACCGGTTTGATTATCATATCTTACAAAGGATTTGACAAAATCTAGAACCAAACTAGTAGAAGCACCTACCTGGTAGAAAAGCTCAGTGCCAACATTTGTGCTCACTCTGTCTCGAATTAGGTACTGCTGCTCGCTTCTGTCGTAATCTAATGTTTGTCGGTCAGCTTTGAACTTAATGCGACCATCAGACGTGACTGCACCATAGAAATAATCTGCACCTATATAGGAGCTTTTATATCTGTCTGGAGATGTAAGATTATTACCTCCACCTAAGGAAAAACCAGTCCCCCTATCCTCATGTCCGTCTTCGAACTGACCTACAAGGTTTATCGCATTTCTCGCATTAATTTCTAAATCCGCCGATGCTTCAAAAAAGTGATCTGTATAGTCGTCTGAACTACTCGAAAAATAGACACCCCTGTCAAGCCTGTATCCTACTTGAACAGGGTTTCCAGCAACTTCGGTAGCTGCGACTATCTCTGGGGACAAAATCGAACGCCAGCTGTAAATTTTGGGGTCATCTTCATTTGCATAAGCTACGTTATCTACATAAGTCAAAGAAGTTGTAAGCGAAGGGATTACGTCAAATTGCCCAACTTTAATTCTGCCTTGTTCGCTACTCTCTTGAGCTTCGACTCCACTAGTTAAAACTAGCGCAAAAAGAGCTAAGTGAATTTTATTCCATTTGTTCATTGTTACTCCTCGAAATTATGCTCTATGGCTTCAAACAACATAGCTATTGGCAAATAATGTAATATACACACACCGTTCTTTAACCAAAAACTATCAGTTTTGCTTATGCTTTTTCCTACATGCACGCTTTCTCTGCACTAATTTTAATGGCTATTTAAACAAGCTGTTGAATTCACAATGCCATTTACATGCCACAACTGACATCGCCACGCTCTTAAGCTATAGCTCTTATATTTCAGAATTATTTAACGTCCACAGTCAATGGTAAAATAAAGGAAGGAAACTTACTACATGCAATGCGAAACAATTGACTGCAATTTTGTAATAAAATTACAATGAAGCTATAATAGCATTCATATTATCAATGGAGGTACTCTTTCACTATCAACGGTGAAAAGTTATTGATACGCTTCATTAAGGGCATAGAATTTGCTTAAAATAAGTAAACAACCATGCTTTCGCAGTCGATGTTTTCGGTTCATTTCGTATCGTGGCAAACATTCAAATAACAGGCATTCCCCTGTTAACTACTAGAGATACTCAAAATGGATAACCAGGTAGAATCTAACAAAGTACTTAAGTCTCACCCCGTAGATTCAAACACAAACGGAGGCCTTGTCGTTCGAAATAAAAGTGGTTTTTCAACACTTTATCGACTTATAGACCTGTCGTTGGTAACGCTTCTTTATTATTCGTGCGCCGCGTATTTTGAGTCTACTATTGACCCAACTAGCTTGATACTACTTTTTGTGAACGTGATCTGTTTTCAGATTTCAGCTGAAGGCGTAGAACTTTACCGCTCTTGGCGCGGTCACCGCACCCCCGAAATGCTAAGAGCTGCCGCGATCACGTGGGCTCTAAGTATTTTAGGCACGCTCACAGTTGGTTACTTTTTTGTCCAAAACATCAATACACCGCCTGTCGTGGTCTTAGCTTGGTTCGCTACTTCGTTCGTTGGCCTAATTGCATGGCGTTTTGTAATGCGAAAATTTTTGTTTCATATCAGAAAAAGTGGTATGAACTCTCGCAGATCAATTGTTATTGGCGCAACACAGCTTGGCGCAAACGTTGCGCTTCAGATACAGCAAAATGAACACCTTGGTATTCGCTTTAACGGTTTATTTGATGATAGAGATACGAGTCGCCTTCCTCATGAAATGCAAAATACTGTATTAGGAAACATCGAACAGGCTATCGAAATGGCTAAACGAAATGAGGTGGATTACATATATATTGCACTGCCAATGAGCGCAGAGAATAGAATTCGCTCAATTTTAGAGCAATGTAGCGACACCACTGCAAATGTCTACGTTGTGCCAAATTTCTTTATGTATAACCTTCTGAATGCCCGCTGGCAGACAGTGGGGAACGTGCAAGCACTTAGCGTTTACGACACGCCCTTCCAAGGTGCTAGTGATGTTTTAAAGCGACTTGAAGATATTGTTTTAAGTTCACTTATATTAATGATGATATCTATACCCATGCTTTGCATTGCAGCAGCAGTAAAGCTTACGTCAAAAGGCCCCGTGATTTTCAAACAAAAACGTTACGGATTAGATGGTAAGCAAATAACGGTTTACAAGTTTCGTTCAATGACTACGCAAGATAATGGTGCGGTTGTTAAACAAGCCACTAAAAATGACGCGCGTTTAACAAAAATCGGTGGCTTTTTAAGACGAACTTCTTTGGACGAACTACCGCAGTTTATCAATGTTCTACAAGGCCGTATGTCGATTGTTGGACCTCGTCCGCACGCTGTTGCGCACAACGAGCAATATAGAAAAATCATTACGGGATACATGCTACGCCACAAGGTTAAGCCTGGTATTACAGGCTGGGCGCAAGTTAATGGCTTGCGCGGCGAAACGGAAACGACAAATAAAATGGTTCAGCGCGTAGAGTATGATTTAGATTACATTCACCGCTGGTCTATATGGTTTGATATTAAAATCGTGTTCATGACCGTTTTCAATGGCTTCATCAACAAGAACGCTTATTAAGCAATAATATATAGGAAAGGGATATCAACAATGAAACCTGTTGTATTAGCCGGCGGCACCGGTAGCCGCCTTTGGCCAAAATCACGCGCCGCTCTACCAAAGCAATTTTTAGCACTCACTTCAGACAATACAATGTTGCAAGATACCATCACCCGTTTAAGCGGTACTGATGCTGAAGCGCCTGTTTTTATATGTAACGATGCGCATCGCTTTCTGGTCGCGGAACAGCTTCGAAAAAAGAACATAAAGCATGGCGGTATTCTTTTAGAACCTGTGGGGCGTAACACCGCTCCAGCTATCGCTTTAGCAGCACTGCATGCGACTAAAAATGGCGAAGACCCTGTGCTTCTTGTGCTTGCTGCAGACCACCTAATTAAAGACCAGAGCGCATTTCACAGCGCTATTATTAAGGCAGAAGCTTTAGCGAATGAAGGCAAGCTAGTTACGTTCGGAATTGTTCCCGACCAGCCACATACTGGCTATGGCTATATAAAAGCTGGAAACGTACTTAATGTTGGTTTTGAAGTAGCTGACTTCGTAGAAAAACCTGAACTGGATACAGCCAAGCAGTATGTTGAATCTGGTGATTTCTTTTGGAATAGCGGTATGTTCATGTTTAAAGCAAGCCGCTATGTTGAAGAATTAAGTAAGTATAACCCAGAAATGCTAGAGATCTGTCGTCGTGCCATTGAAACTGAAGCGCCAGACCTAGACTTCATTCGTGTTGATTCTGAAATTTTTTCTACCTGCCCTGACGACTCTATTGACTATGCAGTTATGGAAAAAACTGACAGCGCTGCAATGGTCCCTCTAGATGCAGGTTGGAGTGACGTAGGAAGCTGGACGTCGCTTTGGGAAACTGCAGATAAAGATGACAACGGGAACGTTTGTGTAGGCGATACAATTTTAGAAAACACTAAAAATAGTTATGTTAACGCAGAGCAACGCTTAGTTTCGGTAATCGGTTTAGAAGACGTGATTGTTGTTGAAACCAAAGATGCGGTAATGGTCGCTCACAAAGACGATGCACAGAGCATTAAGAATGTTGTAAATAAATTAAAAGCTGAAAAGCGCCCTGAATTTGAGTTTCATCGTGAAGTTTTCCGCCCTTGGGGTAGTTACGACTCTATTGATAGTGGTGCGCGCTTCCAAGTTAAACGTATTACGGTAAAACCAGGTGAAAAACTATCAGTTCAAATGCATCACCATCGTGCCGAGCACTGGATTGTGGTTTCAGGCAGTGCCAATGTGACTATTGATGACAACACTCAATTAGTAACAGAAAACGAATCTGTTTATATTCCCATTGGTGCGGTACATGCGCTAGAAAACCCCGGAAAAATCCCTCTGGAGCTTATAGAGGTGCAATCTGGTGCATATCTTGGTGAGGATGACATAGTGAGGTTTTCAGACCGCTACGGCCGTGTTGAGAAGAAATAAGAGCGCTGAATGATAAGATAATGAGTATAAGCAGAGCTTTGGCTCTGCTTTTTTGTGTTTAAGAGTCCACATCTGAAAGCACTCCCCTACTCTTTCAAACTGCACAATTGGCCACTTAAACCACAAAAACGAAAAAAGGCGAGCATCCTGCTCGCCTTTTCCCGAAAGAACTTAAACTTAATTAGTTAATAATTAAGCTAATGCGCCTTTAGCCGCTTCGACTAGTGCGCTGAAAGCTGCTTTGTCATGTACTGCGATGTCGGCAAGGATCTTACGATCGATTTCAACAGACGCTTTCTTCAAACCGTTAATGAAACGGCTGTATGACATACCATTTTGACGAGCAGCAGCATTGATACGTGCAATCCATAGTTGACGGAATTGACGCTTGCGCTGACGACGGTCACGGTAAGCATATTGACCAGCTTTAGTTACAGCTTGTACCGCTACGCGATATACACGTGAACGTGCGCCGTAATAACCTTTTGCCTGCTTGAGGACTTTTTTGTGACGAGCACGTGCGATAGTGCCGCGTTTTACTCTAGCCATTAATCAGTCTCCTAAGTCTTATACGTAAGGCAACATGCGCTGAACCAATTTGGTATCAGAGTCATGAACCAGTTTTTTGCCACGAAGGTGACGTTTACGCTTAGAGCTCTTCTTAGTCAGAATGTGACGTAAGTGAGACTGTTTGCTTTTAAAGCGGCCAGAACCCGTTTTCTTAAAACGTTTGGCGGCACCGCTTACAGTTTTCATTTTAGGCATTGCTAAAACTCCGCATTGTTTAATATCGGTATTTTTCGTGTTGCAGTCACTTCATACCGGCTAATGTTTAGCAGCAAGGTGTTTAAGGGTGCAGATTCCTTAAAACTTTAGACCGTTACTACTTCTTATTTGGGGCTAGCACCATGATCATCTGACGGCCTTCCACACGACGTGGGAAAGACTCGCATGTAGCGATTTCTTCTAAATCCGTTTTAACGCGGTTTAGCAAATCGATACCGATGTCTTGGTGCGCCATTTCACGACCGCGGAAGCGGATCGTAACTTTGGCTTTGTCACCACCTTCAAGAAAGCGACGCAGGTTGCGCAGTTTTACCTGGTAATCGCCTTCATCAGTGCCAGGGCGAAATTTAATCTCCTTGACCTGAATTTGCTTCTGTTTTTTCTTCTGCTCTTTTTGAGCTTTACTTTTTTCGAAGAGGAATTTGCCATAGTCCATAACTTTACAGACTGGCGGCTCGGCATTCGGACTGATTTCTACTAGATCTAGGCTCGCTTCTTCAGCGGTACGCGTAGCTTCTGCTAGCGAAACCACACCAACCTGTTCACCGTCTTTGCCAATTAATCTTACTTCTCTGGCTTTAATCTCATCGTTAATGCGGGCTTTGTCGCCCTGAGCCTTGTTGTTAGCGCCTTTAATGTGCTATTCCTCCAAACATTTAATTCTTTTGTCTGCTTTTAGGTGATTCGTATGAATCTAAAAAATAAAAGCAGACACCTTGATGTGCATTATACACAAAATGCTCAACTATTTAATTGTCTTTTCTACAACTTCTTGTTGAGCCATGGCAATAAAGTCTTCCAGGCCCATTTTGCCTAGGTCATCGCCGCGACGAGAGCGAACTGCTACTTCGCCCGCTTCCATTTCTTTATCGCCCACAACCAGCATATACGGAATACGCTTCAATGTGTGCTCGCGGATTTTAAAGCCGATTTTCTCATTACGCAAGTCAGACTTTGCTCTAAACCCTAAATCTTGCAGTTTTTTTACACAATCTGATGCATAGTCAGCCTGTTTGTCGGTAATATTCATTACCACAACTTGCTGAGGTGCCAACCAAAGTGGGAAGAAACCTGCAAATTCTTCGGTTAAAATACCAATGAAGCGCTCTAGTGAACCCAAAATAGCACGGTGAATCATTACCGGTACTTTACGTTCGCCATCTTCAGCTACATAGGTTGAACCCAAACGGCCAGGCATTGAGAAATCAAGCTGTACCGTTCCGCACTGCCACGCACGGTCTAAGCAGTCGTGCAGCGTAAATTCAATTTTAGGGCCGTAGAACGCGCCTTCACCAGGCTGATAATCGAATTCGATATCGTTGGCTTTAAGTGCTTCTGCAAGCGCCGCTTCTGATTTATCCCAAATCTCGTCAGCACCTACACGCTTTTCAGGGCGAGTAGACAGCTTAACTTTGATATTTTCAAAACCAAATGCCGCGTATGTCTCATACACCATCTTAATACAGCCACTTACCTCTTCTAGGATCTGTTCTTCTGTACAAAAAATATGAGCGTCGTCTTGCGTAAAGCCTCGCACACGCATTAAGCCGTGCAGCGCACCCGATGGTTCATTACGGTGACAGCAGCCAAACTCGGCCATACGAAGCGGTAAATCGCGGTACGATTTCAAGCCTTGATTGAAAATTTGTACGTGGCCCGGGCAGTTCATAGGCTTAACCGCATATTCACGCTTTTCAGATTCGGTGGTGAACATGTTTTCAGCGTACTTGTCCCAGTGACCCGATTTTTCCCAAAGCGTACGGTCCATCATTAATGGGCCTTTTACTTCATCGTAGCCGTATTCGCGAAGCTTCTTACGCACAAAGCTTTCTAGCTCGGTGTAAATAGACCAGCCGTCGTTGTGCCAAAACACCATACCTGGCGCTTCTTCTTGCCAATGGAACAGGTTAAGGGCTTTACCAATTTTGCGGTGGTCACGCTTTTCCGCTTCTTCTAAGCGCTGTAGGTAAGACTTAAGCTGTTTCTTGTCAGCCCACGCTGTGCCGTAAATACGCTGAAGCATTTTGTTGTCGCTGTCACCACGCCAGTAAGCACCTGCTACCTTCATGAGTTTGAAGTGGTGGCAGAACTTCATGTTCGGTACGTGCGGGCCACGACACATATCGGTGTATTCTTCGTGTTGATAAAGTGCTGGGCGGTCGTCCTTGCTGATGTTTTCATCAAGAATTTCCATTTTGTAGCTTTCACCGCGCGCTTCAAATGCATCGCGGGCTTCCTGCCAGCTAACTTTATTTTTAACCACGTTGTAATTGGTTTTAGCCAGCTCAAGCATGCGCTTTTCTAACTTAGCTAAATCTTCCTGGGTTAGGCTCTCTTCCATATCAACGTCATAGTAAAAACCGTTGTCGATAACTGGGCCGATAGCCATTTTGGTGTTAGGCCAAAGTTGTTTGATAGCGTGGCCTAACAAGTGCGCGCAACTGTGACGAAGAATTTCTAAACCTTCATCGTCTTTTGCAGTAATAATTTGAAGTTGTGCGTCTGCGTCAATCATGTCAACAGCGTCTACAAGTTCGCCGTTTACTTTCCCCGCAATGGTTGCTTTGGCTAAACCAGGGCCAATATCGTTTGCAACATCTAGTACAGAAACAGGGTTATCGAAAGCGCGTTGGCTTCCATCAGGAAGGGTAATTACAGGCATTTTAATTCCTTTACAGTGGTGACGCCTACTCTGCGCCACATGCATAATCTGATAAATTTAATCGTGCTATTGAGCACTCGAATACAGCGCACTTTCGCCGCGCTAGGCATAAAAAATGCGCGGGCTCAGTACAGCAAGTGGTGGATTATAACCAGTGTATGGGCAACTTCAATAATCAAAAGGCTATCTTGGTGCAATTTGTATCATATTGTTCTTTGCATTTAGCATTTTAAGCGTCGAATTCGTGCATTTATGTTTTTTTAACCCATACTTTAGAATAATGCGATTTGGCTTATTAATGCTTTTCTTATGCGCTTTTTTTTTGCGCATACGTTCACACCAAGCCAGATAGTAAGACGTTATCGCGGGTCGGGCACTATCTTTGTACCAAAGCGTTTCAAGGGAACGTTTTAAATAGGCGTCTTAATGTAAAGAAATAGACTTAGCAGAGCGTGTGATATGTGGCATTTCATTAGCGAGCATATTTCAGATGAGACCGAGCAATTTTTCAGTTGTCAAAAAGCCGAGCGCGTAAGCGGTGGCGACACTCATGAAAGCTATATTATTAAAGACGCTACTCATCGCTATTTCGTGAAAACCAGGCGTTACGACGACACCCAGCAGCTTTCCCATGAAGCGGAAGGATTAAATGCCTTAGCCAATACACAAACGATTGCCACACCTCGCGTCATCTGCCACGGCATTACCGCCAACGAAACCCCAAATATGGAATATTTAGTGCTTTCTCACATTCGCTTTATAGAGCCTAACGCAGATAACTACTTCACATTGGGCGAGCAGTTAGCGTCGCTTCACAAGGTAAACGCCTATACCAGCTACGGCTGGCCCCACGATAATTACATTGGCGCTAGCGTGCAAACCAATGGACGAATGGCTTCATGGGCCGATTTTTTTGCCGAAAGGCGAATTGGCAGCATGCTAGAACGCTTGGCCTCAAACGGACTTTGGAAAAGCGAGGATGGTGATATCGACGCTATCGTTACGCGGGTTCGACACCTTCTTAGTTTACATCAGCCCCACCCTTCTCTGCTTCATGGTGACTTGTGGGCAGGCAATGCAGGGTTTAATAGTAAGGGGCCTATTTTATTTGACCCTGCTGTCTATGTTGGCGATGGGGAAACCGATTTAGCCATGGCTGAGTTATTTAACGGTTTTCCCCAATCTTTCTTTGACGGATATAAACAGCACCTATCCATTGAAAAAAATTACCCGTTAAGAAAACCAATTTACCAGCTTTACCATATTTTAAATCACGGGTTATTATTCGGCGCGCACTACATTGCGCAAGCAAAACACATGCTAGATGACATTAACAGAGACTAACCCCCTCAAAATACGCCGCATAAGATTTTAAAATAGAGAGCAGCTTTTATTATGACAAATTCAGGCCCTGTCGCACTTATTACCGGGGCAGCAAAGCGCATTGGTGCCGCAATGGCAATGAAATTACACAACGAAGGGTATCGTGTGATTATTCATTACGGGCACTCTGAAAATGACGCACAATCACTTGCCGCCAGGCTTAATCAAAAGCGCGCAAACTCGGCGTTTTGCTTACAAGCAGATTTATGCGATACCCACGCGGTTTCGGCATTAGGCGAAGAAGCCGTAAATGTTTGGGGCAGGCTTGATGTGTTAGTGAATAACGCATCTAGCTTCTACGCCACACCCGTTGGCGATATCACCGAGGAAGACTGGACATCGCTGGTTGGCAGCAATGTGAAAGGCCCGCTGTTTTTGTCGCAAGCACTCACGCCAGCGCTTAAAAAAAGTAAAGGCTGTATCGTGAATATGGTTGATATGCACATAGACCGCCCTCTCCCCAAACACAGCGTATACCTACTGGCAAAATCTGGGCTTGCCTCGTTAACCCAATCTTTAGCGATAGATTTAGCCCCTAATATACGGGTTAATGGCATAGGTCCCGGCGCAATATTGTGGCCAGAGAGAGAAATGGAAGACGCGGAAAAAGATACGTTGTTATCCAGCATTCCGTTAGGCGAATTAGGTACCCCCGACGATATTGCAAACACCCTTTGGTTTTTAATTTCGGCACCGTATATCACAGGGCAAATTATTTTTGTCGATGGTGGTCGTAGCTTACATACGGGGGCGTCCGCGTGAACCAACCTTTGCTAAGAGGGGCTTGTCGCATTGGCACAGTGAGCGTGGCTTTCTTAGCGCTGTCTGGCTGCTTTAGCGATAACACCGTTAAGCACAGTATTGAAGACTATGCTGAACGCCTTTCCCGTGTACTCGATACGCCGCTTCCCCCGTCGTTTGACGATAACATAGTACGCCCCCTTCCTACACTTGCCGACTCAGCGTCTCTTAAACATAACATTGAGCCCATAAGTATTAATTTACGGGAATTCTACGCGTTACAAGATTGTGAGCTGGGCACCGTTGTTGCCGAGCGCAACACGTCCTTAGGCAAAAGTCAGCTGCCCTCACAACGGCTAGTTCACGAAAGCAAATTGCTTACGGTGTTAAAAGAATGCGAAGCGGCGCTGCAAAACGAACAAGGCAGTGGTAATGAAAAGCTGGCCGATACTATTGCGTCATGGCGCAAGCAAAAAACCATAGACTACGCCAAAACCTGGGCGAACCTGATTCAAGGAAGCCAAGAGTTACGTTTGGCACTTAACACCCCTCAACGGTTGTTTTCTGTAGAAAGCAACAAAGATTCGCTATCAAGCGTAAACGCCCTCTTTTATTTAACCACCGTTAACAATGCGGCTAACCTTGCCACGCCTATCAATAGCAGTGAATTAGAGGATCAACTTCACATTGTTCGCTCAGGCCGGTTGCCGGCTACGCTCTGGCAAACGCAGCAAACCTTAGCCCATACGCTTTCTGAGTTAACGCACATGCTCAGCCCAAAACTTGAAGCGGTAAGCTGCCCGGATGGAAGAGCGAGCGATCAAGCCAAGATCCTGCGCAATGTGTTCTATTTATTCTTCATTGAAAAAATTCAGCCAGTGGGAGGTTTAGTTAACCAATACCACTATAAGCTCTCTCCATTGTGGGAAAAATGGCTTAACGAACCTTCGCTGCACAAAGAACTGAAGCGCTACATTGAAAACCAAACCCAAGAAGGCTTCGCACAGTACAGCGACGCGATGAAGTCGCACGTAAGCCTATGGCAACAGTTTTTAGGCCGCTGTAACTTATCGCCAGTCGCACCCGGCTAAGTTGCTTTATAAAATATTTTCACCGGCCTCGGGGTCTCGAGACTTACGGGCCTGTTCTCTAATCTCATGCGCTTCAGAGGTAACGTCATCCGCTTCGCTGTTTTGTGAGTTATCTGATTGATGCCTTTCGCTGCGCTTTGCATCGCTTTGGGGTTTATGCTGGGTGCGAGTCGCTGCGCCGCCTTCACCATGCTCATCTGTGGCGCGTTTTTCAGGTTCAGGGTGTGCGTCATCAGTGCGGGTAATCGCTAAGCCCTGCGGAAAAATACGCTCTCGCGCATCGTCTGGCATGCTAATATCAGCATCTAAGTACGCTTGGGTAATATTGCGCATTAAGACAGACGACATTTTTAGTACGCTGGTTTTCTCAACATTCACCCAAAAATATACTTTAACGTTGTAGGTTGACGCCCCTAGCTCATCGATAAGAATTTGCGGCTCTGGGTCGTGCAGCACGTTATCTTGCGCATTAGTCACGTCACGCGCAATTTTTTGTGCATGCTGTATGTCTGAGTCGTAACCCACACCAATCACAAAATGGCCACGCATAAGCGGGTTGGCGGTAAGGTTTTTAATAACGCCCTTGTAAATCGTCGCGTTAGGAATTTGAATGTGATTGCCATCGAAATCAACCAGCGTGGTGGCGCGCGCAGTCACCTTCTGAATAATACCCACGAACTCGTTTATTTGAACAATATCGCCTATTCTAAACGGCCTTTGAATGGTAAGAAGTAAACTTGATATAAAGTTCTCTGCAATATCTCTAAAGGCGAAACCTAAAATAAGCCCCACTACGCCAGTACCGCTCACCACAGCAATTGCAAAGCCTGTTAACCCTGCCAAAAACAGAAATAGATATATGCCAAGTAAGATAAGTATAAGGCTTACGCTGCGCTGAATAACCGAACGTAACAGTGGCGACGCAGTAGTGCGAGTAAAGGGCTTTACCAGCACTTTTGCCACATGAGGGGCTAACAGTATAAACGCCACCATGATAACCGCACCAAGCGCTAACCCGGGTAAACGGTATACAAAACTTTCCCAAAGCGAGGAAAGCAACGATTGCGCGTTCGTGAAGCTTGTTACGCCACCGCCTTCACTGTCTTGCATAAAACAAGAAGTAAACGAAAGCCAGTGACTGAATTGCGAAGTTGATAACATGACCTAATTCCTTGGTAGTAACATTAACGCCCATGCACGCTGTATGCATAATGCCTACGTAGAAATCACAAGATAAGATCCCAGCCCTATTGTGAATAGAAAACTGCCCCAAATAGCGTGCTCAATGACGACCACAGGGGTCGAATTAGTTTGCATATATCGATAGCCGAATATTGCGCCCCCTATCCAAGAGACAACAACGGCCACCCAATTCCCATAAACCAAATGAGCAAGACCAAACAAAAAAGTACTTAGGCCCCATCGTGCGTACTTAGACGGCAAAATGCGTTTGTAGCGGTGGAAAAAATAAGTGCGAAAGATAATTTCTTGCGGGATCACAGACACAATGGGATAAATTAATAGGGTTGCCACCCACATCCAAGGTTGGTTCATTGGCCAATGTAAAAATAGCTCTGGCTTGAGAAAATAAACCACCAGCGCAAGTAAACTCGCCCACGGCAAAAATAGCCTAAGCGTGCGTTTTAAATGAATTCGGTAATCGTCCCAATGCCACAACTTTATACGTTTAAATTGTTTATCTGCTAACAGTACCGCTAAGCAGAAAAGCCCCATTACGCCCAAAATAGGCATGAGGTAACTTGCGAAATGCTTTATCCAGTAAAGCACAGCAAAGGGAACTGCTACAAATAGCAAAATCAGTTCAGACCACAGCTTCGCCACACCACACCTCTTTTATTGCCCATGCTTGTTCTACCCTTGCTTGTTGTTCCATTTATGCATTAGATTCTCGCCCTAATGCCCTGAACAACACGTTCATTACCAGCCGATGACGGTTTTATGAATATTGCTACTATTATGAAAGTGTAGTGCCAATGTGCGCCCTTCGAACGACTAATTCGGTGCTACTTTCGCCTAACGAGCTGCAGCTATAACTAAGCCATTCATTTCTATTTAGTTTTGTTTACACCAAGAGAATCACTGCGCAGAAAAGACGTTTGAAAAAGGCGTTTAACGGGCGGTTTGTAATTATCAGAAACGAAGAAATATGAAAAAGCGAGAGGGTGAATTCAGGTAGTGTTTGTATAACGCACAAAAGTCGTGAAATAATTGCACAAGATGTATAAGGCGAAACTAATGACAAAAAATAGCCCTAGCGACGTTTTACAACAAATTGAAAAACACTATGCCTCGTTGTCTCCATCGGGCAAATCGATTGCGCACTATATTCAACAAAACCCCATCGCTGTGCTTAGTCAATCTACCTCACTCATTGCCGAGAAAACGGGTACATCAAAAGCCACGGTTAGCCGTTTCTTTCGACAGCTGGGTTTCGACTCGCACCAACAGGCGAAAGACGCGTTGGTGCAATTACGGGAACAAGGTGTACCTGTGGTTAGCCCTTCAAGCGGCGTACTTCAGCATGAAAGTGATAGCAAAAATTTAGCTAATACGTTTGCAAGTACGTCTTCAGAAGCATTGACCGAAGTGGCTAAGCTGCTTGCTTCGGCAGGCCAAATTACCTTAATAGGGTTTAGAAACGCCTACCCTATTGCGCTTCACTTCAGGCAACAGTTAAAACAGATTCGCACGTCGGTACGCGTTTTACCGCAACCCGGGCAAACCTTAAGTGAAGATATCATTGACCTTGGGGAGAACGATGTAGTGGTGCTATTTGGGTTTCGCCGCAGAACCCGACAGTTCAAGTATGTCTTAAACAGCATAAAACAGTGTAAAACCGTATTGGTTACCGACCCTACCGGTCAAGGCTACCGCCAAAGCGTTGATCATTTGCTGGTTACACATATTGGTAGCGACTCGCCGTTTGATAGTTATGCAGCCCCCATGAGCCTTGTCGCGTCGCTGTGTAATTTAACTTACGAAGCATTGGGTAGCGCCGCGGCAGACCGGGTAGACGCCATTACCGAGATTTATATTCAAATGGATGAGCTAGAAAGTCCTAAACGCTAACGCTTCCAATCGTACGCTTTTTAAGCAATACTATAAACGTAAGTAGCAGATAACAGCTATTATGCAAGTAAAAATGGAACTTTTTCAGGAAAAAGTAGGTATAAGTATAAATTATTTTTATTTTACTGCTTTTGACATGCTGTTGGAGTAGATATGGATAAGACGCAAGTAATCATGGAAGAAGCTAACGGGGTGTTAGCATTTTGGTTTGGTGAACTTTCACCTGAACAGTGGTTTGAAGAAGATCCTGCGCTGGATAAAACAATCGCGTCGCGATTTTCTGAACTTCGATTAGCTGCAACAAGAGGCGAACTTTGGCCATGGCGTGCCACAGCAACAGGCCGTCTTGCAGAAATCATTCTTTTAGATCAGTTCTCTCGCAATATTTTTCGCAACCACGCTGATGCATTCAGTGCCGATAGTATGGCGCTGGTGTTAGCCCAAGAGGCAGTCAGCGTAGAAGCAGATAAGGTGTTAACCCCGCAGCAACGCGCATTTATGTATATGCCTTTCATGCATAGTGAATCACTTGCCATTCACGATGTCGCAATGGAACTGTTTTCTCAAGAAGGGCTCGAGCGTGAATTTTCTTTTGAAAAGCGCCACCAAAAGGTGATTGAAACGTTTGGCCGCTACCCACATAGAAATCATTTGTTAGGGCGCGAGTCGACGGCACAAGAAATCGCCTTCTTTAAAAGTAATCCTCAAGGCTTTTAGCGGCTATTGCCCCCACAAAACCGCGGCTATTGTGGCGCTGTTTGTTGCGGCTTTACATAAGTTCGTTCGTACTTTTCAGTTGAAGCTATACGACTTCTTAATGCTTGTCCTTTTGCTCTCCGGTTTTTTGCTTTTCTGCTTTTCTGAAAAGCAACGCTTGTTTCTCCTTGACATTACAATGAAACAATTGTTTCATGTTATGTAGGCATATATGAATAAATAAAGAACGAAAAATAAGAATTGCGCTGTGAGCTCACCTTTTGTAATCAAGCCCTGCGACAAGCATTTTGAGCAGGCAATTGAAAATTTAAATACCTACCTTGGTGACAGTTACAGCCCAGACGTAAGCGCTCATTATAAGCAGAGCCATGCAGAAAGGCGCCTTGATAACGGCCAAGATATAAACACTTCACTTAAGGGCCTTGGTCTAGCGGTGAAAGATTTGTTTCATATAAAAGGTTTGCCCACGGCGGCAGGTAATCCCGACTGGCAGGCAACACACGAAATACCTCAAGCAACGAATACCTGTGTAGCTACCATGCTAAACGCTGGCGCTAATTTTAAAGGTAAAACCATTACCGACGAACTCGCCTACAGTTTGCATGGACAAAACAAGCACTATGCGCCGTTAGTAAACCCGGTTGCACCTGCACATATTCCTGGCGGCTCATCGTCTGGCTCTGCGGTAGCGGTAAGTGCTCATCTTGCCGATATTGGGCTTGGAACCGATACAGGCGGGTCGATACGCGTGCCTGCTAGCTATCAAGGGTTATGGGGGCTTCGTACTACGCATGGCCTTTTACCGTGCGACAACATGGTAGCATTAGCCCCTTCTTTCGACACCATTGGGTGGATGACAAGAGATCTCGATACGCTTCAGAAAGTCGCGCACACATGTATAGATAATACAAAGCAGAGCACCATTAAAGTAAACCCTCGCTTTGGTATAGCCACCCCTTTATTTGCAAACACGGCACATAGTTCGGTATGTAATAAATGGTTAACCGAACTTGCCGATAACAACCGTTGTGTTGCGCTAACAGAAGAACAGTTAGATCTTTCAAAACTGCAAACCGCCGCTACATTTAGAAGTCTGCAGGGCAGTGAAATTTGGCAGCAACACGGCGAGTGGATTGAGAAAGTTCAGCCAGATATCGCGAAAGACATTATGTTGCGCTTAGCATGGTGCAAGACCATAACAACGCAAGACGTCACCCTTGCTAAAGCACAACAAAAAGTGGTGATTAACCATATCAATGCGCTATTTGGTGACATTGACGTATTGGTTATTCCCACAACACCCGGTGTTGCACCCCGATGCGATGCCGACGAGACAACATTGGCAAACGATAGAAACGCGCTACTTGCACTTACTGCAATAGCAGGGCTAGCGGGCTTGCCCCAGCTACATTTGCCACTGTTTACCCTACACAATGCCCCCTGCGGCTTATCGCTTGTGGGCAAAAAAGGCAACGATCTTGCACTTCTTGCGTTAGCTAAAACGCTAACCACTGGCTGATGGTTTAGGCGCACAAGAAACTGCGCCTTCACAATTTAGCAGCAAGCAGAAGGAAGAAACAACGCTACCCTATTGCATAATAGGCCCTGGACGTTGCTGAATTTTCGAAGGATATAACAATGAGTGAAAAACCGAACATCGCGTTTACTGCGCCCCATTATGCTGCATCACAAGTGGGTTTAAACATTTTAGAGAAAGGCGGCACGGCCATTGAAGCTATGGTGGCGGCAGCGGCATCAATTGCCGTTGAGTACCCGCACATGAATGGTATGGGCGGTGATGGCTTTTGGCTTATCAGCGAACCGGGCAAAAGCCCTGTTGGTATCGATGCGTCTGGTGTTGCCGCAAAAGGCGCGACGCCGTCGTTTTACGAAGGCTTTGATGCAATTCCAAGCAGAGGCGGAAAGTCGGCGCTAACCATGGCCGGCGCAGTAGCGGGGTGGCAGAAAGCCTTAGAGATAAGCCATTCTTGGCAAAGCGGGCTGCCGCTAAGTACGTTATTTGATACCGCCATCAGCCAAGCCAACTGGGGGGTAGAAGTTACCCAAAGCCTGGTTGACGCAAGCAATAAAACTTTCGAGGAACTCAGTAGCGACGAAAACTTTGCCCAGTTTTTAATAAAGGGCAAAGCCCTTAAAAAAGGTAAAATTTTAAAGCTTACTAAACTGTCTGAAACCTTGAAGCATTTGGCTGATAAAGGCTTGGATGACTTTTATCACGGCGAACTTGCCACACAACTCGCTGAAGATTTAGAAGCGGCAGGCTCCCCTATTCGCTTAGAAGATTTCAAAAATTACGAAGCAAAATTAGTAGAGCCGCTATCGGTGTCTACCAGTAAAGGTAAGCTTTATAACTTACCGGCGCCCACGCAAGGGATGGCGTCGCTGATTATTTTGGCGCTGTACGACAAAGTTCAACACTTAGGCAGTACCGATGCCGACATGGTGCACCTACTCATTGAGTGTACAAAGCAAGCCTTTATTACTCGTAACGCTAACGTGACCGACCCGTCGCGCACACCGGTGAGCTTACAAAGCCTATTAAGCGACGACGCGCTTGAAGAAATGGTCAAGAACATCTCGTTAGACAAAGCCTTGCCATGGCCACATGAAGCAAAACACGGCGACACCATTTGGATGGGCTGCTGTGACTCAGAAGGTCGCATGGTGAGCTATATTCAGTCCCTTTACTGGGAATTTGGCTCCGGCGTAGTAAGCCCACAAACCGGTATTGTTTGGAATAACCGCGGCACGTCGTTCTCACTTGACCCAAGCAGCAATCAATACCTAGCACCTGGTTTAAAGCCGTTTCACACGCTAAACCCAGCTTTTGCAGAGCTTATTGATGGCCGCCGAATGAGTTACGGCACCATGGGCGGTGAAGGACAACCGCAAACCCAAGCCGCTCTATTTGCGCGTCACATTTATCACGGCCAACCTATTGCAAAAGCGATTTCGTTAGGACGCTGGTTGCTTGGCAGAACGTGGGGCGATCAGAGCCACAACTTAAAAGCCGAGCGCGACTTGGTTGAATACGTAGGTGATAGTTTGCTAGCCCGCGGTCACGACATGGTTACGGTAGACCCATGCAACGAACTGATGGGCCATGCCGGCGCCATCATTCGCGACACTGAAGGAACGGTTAACGGTGCCAGCGATCCGCGCAGCGACGGTAAGGCTTTCTTTGGTCACCGTTAATTCACTTAACGCTTTGCTATTAACTTAAGTTACACATTTAAATTAATCACTTAGAAGAGTTATAAATTACATGCAGTTTTTAATGGATAACCTTACGGTTATATTGTCTTTAATAGGTACGGGCGTTTTCGCGGGTTTACTCGCGGGAATGCTGGGCGTAGGCGGCGGCATTGTGATAGTGCCCGTGCTGTTCTTTTTATTTCAAGCCCTTGGCGTATCGCCTGAAAGCGCGATGGTCATTGCCACAGCAACGTCGCTGGCTACTATTGTCCCCACTTCGGTAAGCTCTATTCGTGCCCACCACGCTAAAGGCAACGTGGATTTTGCCTTACTCAAAGCGTGGGCTGTATTCATATTAATTGGCGTACTTGCTGGCAGCTATCTGGTTACCGTGGTTAACCCTACTTTCCTGACCTTACTGTTTGGCATTATTGCTACGCTTTCTGCAATTAACATGCTTATAGGTAAAAAAGACGCCCTATTTAATGGTTTGCCAGGCCGTGTGGGTCAATCGGTAATGGCAAGCTGTATTGGCTTATTTAGCTCTATGGTGGGTATTGGCGGTGGAACGCTAACCGTACCTACACTGACTTTTTGTAACTACCCAGCACATAAAGCGGTGGGTACTGCAGCGGCAGTAGGCTTAATTATTTCCCTTCCTGCAGCGCTAACCTTACTGTTTGTGGGAGCAACTCCCGCCGACGCCCCGTTTGCAACCTACGGCTACGTAAACCTGCTTGGCTTTGCTTGCATAGTGCCGCTTACCGTGCTGTTTGCTCCCATTGGCGCAGGCATTGCCAACAAGCTTGATGCAGGCTTGCTTAAGAAAATCTTCGCTGTTGTTCTTATCATCACTGGCTTGCGCATGTTAGCGCAAGTCCTTATCTAGGAGTGCCCTAATGTCTCACGAAATGTTTAACGCAAATTCTAACGGGGCTTTGGCACCACTCTCTCCACCGCCGCGTTTGCTAATGGGCCCTGGTCCTATCAACTGCTATCCGCGCGTTTTAAGCGCCATGTCTACGCAGCTAGTAGGCCAGTACGACCCGGTAATGACCGGCTATATGAATGAGGTAATGCAGCTTTACCGGGATGTTTTTAACACCCAAAACCAACAGACGTTTTTGGTTGACGGCACTTCGCGGGCTGGCATTGAAGCCGTACTCGTCTCGGCCATAGAGCCAGGCGATAAAGTACTTGTTCCTATTTTTGGTCGTTTTGGGCATTTGCTTGCTGAAATTGCCGAACGCGCCGATGCCGAGGTACACACTATCGAAGTACCTTGGGGTGAAGTCTTTTCACCAGCGCAAATTGAAGCGGCAATTAAAGAAGTAAAACCGAAGTTACTGGCTATTGTGCAGGGCGATACGTCGACCACCATGCTTCAACCGCTCAAAGACATAGGCGCAATATGTGAGGCTCACGACGTATTGTTCTACTGCGATGCCACCGCATCTATCGGCGGTAATCCTCTTGATGTTGATGCGTGGAAGTTAGACGCAGTTTCCGTTGGCCTGCAAAAGTGTTTAGGCGGCCCGTCTGGCAGTGCGCCTATTACCCTTAGCGATAAATTCGTAAAGACGGTACGCACGCGCCATCACGTTGAGGCGGGTATTCGCGATGCCCATCACGAAGCGGCCCGAGGCCCCAAAATTCGTTCGAATTATTTTGATTTACCTATGATCATGGATTATTGGGGTGAAGAGCGTTTAAACCATCACACAGAAGCTGCCAGCATGCTGTATTGCGCTAGAGAATGCGCACGCTTACATTTAGAAGAAGGTCAGCAAAATGTTATAGCTCGCCATAAAGTGGCTGGCGATGCCATGCTAGCCGGCATTCAAGCCATGGGCCTTGCGCCTTTTGGCGACTTAAACCACAAAATGTATAACGTGGTGGGAGTACATATTCCAGAGGGCGTTGAAGGTGAAGCCGTTCGGGAAACGCTGCTTATGCGATTCAATATTGAAATTGGCACCAGCTTCGGCCCCCTTAAAGGCAAAATATGGCGTATTGGCACCATGGGCTATAACGCGCGTGAAGATGCTGTACTTCACACTTTACAATCTCTGGAAACCGTATTGCGAATGCAAGGGTTTAATGCGCCTGCAGGCAAAGGGGTAGATGCGGCATTAACGGTGTATGCAGAAGCTAAAGCGGCAGGAGTGGCGGATGCGTGAATTCGCTGAACTAGCCACTCAGGTTATGGCACGGTGTGAAACCTTGGGCACCTTAAGCCAAGATCCCACCTGTTTAGACAGGCGCTACTTAACCGAACAACACAGGTTAACGAACCAACTTGCATCCGGTTGGATGATTGAAGCAGGCATGACGACCTGGCAAGACGCGGTGGGAAACATTTGGGGGCGCTACACATCTAGCGTGCCCAATGCACCGCGATTAATCTTGGGCAGCCACTTAGATACCGTACCAAATGGTGGTAAATACGATGGCATGCTGGGTGTTATTGCAGCTATTTCACTGGTAGCCATGTTTGACGGCACCCAAACTAAATTCCCATTTCACATTGATATCGTTGGCTTTTGTGATGAGGAAGGCACGCGGTTTGGCACAACACTATTAGGCAGCCGCGCGCTTACTGGTAAGTGGCAAGACCAATGGCGCTTCCTTAAAGATGAAAACGGCATGAGTTTAGAGCAAGCCATGACGGATTTTGGCCTGAGCTTTGATGCCGTTAACAGCGCCGCTATTTCCCGTACCGATATTTTGGGCTACTTAGAACTGCATATTGAACAAGGCCCCGTTTTAGAGCAAGAAAACTTACCTGTGGGTGTAGTAAGTGCAATAGCGGGCGCGAAGCGCTTTAATTTTACGGTTGAAGGCATGGCAGGTCACGCCGGTACGGTACCTATGTCCATGCGAAAAGATGCGCTATGTGCAAGTGCAGAAATGCTGTTAGCCGTTGAAGCTATAAGCCTGCAGCGCCCTGGCGTAGTCGCTACCGTTGGTAAAATTGAAAATGCCCCTAATGGTGTCAATGTTATTTCGGGTCGCACCCGTTTTTCACTCGATATTCGAAGTGAAGACAATGACTTGCGCGATTCTGTGTTGGCAGAAATTTTGCAAAAATTTGATGACATTGCAAAAGCACGACAAATTACGCTTAGCCGTGAGCAAACGCATAGCGCTCCCGCGGTTCACTGCGACCCGCACTTAAAGCAAGCCTTGATTCGCGGGGTTGAAGAAAGTGAAATATTGCCACGGGTATTAGCTTCTGGAGCAGGTCATGATGCCATGGCAATTGCAGATATTTGCCCTGTAGCAATGCTATTTACCCGCTGCAAAGGCGGTATTAGCCATCACCCTGCTGAGTCTATCACTCTCGATGACGTCGCGGCGAGTTTGTCAGTGCTTTATAAAACAATTAGCAAGTTGCAACACGCTTAGCATTTGTAACAAACGTGCGCCAACGTCAGCGTATTTCAAGGCAAAGGCCTTTTATCGCGAGAGCGTTCCGCTCTCTTTCTTCTTAAGATAAAACCACGATAGTTTTGAAGGGTGAATAATGAAAATAACAAGGATTTACAACGATGAAGTGGGAAAAAGTCACTTCGGCGAAGTGGATATTGCGCTAAAGGACGGCGGGCCGATTGGTATGCTTTCAGAAAAGTTTGGCGCGGATAAAATCATTTTCCGAGAAACGCCTGCCGACTATGACTTTAAATGGCACCCAGCCCCAGCACGCCAGTTTCTATTTATCATTAAAGGGCGCGCAGAGTTTACCGTATCTAACGGTGAGCGCCATGTATTTGGTGCAGGCGACGTCCTACTTTTGGAAGATACCGAAGGTGAAGGCCACTGCTCGCGGGCTATGTACAATGAAGTGCGCCACTCGATTTTTGTCACGCTGGACGAAGGCGTTACGCTTTAGCAATAAATGCCCAACTCACGTTAATAAATGCGCTAATTTAGCGCATTTTTTTGTTTAGGCACCAAAATGGGGCTTAGACATTCTCCGAACATTTCAACCCACGTAAATAGCACATAAAAAGCAAGCCAAAACAGACAGTTAGAAATCACAAAACAAACAGACCAGTTGGTCAACATCTTGCAGTTCATGGATATACTTTATTTACCTATCTCCGGCCATGTTATTTGCTTTACCACCCTTACGTTTTTTACCGCTGTGCTTTTCATGCCTGCATAGCCTTGTTGCCACGCGTGTCGTTGATAGAAATGCTAACGCTTGGTTCAAAAGGGGTATGGGCTCACAAAGCGCATCGCAAACGTGTCGAGTTCTCCGCCAGCAAGCGTGGATACTTACGGCCGAGGTCCCGTCTTTCAAAAAAACAAACGCACTTCACTTCTTCTACAGTGCTTTATTAATAAGTGCTTTGTCTACAAGTGCTTTTACTGTCTGCGTGAAATAAGGAATAACCATGTCTTCTGGTAACAGCGAGTTAATTTACGATTTACACGATAGCCCGGCATTTCTCCCATCACTTACCGCGGCGTTTCAGCACTTGTTAGCCAGTTTTGTAGGCGTAATTACACCAACACTTATCGTCACATCGTCATTAGGGTTAAGCGAGTATACTCCCTATTTGATTAGCATGGCGTTGTTTGTAAGCGGCGTGGGTACGGCAATTCAAACCAAGCGAATTGGGCCTGTGGGCAGTGGCCTTGTTGCTATTCAAGGTACTAGCTTCGCGTTTATCAGCGCATTGATTTTGGCCGGTAGTCAGGTGAAAGCAAATGGTGGCACGCCTGAAGATATCCTAGCCCTGCTATTTGGCTTAACGATGGCAGGTGCGTCAGTTGAAATTGTGTTTAGCTTGTTTGTAAACCGCTTAAAGCGAATTATCACACCACTGACCACAGGTATTGTCATTACCGCAATAGGCCTCAGTCTAATTAACGTGGGCATGACAGACCTTGCCGGCGGCTTTAATGCTTCAGATTTTGCCAGTACCGACAACTTAACCGTCGGGCTAGGTGTATTACTAATCATTGTTTTTCTGAACGCGTCATCAAATCATTGGCTTCGCTTAAGCGCCATTTTTATCGGCATGGCAATAGGTGCCACCTATATTGCCTTTACTAAAGGGCTAGATTTTAGCGGTTTATCTTCATTGTCTATCGTCGCTATTCCCACGCCATTTGCTTTTGGTATTGCCTTTGATATCAACTTATTTTTGCCTATTGCGCTTATTTACTTATTCAGCGCTATAGAAACGGCTGGCGACCTCACCGCCAACAGCCTTTTCTGTAAGCAGCCAGTCAGCGGGCCTGTGTATTTACGTCGCATTAAAGGCGGCATTTTGGGTGACGGCGTAAATTCATTGCTTGCTGGCATATTCAACACTTTCCCCAATACCACATTTGGGCAGAACAACGGCGTGATCCAGTTAACGGGGATCGCGAGCCGTAAAGTAGGCTTTTTTGTCGCTGGGCTATTTGTGTTTATTGGCTGCTTTCCAGTGGTAGGCGGCGTGCTTCAAGCTATTCCTAAACCGGTGTTAGGCGGTGCAACCTTGGTTATGTTTGCCATGGTGGCCGTAGGCGGATTGAAGCTACTTGCAAGTTATGCCCTAGATAGACGCAGTAGTTTGGTAACGGCCTGCGCTTTGGGCATGGCCATAGGTGTAATGATGGTGCCTCAGGCACTAGCTGAACTCCCTAATTGGCTTGAAAATATTTTGCTTTCTCCAGTGACTTCGGCAGGGCTTACCGCTGTCATACTAGATTTAACCTTACCCGGTAGAACGTCACACAAATCAAAAAGTGAAACGCCATCTGAAAACCAGTTACAAAATGCCAAACGCGAGAAGGCGACACGCCAAGGTAAACAAAGCTCGAACGCTTTCCATGCAGATAATACGGGTCTTAAGGTTAACAACGCCCGCGATGTTCCTAAACCTATAACAGCCATACTGGGCACTCACCATCGTCAAGATGCAGCCTTTTCCCTTTATAGTGCAAAAACACGATAAAAATCACCGTAAAAGTGCATAAATTAGAAAAACCTTAACTATTTACATAAAAATAACAATATAAGAACAACATTATATTTTTTTATCCCTATAATTCAGCAGCTTAAGAGTAGGTTAAAAGTTGACCAACTGGTTAAGTAGTTGGCACTCATCCTGCTAACCCTCTTGCATACAGCAAGGCGCAATAGAAATGTTGCGTTGATAAAGCCCTAAAAAAGGGCAACTAAAAATAACGAGGAAACCATGAAAAACACTACATTCAAATTATCTCCTCTAGCAAAAGCGTTTGCGATGACTACCGCAGTGGCACTGTCATCTCAAGCATTTGCGCAAGAAGAGACAGAGGTTAAAGAAAAAGATGTCGAAAAGATTCAGGTAACTGGGTCGCTAGGCAGCTTACCAGGCCAAGACGTTGAGTCTGTCTTCGGCTTTGGTAAATCTATTCTGGAAACACCGCGTTCAGCATCCACTATTTCTCAAGAGCAAATGGAGCGTTTCAACGTTTCTGATATTGATGAATTGGTCGCATTCGCACCTGGTACATTCACCCAGTCATTCTTTGGTGTAGCCGGTTCACTTGACGTGCGTGGTACACCGGGTGAAACATACTTTCGCGGTGTAAAGCGCCTTGATAACCCAGGCAACTACCCTACCCCTATTGGCGCATCAAGCCGAATTGATATTGTTCGAGGCCCAGCATCACCTATTTATGGTCCGTCTAAAATTGGCGGCTACCTAAACTTCAACCCCAAATCTGCTCGCGCATCTGGTGGGCAATATTTAGATGCCCCTACCGGTGCCCTTTCTTATACCACAGGTTCATGGGATAAAAGCATTCTAACCGCCGAAGTTGGCGGCCCAGCAAGCGTTGCTGGTAAAGAGATGGGTTATTATATATACGGTGAGCTAGAGAACTCAGATAGCTATTACGATAATACGCAAACCGATCAAACCGTGCTTCAAGCCTCTTTCAACGTAGATATCACAGACAACTTACGCATTGAGTTTGGCGGTATGTACCATGACTACGATGGCAACCAAGTAGCTGGCTGGAACCGTTTAACGCAAGAACTAGTGGATGACGGCACTTACATTACAGGTACAGCGCAACCGCTAGATACCGACGGCGATGGCCAAATTAGTCACGAAGAATACGGCGCAGTAAACATTGCCGGCGAAAGCTTTTTCTACGTTCCAGCATCGAGCTTTACCGACGATGAAGCTACAGCATTAATGCAACTGGAAAATGTAGGAACCACTACTCTTAGCGGTAACCAAGTTCTGGTTGCTCCGGACGATCAGCTAGGTAACGAAGCCATCACGCTATACTTCGACACCATTTACTACACGGATAACTGGGAAATTCGCAACCAGCTTTTCTATGATGCATACGACAATATCAATGAAAATGCCTATGGATTCTCTCAGTTCCACGATAGTTGGGTGGTAGAAGACAAGCTTATTTTTGCCACAGAATATGAAAACGACGGCTTACTCGCTCAGTTCCAATTCTCGCCATCAGTACGTTACACGGATTTTGAGCACGGTGATGATTTTACTTATGAGTACTTTAACCGTCGCGACCTAACGATGCCATCTTCTGCGCTGGACCGTCGCCTATTGTCTACCCGTTCAGGCAAAAACTACGACAACTATGACGTGGGCAACTACTTAGATTTGGGCGTTGCCGCGATGACCGATTTAACATGGGATTGGGGCTTAAACCTTGTTCTTGGTGTACGTTATGACACCATTGATATTGAGTCCACCTCGCGTCAAGACCTTATATTGCCAAGTGCTCGCATTGAAGGTAACGAGGGTACACCAGTTTCTGCAGAAGAAACCGTCGACGGATGGTCGTGGAACGCAAGTATTTCATACGAATTTGAATTTGGTTTAATTCCATACATCACTGCGGCAGAGCAGGCAACATTGGTAGCTGGACAAGGTGCTGAGATAGGCGTAGGTCAGCTGGGTGATGGTAGTGCTTTCGATACCTCTGAACTGATTGAGTTTGGTGTTAAAGGTTCACTATTAGATGACACGCTATACTTCGCACTGTCATCATTTGAACAAGAGCGTACTGACTTTAACGCACAAAATACGGTTACTAACAACACCACTAACAATAAAGGTACCGAGTTTGAGCTTCGCTGGGTAGTGAACGACAACTTGGTTGTGTCGGCGGGTTATACCAATATCAAAGTTATTAACCTAACGGCGCTTGAAAACGGTAATCAGTTTGGTTTCTTAGGTGCTGAAGACTTAGTTAACCTTGAAGATCCGTCTCTGATCTTTGGCGGTAACGTGATTGGCCTTAACCTAATAGGCGAAGGCTTCAACAATACTGACGGCCGTAAAGCGGGTATCCCTGAGAATATCTACACGCTAACAGCCACTTATGATTTTCAAAATGGCTATGCTGCTAACGTGAGCGTGGTAGATGTAGAAGAAGTAGCGTCAGGGTTCTCGGCTGCAGTTACCTTACCTGCTTACACGCTTGTAAATGCGGGATTGTCATATCAGGCAGAAGACTGGGCGTTTAACCTAACGGTTAAAAACTTAACGGATGAGCGTTATTTCCGTTCTAACTTCCCTGACCTGTTCGGTAGCCAAATTGTGCTTCCTGAATTACCGCGTCACTTCAACGCGAAATTCACTTACACCTTCTAGGTAGCCAATGCTGTTAAGGTTGTCGTGCGTAGCATAGACGTTAGCGCGACAACCACTGACAGTTTGTCTCCTCACTTTTACTAGAGAGCCCAGCACACTGTCTGAAGGTCACTTCGGTGCTTGGCTCTTTTTTAGGATTTCTTTCCATGCACATTGCTTCATAAAAACTTTTTACTTTCCTCAATACGCTTCTTATTTTACGTACTGCGAATTATTTTACGATGCAACCGCCAAGCTTAAGCGCTGCAGATAATCTTAAACTTGAAAGTTCGGGCGATGGCTATGCGGCGATGAATGCAGCTATTCAAGCAGCATATCGCGTGGGTTCTCAGGTAACAGATTATATCGTTAAACACTGGAATGAATTACAACATTCAACTCGTAAGGCACGCTAAAAGCAAAAGCCGCTTATTGGCAATAACTTTTGCATTAAGCGGTGATAGACTTTGCGTTCAATGTAGTTCTAACCTGCGCCGTCACGTCGCTTTGGACAACGGGTTTTGACAGAAAATCAGCCATTCCTGCTTCGCTACAGCTAATTTTATCTTCGGCTGTGGTGTTAGCGGTTACCGCGACAACTCTTCCGTATTTTGATAGCAGCCCTTCTTGCATAATGATTTTCGTTGCGCTCATCCCATCAAGCACTGGCATCGCACAGTCCATAAAAATAAGGTCATATCTTTTCGCCCGGGCCATTTCGACAGCAACTTCGCCATTGTCTGCCTCATCGGGCACGTAGTTAAATCGTTCAAGCATGGAGGCCAGCACAAGGCGGTTTATGTCGTTGTCATCAACGACCAATATATTTATCGGCACAGTCAAAAGCTCAGAAGATATCTCGACATCCTCGTTCGCTGTTTCTTCCAATGTTGCCATTTCAATAGGGATGGCTACATCGAAACATGTTCCCTTCCCCACGTTCGAGCGAACTTCTAACTCGCCGCCCATTTTTCCTACCAGTTGGTTGACGATAGACAGGCCTAAACCATTACCGTTTAATTCTTCTGATGCACTGTCGGTATCGTTTTGGAAGGGTCTGAATATACGCGACAATATGTCATCGCTCATGCCCACACCTGTGTCTTCGACAGAGGCGAGCAAGATAGGTATATCTCCCTGCTGCTTTAGGGTGACCTGAATAGAAATGTAGCCTTTTGCCGTAAATTTGACGGCATTTGACAGCAAGTTGGTAATAACTTGACTGATTCTTGCGGCATCACCATTAACATAGGTGTTATCGTCAAAAGACAATACGGCATAAAGCCTGACGCCTTTGTCTGAACATTTATTTTTGAACTCATCAACGATATCTTCGGCTAGTGAGCGTACACAAAAATCGCTGTAATTGAGGGAAAATTCTCCATTGATGATTGACGTATAGTCAAGCACATCGTTGATTAACGATAAAAGCCGGTCGGCGCTGTGCAATGCAATATCTGCTTTTCTTATGCGAACATTGTCTTTATTTTCAAACTTGATGGCCTGAAGCATTCCCGTAATACCATTTAGCGGGGTTTTTAACTCGTGACTAATTCGCGAAAGCAACATGCCACGCTCTTTAGACGCCGCTTCCGCTTCTTTACGACGGGCGTCGAGCTCAAGCCTAAGCTGAACCGACTTATTCACATTTTGACAAGTGCCGAACAACCGAACGCATTTACCCTGCTTCATTTCTGCCATACCATGGGTTTCGATCCACACCGAGTTACCCTTTGCAGAAACTAGTTCGAGGGTTGCACTCCATGGTTCACCCGTTTCGACGGTATGAGAAACAATGCGGCTAATCTCACCTCGGTCAAATCCCTCTTTGTAAAAACCCACTGCGGTTTCTAGTGAAGGAATAAAATCGTCATCCACTTCATGTATGCGACGAGTTTGTGATGACCAAGTTAGAACGTTTGTTGTGAAATCTACTTCCCACGTGCCAATATTTGCTACGCTTTGTAGCTTATCGTACAGGGTATTCTGGTTAGTTTCCGCTTTTTCAACGTGAAACTTCTCAATCATCACATTTAACCAGTCATCGAGTAACGCCACTTTTTCAAGGTTTATCGACTGTGCCGGACAGGCATTAATGAAAACCAGACAAACGCGATTTCCGTCGAGATTGTGAATACGCCCGCGAATGTACTTTTCGCCATTAAAGTATGTAGCAAACCATTGCTTAAAGGCTGACGACGCTTTTGCGCTGTTAGCAGGAAAACAGTTATCTACAGAAACACATGAAGAAAAAGAGGGAATCGACTTAAAGCTTGGGGGATAAGCAGAGGAGGCTTTTACAAGAACGTTGACTGTTTCATCATCAATTTGCAGTAGCATAGCTTGGAAGATACCAAGCGAATCACAGCCGCGCTGAACTAACCCCGTTAGCGAGGTTTTTAGCTGTGCTTCCAACTTAATATTTAAACTCGACTGCTCGTCAAAATAAACCATGGCTCGCTACCTAAGCTCAACACCGATGAAACACTGCAGCGCACAAAGCACTGCGACATTAGACTTCTTCTATAATGCCAAATAGTAGCGTTTATATTTTGTTTACGACATTAAACAATAGGATAGATTGTAGGGCGATAAGGGCACAATTTTTATACACGTTAGCCTTTCGCTTGATTTCGCCCTCGCTCTTTGGCCTCAAAAAGGGAAATATCTGCGTCTTCGATAAGTGAAGCTGAATCTTCGTCTACAACGTCTGCTGCCTTCCATACGGCATATCCAGCGCTAATTGATACATAGCCGCTAATCCCTTTTTCGTGCACAATACCTGCTTGTCTCACCGCTTTCACGAGTTGGTTGGCAACGAGCTTTATTCCCTGATAATCGATGTAGGGAAGAATTACCAAGAATTCTTCACCGCCAAAACGGATCACTGCATCTTTGGGCCGTTTAACGGTGTCTGCAATAATCTGCGCAACCTTCTTAAGGCAATTATCGCCTTCTAAATGCCCGTAATGGTCGTTAAAAAGCTTGAAATAGTCGATATCAATCATTATCGCGCCAACCATTCCTTTATCTCGCGCTACTTGTTTTATTAGCAGAGGGATTTCTTTGGTCAGATACATGCGGTTGTACAGGCCCGTTAACTGATCATGAAATGTCATCATTTCTAAAAACTCAGTACGAAGCTTATTTTGGAGGTGGGTTTTGACTCGGTGCGTTAAAGTAGAGGCGTTTACTGGCTTCATAACGAAGTCAGACGCTCCAACCTCCCAGCATGCATTTTCACTTTCAATGTCCATCGTTGAGGTAACGAATATTACCGGTATTTGGCTTGTCGTCGGGGATGCTTTGAGCGTTGCACATACTTCGAGCCCATTTATGTCTGGCATATTCATGTCGAGTAACACTAAGTCAGGCAAACACTCCTCGCAGTTAGATATAGCGTCTTTACCGGATTCCACTACAGTGCAATGAAAAACGCTTTCTAGTATTGACTCCAACAACAACCGACTCATCGGTTCATCGTCAACAATTAGTACCCGGCACGCTGAGTAGGGTTTTATTTCCATTCCATTCATTAATTTTTTAATATATTACCGCGAAGGGATAAGGCATAGCCTTTGTTACCTAGGACTTTTTTGAAACCACATAAATTAAAGCTAGTCTAGCATCTTATAGAGAGATGTGTATTGAAAACACTATATTTTTGGAATTAATCGGTATTAAAAATGGCACATAAATTTACCTATTAGGGCTTACTCCTATAGAATGCTTTTTCACGCCACATCAATATCATCAATATCATCAATGAACTTTGTAAAGAAATTGTTCATTGGCATAGGGCGACACATAAAATACCCCTGCCCTAGGTGACACCCCAGAGCTTTTAAACCATTAAAGTGGTATTGCGTCTCTATACCTTCAGCCACAATCTTTAATTCGAGGCTTAACGCTAAGTGCACGATTGCAGTAACAATATCGTGCGCCTGTTGCTCTGTATCCATATCTATTATAAAGGAACGATCTATTTTTAATACGTTAAGTGGAAACTGCCTTAGGACAGTGCAATGCGCTCATTTTCTATATCACTGTGGGATGTAACGAAGATAATAGGAATTGAAGCCGTATCAGGACACGCCTTTAATTGCTTGCACACTTCAAAACCTGACATTTCAGGCATGCTTATATCCAGCACAACTAAGTCTGGGCGATGTAATTTAACACTATCAAACGCTTGTACGCTTTGAGAGACTGTAACGACTTTTGCTAGAGATTCTACTGCACTTTCTAATAACAAGAGTGTTGTAGGCTCATCGTCTATGATGACTACTTTCTGTGTCTCACTTCCCATGAGAATTACCAAACTTTGGAACAATTAACCGAGTTCAGTATCGCTTGAGATACTCAAAAAAACATTAACCTTTAGTATATATTAGCCATGCATTATGTAAAAATATTAGTCAAAGCAATTGACTAATGTTTTTTTAAAGCACAACAATTACTATAAAGTGGTACGAAACAATTGATTTGGTGATAGGCATGGATACGTTAAACGCACAACACGCACTCTCTACAGAGAAGTTATGGAATAAAGAGGCAGCAATAAGCAGGCTCGGGGGAAACGAGGGTCTACTCAATCGCATTGTTGAAATGTTTTTGGCACAAATCGAACAAAAGCAAAATGCGCTTCAAGCATCCGCAGAAGCGGAAGACGCAGAAGGCGTGCGCTTTAATAGCCATGCAATGAAAGGCGTGTCTGGCGATGTGGGCGCTGACGCCATTCGAGAAAAAGCAGCGGAAATTGAAGTTAAAGCAAAGCAAGGCGACCTTAGCAACGTAGTAAGCGACATGGCCGCGCTTGACGAATTAATTAAAAAAACCGTTGATGTAATGCGGGCGTAGTATGATGCCCCTTGTCATTTAACGTTAAAGTTTTTTTCTCACGTTAAAGACTTACTCTAACGTTAACGGTTTTTTCTCACGTTAAAGGTTTTCTCTATCGTTAAAGGTTTCCCCTCACGTTAAAAGTTTTCTCTATCGTTAAAGACTTTCTCAACAAAAGAGCGCTTAACATCTTCAGGTAAAAAGCTGGATTTAAAGCTGTTTGCCGCCAACGTTCTAATTGTATCTTCGTCGATATCTAAAGACTCTTGTAAAGCAACAAAGTTGTCGTTTAAGAAACCGCCGAAGTATGTGGGGTCGTCTGAATTAACGGTAACCAATAGCCCTTCGTTCAATAGTTCAACGATATTGTGCTGCTTCATATCGTCTATTACACACAGTTTAAGGTTGCTTAGCGGGCATACAGTCAGTGGAATTTGCCTTTCTCTTAAAAGTGCCATAAGCGCTTTATCTTCTTGGCACCTTACCCCGTGGTCAATGCGGTCAACATCAAGAAGCTCAATGGCTTCCCAAATGTAAGAAGCGGGGCCTTCTTCTCCAGCATGGGCGACTATTTTAAAGCCCAGTGATTTCGCTTTCTTAAATACCCGTTCAAATTTTGACGGCGGATGCCCTAGCTCTGAGCTATCTAACCCCACAGCGGTTATGTGCTTGTAATACGGTTCTGCTTCGCTGAGTGTTTCAAAAGCTGCGCTTTCAGGAAGGTGTCGCAAGAAAGACATGATGAGATAACTACTAATGCCGTACTCTTGTTTTGCTTTATCCATGGCCCGTAGAAAGCCTGGCATAAAAACGTCAAAGCCAATATCACGCTCGGTGTGTGTTTGTGGGTCGAACATGATTTCCGTATGAACGATGTTTTCCTTATGGCATCGGCTTAGGTATTCCCACATGAGTGTGAAAAAGTCCTCTTCGTCCCTAAGCACGCCAGCACCAGCGTAATATAAATCGAGAAAGCTTTGCAGGTCTTCAAAGTTATATGCAGCTTCTATCTCTTTCACGCTGGCATAAGGAAGTGTTACACTGTGCTTCTTAGCTAGGCGCCACATGAGTTCAGGCGTTAAGCTACCTTCGATATGCAGATGCAGTTCGGCCTTTGGAATGTTGTTAATTATGGATGACAGCGACATGGCCCCTCACTTATTGCACCATCACAATGCGAATGCATTTATTTGGTGCGTTATAGTTAATCTTTAATGCTATCTGTAAACGAGTTCTATTGCTCATTTAGGTTTTGTTTGCGTTTTTTTAACATCAACTATGGTGTTTACTAACCGTTTGGCTGGCTTTATGTCGCCTGGCTAGTGACGTTAAGTCATACAATGAATTTTGTTTTTTCATTGTACTAAAATTTTAAGTTAGCACAAAACACACCAACAAGTTGACTAATTGGTCAGTTTATTGCTTTAACGCACAAAACTATAAATGAAACACACACAGAGAACTCTTGATGTCCAATAACGTAATTGAACGGCTATTTAAGCTGCAGGAACACGGAACAACAGTAAGAACAGAGATCATCGCGGGGCTAACTACGTTTGCCGCTATGTCTTACATTCTTGTGGTCAATCCAGGTATCTTGGGGTTAAGCGGTATGCCCGTAGAGGGCTTAATTACAGTGACAGCGATTGCAGCGTGTATCGGCACGCTCATGATGGCACTGATGACAAATTACCCTATCGCGTTAGCACCAGGCATGGGTTTAAATGCTTTTTTTGCGTTTACCATTTGCCTTGGTCGAGAGATCCCATGGGAAGCAGCATTAGGTATCGTTTTTTGGAATGGTATTCTTTTTCTTATACTGTCACTGACAGGGGTGCGAACAAAAATAGCCGAATCTATTCCGCCGTCGCTTAAAATTGGCGTGCAGTGCGGCATCGGTTTGTTCATTGCTTTTATTGGCCTTAAAAACGCAGGGCTTATTGTTGATAACCCAGCCACATTTGTGCAGCTAGGCGACCTTTCAGAACCCGCTGTTATGCTCGCCCTTGCGGGTATCATTTTTACTATTGTACTTATGGTAAAGCGCGTAACAGGTGCCATTTTAATATCTATCGTAACGCTTACACTTATCGGCGCATTCGTTCCTACTGAGAATGGCACACTTACAGCCACGCCATCTGCCGTTGTAGGCATGCCAGAGTCGATATCAAACACCTTTATGGCAATGGACTTTTGGTATCCTATCGACCACCTTGCTGAGACATGGGACCTTATTTTTGCGCTTATGTTTGTCAACATGTTCGATACCATCGGCACACTCATTGGCGTTTCGCGAAAAGCAAACCTGCTCACACCTGAGGGTAAACTCCCTAAAATTGGCGCGGCGATGACTGCTGATGCGTCAGCGAGTATTGCCGGCGCAATGGTCGGCACATCGCCAGTAACAAGCTATGTAGAGTCTGCCACCGGCGTTTCTTCAGGTGGCCGAACAGGCCTTACCGCGGTCGTAGTGTCAGTGTGCTTCTTATTATCACTGTTTTTGACGCCGCTGATGAAAGTGATCCCTCTCATGGCCACCACACCTGCACTTCTCATGGTGGGTATTTTAATGATGGAATCGATTCGTCAAGTTGACTTCGATGATCTAGGCGCACTGGCAACGGCCTCTGTAGCACTTATTGCAATGCCTCTCACCTTTAGTATCAGCGAAGGTATCGCGCTTGGTTTTATTACCTATGTGGGCATTAAGGTGGGTACAGGAAAGTTCAAAGACGTAACCCCACTTACCTACGCACTTGCGGTTGTATTCTTACTGCGATACTTGCTGGACCTAAAATAACTGCTAAGCGCGCTTATAATGCGATAGAAATCACGCTATAGCACTAAATACAAAAAAGGTGGCTAATTTAAATTAGCCACCTTTTTTTAGATAAATAATGTAGACTTTTTTGACCTAACTTTAGCTAAGCGCCGTTTTACTTAAGGCCGTCATAAGTAAAGGTAACCGCCTTATCGCCCATGAACACAATTTTTACGTGTTTTTCATCTTCACTACCCCACGTACACGCCGTGGTTCCCATGGTTTTACCGCAATTGTCAGCAGAGCCTAATATCGACTCTACTTCATCCTGAGTCATCCCCATTTCTAGCTTGTCATAGTTTTCTTTGGTCAGCTTAGAGCATCCGGTAAGCGCGAGTGCGCCAAGTGCAATTAGTGCTAATTTTACTTTCATCGTTAATGTCCTTTGGCTAAAAGCGAACGGAAAACGCTTTTTCATCGTTCGCTTTACGAAATGTATATCTTCTTGGTGCACTGTAAACGCTAATGGTGCAATTTGTCACTCGTCTTTAGGATGAGTATCAAGCCAATGGCGGGCAATTTGCTCTCTTGTAGCCAGCCATACCTTATCGTGTGACTTTACGTACTCAATAAAGCGCTGTAGCGCCGCCATACGAGCAGGCCGCCCAATAATGCGATTGTGAAGGCCAATAGAAAGCATTTTAGGCGCTTCTTCACCTTCTTCGTACAATACATCAAATGCATCTTTTAAATAGGTAAAGAACTGCTCACCGCTGTTAAACCCCTGCGGCGTGGCAAAACGCATGTCGTTAGTATCTAGCGTATAGGGCACCATGAGTAGAGGCCTACTGTAGTGACAATCGTAATAGGGCAAATCGTCGGCGTAGGAATCAGCGCAATATAATATATCGTCTCTCTCGGCAATCAGTTTTAAGGTGTTTGGGCTCGTTCTTCCCGAATACCACCCTACAGGTTTAGCCCTGGTTAGCTGCTCGTGAAGAATAATCGCTTCATCAATTTGCTTGCGCTCTTGCTCTTCATCCATATCTTGGTAATGCACCCATCGCATAGCATGGCTGGCAATTTCCCAACCAGAATCAATCATTGCTTTTACCGCCTCAGGGTGCCTTTGCATGGCCATTGTAACGCCAAATACGGTAACGGGGATTTCGTGCTTATTCAGTAAGCGGTGTAAACGCCAGAACCCTGCTCGACTGCCATATTCGTAGATTGACTCCATGCTAAGATGGCGGTCTTTATAGGCTTGTGCACCTATAATTTCAGATAGAAAGATTTCGGACGCTTCGTCACCGTGAAGAACACAATTCTCACCACCCTCTTCGTAATTCAATACAAACTGTATGGCAATTTTGGCATTGTTTGGCCATTTGGCATGGGGTACGTGCTGACCGTAACCCACTAAATCTCTAGGATATATAGCGTCTGTCACGTTACACCTCAAAGCTTTCAGGTACCGACAAACCACATCCGCCTAATACAAGCTTAACCACTTGCTTTGTCGCGTTCTCGAAGTCTATCTTTGTCATTTTCTTTCCGCGAAGCCGCGTGATTTGCGTAGAGAAATCGGCATAATGCTGGGTACTGGCCCAAATAGTGTAAAGCAAATACTCGCCTTCAACAGGGGGAAGCTTACCAGCCTCTACCCACGCATCGATAACTGCTAAACGCCCCTTCATCCACAGCGCGTGCTCTTCATCAAAGTAGCCGCTTAAATTCTGTGCACCGTTGATAATTTCCATGGCAAAGATCTTAGACGCCTGGGGGTTGGTTCGCGATACTTCCATTTTCTCAGCGATATAGTTAGCCAACACCTCTGCGGGGTCATCCTCCACCGTTGCTCTATCAAAGCGAGAATTCCACAGTGAAAGGGTTTCTTCTAGCACCGCCACGTAAAGCTCTTGCTTGGTTTTGAAATAGTACAGTACGTTAGTTTTCGGGAGCCCGGCTTCGTCAGCAATTTTTTGTACCGCTGTTCCTTTAAAACCAAACTGAGCGAAGCACTTTTCAGCAGCTTGGAGTATCTTTCTTCTGTTCATAGCGCCAACACCAGCGTCGGCACTTTTTACCTTCATCATTATTATTTAAATTCCTTTGCAATCTACTTTGCAAGCGCACGGGCAGAATAATGCTGCATGCCTTATTGTTAGGTTAGCATTTATTGCCGATGAGTTGCTATAAAGTATACATGCCCCAACTGTGGGGTGTTAACCATACTAAAGCACGAAATTTGCGTGTTACTTCAAACCTTGCACGAATCTTGCCTTATTCAATACATGCGACGCAGAAATTGGGAAAGCTTTTCGCTCAAAACCCCAAAAATATTGGCGCGAAATAATGGCCTTTTTATAACCTGGCCTTTTTTTATAAGCAATAAATTGACCATTTGGTCTACTTTTGTTAAAAAAATACAGCTATATTAATGGATACAAGAATGAATATTACGAGAAGGTGTGAGTATGATTCGCTTTCTAATAAATAACGATATCGTAGAATTAAACGAAGCGCGAGCCGACCTCACCCTTCTACAATTTATACGCGAACACAGAAAAAAGACAGGGACAAAGGAAGGATGTGCGGCAGGCGACTGTGGTGCATGTACCGTGGTACTTGTTGAACCCGCAGCGTCAAACAAAGAGACATTACATTACCGAACGGTAAATAGCTGCATTACACTTATGAGTGCGGTTCACGGTAAACAACTTTTATTTGTAGAGCATTTAAGCGATGGTAAACACTTACACCCTGTTCAACAGGCGTTAGTCGACCATCACGGTACTCAATGTGGCTTTTGCACCCCCGGCTTTATCATGTCAATGTTTGCGCTTTACCACAGTAACGCGAAGCCAAATAGAGATGAAGTACTACAGGCCTTATCGGGCAACCTCTGTCGCTGTACGGGCTACCGCCCCATCATAGATGCAACACTAGCGGTATGTGAGCAATCGCCAAACGACCAATTCTCTGCTAAACAAAGCAAGACACTGGCTACTTTATTATCATTGGCTAATACGCCTCCCACGGGTACAGGCAAGGTTTATACGCCAACTAGCCGTGAAGAACTAAAGGCCCTAATTAGCGAGTTCCCCAATGCCCAGCTTGTTGCAGGCAGTACGGACTTGAGTTTACAGTTCACGCAGCAGCTTAAGAATATCGACACCCTTATTAGTGTTACTCACATCGACGCACTAAAACAGCTCACCAATTCAGGGCATTCACTTGTTATTGGTGCAGCCGTTGCGTTAAATGACGCGGCACCTTTTCTATTAAATGCGTTTCCACAAGTGGCTGAACTCGTCACGCGATTTGCCTCTTTGCCCATTCGAAATCAGGCTACAATGGGCGGCAATGTGGCTAACGCTTCGCCGATAGGAGATATGCCTCCCCTACTGCTAGCCCTAAACGCTACCTTGCATTTAGATAACGGCAATAAAGTGCGCACCTTACCAATTAGCGAATTTTTCACTGGCTATCGTGAAACTCAGCTAGAACGTGGTGAATGGATCAGTGCCATAGAAATACCGCTTAAACAGCCTGACCAAGTGTTGGCTGCGTATAAAATTTCCAAGCGCTTTGAAGATGATATTTCAGCGGTCTGTGCCGTATTCAATCTTACTCTTAATAATGGCAACGTAGCCGCTATTACCACGGGATTTGGTGGTGTTGCAGCTATACCTTCTACCTGTCAAGCCCTTGAAAACGCACTTAAAGGTAAGCAATTCTCAAGTAGTGAATGCCTAAACCTAGGCAAACAAATTTTATTTGATGCATTCACGCCCATAGACGATGTGCGGGCTACTGCCGAATACCGCAAAACCGTGCTAGCAAACTTGTGGCACCGCTTCTGGCTAGAAAACCAGTCGACGAACAACATTGAAACACGGGTGGTGCAACATGCGTAAGTTAATTGATACCCCTACCCCAACAGGTGAACGTGAAAAGCAAGGTGTGGTTCACGTATCTAAAAAACATGAAAGCGCTGAGCGTCAAGTCCAGGGCACTGCCAACTATGTAGATGATGTGATTGAGCCTCAAGGTACGCTTTACGCGGCTGTAGGGCTAAGCAAGTGTGCTAAGGGCACTATCGCCCATGTTGACTTAAGTGCCGTGCGCGCCAGTGAAGGTGTGGTTGATGTTGTAACCATAGACGATGTGCCCGGCCATAAAGACATAGGCCCGGTATTTGAAGGCGACCCCCTACTTGCCAATGGCGAGGTGAAGTTCTTTGGCCAACCGGTTTTTGCTGTGCTTGCTACCTCGGTAACGTTGGCGCGCCAAGCGGCACTTAAGGGCCACATTGAGGTTGTTGAAGCCCACCCTGTACTAAACGCAGATGAAGCGCACGCACAACAAACATTCGTGCGCCCTTTACACCGCTTTGGCCAACAATCTACACGCGTTGATGACACCTTCGACAACGCGCAACATAAAGCGTCAGGTACGCTGAGCATAGGTGGCCAAGAGCATATGTACCTAGAGGGGCAAGTGAGCCTCGCGATCCCCGATGAAGAAGATCGCATGAAGATTTACACCTCTAGCCAACATCCAAGCGAAGTACAAAAACTTGTTGCTGAAGTCTTAGATATAAAACTGCATCGCGTTATGGTAGATATGCGCCGTATGGGCGGTGGCTTCGGTGGGAAAGAAACCCAAGCGGCGCAGTGGGCCTGTATCGCTGCTTTACTTGCCTCACGCAATAGGTGCGCGGTTAAGCTGCGTTTACCTCGCTTTACTGATATGCACGTAACCGGCAAACGTCACCCCTTCGACAATGCCTTTGACGTCGCCTTTGACAGCACAGGAAAAATTGAAGCCACCCGCATGACCATTAACGGTATTTGCGGGCATTCTCCGGATCTCTCTGATGCTATTGTCGATAGAGCTATGTTTCATGCAGATAATGGCTATTTTCTTGGCGACAGCGATATCGTTGGTCACAGACTACAAACCAACATGGTGTCGCACACGGCTTACCGAGGCTTTGGTGGCCCGCAAGGCATGATTATGGCGGAAGCCCTGATAGATAAGGTTGCGCGCACTATAGGCAGCGACCCGCTATCGGTTAGAAAACGCAATTTATACGGGCCAACGACGGGAACCACCACGCCTTATGGCATGGAGGTCGAACACAACCTGCTGCCGGAAATGATAAACGAACTCGAACAAAGCGCTCAGTACTGGCAGCGCAGAGAAGCCGTTTCTGCCTTCAACCGCGAAAGCCCGGTTATAAAGAAAGGCCTTGCGCTTACACCGGTCAAATTCGGTATTTCCTTTACAGCGAAACACCTCAATCAAGCAGGCGCGCTGGTTCATATTTATACCGACGGTAGTATTCAGGTGAACCATGGCGGTACAGAAATGGGTCAGGGTTTACACACGAAGATTGGGCAAATTGCGGCGAACGAATTCGGCCTCGACTTAGACATGATAGAAGTGACTGCTACGCGCACTGATAAGGTACCAAATACGTCGCCAACTGCAGCGTCTAGCGGCACAGACATCAACGGTAAAGCAGTACAAAATGCGTGTATTACACTTAAAACTCGTTTAGCAAAACGCTATGCCGAAAGCCTAGGGTTAGGCGAACGTGTTGATGAAGTCGTATTTACTGATCAGCATGTAGTGCTAGGTAAGCACAGCATTACTTTTCCTGAACTAGTACAGCAAGCCTACTTTGCTCGCGTATCGCTATCTTCGACGGGCTTCTATAAAACACCTAAGCTGCAATACAACCGCGATACCGGTGAAGGTAGACCCTTTTTCTACTTCGCCTACGGTGTGTCGATGAGCGAAGTTTCTATCGATACCCTAACTGGCGAATATACCGTTGACGAAGTGAACGTTATTCACGATGTGGGCAGTAGCCTTAACCCTGCCATTGATATTGGTCAGATTGAGGGCGCATTTATCCAAGGCATGGGCTGGTTAACTACAGAAGATTTAAAGTGGAACGAGAACGGTAAACTCATCAGCGAAAATATGGCCACCTATAAAATTCCGGCCATCGGTGATACACCGAAAGTATTCAACGTGAAATTATTTGGCAGAAAAAATGCTGAAGATAGCATTTATCATTCAAAAGCAGTGGGCGAACCGCCGTTCATGTTAGCCATTTCGGTGTGGTGTGCTATTAAAGACGCCATTTCAAGCCTGTCTGGTTATACCCTTGACCCGCAGCTAGATACCCCGGCTACGCCAGAGCGAGTACTGAATGCCATTGCTGCAATACAAAACTGTGCAAGCGAAGGGTCGTCAATATGACTGCGTCTTTTCGTGCCAAGCGCTGGTACGAGGGCATAGCCGAGTGCCAGCAACAAAACGAAGGCTATGTACTAGTTACCGTGGTGGGAACAGCGGGCTCTACCCCTCGAGACTCGGGTAGCAAGATGGTAGTTACAGCATCGCATACCATAGATACCATAGGCGGTGGACATCTTGAATTTGATGCGATAAGTCGTGCACGTGCCTACCTCGCTAAGGGCGAAACGCGTACTGAGCTACACAGCTACCCGCTAAGCAGTACTTTAGGGCAATGCTGCGGAGGTGCCGTAAAAGTGCTGTTTGATGTATGTAACCTACATCAGCAGCAGGTTGCTATTTTTGGTGCAGGCCATGTAGCCAAGGCCCTTGTGCCTATTTTGGCTCAACTTCCCGTACGCATTGCATGGATAGACAGCCGAGAAGACTTGTTTCCCGACGCGTTACCTGCCAACGTACAAAAAATTGTGGAAGACGCGCCGGAGAGTGAAGTAAGGCATTTAGATGAAAACAGCTGGCTCATTATACTTACTCACGATCATCAACTTGACTATCGCATCACCGAGCAGGCGTTGAAGCACCCTTCCCTGCCCTTTGTGGGTTTAATTGGGTCTGATACAAAAGCCAAACGATTTAAAACGAAGCTTACGCATCGCGGTTTTGATGAACATGCATTAGCACGCTTAGTGACCCCAATCGGTAATCGCGATATTCCAGGTAAGCAGCCAATTGAAGTCGCTGTTTCGATTTCGGCGCAAATTATCGCTCGGCTTCACCACGACAACCGCAGCGCGACGCCTTCTGCGGTAAGTGACGTTAGCGTGAGTCACGTACAGACGGATAAATTAAATAAGACTGGGGGCGAGCAGGTCGTTGCCACAACGCTAGATGACAGTGAAAGCTCGAGCAGCAAAAAGGATACTACCCGTGACATTAAATGAATTGAATACCCTCGCTTCAGATGAGGCTTCAGTCTGGTTTGAGCAATGCTGCGCATCAAAAACTTGGATTTATATGATGGTTAATGCCCGCCCCTACAGCGATACCAACGCCTTAACAGAACAGGCAAAAAACGCATGGGCGCAATGCAGTAACAGTGATTATTTAGAGGCCTTTACCGCCCATCCTATGATTGGAGATGTAGACTCGCTTCGCAAAAAGTTTGCAAATACCAAGGCCATTGCGGCGGGAGAGCAGTCAGGCACGGCCAGTGCGCCTGAGGCGGTGCTTCATCAACTAAAAGAGGCGAATCAGGCGTATTTAGATAAACACGGCTTTATTTTTATTATTTGCGCCACAGGGCTTTCTGCTCAAACCATGCTAGAAGCACTGCAGGCAAGGTTGCCTAATTCAACGCAACAAGAAATAGTAAACGCCGCAGCTGAGCAAATAAAAATTACGCTGCTGCGTATTAATAAAAGCCTGTCTTAACAGCGCACTGACGTATTACAAGTAACGAATTTAATAGGAATACAGTATGAATACGCTTTCAAGCCACGTACTTGACACCACTTTGGGTAAGCCAGCTCACGGTATCGCGCTTACCCTAACCCTACCCGACGGTAATACGCTGTCGGGTGAAACAGATAGCGACGGCCGCTTTAACAACTGGGCTCTAGAGAGCGACAATGGCTTTCCAGCAGGTGTTTACACGCTGCGTTTTCACTGCAAGCCTTACTTAGTTAAGGCTCACGGCAGCAGTTTCTACCCGCACATTGATATTACCTTTGAACTAGAAGAAAACGGTGGGCACTATCACGTACCGCTACTAATTTCTCCGTTCGGTTTCAGCAGCTACAGGGGCAGCTAATAAACATGCAGCTTTTTCGTGCAAGCATTGCGCACTTTCCTAAACAAACCACACAATTTTCTGACGACATCGCCATTTTCAAAGACGGTGGTTTGTTGATTGATAAAAAAGAAATAAAAGATATCGGCGATTTCGATACCATCGCAGCGCGCTATCCTGCGGCCAGCATTACCGACTTGACGGGTAAGTGGATACTGCCAGGTTTAATTGACAGCCATTTGCACTACCCGCAGACACAAAGCATTGCGCACTACGGCGAACAGCTTCTTACTTGGCTTGAAAACTACACCTTCCCGGCTGAAATGCAGTTTGCAGATAGCGAACATGCCGACACCATAGCAAAAGTATTTTTAAATCAGCTCTTGAAAAACGGCACCACCACCGGCTTTGTGTTTACCACTGTGCACAAAAGCAGTTGCCAAGCCCTGTTTAATGCCGCAAGCGATATCGACATGGCTATTGTTGCAGGCAAAGTGTGCATGGACAGAAACTGCCCAAGCCAGCTTAATGACTGCGCTGAGAGTGCGCAGGCCGACAGTGCCAGCTTAATTGAAACTTGGCATAACAAGGGGAGAAATCGTTACGCGTTAACCCCGCGCTTCGCGCCAACAAGCACAGAAGCCCAACTTGCGGCATTAGGAGAATTGGCGCAGCAGTACAGTGATGTTTTCATACAAACTCACTTATCTGAGAACCTAGATGAAATTGCCTGGGTGAAAAGTCTATTCCCGCAGGCTGATGGCTATTTAGATGTTTATGATAAATATAATCTCGTACGTGAGCGCGCCGTTTTTGGCCATGGTATCCATTTAACGCCTGATGAATGGAGTCGGTTAGGAGAAAGTGGTGCAACCGTGGCCTTTTGCCCTACGTCAAACCTGTTTTTAGGAAGCGGTCTTTTTGATATGACCGCTGCCCGTGCCAATAAGGTTCATGTGGCCATGGCTACCGACGTGGGTGCAGGTACCACCTTTAACATGTTTAAGACCTATGGCGATGCCTACAAGGTGAGTCAACTGAGAAACGACCCATTAAGCCCACTTGAAGGCTTTTACCTTATGACACAAGGGGCGGCCATCGCCCATGGCCTTGATGAGGAAATCGGTAATTTAAACCCAGGAACTATCGCAGACTTTATTGTGGTAGAACCCAGATTCGATGAACTGACAAGTTTACGAATTCAACAAGACGCCGATTTCGATGATGTATTTTTTGCCTTAAGTATTTTAGGCGATGATCGCGCAATTGCGCAAACTTGGATCAGTGGTAACTGTTGCTATGAAAAAAGCAGCGGTAATAACGAGCTACAGTAGGGTCTGCTGACCCTTAATAAGGAGAATAATAATGCCGTGGCTAGATTGGCTAAGTCTATTTGTACGTTGGTTTCACGTAATAGCTGGCGTTGCTTGGATTGGTGCCTCATTTTATTTTATCTGGTTAGATAATAATTTGCGCACGCCCCCAAAATGGAAGCAAGATAAGGGAATTAAAGGTGATTTGTGGGCCATTCATGGCGGCGGCTTTTATGAGGTGGCCAAGTATGCTTATGGGCCAGAAAAAATGCCAGAAACCCTTCACTGGTTTAAGTGGGAAGCTTATACAACCTGGTTATCAGGTTTTGCCCTTCTTATCATTGTATATTACTTTGGCGCCAGCGCTTATCTTATCGACCCGTCGGTAAATGCCATGACGCCAACCATGGCAATCTCTTTAGGTTTGGGGTTAATTTTTGGCGGCCTAGCATTGTATGAACTGGCCTGTAGAAGTCCACTAGCCAAGTACCCGTTGATGTTTGGTATTTGCCTTGTTGCCTTAATATGCGCCGTGAGTTACCTCTCTACTCAATGGTTCAGCGGCCGAGGGGCTTACATTCATGTGGGCGCGCTTATCGGCACAATTATGGCTGGAAACGTATTTTTTAATATCATGCCTAACCAACGCAAAATGGTGGCGGCAGTGGCTGATAAACAAGATATCGACCCGAGTTGGGGTGCTGGTGCCAAACTTCGCTCGCTGCACAACAACTATTTCACCCTGCCCTTGTTGTTTATCATGATTTCCAATCATTACCCCATGACCTATCAGCACCCGCAAAACTACTTGGTACTTATTGCTATCATGGTGGCTGCGGCATGGATAAGACACTTCTTTAACCTTCGCCATGTGGGTACTACGAAACCGAGCATTTTGGTTTCTGGCGCCATAGCCATGATGGCGATTGCATTATGGGTGTCGTGGCCGCAAACATCGTCGGCGCCTGTTCCTGTTCATACAGAAGCAGCTGCGCCTTCAAGTAAGACTACTCAAGTAGCGAATAAAACTGATGATGCTACTTCTATTGATGAGAACAGTGCGGCGCAAGTGAGTACTAGTGTGACTAATGAACGTGTAGCGAACTTGATAGCCACACACTGCGTGAGCTGCCACTCACGCACACCTACCGACGATATTTTCAAGGTAGCACCGTTAGGCGTAGTGCTAGACTCTTGGCAAGATATTGAACGGTTTGCCCCTCAATTGGTTCGTAGAACGACAGTAACTAAAGACATGCCGTTTTTAAACAAAACGAACATGACTGAAGAAGAGCGTCAAGAAATAGCCCAGTGGTTCGCGCAAAGACAATAAAACAGTGAAAGCGATGTAGGCTATACCTACATCGCTTTATCAATCACTACTTGCCCTTGCAGGTTGTGCTTTTTTTCGTACATCACCTCGTCGGCCTTATCTAGCCATTCTTCAACCGATGAAATTTCAGCACTCCATGTTACCCACCCAACGCTAAAGGTAATCGGCACTACCGATGTATTATTCACGTTAAGCGTAAAATCATGCTGAGCAATACGCTCGAAAAAGATTTCCGTTTCTTTATCATCGGTCCCATAAAGCAGAATAACAAACTCATCACCGCCAATTCGGCCAAATCGATCGCTATCCCTCAACAAGACTTTCATTTGCTGAGAAAACTCTACCAACGCGTTATCACCGACTTTATGCCCATATTTATCGTTGATTTCTTTAAACTTATTAAGATCAACATAAACGAGGGTAGACGCTTTTTGCCCTCGCTCCATGCGCGCTATTTCATCGCTCAATTGACTCAATATTTCTCTTCTATTGGCAAGACCTGTGAGGGAATCTGTTTGAGATAGGTGCTCTAACTTGGTAACCGCGCTCATTAGGGCCTGCTGCTGATTCTTTTCTCGTGTTATATCGTCGGCGGTGCCTAAGATGAGTGTTTGTGTTTCTCGGTCGTCGAAGATAAGATTTCCGCGGTCGTGAAGATACTTCACCTCTCCTTTTGAATCGTAAATGCGATACTGAATATCCCAGTTTTCAAGGGGGCGACGGCTGAACACTTTGGCAACTCTAGTTCTATCATCTTCGTGAACATGATCAAGAAAGCTCATTGGGTTGCAGTAAAGTTCGTATTCACTTCGCCCGAAAATGTTTGCATAGCCATCGTTCGCGTATTTGAGTTTAGAGAAATCCGGTGTTGCTACCCAGATAAACGTTCTTTCTGAGAAAGCACTAACAATTTTGCTAAACAAGGCATCAACTTGAAAAAGCTCAGATTGAATACGTTTTTTTTCGTCAATATCTTCAACAACCGATATAAAGTAGTCAGGGTTGTTACTATCGTCCCGCACAAGAGAAACGGTAAGTTTCGCCCATACCCTCTTGCCATCACGCCTGATATAGCGTTTTTCTATTGAGTAGTTATCAATTTGCCCTTCAAGCAAGCGCTCTAATTGATCGAGGTCTTCATCGAGGTGGTCTGGCGCGGTAAGATCCTGAAAGGTAAGCTTGGTAAGTTCCTGATCTGAATAATCCAAAAACTCACACAACTTTTTGTTTACGCGAATGAAAGTCCCGTCTATGCCGACATGAGCTAGCCCAACCGCACAATAGTGAAAAGTTTTTTCAAACATAGGGCATCGCCCCGCTAATTAAATGCATTCCATCGCCTCAAAATTAATGCCTAACCATCTGGGTCGATTCACCCTTAACGAAACTTATACTTTAGTATAAATAGTATAGTTCAGTTTTTATCTTTCGCTTCATAAATCGCCTAAGCCAAAGGATTAGCTAGCGCATTTTTTTAAAAGGCAGCATCTGCGGCCTATCGCCGCCCTTTTTTGGCGCGCTTATTTTACGCACTTAGTCGCTTGAATGACTTTCTGACCATACTCTAAGCTGTTCAAGAATATCTAACGCAGAGCGCCCGAAACCGGTTAGGCTGTAAGCCACGGCAATGGGACGAGAATCGATCACGTTGCGTATCACCATCCCGTTGTTTTCTAGCTCTTTAAGACGCTGGTCAACCATTTTACGACTTGCGCCACCTAGCATTCGGCACAGATCGTTAAAGCGAACGGGCTCATCTTTTAAATGATAAATAATAGACCCTGTCCATTTACCACCGATTAAGCGCATTCCCCGCTCAATCGCACATGGCTCAGTGCACGTATTTAAAACGGTTTTCTTACCCTTAGCATCTGTTTTTATTTGAGTTTTCATTGATGTCCTTTAGAAAAGTACCCTAGTTACTAAAAGTAAACTGATTGCTTAGTTGAACAAGGTAACTAAACTATACCACATGATACATGCTAGCCCACAGTGGCGCATCTTTTATCAGTCAGTCTACTTTATATAAAGGTTCACCGCCTCATAAGGCAGTAAGAGCAAATTAAACTATAACTTCACGGTGATGAAAACCATGATTGAATTTACGTTAAATGGAAAAAAAGTGCAGACGGATGCTGCCTCAGATACGCCACTCGTTTGGGTTATTCGAGATGAGTTTGGGCTAAAAGGCACCAAGTTTGGCTGCGGCGTGGCTATGTGTGGTGTATGTACTGTGCACATTGACGGCAACGCTATTCGCTCGTGCTCTTACCCCGTTTCGCTTGCTAAGGGGAAAGACGTAAACACCATAGAAAGTCTAAACAATGAACATCCGCTGCAATCAGCATGGGTGGAAGAGCAAGTCCCCCAGTGCGGCTACTGTCAGTCTGGGCAAATTATGCAAGCCGCAACGTTGCTTGATAAAAACCCCACCCCCTCTGATGAAGACATCGTCAACCACATGAATGGAAACTACTGCCGCTGTATGGCCTATACCAGAATTAAAAAAGCCATAAAACGGGCCGCAACCTCTTCTGTCCAGTACTTTGACCCCAATGCGACATCAGAAGGTGAAAACGCATGAGCATAAAAGATATTTCTAGAGAAAAGAAAGACACGGTAAATCTGTCGCGCCGTTCATTTATGGTGGGTTCGGTTAAATCATCTTTGCTTATGGCGTTTGGCGCATCGCTAATACCCTCAGTGTTATCGGCTAAAGAAGCATTAGAAACCAAAACGTTTTCACCAAACGTCTGGTTTGAAATGGATACCGACGGAAAAGTAACAGTGAACATTGCCAGAGCGGAAATGGGTCAGCACGTCGGCACCGCCATTGCCCGCATTCTGGCCGATGAGCTTGAATGCGATTGGAACAAAGTGTCTATCGTTCATGTCGACACCGACCCGAAATGGGGCTATATGGTAACAGGTGGTTCATGGTCTATTTTTCAATCCTACAAACCTATGTCGCAAGCGGGCGCCGCAGGCCGTCAGACACTCATTAATGCCGGAGCCGAACTTTTAGGCGTACCGCCATCAGCATGTGAGGCTAACGCGGGATTTGTTGTATCGGGAAGTAAAAAAGTCAGCTATGGCGATATTGTCGCTAATGGCAACATCGACAAAACCTACACGGCTGACGAGCTTGGTGCCATGCCTATAAAGCCTGGTAATAAACGTCATTTAATAGGCTTGGGCAACGAATATAAAGCATTAGATATTCCTCCAAAGACCAATGGTACCGCTGTCTACGGTATCGACGTTGAAGTAGACAACATGCTGTACGCCCGCCCTATTCTTCCGCCAACCCGCTACGGCAGTAAAGTTACCGGTGTTGATGATAGCGAAGCCAAGGGTTTATCTGGCTACAAGGGGTATAAAGTACTAACCGACCCGACGGGCACAATTGAAGGCTGGGTGGCGGTGCTTGCTACCGATTATCCTACCGCAATCAAAGCGGTAGATAAGGTGAAAGTGAGTTATAACACCGGCAAGAATGCTAATGTCAGCGAAGCAGACATCCAGCGAGAGGGAGAGCGTATTTGCCGAGACCGCGATGAAGGCACGCTTTTTGTTGACGAAGGCGACATTCGTGATGCGCAACAACAGGCAGCAAACTCCATTGAGTCTCTGTATACCACGGCTACTGCAAGCCACTTCCAGCTTGAGCCGCTTAATGCTATTGCAGAATTCAAAGACGGTAAATGGCATATCCACACAGGTAACCAATGGCAAAGCCTAACGTTGCCTGCAGCCGCTAAAGCAGCCGAAGTACCAGACTCTGATGTTGTCATTCACCAATACTATCTAGGTGGCGGATTTGGTCGCCGTCTTTTTGGTGATTGGGTTATTCCCACGATCCTTACCGCAAAAGCGGTTGGTCAACCGGTTAAAATGCTATTTATGCGTCCAGACGATACGATGTTTGACCAACCTCGCTCAGCGTCAACATCGTTATTTAATGCGTATTTTGACGGGGCTGGAAATTTTGTGGGCATGGAGCATGCGCTAGCAGCAGGCTGGCCTACGCTCGCTATGGCACCAGGCTTTATGCCTGACGGCGTTGATGGTAAAGGTAAAGTCGATCCGTTTTCTGCTTCTGGTTCTGACCACTGGTATACCATGGAGCATCACAGAGCACGGGTTATTAACAACAAAGTGGCCCAAGATACCTTTACTCCAGGGTGGCTGCGCTCGGTCGGCCAAGGTTGGATAGTATGGGGGCTTGAAAGCTTTATTGACGAAATTGCGCACAAGACCAAGCAAAACCCTGTGGACTTCAGACTTGCCATGCTAGATGGTAAAGGTAAGCAAGCAGGAAAAGCCCCTGAAAGCGTGGGCGGCGCTAAGCGATTAGCGAATACCCTCGAAATACTTAAAAAGAAAACCGCGAATGTAAGCTTAGGTGAGAATGAAGGTATTGGCTATAGCGTGACGGCAGGCCAAGAGCGCACCATGCCTGCATGGCTGGCAACCGCAGCGCATGTTCACGTAGACAAAAATACTGGCAAAATTACCCTTAAGAAGCTTTGGGTAGTGGCCGATGCGGGCATAATCATCCACCCCGACGGTGCTATGGCGCAAATGGAAGGCGCTTTACTTTGGGGTACCAGCTTGGCGTTGTTTGAACACAACGAAATAAAAGACGGTTACGTCGCAAAGAAAAACCTTACCACTTACCAGCCGCTTCGCATGGCCGATGTGCCGGATATGGACATAGAATTCATTGAAAGTGATGAATTTCCAGTTGGCCTAGGTGAACCTGGTGTCATAGGCGTGGCGCCAGCAGTAGGTAACGCCGTTTATCAAGCCGTTGGGGTACGCATGCGACACCTTCCAATGCTTGCAAACGATGTTAAGAAAGCATTGACCGCCTAAAGCACCAGCTACGTAAACGGGCTTTTGGCGAGCGCTATGAGTAACCATCCCGCATATGAAGCGGGATGGTTACTATCGTTTTGCCGTGTGGCTTGTGATTGCAAAGCTCGCTAACTGGTTGAGAAGCGCTAGCTAAGTTGCAAAACATCGCCGCGAGAAGTGACACGCCACGGTTTAAAAGCGATAGTGCCCACTTAGCACAAAAGATTCAGAGCCCGGGTTTGTATCGCCTAACCCACCGTTAGAGATATGCCCGATTTCAGCTTCTAGCGATACATCGTCTGTTACGTTATATAGCGCAGCAATTGACGAGTAAAACTCGATGGTATCGCCTAAATTTTCCGACTCATCAACTATGCCAGCATGAAAGGCTAGGCGTACCGAAAAGCTTTCATATTCATAAACATCTTTAGCTACACCCGCCGCATAATAGTGCTGCCCTTTATCAGCATTAACTAAAAGTACCGTTGGCCGCAGGCCATAAAACGACGTCAGCGGTTTATGAATATAAGCGACGTGCATGGCGTATCGGTCTACATCATCGAACACGTTCCAAGCCGCAGCCCCCGCTTTTAATTCACTCCCCTGAGGTAAGGCGTGAGTAGAAAGTGATGTAAAAGAAGAAAGTAAAGATAATGCAACTGCGAGTGTTTTAAGTGGTGTTTTCATGGTTATACTGTTTTAAGTCAAAGTTAAAAATAACGTTCCGTCATCGTTATATTTGGTATTTTAAAGGTGAGTTCATAATGGTTATCAGGTTACTTTTTTCAACCTGACGATAATTAGTAACCTTATAACTTTGAGGAAAAAGACATTATTAATTGCTCTAAACGGCATATTACATTTGATCGAAACAGCCTTGGTGCTCGAACAAAAAGCCGTGTGAAACTATTGATATTCGGTGTGGAAGAATAAATGAGTAAAGCTGTATGACTGATACAAACACCATTGAAGGGAACAAGCATAGTAAGAAGGTATTGGTTCTTTTTGCTCACCCAGCGCCAGCTCGTTCGGAGGTGAACGTCCCGCTTTTCAACGAAGCGAAGTTGAATAAACAAGTAACCGCTGTCGACCTGTATGCACAGTACCCTGACTTCAATATTAATATTGAACGGGAGCAACAACGTTTAGTTGACCACGATGTGATTGTTTTTCTCTTTCCACTTTACTGGTATTCAACACCGTCGATATTAAAAGAATGGCAAGATTTAGTATTGGAATATGGCTTTGCCTATGGCCATGAAGGCACAGCGCTTAAAGATAAGCTGTTTCTTTGTGCCATAAGCGCAGGAGGCAAAGAAAAAGCCTACCAAAGCGAGGGGTTTAACCACTACACCATTAGGCAGTTGCTGCAGCCATTGGAACAGATGGCACAGATCACTCATATGAACTATATCGCGCCCTTTGCCATATTTGGCTCTCGCACAGCGCAAGAAGAGCATCGGGTAGCGGAACACAAAGAAAAGTGGAGAACCTTGCTTACTCAACTGACCACCAATACGCTGGATACAGAAAAAGCTAAGCGTATGGAAAATCTCGCCGACCTTTATACGAGTGAAGGAAACTAATGTGACGGGTTATTTTTTATACGCATTTGTCTACTTGGTGGCCGCGGTTATTGCCGTGCCTATAGCCAAGCGACTAGGGCTAGGCTCTGTTTTAGGTTATTTAATTGCCGGGTTAGTGATTGGCCCTATATTCGGCCTTGTTGGTGATGAAACCGTTGCTATACAGCACTTTGCAGAGTTTGGCGTTGTAATGATGCTATTTTTAGTTGGTTTAGAGCTTGAGCCTCGTTCTCTGTGGGCCATGAAATCGAAACTTTTGGGCCTTGGCGGCCTGCAGCTAACGTTAACCACTGCGCTTATAACCGCTACCGCGCTGGCGCTGAAGCAGCCGTTTGGTATATCACTCACCATCGGCCTTATTTTCGCTCTTTCTTCAACCGCGATTGTACTGCAAACCTTGCAAGAGAAAGGGCTTCAGAAATCTGAAGGAGGAAAAAGCGCTTTTTCCGTCCTGCTATTTCAAGATATTGCGGTTATTCCTATGCTTGCGCTTATTCCTCTTTTAGCCATACCTGAACTGGTTGCAGCCGGCGGTGAGCAAGGAGGCGGCGAGGCACACGACAGCTTTAACTTGGTAGACGGCTTGGCGCCTTGGGCCTATGGGCTTGTTATTATTAGTTCGGTTGCCTTTCTCACCATTGGTGGCCATTACTTAAGCCGCCCGCTGTTTAAGTTTGTGGCAGCGTCTGGGTTAAGAGAAATTTTCACCGCTACCGCACTTATGCTTATTATCGGCATTGCTGCGCTTATGGGGCTTGTGGGCCTATCTCCTGCGCTTGGCGCATTCTTAGCGGGGGTGGTATTGGCTAACAGTGAATTCAGGCACGAGTTAGAAGCAAACATAGAACCATTTAAAGGTTTACTGCTAGGCCTTTTCTTTATCACAGTGGGCGCAGGCATTAACTTTTCAGTCTTATCTGAAAACCCCATGCTTATTGCAGGTTTAACCCTTGCCGTTATGCTAACAAAAGCCGCCGTGCTGTTCCTTATTGCGCTTATCTTTAAAATTAAAGGCACCAACAAGTGGCTGTTTACTTTAAGCCTTGCGCAGGCCGGTGAATTCGGCTTTGTCTTGCTTAGTTTCGCGTCTCAAAACTATGTATTGCCAAAAGATATTATCTCACTACTTTCCCTAGTAGTGGCAATTTCGATGTTTTTAACCCCAGGGCTTTTCATTTTATTCGACAAAGCCATTATTCCTCGTTATCGAAATAAAAAGTCAAAACGCGACCAAGATACCATTGATGAAAAAGGCACCGTGGTTATTGCGGGCATTGGCCGATTCGGACAAATCATCAATCGATTGTTAATGGCCAACGACGTTGAAACTGTGGTGCTTGATATACGTTCAGAGCAAATAGACCTAATGAGCCGCGTTGGTACAAAATCGTACTTTGGTGATGCATCTAAGCCAGACATACTGCATACGGCGGGTATTCATGAAGCCTCGTTAATGGTTATTGCCATAGACAACAGGGAAACCGCAGCCAAAATGGTCAAATACGCCAAGCACGCTTACCCAAACATTAAGGTGCTAGCCCGTGCGTTTGACCGCGGCCACGGCTACCGTTTACGCCAGCTTGGCGCTGACTACGTTGTGTCTGAAACTTACCATAGCGCGCTAGAAATGGGGGCAGAAGCCCTGCGTTCGCTCAATGTTCACCCCTTTCAAGTAGAGCGACAAAAAATGGCATACAAGAATATTGAGTCGCAACAAAATGACGTGCTGTATCACGCGTGGACTGACGATTCGAGTGGCGAACGCGTCGATAACAACTACCTTAAGCTATTTATTGAGTTAGAAGCGCTTATTGAAAATGCCTTAAAGGCCGATTTACACGACAAGCACTCTAAAATGCGTGGCTGGACACCGCCACCGAAAGGCTATGCCGAAGAGCTTCAGCCAGATGAAAAACCAAAGAACACGAAAAGGTAATACGGGCTTTTGACATTCACCGCGTACTCGTTACTTCGCATTTGTGTTGTGATGTCGTTGAAGAAATTACTAAAAAACCTGATCGAAATGGGAAAAAAAACCTATAACCTGTATGTTCTTAAAACTAAGTGAGCGCGTTTTTAACATACAGGCCGTTAGGGAAAAACGTGCGCTTTAGTAAAACGATAACAAACCCATGGTTAATTATGGGCTACTGTAATGGTCTATTCAAATGGAGAGTCATCATGTCGACTGAAAGAAGTCTGTTTCACCGCACAACCCTTCGTGCCGTGATTACGTTTGTAGCGCTTATTGGGGTGAGTGCATGTAAAGATGCTCCAACCCCACCTAAAGCGGTGCCCTACGCGCCAGTGACCCTTTATAACGTACAGCATTCTGACGAGACCATTGCCAAATTCCCCGGCCAAGTTGAAGCTTCTGAATACTCAAACCTCTCATTTCGCATTGGCGGAAAGCTACAGGAACTAAACGTAAAAGCTGGCGAAGAAGTTAAAGAAAACCAGCTTATTGCGCGGCTAGATGACAGAGATGCGAAAGCGCAGCTTGCTACCGCCCAATCACAGTTTGATGTGTCGTCGGCTATGTTTGAGCGCATGGAAGCGTCTGTTGAAAAAGGTGCCGTAAGCCGCTCGACCTTTGATGAAGCCAAGGCAAACTTTTTAGCCGCTAAAGCCAGCCTCACTAACGCCCAAGACCAGCTGAGCTATACCGAACTTCGCGCCCCCTTTGCAGGTCTGATTGCGTCGGTTCCTGTAGAGAACTATCAAGTTATAGTGCCTCAACAAACCATTGCTGAACTGCATATGCCGGGCGCCATTGACGTTACTTTTCAACTGCCAGAACAAAAAATGCGTATGATTGACCGTTCGCGGGCACGTAAAAACCGTAGTTCGGAAATGGCTTGGGTGACCTTCTCGGGTATGCCAGAAAAGCGCTACGGCGCAATGTATAAAGATCACGAAAGCTCCACCCGACAAGGTGAGTTAAGTTACGAAGTTACGGTTACCCTGCCAGAGCCTGACGATATCAATGTGCTCTCTGGTATGAGCGCAACTGTTTTGCTGGATATGTCTAAACTGATTGAGTCTGACACCAAGCTGTGGCTAGTGCCCTTCGGCGCGGTAGTGACTGATAACGCACAACCAGAAAAAGCCATTGTATGGCGCTTTAAGCCTAGCGCTGATGATGCCCAAAAAGGTAGCGTTGAAGCCGTTGAAGTAACAATTACCCGCGGCATTTCAAATGGCTTATTAGTAGAAGGGCCGCTAAAGGATGATGATAAGATAGTTGCGGCAGGCGCGCACCTTGTCAAAGAGGGCCAGTCTGTAACGGAGTGGACGAAAGAAGGGGGCCTGTAAGTCATGGTCGAGTACTTTTTTCGTCAAAAAGTTATTAGCTGGATGGTTGCCATCATTTTAGGTGTTGGCGGCATCGTTACCTTCTTAGGCTTAGGGCAGCTAGAATTCCCAGAATTTACTATAAGAAATGCCCTTGTCATTACCCAATACCCTGGGGCCACGCCTGAACAAGTGGAAGAAGAGGTAACTCTGCAGCTTGAGAAAGCCATTCAGCGAATACCTAATGTAAAGCGCATTAGTTCCGTAAACATGGTGGGGCTATCGCAAATTACCGTTGAGTTAAAAAGTAGCGTTCAAGCCAAAGATTTAGAGCAATACTGGGACAACCTACGCCGCAAAGTGGGTGATGCGCAAGCCTCGCTTCCGCCGGGTACCGGTACGTCTATCGTGAACGACGACTTTGGCGATGTGTTTGGTCTTTTGATGACGCTTCAAAGCGAAGATTACACCTTAAAACAAATGGAAGACTTTGCTGATTTGATGCAGCGCGAAATCCAGCTTGTGGAAGGCGTTAAAAAAGTCTCTATTGCAGGTACGGTAAACGAGCAAATTATCGTTTCTCTTGATCACGATAAAATGAAAACGCTGAATGTATCAGCCGAGTCTATTGCCGGCCTGTTAACGGCTCAAAATGTGGTGGGTAATGCAGGGTCAATTAAAGTTCAAGGTAAACGTTTGTCTATTCAGCCAACCGGCGAATTCGATAATTTAGAAGCCCTTGGCCAAGTGGTGATTGGGTCTCCGGCGAGTGGACTTATTCGCTTAACAGATATTGCTACCATCGAGCGCACATTAAATGATACACCTTCTAATCTTTATCACAGCGATAGCACGCCGGCGCTGTCGATTGGCGTTTCTTTCGCATCGGCGGTTAACGTTGTTGATGTTGGTAAGCGCTTAGATACCAAAATTGCCGAACTCGAGCAGCGAATGCCGCTGGGTATGAGCCTTAATACCGTCTACAACCAACCTTCCGTGGTAGACGACTCCGTAACCGGCTTTTTAATTAATCTTGCCGAAGCCGTTGCCATTGTTATTTTCGTCTTACTGCTATTCATGGGCTGGCGCAGCGGCGTGCTTATGGGGTTGATATTAGTGCTTACTATTCTTGGCACGTTCATATTAATGTCGGTAAAAGGGATAGAGCTGCAGAAAATATCTTTGGGCGCGCTTATTATTGCGCTAGGTATGTTAGTGGATAATGCGATTGTGGTTACCGAAGGCATGCTTATTGGTGTGAAAAAAGGCCAGACCAAGCTACAAGCGGCGAAAGATGTAGTGAGTCAAAATGGGCTCCCCTTGTTAGGTGCTACGGTTATCGCCATTACCGCTTTTGCACCTATAGGGCTTTCTCCTGACGCAACGGGCGAGTTTGTGGGTTCCCTGTTCTGGGTATTGTGCTTTTCTTTGTTTTTAAGCTGGATCACCGCGCTTACCATTACCCCGTTCTTTTTTGATTTATTGTTTAATACCGAAAAAGAGCGCGGTTCAAGCGACGAAAACGACGACCCATACAAAGGCATTATTTTTACTACGTATAAGCGCGTACTCACGAGTGCCATTAACCACCGCTACATTACCATAGGTGTGGTACTCCTTGCTCTTGGGGGCAGCTTGGCATCAGGCAAGTTTGTTAAAAACGCCTTCTTCCCCGACTCGTCAACGCCGCTCTTTTTTGTAGATTTATGGCTACCTGAGGGCAGCGACATATTAACCACTGAGCAATCAATACGCCGCTTAGAGGCTAACGTGTTGGGCATGCAAGACATTGCCAATGTCACCAGTGTTATTGGCAGTGGCGCGCAAAGGCTAACCCTCACCTACGCCCCTGAAGACAGGTACGCCAGCTACGGTCAGCTAATTGTGGAAACCAACACGGTTGAATCGCGGGATGCGCGTATGCGAGAAATCATAGAACTGGTACGCAAAGATTTCCCTAACGCGCAGTACAAAGTGAAGGCGCTTCAAGTAGGCCCATCGGCTAAAGCGGCCATTGAAGCCCGAATTTATGGCCCTGAGCCCGACGTATTAAGGGAGATAAGCAGTGATATTGAAGCGATATTCCAAGCAGAGGAAACCATGGACAGCGTGCGTTTGTCTTGGAGTAACAAGGTGCCTTTTGTGGAGCCGGTCTTTCTTGAAGAACAAGCGCGTCGCATCGGCGTAACCCGAGATGCCGTTCACACCGCCTTTCTGCTCAATAACGAAGGTGAAACGGTAGGGTTATACCGCGAGGGCAGTGACTTAATTCCTATTGTCATGCGCAACGACCTTAACCAACGCTATGATATTGACAACCTCGCTTCTCTGAATGTGTGGAGTCAAGAACAAGGGAAATATATCAGCATGGCTGACGTAGTCAGCAATGTAGATGTTACCCTTGTTGACCCTATCATTAAGCGCCGCAATCGGGTGCGTATGCTAGCGGTTTACGCTGAGCCCCTTCCCCTTTCTGGCGAAACCGCTGCCAGCGTTCAAGCGAAGGTACGCCCATTAGTAGAAGAACTATCGCTGCCCAATGGATATCGCATTGAATGGGGCGGCGAATACGAAACCTCTCGCGATGCCCAAAGCGCCCTGTTTGCGAGTATGCCTATTGGTATTCTAGGCATGTTTATTATTACCGTGTTGCTGTTTGGAAAGCTGCGTCAAGCGCTAGCCATTTGGAGCGTTATTCCACTGACTACCATTGGTATTATTGGCGGTTTAGTGTTAGTTGGCGCCCCCTTTACCTTTATGGCCCTGCTGGGAAGCCTAAGCCTTATTGGTATGGTGCTTAAAAACGGCATTGTGTTAATGGAAGAAATTAACGTACAGGCCAAAGGCAATAGCGGCGCGTTTGACGCAGTTGTCGCAGCGTCGGTCTCTCGTGTACGCCCTGTATCTATGGCGGCCATTACCACCATATTAGGCATGATACCGCTATTTTCTGATGCCTTTTTCGCATCAATGGCGGTAGTGATTGTGTTTGGCCTGACAGTGGCAACCGTACTTACGCTGCTTATTTTGCCAGTACTGCACTGTACCTTCCATGGTATTAAATCTGAATAGCCTAGCGATTTCGGTCTGTTTAGTACGTTGTAACGAGTAGCGCCAAATGGCGCTACTTTCAACAGCCTAAACAGTCAGCGACAGGAAGCATCTCCAAACGCTGATAAAGCACTCTATAGGGCGTGGTGGTTAGACATATAATAAACACTAAAGGCCATACCAAAGCGTCATTACTTCTCGCTTAACGTTATGTTTTGCTATACATTTATGAGTATTATTGTTCATAAATAGCATGCGCATATTCTGTAGGCTACAATTATGCCTATTAACGTTTCATCTATTTATTGAGCAAAGACTTAATTTCTCAGTTAAAGGAGATAACTGCTAGTAATGAAGCTAACTAATCAAACTAATTGGGGTATTGTTGCCCTTTTGTTTTTAGCGTTTACTGCATTGTCTGTCGCCGAACTACGTGAGTTACAATTAAACACGTCTGAGGCGGTCACGCTACAGGCTGAAAAAAGCGCGGCAAATTATAGAAAAAACATTGATCAGCTCTCCTCTCTGTCACCGCAGACAGAGGAGCTAGTCCTTAGCACCCTTCTAGAAAGTACAGTATCGCAGCCCCATATATCTTACGCCGCAATTGTTGACGCAAGCGGTAGTGTGGTAGCCAAAAGAGAAGCGGCAGTTCAGAACGCTGTACCATCGTGGTTCACGTCAATCGATTCCAATTCAGAATTGGAAAAACGCGTACCTTTAGGTGATAGTCAGCGCGCGCTCGTACTCACAGCAAATAAGCTTGAGGTATACACCAGGTTCACTAACGCACTACTTAGAAATATTATCGCCTTTGTCGCGCTTTCACTGCTTGTTTCATTGTTGGTTGCAGTAATGAATCGACGATTTAAGCGACCTATCGACGATACCGTTAGAAAACTTAACGATATGGGAAGCCATAATTTCACGTCGCCCCAAGTGAGTGCCTCTTCTGGCGACTGTGAACAGTTGACCAGTACCGTTAATACCCTTTCAAGCACGCTAGCCTCGAAGTTCGATGAACTTACACGCCAGTCTGAGCTATTTAAAAAAGAAGCGAGCAAAGATTCATTAACTAAACTAGCCAACAGAGGGGCGTTTGAGCGCCACATGCGTGCGCTATTAAACGAAAACGCAACCTCACAAGAAAAAGAGCTTATTATTGTACGGCTAGCGCAACTGGCCAGTATTAATACCAAGTTGGGTATGGTGCCGGGTGATAACTATGTTAAAGCGATAGCGAACATCTTGGTTGAAGAAACCAAAAACAACAGCAACGTGCGCTTCGTGTTTCGATTGACTGGTGGAGATTTCGCATTAATTTGCGAGCCCATGGAAAAGTCAACAAGAGATCTCATGCTGACTAACATATCAAAACAATGCGCTAGCGCCTCGCCATTACGCGATGGCACCAAAGCCACGTATATCGGTATTACTCGCTTTACCGGCACTATGTCTATGCCGCAAGTCATGGAAAGTGTGGATAGTGCGCTTATCGCTGCCATGAAAACCCAAAGCGGTTGGGAGTTGGCCTCGGAAATATCTCACGTACACAGCAATACGCGATGGCGCGAACGACTTAACTATATTGTCGCTCAGCAGTATGCCGACATTATGATTCAGCCCGTTATGAATATAGAGCAAAATATTCCCGCTTACTATGAGACATTTGGGCGCTTTAAAGACAAAGATACCAACGAAGTCATACCCATGTCGCAGCTTATCCCTGCTTCTGAGCGATTAGACCTAATACCACAAGTCGACAGACTGGTTACCAGCATCGTGTTTAAAAAGATGGAAGTGACCTCTCAGCAAGTCGCCGTCAATTTAAGTATTACGTCAATTGCCAATGGTGAATTTAGAGCTTGGTTGGTTAACGAATTAACCCAGCGACAAGCGCTGTGCCCTAGGCTTCTTTTCGAAGTTGAAGATGCCGCGCTAATACAGTATCGAGACTACGCGGAATCGCTGTGCAGACAATTGATCAACCTGGGTTGTCGAGTCACTATTGAACACTTTGGCGATCACTTTGCATCCCTCTCTGGCCTACGCGCGATTAAACCGCAGTTTGTTAAAATTTCCGGAAGACTGACCCAAGGTATTCATACCAATAAAGAAAACCAGCTGTTCGTGTCTAGCCTTATCAATATAGCGACTGGCCTGAATATAAAAGTAATTGCAGAAATGGTGGAAACCGAAGCCGAATCTGTGGCTTTGAACAAGCTAGGTGTAGAACATCAGCAAGGCTATTATTTTGCTAAACCTGCACTTTGGAATGTGTATTAAGGTTCACATACTGTTGCAACGTAGGGGGAGTTAGGCGCACCTGCACATGGGGTTTTGCAGGTAAGAAATTGAAGCTTTCCAAGTAATAAATGCAAAAAAGAGGCGCAAAAGCGCCTCTTTTTATATCAGGCTTATTGCTTTTCAAGCAGAGCTTCAATGGCCTCGGCGCTAATGGGTCTTGAATACAAAAAGCCTTGAACAAATTCGACATTCAACGATTTACAGTAGTCAGATTGGCTTTGTGTCTCTACCCCTTCCACCACTATCTTCAAATCGAGTTTGTGACCCACGTTTACAATGGCCTCCATCAGGGCGCTGTCGTAGGCGTTTTCAGGCGCGCCTTTTAAGAACGAGCGATCGATTTTTAAATGACTCACGGGGAACTGCTTCAAATAACTCAGTGAAGAGTAGCCAGTACCAAAATCGTCTATCGATATTTCAACACCTAAGTCTCGCTGAGCACGTAAATTTTCCAAAATTGCATTATCCGATTTGATCAGAACGTTTTCAGTAAGCTCTAAACCAATATCTTCAGGCGATAACCCATAATGCGACCGACAGGCAGTTAAACGCTCAAAGAAGGAACTTTTTTCCAACTCTTTGCCTGAAACATTTATATCGATGCGAACTCCTATACCTTTTTGTTTCCATTTTTTCGACTGCTGGCAGGTTTTTTCTAATACCCAACGCCCTATGTCTGCTATCAGTTCGCTGCGCTCAGCAATAGGTATGAAGATATTTGGCGGTACAGCGCTTTCTTCATCCAAAGGGCGCCACCTAAGTAAGGCTTCACAGGATGTAAACTTGCCGGTTTTGACATCTATTTGGGGCTGGAATAAAAGCTCAAATTCGTCCTTTTTCAACGATTCACGTAGACGAGCAGCAATACTTCGCTGCTGCCGCAACCTCTGACTTAACGTCTTGGTAAAAAAGTGGTACCTATTACGCCCTTCAGCCTTCGCTTGATACATAGCCGCATCAGCGTGCTTTAAAAGGTCGTCAATGCCATCCCCATCCCTTGGAAATATGCTAATACCGATACTCGATGTTATGTGTACGCTTTCAGTACTAAGCTCAAAGCTCTTTTTGAAACAGTCGGTAAGCTTTTTTGCGATTTCTTCACACTGAATTTCGTCGGTTATGTTATTCGCAACATAAACAAATTCATCGCCACCAAATCGAGCTAGCATGCCATTTGCGCTATCAATACAGCTAACCAAACGTTTCGCTACTGCTTTTAGCAATTCATCGCCCCATGTATGCCCTAATGTATCGTTAATTTCTTTGAACATATCAAGGTCGATAAAGAACAGCGCAAAGCCTGAGTTGGAATGCGTCACGTCTTCGATAATAGAGATTAACGTCTGTTCAAGCACGCGTCTATTGGGTAAATCGGTCAGTAAGTCAGTAGACGCCATACGCTCGAGCTCTAGACGTATCTCGTGCTGTTCACTTAAGTCAATATCAACACAGTACATCTCTGGCGAGTCCGAACCTTGTTTTAACATTACATGAGACGAAAAAACATGAATGGGTTGCCCGTCCTTTTTTTTCAGCACTAATTCATTAGAGGGAATGGCTTCGTCAAACTCAATCCAACGCTGATGAAATTTAACAACCTCATCTCTCATGAAGTTAGGAATAATGAGGTCCTCAAGCTTTTGACCTAAGGCTTCGTCCTTGCTATAGCCATACATGTCTTCACTTGATTTGTTCCAGTAGATAACGTTGCGGTGCTTATCGTAACCTTGCACCGATACTTTTGGCAGCGCACTAATAAGCTGAAGGAACCGCCGTTCGGCTGCTCCATGCTGTTCAAATAACGGGGGCTCTTGGTATTTTGTTAAGCTCATCTTACTCCCGCGAGTGCTAATTGTTGGATAGCGTCAATGTAAAAAAATGACCACCACCGTTTAAGTGTAGCCTATAAAATTTATGCTTAGCGCAAACTAGAGGCAAACCACAAAATAATTGTGACAAAATATATAAAGGAAGCCTTGTCTAGTAGATCATGGTCAATTCATATTACCGTTTTAGGTCTGTCTTTATAGCACCTTTGACTAGGTGTTCGCAGCCGCAGGGCTTTTAAGAGTATACTTCGCTCGATAGCCTCGCTAATAAGTCGAAAAACATTTCAACATGCGACACTTTTTGTCGCAAGCTATCTCTATGCTATGGTGAAGTTACTATCGCAAAAGCCAGTTCGCCACTATGAGTGCATTTCAACGCAAGCTCGACATTCTTCAATTTGTGCCTTCCGCGCCTAGAAAGGTTTCTAGCCGCCAAATTTTTGAGAACTTACAAAACTGCGGCCATCACAATATCGACATGCGCACGGTACAGCGGGACTTAGTCAGCCTAGAAAACATTGGCCTATTTGGCTTAGACGTTGATAAGCGTTCGAAACCCTACGGCTGGTTTATTAACGCGAACTTTAAGAAGCTCAACTTAAGCTTAATGGACGGCAATACCGCTCTGGCTTTTAAGGTGCTTGAACAATCGGGTGCTACGCTTCCAAACTCTACACTCAAAGAAATGCAGCCTTACTTTACAAAAGCAAGTCAGGTCTTACAGCAAGACAGTGATTCCTTGCTTACAAACTGGCTAAGGTCGGTGGCCGATTCACAAGTTTCCCAGCCGCTTATACCACCAGAAATAGACGCAGCTTCGTTTGAACGATTAAAAAGTGCGATCTTTTTTAAAAAACAAATCTCTGCCGATATTAAGCGTATTTTTAGCGGCGGAAATGAAATGGTATGGAAACATTACGATAGAGTTAATCCTATGGGGCTGGTGAAACAGGATGGTCGGCAACTCTTTGTATGTACCTTTGGTTCACTGCACAAAAGGCGCTATGCATTGCCGCTACAATTTATTAGAAACGTTACCGTAACCGATGAAGACTGCCAGCAGGAATTTGGTGAATTAGAAAGTGTCCAGACCCTGTCGGCTAACAACAAAGAAGATATAGAGCTTAAGTTATTGGTTAAAAACAACTCTTTATTTTTACTTCACGGTTATAGGCTAAGTAACGACCAGGTAATTACGCAATCTATTCAGGCAGATAAATCTCTGCTTACCGCCACGGTGAAAGATACTAATAAATTACGCGCTTTCTTAAGAGGTTTAGGCGAGAACATAGAGGTCATCGCCCCTCAAAAGCTGAGGCAGTATTTTGTTGAGCTTTCTGAAAGGCTGTACTTCGCTTATCAGGAAAAAGCCGTGCAAAATAATTAGATGTTTACTGACTAAGGTAACTCTCTGCCCTGAAGCCTCACAAAAGCAGGTATATCCAAATATGCCGCATCCTTTCTCGATGATGTCGGTACAGAGGCCTGCTTCATAGGTATCACATTTTCCTCTTGTTCAAAGCTCTGTTTCTTTGAGGGCACACCGGTGGCGATAATTAACACTTCACCAAAATGGGGTAATTCTGGAGATAGAGTCACGCCTGTAATAATCAGAGTTTGAGGGCCATCAACTAAAGATTGGAGTGTCGCTAGCATTTCTTCATACATGGCCAAACTGGGCTCTTCTCTGCACGTTAGCTGTGCGATAACGCCTTGCGCCCCGATAATATTCTGCTTATCAACTAATGGGTTTTCTAGAGCATGCTTTAATGCTTTGCTTAATGAACTGTCATCTTCAGCTATACCCACACCTAGCGCAGTGTCTCCCTCTAAAGAAAGAATGTGGCTAAAATCATTGATATCAACATTAATATAGCCAGTATTGGTTAGCATTACGATAATGGCTTCAACAATTCTGTGCATTTGCGTATCACAGTGACGAAATGCAGAGAGAAGGCCTACGGTTTCATCTAGTGCAGAAAGCAATGAATCGTTAGACATCACTAATGTTGCGTTCGCTTTGCTTCGTATTGTCTCTAGTGCGTTCCTTGCAATGTCGCTTCGCTTTCCCCCCTCTGTTTTGAAAGGTAGAGTAACAAAACACATCACATCGATGTCGCTCTCTTTAGCTAAATCAATAAGAATTGGTGATGCACCGCTTCCCGTTCCGCCTCCTAGCCCTGCGATAATGATGATAAGGTCGGCGTCTTCTATTAACGCCTTTAAGGCATCTTTACTCTGAATGGCTGCATCGCTTGCTACACACGGGTCGGCCCCCGCTCCATAACCCTTTGTTGTCGCCTCCCCTATCAATACCACTTCATGATTTGTGCATCTATGCAAAGCGGCGATATCGGTGTTAACAGAGCTAAACCTAATATTTTCATGTGAGCAAAGACTGGCCATGTTGCTTACTGCATTACCGCCACAGCCTCCCACGCCAATAACGTGAATATTAATTTGTTCGGTTCGAATGTTTTGCATGCGCTTACTCTGGAAAACTGACGTTTTGTAAGCATGAAACAACTGTGCGGCAAAAAGTGACGTATAGGATTGGGAGCCGTATATCAGGTGACTGTCGTAACCGCTTTAGACACCAAATTTACTCACGGCTTTATGTTTACTGCACAGCATCACTGCTATCCACATGCTGTGTTGGCCGCTCGACAGCCAGTTTAAGGATATGAATATCAGGTGTTTTGTGGAAAAACTACTAGGCTTTGAGTTTATGAAATTAGGGTACTGAGAAAATAACGTTATATTTTCTTAAAGCTGGATGAAAATGTTTTACTAGGAGAATAAATAGATGGTGCGTCTACCCTGATTCGAACAGGGGACCTCTACCATGTCAAGGTAGCGCTCTAACCAACTGAGCTATAGACGCATAAAAACTGTGTTGCACCAGATAGGTGGGCGAATGCCAGACAACGGCGCGTATAATACTCAGCACCGGCGCTGCCTGCAAGAAAAACTTAACAAAAGCCCGTTCAAGTGACTACTTTCGCAGCAATTCGATTGCTTTTTGTTTTTTAAAGACGCTTACTTACACCATATTAAAGGGTAGCGGCTTAATGGCGTCGACTAGTGTACCGTCGTTCACCGCACGCATAAAATACTCCCCTAACCTATCAGTTTCTTTTAACACCGTTTGCCAGTATTTAATGCGTGTTTTGGCATCAAGCACTTCAAAGTCTTTACGGTCTGGTATTTTACTGTAAGGCAGGTTCGCCACAAATGACGCCGAGGGCACTAACATCACCACATTATCGTAGCTTGAGCGATGCGGTACTCTGTTTTTTAGCCCTTTATCAAACCAACCAGGAATAGGCTTATCGTAAAAGTGAGGGTATAACACTAACCCCTTGTCAGGGCCAAAGGATAAATCGAAGTGGTAGTCAATAATTCCACCGTCGCGATACATGCCAGCTGGCGCCCCTTCTATGTTCTGCACACCTTCTATAACAATAGGAATAGAGCCAGACGCTAATAGCGCACTGTGAATATTGCCTTGGGTTAAATCGTGATATTGCGTTGGGAGCTGATAGGGGTCGTTAATTTCAAAATTCGTATTTGGCGAAGAAAAAATATAGCGGGTGTATAACCGAGAAAGGTTTTTTCGATTTACTGTATTGGCCGCCGCGCTCATCGCAAGGCCAGAAAGCTGCCTAAATTTACTTTCAAAGCGGGTTGCGCCTAAACATTTGGCTACAATAAGGTGCGCCTTAAAACGGGAATTAGACAAGACTTCTTGTTTGCCGGTGTCATTCACCATTTCCTTCAACAGGTCTTCAGCTTTCGCGGTAATTTCCCTTGGGGTAGGTTTGTTACTGCTATAAGTTGTGGTTGAGTACGATGATGCTAGCCGGTTTATTGCGGCAAAGGGGTCGTTTTGCACCGCACAAATTGCGCGAAAAGCACCCGCGGAGGAACCAATGACATGTATTTGATGATTTACATTCGCGAACCACTCGGGAAAAAGTACCCGATCAAGCCCTGCTAAAGTAAACCATTTAGGGCCGCCCGATGCGCCTAAAAAATAACTGAACAGGTCTGGGCTAAACCCATGTTTCATTATAGTTTCACGGGCTTTTTTACCTGCGTATACGTCTAACGGTGCCACTTATATTCCTTGCTATTTTAAAGGGCCAGCATTTATGCACAAAACCCCTTAATTTGACTAATTCGGAGAAATTTAACAGTTAACCACGCAAAAGTAACCTTCTTGGGCTTTACGCGCCTTCTGCTCAGACCACACCTTTAAACGCGTAAGCGGGGAAAACTAAGGGCTGAGTGCATCTATCACTTTTAGAAATACGCGATACTCATCATCAGTGATATTCTTTAATTGCCTATTTTGCCACGCGACCACCCGCGGCGTGATTTGCTCATACATCGCCACACCTTCGCTTGATAATGCAATGAGGCTTGCCCTTTTATCTTCCTTACACATACGTTTTAACACCGCGCCCTTGTTCACTAAGCGGTCTAACGCGCGAGAAACTTGCACCTTGTCTAGGCGGGTCGCTGCGGCGATGGCTTTTGCGGTCATATAAGGCTGCTGTGCGTCTTCTTGGCACGCGCCAAGTGTTGCTACAATTCGCCACTCGGGCATTGTAAGCTGGTAAGTGGCATATTCCTTTGCAAGAGAGTCACTTAAGTCGCTAGCCAGCATTGCCACCTTATAGGCAAGCATGTCATTTAATTGCACCGTGTTTCCCTCTCTCTTTCTCTTTTTTTAGTTAGAGATGATGACTTAAAAAGGCGAGTTGACGTAAACTTTATATAAAGCGTAATAGCTTGGCCCAATATACCTAACTCCATTAAAAGCTTGGCTTATATCAGTATTGGCTTATCAGTTGGCACGACTGTAAACCTAGCTTACCAAAAGCGCCCGCGCACCAAATACACACAAACCACCTACCATTGATTTACAATTATTTTACCTCTAGCCTAAAGCATATAGTTTCATTTGTAACTAATCTATTGCTAAGCGCAGCTAAAGTAGCGCCAATAACGGAAACCTGTATGGATAATTTATCTTATTTAACTGGCTTTAATAACGAGCACGAAACTGAAGCCCTGCCCGGCGCTCTTCCTAAAGGGCAATTTAGCCCACAGAAAGTTAATTATAAGCTTTATGCTGAGCAATTTAGCAGTACCGCATTTACTGCACCACGTGCAGACAACCGTCGAAGCTGGACGTACCGACTACGCCCTTCTATTACCATGGGCGACTTTAAAAAAATAGATAATGGCCTTGTGCGCACGGCACCTGAAACGGCTATCCCCTGCCCACCCAATGTGATGAGATGGGACCCCATTCCATTGCCTGACAGCGAGTGTGACTTTATTGATTCGCTTGTCACTATCGCCACTAACGGCGACGCTAAAACACAAACGGGTATGGGAATACACTGTTACAGCGCCAATATGGATATGCAAAATCGTGTGTTCTATTCATCTGACGGTGAGATGCTTATCGTCCCCCAATTAGGTGACATGCTGATTACCACTGAGTTTGGAAAGCTTCATGTCTCGGTAGGTGAAATAGTGGTGATCCCTCGCGGTGTACGCTTTGCTGTCGAACCATTAGGCGGCCCCATACGGGGTTACATTTGTGAAAATTACGGGCATCTGTTTGTTTTACCAGAACGCGGCCCTGTTGGTGCTAACGGCTACGCTAATCAGCGGGACTTTTGCTATCCCACGGCGTGGTTCGAGGATAATGACACGCCACACACCATGGTAAACAAGTTTTGCGGCAACCTATTTGAGGCCCCCCTTGATCATTCTCCGTTTGACGTAGTGGCTTGGGTAGGTAACTCTGCACCTTACAAATACAACCTATCGCGCTTTAACGTAATAAACACAGTAAGTTTTGATCACCCCGACCCCTCGATTTTTACTGTGCTGACTTCCCCATCAGATCTTGAAGGCACAGCTAACGTAGACTTTGTTATCTTCCCACCGAGGTGGATGGTAGCCGAGAACACCTTCCGTCCGCCCTATTATCACAGAAATGTGATGAGTGAGTTTATGGGGCTAATAGAGGGCATGTACGATGCAAAAGAGCATGGTTTTGTGCCGGGCGGGATGAGCTTGCATAATTGTATGACGCCCCATGGCCCTGAAGCTGAAGTGTTCGACAAGGCATCGAATGCCGAACTTACTCCCCAGCGCTATGAAAACACCCTAGCGTTCATGTTTGAATCTCGTTATCCCATTGCGCCAACGGCGTTTGCTATGCATAGCGACCTTCGCCAGAAGGATTATCTTTCTTGCTGGAAGGGCCTACAAAAACACTACGATGGTGAAAAGTAGTACTCCGCGATACCTGTACGGATTTGTGAACACCTTACACAATACGCAAAATCTATTATTGATCACTAAAATCATATGGTTAGGGAAAATATGCCTCCCCTAACCGTATGTTTGACGTACCGCTGAAAACAAAACGTTACAGCTGTTCTTTCCATCCTAAAAATGTGTTGCGCCTACCTCTATTGCTTGCATTTTCACTACAACCTTACAATCAGCTAACAATTATAAAATATGATTTACGTTGAGGATGTATTGCTATGACTGATTTATTTGAAAACCCAATTGGGTTAGATGGGTTTGAGTTTTTAGAATTCACAGCGCATGAAAAGGGCATGTTAGAGCCTATCTTTGAAGCGATGGGCTTTACCCTTGTTGCTCGCCACAAATCGAAAGACGTAGAGTTATGGCGTCAAGGCGATATCAACTTATTGAGCAATTATGAAAAGAACTGCCATGCCGCATACTACGCAGAAGAGCACGGCCCATCAGCATGCGGGATGGCTTTTCGCGTAAAAGATTCACAGCATGCCTACAAAGAAGTGCTGGCCCGTGGTGCACAGCCAATGGACACCTACACAGGGCCAATGGAACTTAAACTGCCTGCCATTAAAGGTATTGGTGGTGCCATGCTTTACCTTATCGACAGGTATCAAGGTGAAAACACCATATACGATATTGACTTCAACTGGATTGAAGGCGTTGACCGCCACCCCGAAGGCTGTGGCTTCCATACCCTGGATCACCTTACCCACAATGTGTATCGAGGGCGCATGGATTTCTGGGCTGGCTTCTATGAAAAGCTATTTAACTTCAGAGAAATTCGCTATTTCGATATTAAAGGTGAATATACTGGGCTGCTTTCAAAAGCAATGACCGCACCTGATGGCAAAATCCGTATTCCGCTAAACGAAGAAGCCGTGGGCGGTGGTGGCCAAATTGAAGAGTTTTTAATGAAGTATAACGGTGAAGGCATTCAGCACATCGCGTTTGCTTGTGATGATTTGTTAGCGTGTTTAGATAAGCTTAAGGCAAAAGGCATGAAGTTTATGACACCGCCACCAAATACGTATTATGAAATGCTTGAAGACCGCCTTCCAGGGCATGGCGAAAATGTAGATGAATTACAAAAGCGCGGCATTTTATTAGACGGCACAACGGAAAATGGCGAGCCTCGATTGCTGCTTCAAATTTTCTCTGAAACGGTTTTCGGCCCTGTTTTCTTTGAATTTATTCAACGTAAGCAAGATGATGGCTTCGGCGAAGGTAACTTTAAGGCACTGTTTGAGTCTATTGAACGCGACCAAGTAAATCGCGGAGTTTTAAACAAATAGCTCTTAAGCAAATGGTGAATTTGTCGTCCTGATGCATTTACGAGAGATGCATTAACGAGAGAAGCAAAATGCTAGCCTAGCTAAGCTTAGCTTAGCAGCATTAAGGCCGCTTTCTCGTTAAACCTAAGATAAAAATAAAGGCAGTACATCGCAAAGGTGCACTGCCTTTACTTCAAAAAAGCCCTTGTAAATGCAATGACTAAGCTTTGGTTTCAACCCTGCCCTTTTTCATATAGTGCACACGCCGCTCCGCTTGGATCAATGATTACGCAGAAGCTGTCGTTTCCATGGTGTCGGACTTCACCCACCTGTTTGCCCCCTTTATCAACAGCCGCACGTAGGGCATTATCTAAGCTTTCAACAGTAAAGTAGTTAATCCACCCGCTTGGGTAATTTTCATTCACTCCGCGCTTATGACAAATGCCGCCTACTGGCGTACCGTCGCTTTTCATCATGACGAAGTCACTGTATCCGCCCATGTCGATTGCTTCCTTCTTCCAGCCCATAACAGCCTCGTAGAAGCTCACAAGCTCGTCGGCATTTTCTGTTGTAATATCACACCATGACGCATCTGACATCGTCTTATCCTCTTGTCGTTATATTTACAGGCGCAACTCGCTTTTTTAGGCGTTTATTATTGCGCTAGTGATGTTAACGTTGCCCGTTCTAAAAATAGCTTGCAGCGGCTGTTACTTCAAAACTTGTGTCATAATTATGTCTAGGCACTAATAAAACTTAGCTTATTTTTCTAAAACGATCGCAGGTTATTTGCTATTTTTTTGGGCATTAATTCCCTATAAAAGCGACGGTTGTCAAGGGAAGAAATTGCAAAAAGACCAAACATTTTTTATTTTAATGGTAGACACAGCCTGTGGAAAATGCTTGCATTTTTGATAATGTTATCCACTGACCATTGTTTGTACAGTTTATTTTATTCTTTATTATCAGACACTTAGAATAAGACCCCAAACTACTCAACAAACTTATCCACAGATTAAGTGGATAACACGTGGCACTTGCTCACAGTTAATGGTTTAATGTGAATATCTTCGACGTATTCTTTTTTTCGGTTTCTCATGCCCAAACAAACACTTTTAGTCAGAGAATCTTTATTCACTATTCACAGCTTAGATCCGCAAAGCGATATCCCGGCCTCAGTTCTAAACAGCCCGCTTTTTTTCCTAGGTAAAACAGAAGATGAATTGTCTATTGTCGTTCCAGACTCAATCAAGGTAGATTCCCTTGATAGTGATGAAGGTTGGCGAGCCCTTGAACTATTGGGGCCGTTACATCTGTCAATGGTTGGAATTATGGCACAAATTGGTGATGTACTTGCCTCTGTGAAGGTTGCTATCTTCGTTGTGTCCACATTCGATACTGACTTTTTCTTAGTAAAAGACAACAAATTGAAAGACGCAATCAACGCTTTGAAAAAAGCGGGTTATTCGGTGAATGTGGACAACTAACCCCGTGAACGCCAAACACTTACAATATGCCCCCGATACATTCTCGAAACAGTTTGAAACACTGACCCCGTTTTCCGGGCAAGTCGTTCCACTTGCCCAAACGGACGACCCGTTTTTTAAAAACGGTTACATGGGGCCAGGTGCTGCGGTAACTTCTACCTCCAACACCATAGTTGCGCCTTTTGTTGGTAAAGTACTCAATGTTTCGCCACTGGACTATGCTATTGATATACAGTCAAAAGTGGGATTAAAATGCCGAATAAAATACGGTGGTGACACATGTCACCTTCATGGCGCACAGTTTAATTGCGCCCTTAAGCGCGGCGACACTTTTAACGTCAGTCAAACACTGTTTACTGTGAATTCGGCCTGGCTTAAGCAGCAGGGTGTCAGCAATGTTTGCGCGCTCACTTTGCTTAATGCTAACGCCCTCATTGGCATAGTGCCTACCCGTCAGAAGTTCGTAGACGCGGCTACCGACTCCCTTTTTACCCTTTACCTTTAAAAACACATCGCAAGTCAGTTTATCATCGTATCAACAGCTTGTATGATGTACGACAAAGTTTAACTAACCCTAGTGGCGCATTGCTTCTAAAGCATGATTAAAGCGCTATGGGGTTGCGTCATTGCGTAGATCGCGAAGCGCGGTCTCACCTTTAGATACAACAAGTAATACGGAAGCATTCACATGAGCACAATCCTTTACGGGATCCCAAACTGTGACACCATTAAAAAAGCGAAAAAATGGTTAACCGAGAACGATATTCCGTTTTCATTTCACGACTATCGTAAAGACGGCATAGATAACAACTTTCTTTCACGTGCAGAAGCTGAGCTAGGTTGGGAAACCATGCTAAACAAGCGCGGAACGACGTTTCGCCAGTTAGAAGAACAAGAAAAGGCAACATTGAATAAAGATAAAGCCCTTGCTTTGCTTGAACTTCACCCAGCCATGGTTAAGCGCCCTATCCTTTTTCACAACAATACCTTCCACATTGGTTTCAAACCGGCACAGTATGAGGAAATATTTTGTTAAACGACTCTGTTATTGACATTGCAAAGCAATTAATTAACCGCCGCTCCGTTACGCCTGAAGATGCCGGCTGCCAAGAAGCCATGTGTGAATTTTTAGGGGCACTTGGCTTCGACAATGAAACCATGGTGTTTGAAGATACCACTAACTTGTGGTCTCGCCGAGGCAAAGAGGGCCCGGTGTTTTGTTTTGCAGGGCACACCGATGTAGTGCCAAGTGGCCCAGAAGACGCGTGGAAAACCCCGCCATTTACTGCCACTGAAGTGAACGGTTACTTACATGGTCGTGGGGCAGCAGATATGAAAGGCAGTCTTGCTGCTATGCTTGTTGCCACTCGTGAATTCGTTAATCAGTATCCGCAGCACAAAGGTAGCATTGCTTATCTTATTACCAGTGACGAGGAAGGCCCCTTTATTAATGGCACAACCCGCGTTATTGATACCCTTGAAGCACGCAATGAAAAAATTGATTGGTGTATCGTTGGCGAGCCCTCGTCTACCGATGAAGTGGGCGACATCGTGAAAAATGGCCGTCGAGGCTCGTTAACCGGTGACCTGGTGGTTAAAGGTGTGCAGGGTCACGTTGCTTACCCGCATTTGGCGAAGAACCCCGTTCATAGCGCTATGGCCGCCTTAGATGAGCTGGCCAAATCCCATTGGGATAACGGTAACGATTTCTTCCCGCCCACGAGCTTTCAGATCTCAAATATTCATGCGGGTACTGGCGCGGGTAACGTGATCCCAGGCGAACTGCACGTTTGCTTTAACTTCCGTTTTTCAACAGAGGTAACTGATCAGATATTGATTGAGCGGGTAACCACTATTCTTGATGCCCATGAATTAGATTATGACATTAAGTGGACGTTTAACGGCCAGCCATTTTTAACCGACACCGGTGCGCTGTTAGACGCCACACAAGGTGCGATAGAGGCCGTTAAAGGTACGCCGACTGTGCTATCTACCGCAGGCGGTACATCAGACGGTCGGTTCATTGCCCCAACGGGTGCACAGGTCATAGAGCTAGGGCCAGTAAATGCCACTATTCACAAAATTGACGAGTGCGTAAAAATGGCCGACTTAGAACAGCTTGCGGATATGTATTTCGGTATCCTTGAGCGCTTGCTAGCCAACTAGCGTAGGCTGTTGACCATGACTACCGTTACAGAAAAAGCGTGGCTGGGCCAGCTTAATGAAGATTTAGTTGATGCAGGTAACGGCCACAGGCTTCACATCGACGTGATTTCCCCTTTTCTGGCTATGCAAGATGCCGCACACAAAGACGGGATAGACCTGCAGCTTGTCAGCAGCTATCGCGACTTTGACCGGCAGACCGCTATTTTCAACCGCAAGTGGACAGGAAAGGCTCAACTGCTTGATGTTAACGGTAGTCCCTTGTCGTTTGATAGTTTACGTAATGACGAAAAGCTCCACGCTATTCTTACATGGTCTGCCTTACCCGGTGGGAGTCGTCATCACTGGGGTACCGACATTGACGCGTATGACAGGGCATCTGTTAAGCATTGGGGTGGTCAATTCAATCTTGTAGAAACTGAATACGAGGCTGGCGGCCCTTGTTACGCGCTAGCCTGCTGGCTTGGTGAAAATATGTCGCGTTTTGGTTTTTATCGGCCGTTTTCAGTAAGCCGTGGTGGCGTGGCAGCAGAACCTTGGCACTTAAGCTTTAAAAAGACCGCCGATACGTTTGAAAAAGCAAGAAATTTACAAGGTTTAACCGCTGCTATTGAGCAAAGCGACATAGAAGGTAAATCGTGTATTTTGTCGCAGCTGCCCACACTGTATAATCGGTATGTTTTAAACAACGGCGTTTCGCCAACGGAAACTGTATGAGTACAACTTGGGTAGTTATAATCATTGTATTAGTGTTAGGTGTGGTAATTGGCAATATCACGCTGCTGAAATACAGTGCGAAATTTAAATTTCCAACGCCCTCGAAACCGTTTGATGATGTTGAAGACTCGCACAGCGATAACCCCCCGTCGTCTGCTGATACGTTATCCGACACCCCACCCGGTGATAACCCCACGGCTAATTCGCCAACGTCTGAGCGTAATAATGGCACAAGCACTATCAGTGACGATGCGCTAAATAGCCTAAACAGCCACAGCGACAAGGCTAAAAAGTAACCCCCCTCCTTACTCAACTATTCACTTGTACTCACAGGGTACTGTGAATGGTTGGAGTTCTGGACCATGGAAGGCTTGTTCGCCAAAGGCGATATTCACAACAACACCACTATCACTTTTTATTTAATCACACTCTAAGAGGTTCTAGACGTGTCTCAAAGTAAATCTTTACTGGCTAATATCGGCGTACAAGTTGTTATTGCCATGATCATCGGCACCGCCGTAGGTGCTTTTATGGGGCAAAGCGCCGCTATGTTTGCCCCCTTAGGCGCAATTTTTATTAACCTCATTAAGATGTTGGTTATCCCACTGGTTGCGGTTGCGCTTATTTCGGGCGCTGCGGGTTTAGGTAACAGTACCAACGCAGGTAAAGTGGGCTTTTCAACCCTCGCCTATTTCGCGTTGACATCCGCGCTAGCCGTGGCGCTTGCGCTGATTATGGGTGAAATTTTCAAGCCTGGTGTGGGTATCGATGTTTCATCTGTAGAGGGAATGTTTTCTGGCGAGTACGCGTCGAAAGGCGAGCTGCCATCATTTTGGGCGACGGTGACGGGCATGATACCTACTAACGTCTTTGCTTCTCTAACCAATGCGAATATTCTTCAAATTCTAGTGTTTTGCCTGTTCTTTGGCCTTGCCCTTTCTAAGCAGCCTAAAAAGAACCGCGAGCCTATTCTTCAGGGCGTAAATACCATTGTAGATGCGATGGTATGGATGATTAACTGCGTTATGAAAATCGCCCCTATCGGTGTATTTGGCCTAATGGCCGAAGCGGTCGGCACCTTTGGCTTTAGCGCACTTATGGTTGTCTTCAAACTTTTCTTAGTCTTTATCGCCGCTATTCTCGTTTTTGGTTTTGTGGTTTACCCACTGTTAGTACAGCTGTTTACCAAAACTTCTGCCAAGTCGTTCTTAGTGGCAATGAAAAAGCCTCAAGCGGTGGCGCTTTCTACCGCGTCATCTATGGCCACCCTGCCCGTCACTATGAATACGGTAGAAAACGAACTGGGCGTAAGAAATGCAACTGCGTCGTTTGTATTACCTTTAGGGGCCACGATAAACATGAGCGGTAATGCTATTTACTATGGCTTAGTTGCCGTGTTTTTCGCTCAGCTTTTTAATATCGACTTATCCATGGGGGCTTACGTTGCCATTATCCTTACTTCAACCTTAGGCGCCGTGGGACAAGCTGGCGTACCAGGCCCGTCTTTTCTTGTGGTTGCGGTACTCCTAGCCGCCGGCATTCCTATTGAAGGCTTACCACTTTTATTCGCTCTCGACCGTATTTTCGACATGATTCGTACTGCGCTTAATATCACTGGCGACGCAGCGTGCGCAGTCATTATCGATAACATTGCTATTGAAGCGTCTGACCTTACTGAAAGTGAGGTGAAGCAAAGCTAACCGTGCGTTATTTAGCGGGCATAAAAAAGGTGGCCTATCGGCCACCTTGTTATTTTAGAGCTAGTCAGCGCAAGCGCACGTTTCTAGGTACGCGCCTTTTATCTTGTCTCGTATGGTAGCGGTTTAAACTACAGCGGGCTTGTTTTAACCGCTGTGCCGCTAATACTTACCATCAGCATACTGCCTTTATCACCAATGACTTGATAATCTAAATCGATACCTACAACAGCGTTTGCTCCCATGCTTCTTGCTTCATGTTCTAACTCAGTAAAAGCAAGCTTACGCGCTGTGGTTAGCTCTTCTTCGTAAGAGCCAGAGCGGCCACCCACAATATCTCGAATAGAGGCAAATAAGTCTTTAAATACGTTTGCGCCCATTACCGCTTCACCGACAACAATGCCGTAATATGCATCGATTTTATGCCCTTCTAGCGTGGGGGTTGTTGAAACAATCATAGGTAACTCCTTTTAATAAAACCCGTTTTTTCACAAATTCAAGCCATTACAATACGCTTTACGCGTTTTGTTCAAACCATTCTCTAATAGACGCTACGCGAGCTTGGGCGTCACTTGTCTCGTAAGCCACCGTCGGCTGGTTACCCCATACCGGCTTAGGCCACGCGCAATCGGTATCAAACCTGGCAATGTGGTGAACATGTAACTGACGCACCACATTGCCCAATGCGGCCACGTTTAGCTTAAGCGGTGAGAACAAATTCATCATTGCTTTCGATGCAAGCGCAGACTCTTTAAGTAAGGTAATTTGCTCTTTTTCAGTTAAGTCGATAATTTCCGCAATATCGTTTTTCATTGGCACTAATATTAACCACGGAAATTGTCTGTCGTTCATTAACAGTACACGACATAGAGAAAGATCGCAGACAAAAAATGTATCATTGTGTAAACGGCTATCAAGACTAAACATCTAGCTTTTCCAGAGTAGTAGGCACTACCGTGAGTAGTGCGCGCTGCCCAATAGCAACCTTTGCATTGGGGAATACAATCGCTTCACCGTCTTGCTCGGCTACGTAGTCTGTACCTGGCTCTGATGCCAATACCGTGCCTTTTGGATAATCAGTAAAGTTAGGTGTATCGTCGTCAAAGTGCAGTTTAAAGGCTTCTTCATTGCGGTTAATGACCTGATTAACCCGGTAAATATCAAGTTCGCGAATGTCTACCGAAGGGGCATAGTTTTCTTGCGTGATCAGTTGCGTAATGGCCTGTTTGGCATCTTCAAAGCGGCGCATATCGTTTTGTCCAAACGGACGAACTTTTCCTAACTCGACGGTGAACGCATGAGCATTGAACAGGTGCGACGAGAAATAGCTAAAAGTGGTGGTTGGACTTTCAGAAAGCAAAATTGTTTTTACCCCACAAGCCGACAAAAACGCAAGCTGACCTTCGCTGTGAACTCTGTCGTGTAAATACGGGTATACCGCAAACTTTTCATTCTTTGATGCACGGATAGCGGTATGTAAGTCGTAGTGGTAACGCTCTCCGTCAGCCGCTTCAAAAAAAGACGCAACGGCCTCTTCTAACTGCTTAGCACGAACACGTTCTTGGTTAACTAAGCCTTCACCTTTTGAGTGAGCCCCGCTGAACAAGCGATTCATATTTTCTTCAACAAATCGCTCCGCAATATCCATGGCGGGTAGATTACCGAATAAAAAAAGCACATCGTGAGACAGTACTAGTGTGCCAGTTAAAATACGTTTTACTAGGTCATCACATATTTCAATAGGCGCCGTTTCGTTACCGTGAACGCCACACGATAAAACGATACGCTTGGTGTGCTCACTGTTCGTTTGCGCAGAGAAACTGATAATTCCAGGCCCTGAAATTTGCACACCAGTGCCGTTTGACAGGTCAAATTGTAGAGGTTGTTCAAATAGTGCGGGTTCCCGGCGAGATAGTGTTAAAAATTCGCCACTTTCGATAAGTTCTTGCATGAAGTTCTGCATATAACCAGTCTAATCTAGAATAAACACAGTTTAACGAGGCACAGGGCTAAAATCACGCGTTCTCAGGGATTTAATACAACCGCCTGTAAGCAATATACAACGCTTTAACGTTATTAATTAAGGCGCTGAAGTATCTTTTTTGCAGATAAATAGTAGAGAAAGGGCTAGAAAACGCGCGGAGCGAGCAGGTAACTCAACGGGGGCAGAGAAGAGACTAGGCTTTTCCTCGCGCAGGAGAGTTACCCACAATAATTTCTTGCTGAGCAAGGGCAACAAAGCTTTTAAAAGGAATAGCGCGAGAGAACAGGTAGCCCTGCCCCTGAGCAACACCAACCTCTCTTAATATATGAAGTTGCTCTATGGTTTCAATACCTTCGGCAACCACGCTACAGCCTTTAGCATGACCTATCACTTTTGCGGCCTCGATAATAGCGCGGTTAACAGGGTGAGCTTCTAACTCCATGACAAACGACTTATCTACTTTAAGGGCATCTAAATCTAAATCGCGAATGTAGGCAAGATTAGAATAGCCTTTTCCAAAGTCATCGACGGAGACCGACACGCCAAAGCTACGTAACTCGTCTAACTGCTTTTTCACCATAAGTGAATTTGATAACGCCACGTCTTCGGTTAACTCCAACTCTATGAGCGTTAAGGGCATGGCGTAAGTTTCGCTTAGCATGGTGAGGGTGGGCACTAACTGATTGTCGTAAAGCTGGGTAGGCGAGATGTTAACGGATAAGACAATAGGCATTTTCAAAGCGTTAAGCTCTACTAGCGCTCTGAAAGCCTGTTCAAGAGTCCAGTAGCCCAGCTCGTTCATCATGTTATACGACTCTGCCGCTTCGATAAGCGGGCCGGGAAATAGCACACCATCAAGGGGGTGGTTCCATCTCAGTAAGCACTCTGCCCCTATCACCTCAAGCGTAGCTAAATTCACTTTAGGTTGATAATAAAGTTCAAGTTCATTTTGGGCTAAGGCGCGCTTTAAGTCGGCTTTCAGTGCTAAGCTTCTACCCGTATCCGCCTTATCTGTTTTGGTCAGTGCGAAGTAGTTTTCGTACTTATTTTCTTTGGCTTGTTTTAACGCGGTTTCTGCTCGAGACACAAAGCGGGTTATTTCAAACTCCCGTTTATCACTGCATACCACACCCACATTAAAGTCTGCGATGAAGGCTGTACCTTCGTAGTGCATAGGGGTTTTAAAATGTTCGACTAGACGTTCGAACATTTTACGCATTACGCCTTCGTTACTCTCATTGGGGAAAACAATACCAAACACATCCCCGCTAATGCGACCAATGTAAACTGATTGTCCAAATAGAAGCTGTATACGGTTGGCAATTTGCAGTAAGAAGCGATCGCCAACATGTATACCCAGACTGGTTGTTACATCAGAAAAGCGCACCACATCCACCAGCATCAAAGAAATAGCGCCGCTACGAGACGCCTGTTTTGAAATGCTGTCAATAAACGCATATCGATTTGGAATGGTTGCCAGTGATGTATGTTGGCTCATGATGTTTTCCTTGAGCTTTACGCTTCGAGGTACTAAAAACAACTGCTTATATAAAACCATGGCGTTACGGATGGCGCAACGACAGTTACGTATTAATTTGCATACCCGCTTATACCATGAAACAACATTTTTTATATTTGATTAACTAATGGTAAGAATGGGCAAAAAACCTGCTGTTAGTGCATGTTCACAGCAAGTTCGCTTAATTTAAAGCAATAAAAAAGCCCGACAAGTTTATCACCGCCGGGCTATTTCTTTCTCGTTCTGCGATTAGCTTTCTATCTTACACGACGAAAGTTTCCAAACGCGATCTACGTAGTCACGTATTGAGCGATCTGAGGTAAATTTACCCATTTTAGCCGTATTGATTATCGCCATTTCCGCCCAGCGCTCTTTGTCGCGGTAAGCAGCATCTACTGCAATTTGTGCGTCAGAGTATGCGCGGAAATCTGCAAGTACCATGTACGGGTCGCCATTATCAAGTAAGCTTTGCTTAATAGATACTAACGCCCCTGGTTTGCCCGGCGTAAAGTAATCGGTTTCTAACCAATCCAGTACCGCTTTAATTTCAGGGTCTTTGTAGTAGTAGTCGTGAGGGTTGTAACCCGTCGCTTTAAGCTCGCTCACCTCTTCTACTGTTAAACCGAAAATAAAGATGTTGTCGTCGCCTACTTCTTCAGCAATTTCAACGTTAGCTCCATCTAGTGTACCGATAGTCACTGCACCGTTAAGCGCTAACTTCATGTTACCTGTACCCGATGCTTCTTTACCTGCTGTACTGATTTGTTCAGACACATCAGCCGCTGGAATCATCTTCTCAGCTAGCGATACACGGTAGTTCGGCAAGAACGCGATTTTAATCTTGTTGTTAACACGAGGGTCGTTATTAACCTTATCAGCCACCTTGTTAATTGCGTAGATAATGTCTTTAGCAAGCTTATAACCCGGTGCGGCTTTCGCGCCAAATACGAACACGCGAGGGTGCATATCGTAATCTGGGTTTTCCAGAATACGACGGTACAACGCCATAATGTGTAGTAACGCTAAATGTTGACGCTTGTACTCGTGAAGTCGCTTAATTTGCACATCAAAAATGGCATTTACGTCTACTTCTAAGTCTAGCGACTTGCGAATTTCATCAGCCAACAGTTCCTTGTTCTCCAGCTTCACTTTCATGAACTGTTTTTGGAACGTTTTATTCGTAGCAAACTTCGTTAAACCCTGAAGTTTATCTAAATCTCGCGGCCAATCATCGCCAATTTTCTTATCAATCAACTTAGAAAGCGCAGGGTTACAGGCCTTCAACCAACGACGAGGCGTAATACCATTTGTCACGTTAGTTAGCTTACCTGGGTACAATTCGTCGAACTCAGGGAATAGCGACGATTTAACCAAGCGTGAGTGCATCTCTGCCACACCGTTCACTGCAAATGAACCGATAACCGATAGATGACCCATACGTACCATCTTCTCGTTACCTTCTTCGATAATTGAAAGTTTCGCTTTCATTGCATTGTCGCCCGGCCATTTCTTATCAACCTCGGCCATGAAGCGGTGGTTGATTTCGTAAATGATCTCAAGGTGACGTGGAAGGATCTTCTCAATCATACGTGCCGGCCACTTCTCAAGTGCCTCTGGCAATAGGGTATGGTTTGTGTACGCAAATACCTTAGTACAGATACCCCATGCTTCATCCCAACCAAGCTCTGCGCGGTCAACAAGAATACGCATTAGCTCTGGTACTGAAATGGCGGGGTGCGTGTCGTTAAGCTGAATCACGACCTGATCTGCAAAGCGGCTCCAGTCATCACCGTGGGCTCGCTTATAGCGGCGAATAATATCCTTCAGTGAGCACGAGCAGAAGAAATACTGCTGAATTAGGCGTAGTTCTTTACCCGCTTCAGTTTCATCATTCGGATAAAGCACTTTAGAAATAGTTTCTGCCTGCACGTTCTCGCGCTGTGCATCAACATAACCACCTGCGTTGAACACGTCCCAGTTGAAGTAACCAGAAGATTCTGACTGCCATAAACGAAGCACGTTTACGGTTTTACCTTCATAACCTACAACAGGAATATCCCAAGGCACACCTTTTACAATTGAACCTGGGTGCCATTCTTTAAGAACGCGGCCGTTTTCACCGTATTTGGTTTCAACGTAACCATAAAGCGATACTTCTTGAATAGATTCTGGGCGGCAAATTTCCCACGGGTTACCATAGTCGCGCCAGCTGTCAGGACGCTCAATTTGCGCACCGCTTTTAATTTCTTGACGGAATAGACCATGCTCGTAGTGGATACCATAACCAATGGCAGGTAATTCCATGGTGGCGAGTGAGTCTATGAAGCATGCTGCAAGTCGGCCCAAACCGCCGTTACCCAGAGCCATATCTGGCTCTTCTTCAAGGATATCTGAGATTTCTACGCCCAGCTCTTTCAGAGCTCCACTTGCTACATCGAATAAGCCAAAATTTTGCAGGTTGTTTGATAACAAACGTCCCATCAAGAATTCAGCAGAAAAGTAGTGGACAGCACGGGTGTCATTGAGATAGTGACTTTTTTGAGTTTTGCGCAGTCCTTCGAGTACTTGCTCTTGAATTGCCGCACACGTTGCTTTCCACCAAGCGTGATTATTCGCCTTGTTTTCGTCAGTACCTAGCGTGCAGTGTAAGTGTTTGATAACCGCAGACTTAAAAGCTGCCTTATCGATAGCTGGAGAGGGTTGCGTTTTGGTCGCTTTTGCGTTCATTTTGCGTCTCACTCTTAATGTAAGCGGTGCTTTCACACCAAAAACGTAATTTAATTACAGAATATCTTAAGAATATGACAGCAATATAGCAGTACTAAAACGATTGTGTTGTAATTATTTTGTTAAAATTACAAAAAATCGCATGAATTCGTATGCACCCATGCGATTTTTAACATTATTATTACAATAATCCGCGAAAAGCGATTTATTTTTGAGCTTATTTGATGATTTTACTGACTAACGCTTCAGCTTCGGCAATAAGTTCTTGTAAGTGACTTTCACCATTGAAGCTTTCGGCATAGATCTTATAAATCTGTTCAGTGCCAGACGGTCGTGCGGCAAACCACCCATTTTCTGTCGATACTTTAACGCCGCCTATAGCTGCGTTATTGCCTGGCGCATGCGTTTGCACACTAGTAATAGGCTCGCCTGCTAGCGTATCGCTTGTTACTACAGATGCGTCCATGGCCGAAAGTTTTTGTTTTTGCTCAAGAGTTGCCGCTACATCAACTCGACTGTACACCGGTGCAGCAAACTTTTCGGTTAGCGCTTTATAATGTTCGCCAGGGTCTTTGCCCGTTACCGCCAATATTTCTGCCGCAAGTAAACAAAGAATAAAGCCGTCTTTGTCTGTCGCCCACGTACTGCCGTTGCGCTCTAAGAAAATACCGCCGGCACTTTCTTCGCCAGCAAACCCTATTGTGCTGTTCGACAACCCCTCTACAAACCACTTAAAGCCTACTGGCATCTCTGCTAACGGTTTATCAAGGCTATTGGCCACGCGGTCAATCATGCTGCTCGACACTAACGTTTTGCCAATATTAAGGTCGCTCGGCCAGTCTGGGCGATGGGTATAGAGATAATTAATCGCGACCGCTAGATAGTGATTAGGGTTCATTAGCCCTGCGCTTTTACATACGATTCCGTGACGGTCAAAGTCAGGGTCGTTCCCCCACGCTAAATCGAAATTATCTTTTAGCTCGATAAGCCCTGCCATTGCGTAAGCTGACGAACAGTCCATACGAAGCTTGCCGTCTTTATCGCGACGCATAAAGCCAAACTGCGGGTCGACAGCGTCGTTCACAACTGTGATATCAAGGCCATACTTTTGTGAAATACGTGACCAGTATCCTACCCCTGCGCCCCCTAACGGGTCGGTACCTAATTTTAAATTGGCATTTGCAATGGCCTCCATATCAATGACCCGTGCTAAATCATCAATATAAGGTTCCATAAAGTCTTCTTCACGAACCAACTTACGGGCCGTGGCCTGGCGAATATCAATTCGCTGAACGTCTTTATTACCATCGGCAATTAATGCATTGGCACGTTCTTGTATTTGCTTAGTTACGTCACTGTCAGCCGGGCCACCGTGAGGAGGGTTATATTTGAAACCACCGTCTGACGGCGGGTTATGAGAAGGGGTGATGACAATACCATCGGCCTTATCAGCATTCCCTGCGCGGTTGTAACGGATAATAGTACGAGAAATGACGGGCGTAGGCGTATACCCCATACTTTCGTTATCTGCACGTTGTATGACAACATCAACGCCGTTGGCACACAGCACTTCAATAGCGGTTATCATGGCAGGCTCAGACAGCGCGTGGGTATCTTTACCAACAAATAGCGGGCCGCTAATGCCTTCTTGCTTGCGATATTCAACCAATGCTTGGCAAATTGCACTGATATGGCTATCGGTGAACGTGGCATTAGACGCGGTACCTCGGTGGCCTGAAGTGCCAAAAGAAACGGCTTGCCCCGGGTCATTCATATCCGGCTTAAAGCTATAATATTGGCTTACTAGCTGCGCTACGTTAATAAGCTGTTCTTTTGCTGCATGCTCTCCGGCCTGCGGATGTAGTGCCATGAAAAAGTCCTTATTTAGAAGTCGTGTTGAGGTTTAATAACCTAATTACTTACCCTCTGATGTAAAACGCGCTGTTACCGTCTCAACAACATCGGGCTGATAACCCAAGTTACGCAAAACTTGTTCCAGCATATTCGTTTTCTTGGCAGTATTGTTGTTTGTTACTACCCAGAAAGGGCTATCGGGAATGGCTTTAGGGTTTGTACTGCTGCCATTTTCAAGCAAGGCTTCTTTACTTGTTGCAAAGTACGTACGGTTTTTACCTTTGATACTTTCTACGCTAGAGAAGTTTTCTGCATTAAGCTTGTGCGCTGCACTTAAAACAAACAGAAACTGATCGACCCGTTTAGTAAACGTGGCTAACGCATCTTTAGATACAGCATCGAGAATGTCGCGCTTGTTGTGGGTTTCTGTTTCTACCGACGATGCCACGGTCGACGACGCTTTTGTAGCAGGCTTGGCTGGGGCTTTTGTTGCCGCCGCTCTCACAGGTGTTTTCTTCGCCGTAGTTTTCGCGGTAGTTTTTCTCGCCGCGGGTTTGGCTGGCGCTTTTTTAGCAGTACTCACAGTTTGAGCTTGAGCCTTCGGTGCAGCCTTAACTTCAACACTGGGCTCGTTCGTTTTCTCTTCCCCACCAGCGCTTTTTATTTCACTTGTTTTTGCTTGGTCTGAAGCGTCACCTTTTGATTCGTTACCGCTTGCTTCAGCGCTGCCTGATATTGCGCCGTCTTCTGGTAACAGTAAACGTCTTAAAATTTGTGATGCACTCTCACCAATATGCTTAGTCTGGCTGGCGATGAAGGCATATAAATCGTCATCTATTTCAATGCTTTTCATAACTACTTCCTTTTTAAGAGGCACCATTATAGACAACACAGATAAACTACGCAGCACTTAATAACAGTTGTTTTAGGGTTTCCTAAGTAGATTACGCGAATACTTTGCCATTTCCCTATTCACACGTGTTTAATTCTTTCGCGTTTTATTGAATCTATTACGTTATATACCTGCGTATAAAAATTAACAGGCAATACAATAGAAAGCTTTAAGCTATCGTTGCTACTATTAAATTTAAGCAGAGATCGCTTACACGCAGATATATTTCATTGTGACAAAGAATGTTTAAACAAAAGTGACAGTTTTATGCGCCAAGAACTAAAAAAGGTACAGCAGGCTCTTAATCAGAAGATTATTGGTAAAGACCACCAGTTAACACTGGCAATTACCTGCTTACTGGCAAATGGTCACTTACTAATTGAAGACCTACCGGGCATGGGTAAAACCACCTTGTCTCACGCGCTTTCACAAGTATTCGGGCTTCAATACTCCCGCATTCAGTTTACCTCTGATTTACTCCCATCAGATATGTTGGGCGTTAATATTTTCCACAGTCATGAGCAGGACGAAACCAAAAGATTTAGCTTCAGGCACGGCCCCATTTTTAGCCAAGTGGTACTTGCCGACGAACTTAACCGTGCAAGCCCTAAAACGCAAAGCGCGCTGCTAGAAGCAATGGAAGAGCGGCAAGTCAGTATTGATGGCACAACCCACGCGCTTCCGACACCTTTTTTTGTCATTGCCACCCAAAACCCTAGCTCTCAGTCAGGGACTTACCCCTTGCCTGAATCTCAACTGGACCGTTTTTTCATGCGCATTTCCTTAGGTTACCCGGCTTGGGAAGCTGAAAAAGCCATGCTTTTACAAAAAGACGTGTCTGCGCCCCTTGCTCAAATACTTAATGAGGAAGATTTAGACCAAATGCAGCAGGCAGTGACACGTATTCACACCAGCGATGCCATTATCCACTACATTCTGCGGCTAGTGAGCGAAAGTAGGGAAAGTAACGAGTATCCCAACCCCCTCTCACCACGTGCCAGTCGCGCGCTCCTTCAAGGGGCAAAGGCTTGGGCGTTTGTCACAGGAAGAGACTACGTAACACCAGAAGATGTGCAAGCGGTCTTTGTGGCAATTACTGCTCACAGATTGACAGCGCCCACCCATCAATCCACCCATAGTATGCAAATGAGCGCGTTTGACGGGGAGAAACTGAGTCAAAAATTGTTAGACAGCGTTGACCCCCTTGCGGCGTAACCGTGATGGGGTTGTGCATTAAGGTCTTATCACCGTGTTTTCGCACTTTTAGTAGTAGCAGGAACGTTTGCCATGGGTAGAGCACGCTGGCCCCTTTCCCATTACTTTCACCAACGCCTGTTAGGTTGGCTTGATAATAGAGTTCCGGCCGCGAACGAGCATCACCTAAACCTAAACAGCATCTTTATATTGCCAAGTGGGTTTGGCTGGTCTTTTATCATCTTGTCGTTATGTTTGTTTTTACTTGGAACTAACTATCAAAATAACTTAATGCTGCTGCTTAGCTACCTGTGTTTAAGCATTATGCTGCTGACATTATTTTATACCCATCAAAACTTCGCACGCTTAGCGTTAAAGTCGCTTCCTCCCAGGCCTTTTCACTGCAATCAAAACGGTGAACTGCTGTTGCAGGTTGTGCCCCATACGAAGGCAACTATGAAACCTTGTTATGGTGTATTAACGTTTAAGTGGTTAAGTACTACCCGCCTTTCAAAGCGTGACGCGCACCCACTTGCTGTCGAGGCAGCAACGCATAATCATCACACGTCTTTTAGCGCTCAGCTATCAGGTAGTACCAATAGTCAACAAAAACAAACACTGCGCATCCCTTTTCAGATAAAAACGCGAGGGCACTATGAATTAGGGCGACTGACGATTGCCTGTGACTTTCCTCTTGGTCTTTATAAGTGTTGGACCCATCTGGATTTTAACCAAGCGGTGACGGTTTACCCTAAGTCTCAGGAGGGCCCTGTCGTTGTTAACAACATCGCTACTGATGAAGCGTCTACTGCGTCGAAAGATAAGCATAACGGTAACGAAGATTTCTATGCATTAAACGACTATGAAGTGGGTCAGCCTTTAAACCGAGTATCGTGGAAACATGTGGCTAAAAACGGTAACTGGGTTACAAAGTCTTTTACCGCGCTAAAAAGCAATAGTTATGTTATTAGCCTATCATCCGCTACCGACACGGAAGCCGCACTTGCTGCACTGACCCACGCCACGATCACATTTTCTGAGGCTAACCGCGTATTTGGCCTCTCTTATAAAGGTATTCATATTCCCCCTAATCACGGCGTAAAGCATAGGCATGAATGCCTAGCGGCGCTCGCCTGTTTCGAAAATAGTACTCCCTTTAACAACGCAGGTTCATCTTCCTTACAACAAGATTCAAATCGGATAAGGGCGGTAAAATGATACGAGATACACTTAACCGTACTTACCCGTTCAACGTTTTTAGCACTGCGCTGCATCAACCTCGCGCGGTGGCAATATTGCTTCTGTGTTTTGCATTTTCCTGCCTGCTCTTTTCGCTTACTGCACCGCTAATGACGTGGGTCCTTATGCTTGGAGGCTGCGCAATCGTAGTAAGAATAGCGGGCCTTAGCGCGTTACACAGCCTACCGACCACGCGCACGGTTAACTTACTTGCGGTGCTGGCGGTCTTCACTTTAACCTGGTTTGGTTTTTCAATCGGGCTATTAGATAGCATGATCAACCTTCTTACTGTGGCATGCGCCCTAAAGGTAATGCTGGTTGAAAAAAAGCGTGATTTTCACCTTCTCATTTGTGCCTGTTTGTTTTTAATAGGGTGCGGCTTTATTTCGTCGCTTAGCGTATTTGCATGGTTTGGTTACACGGGCATTTTGGCCCTATTGCTTTTTTCTACCGCTATTTACCATGGCGCGGGCGTTCCCACAAAAAAAAGCATTACATTTGTTGGCGTGCTTATTTTGCAAGCCTCTCCCATAGCATTGCTGCTATTTTTACTGCTGCCCCAATTGCCGCCGCTGTGGCAAATGCCAACGTCTAAATCTACACAAACGGGGCTCTCAGACACGGTGACTCCAGGTGATATTGCATCGTTAGCTACCTCTTCGTCACTTGCGTTTAGCGCCACCTTTGAGAGCGCGGCACAAGTCCCTGATACCACATCACGCTATTGGCGCGCCATGACCCTTGAGCATTTCGATGGCAAGACGTGGTCAATTAGCGCTAAACGAAAGCAAGCTGAACAGCAGTTAGCTTATATGGGTAGACCTACTCCTCTTTCCACAATGGCCAGTAAAGATACATCTTACGCCACTGCATACGAGCTTATTGTTGAGCCCACCTCGCAAACCTGGCTGTTTGCGCTTTCGCCATCGGCGCCGGACAACCGCGCAAACAGTATTAATGTTAACAGTCGATTCGACTTCACCCTTCGCGCAAATACGCCAATCGCGAGTAAAAAAGCGTTTTATTTACGGTACTTTCCCAATGAAAAGATAACCAATGGCATGGGTAACTTTGAAGCCCAGCTTAATTTGCAAATGTCAAAGAACGGCAACGGGAAAACCCGGGCGTGGGGAAAGAGGCTAGCAGCTCAATACACTTCACCTCGGGACATCGCCAACGCCATAATGCGTGAATTTCAACAAGGCGGCTTTAGGTATACCCTGTCACCGAATGCGATGCCGACGGATCCTATCGACCGCTTTTTATTTGAAGCGCGCGCTGGCTTCTGTGCTCACTATGCGGGCGCTATGGTCTACGCATTACGTGCTGCAAATGTGCCAGCAAGAATGGTAACTGGCTACCAAGGTGGCAGTACACTTAGCGACCGTGTTCTGCAAATAAGACAATACGACGCCCATGCCTGGGTTGAAGTTTTGATAGACAACGATTGGGTTCGCTATGACCCCACGAGCGCGGTAGCGCCATCGCGTTTAACCCTTGGCTTAGAAGAGGCCCTAGAAGAACTTGGGGAGTCTCGTCAATCCAGTGTTTTAGAAAAATTCGGCAACGCTAAGTTCTTTACAACGCTTCAAAATTGGTTTCAACAGCTCGACTACTCATGGAGTAAATGGGTATTAGGGTTTGATAATGCAGCGCAAACCAGCATGCTCGAAGACCTTCTTGGTGCACTCTCACCTCAGAAAATGCGCGTGGTGTTTTTATCAGCGATAGGCTTGATCGCGCTTATTCTTGCGCTTTACTTTTTACCGAGAAGACAAACACAAGCGCAAACGCCTTCTCATCGTGCTCTATTAAAAGCAATAAAACACATAGAATCTAAAACGAAAACAGTAAGGGGCAATAAAAGTCTTTCTGCCTTTCGCACAGACGTATCCCCACAATTAAACAGCGAAGCGTTAGCAGCCTTCAATCAGATTTGTGAGCAGTTTGAAAGGGAAAACTATGCATCTCAATCTGACAATAATGATACCAAAGCGAAAATTAAGCATGACTTACGCAGGCTAAAAAATGCGTTACAGTAATGGTTATCGTAGAAACAGTTATCGTAGATTTTTTGTTCCTTAGCGCTGCACTTGTGTATCTACTACCCCCTTTGCCGCGACGAGCTACAGATAACGAGTTGGCCCTATTCTTATGGTTTAAAAGCATCGGTCACTGACATTAAGGATAAAGCTGACACTTCAAACAGGTATTGCACCTCAAACAAACATTGTCCCACCTTTTTAGTGCATTTAAAAATAGTGGCTTGTAGACAATATGAATGACTTTACTGCGCCAGACCTCACCTATCTTACTGTAATTAAATGAAATTTCGCCATTCAATTCGTTATATTTAGCGATTGGCACTCTTTTGGCTTTGTCTTAATGGAGACATACCGAAACTATTGACCGAGCAACATAGCCGAACAATAGGTTTAGGGCACATCAATGCCCACTAGTCGGCGATGTAAGCAAATTTACACAAAATAGATAAACAGGACAAAGGCGTCCCCAGCACTTTCTTTTGAGCGTGCTGCGGACGCCTTTTTTTGATCTTTAGGAACACTTGAAAGCGCGTATACCACAACGCATGAACGGCAACTTATTTACAACGATAATATGAGGTGAAAACATGGCTTATCTACTCCCCGCTGAATTCGCTACCAAAATGGTAGATGCAGGCGAAGCAAAGATTTATATGTCTACTCGCGATACCCTAATTCGTGCTTATATGGCAGGTGCCATTCTTGCGCTGGCCGCTGTTTTTGCTATTACCATTGCGGTGCAAACTGGCATTTTTCTTTTAGGTGCCGTGTTGTTCCCGGTGGGCTTTTGTATGCTTTACCTTATGGGTTTCGACCTATTAACCGGTGTCTTTGTACTTACCCCACTCGCATGGCTTGCCCAACGGCCCGGCGTAACCCCTAAACAAATTCTTCGTAATTGGGGCCTGGTGTTCTTAGGGAACTTTGGCGGCGCATTGACGGTTGCGTTTATGATGTCATTTATCTTTACCATGGGTTACAACGTAGATGGCGGCGCGATTGCGACTAAAGTGGCCAGCATTGGTGAAGCCCGTACGTTGGGCTACGCAGAGCACGGCGCGGCTGGGTGGTTTACCATTTTCATTCGCGGCATGCTGTGTAACTGGATGGTTTCGCTAGGTGTGGTTGGCGCGATGATATCTACTCATGTTAGCGGTAAAGTGCTCGCCATGTGGATGCCTATCATGCTGTTTTTCTTCATGGGCTTTGAACACTCTGTGGTAAATATGTTCCTTTTCCCATTTGGTCTTATCATGGGTGGCGACTTTTCGGTTATGGATTATTTCATCTGGAATGAAATTCCAACGGCACTGGGTAACTTGGTAGGTGGCTTGGCATTTACTGGTCTTACGCTTTACACCACTCACGTAAAAACGCTACCTAAGCGCACCATTCCTGTAAACAAAGCGGCGGCGTCAGAAACACTACCGATATAGAAACGCTTAATGTTTCTCAAGCGCGCTACCCACCATGCATATGCTCACGTTTCGATACATGGTGGTACTGCGCGTGTTCCAGTGACTGAACAGGCTGATTTGAAAAAACTGATTTAAAAAGACTGACTGTCAACGATGAATGAGCCAGTAACATTACACACGTCTACGTATCCCCAGCCCCTTGCGCTGAGTGTAAGTGCTTATTCAGCGCGTGGTGCGAAGCCTGTAAATCAGGATGCATACAGTTATCACATAGATACAAGCCAACCTGAAGCGAGCAGTGTTTTTGTTATTGCAGATGGCGTTAGCAGCAGTACGGTAAGCCAAATGGCGAGTGATTTCGCCACTCGCCAATTTATTAAGCTATTTAAAATAGCGCCTGAACAATTCTCGATAAAGACCTGCGCTGAAACCATTATAAAAGAAATTAACGGGCTGCTTTATACGCGAACGCAGAAAAGCCCCTTTGCCTACACGCCCGAAAAAGGGTACGTATGCACGCTAACCGTTGTTATATTAACCGGCAATCAGCTAGATGTTTTCCATGTAGGAGACGGTGATGTAACACTCTTCTCTTCGGGCGATAAAACATCGACATCGCTTACCCGGCCTCATCGAGAAACCTCACGTGAAAACCCGTCTCATTCCTACCTTTCAAATGCTATAGGCATTAAAGCTCACATTGATATAGACCATACTTATAAGAAACTTACCGCTTCAAGCTCCATAGCGATAAGTACCGATGGTGTTCACGAGTTTATAGCGTTATCCCCCCTATTGAGAACTGTAAACGAAGGGGAGGAATTACAAGAGAATAAAGCGGCTCTGGTCGTTCATGACGCATTTAACAAAGGAAGCGACGACAACCTTACCCTTATCCTTATCAAAACTGCATTCCAGCAAGACACAACAACAGATGCGCTGGGGGGCGATAAGCGCTCTACCTATGCTGCGACAGCGCCTTTGGCAATCGCCCAGTTACATACAGGCGATAAAATTGACGGGCTCACTATCACTAGACAACTCTATACATCGGCGCGTAGCCATGTATTTTTAGCCACCCCCGCTACCTTACATAGCCAAGCATTGAATGAAACAAATCTAAGCCCGCAAGTAGTGATAAAAACACCTGCGACCGACTTTACGCAAACGCCCGAGGCCCTTAGCGCTTTTGTGCTAGAAAACTGGCTGGCGCGACGTGTAAACTCTCCCCACGTCATTAAAAGCCCCCAATTTACCGATTTAGGTTTAGCACCGTCCCCCACGGCTTTTTATAGTATTTGCGAATATGTTCGCGGGCAGACCCTCGCACAATGGGCTATCGATAACCCAACACCAACATTAGAACAAGTAAGAGATATCGTTGAACAAATTGCAAAAGGCCTCCAGGCCATGCACCGCCAAGGCATTTTGCATCGTGATATTCGTTTAGAAAATATTATGATTAGCCCCCAAGGGCACTGCACAATTATCGATTTTGGTGCGGCGGCTTTGATTGAAGCGCCCAGTTTGTATAGTGAGGCGACTATACCTGGTACGGCACTTTTTGCGGCCCCCGAGTATTTCTTAGGAAACATAGGTAGCGAGCGTTCGGATATGTTTTCCCTTGCCGTGCTGACATACTACCTGTTATGCGGGCGCTACCCTTATCAAACGAAACTCGCTCATTGCCGCACTTACGCAGCGCAAAGAAAATTAAATTACGAAAGCGCGTTAGATGCCAAGCGCCCTATTCCAACATGGGTAGACAGCGCGCTAAAACGAGCGCTGCATATTAACCCTGACAAGCGCTACTCTTCTATTTCCGAGTTTGTTTACTCACTTCGCTACCCTAACCCTAGTCATAACTCGGCTTATATTCCCTTAGTAAAGCGTCACCCTTTACTTGTTTATAAAGCGCTTGTGCTAACCCTTATCTTTAGCAACCTAATTACGCTGTTCTTATTTACTTAAGTACTTACTTAACATTACAAGGAAAAATCAATGATTACATGTAGAACCCAAGTCACCGACATGATCCAGTCAGCCAAAATTTTAAAAGGCATAAAATGGAGCCAGATTGCAGAAGTTGTTGGTCAGTCGAAAGAATGGAGTACAGCGGCATGTTTAGGTCAAATGGCCATGACGAAACAACAAGCTGAAGCTGTAGGTGCGTTACTAGCGCTTACCGACGAAGCGATTGCGTGGCTTCAAATCGTCCCCTACAAAGGCTCGTTGCCAACAGAAGTGCCCACCGACCCCGAATACCAGTCCGCATAGATAATTGCCCACTCAGAAGGCGCTGGCAAGTTTCCTAGCAAAGCGTGGGAATGCAGGAATGGCTGTT
>JACLAD010002962.1_pt1 | contig 107204 bp, 85 predicted proteins | sample 8027901 | NCBI WGS metagenome assembly JACLAD01 (sample SAMN15725071, study PRJNA655200) | protist metagenome | isolation source: fluorescence activated cell sorting (FACS) single amplified genomes of... | place: Spain: Blaines Bay Microbial Observatory, Mediterranean Sea | collected 2016-07-05 | reverse complement strand
TACAAGTCATCAAAAATTTCTCTAAAAATTCCTCTCTGAGATTGTTGAATACTAGCGAAGACGTGAAAGGCTACGCTGGTGTCATTCCTGACCCAAATCGAGTGGCGGTCATCTCTGCATTGGTCCGTTACTCACAGATTCGAAAGGAAAGCAAAGAGTCTGTTCCCTATTTCGTAACAGTTTTCAATGAGGCCCTCCCGATTGAACAACAGCTTTTGGCCCGTGGCGCTGTCTTCGGTGCGGAAAGACTTGGCGGTGGGATTGAGGAGAATACCCCTTATGTTGAATTGATGGGGGCCCTTGAAGTTCGTATTAGTCTCAATCGTCAGAGCAGTGGAGCAGAACTTATTCCTCCTCAAACTTTACAGGCCTTTTATGTTCGGAAATGGGGTGGAAAAAGTGAAACGTCCCACTTGCCCGATAACGTGAGACTTTGGATTACTAAAAACTTTCAGGAGGATGAAAATCTGACTGAACGATTCTTAAGCGAAGCTGACAAGACTAGGATGATTACGGAGAACTACGAGCAATACCTGGCACAGGGATACAACCTTAGGCGTGATAGCAGGGTCCCTCTATCCAATCTGGATCTGCAATATCGGCTGACTGAACAAATTGCTAGGGAATATGTTTCCCAAGTTGTCCCCACTTTTAGAAAAGCTGACATGAGTATTGATGGCGATGGGGACGAAGTCGGCATTACCTTGCTTCAGGGAAATGCGTACGAGGAGGCAATCACTTACTTACAGGGACGCAAAGATCGTACAGCATCTGATGATTACAACTTAGGTTTGGCGTATGAAGCACTTGGAAAAAGACAACAGGCCAGAGCATTTTATGAGTCAGCGAATCGTCGGGACAGCGAAGACCTTTATGAGGAGGCATTGAATCGAGTCAAGTAGTGCAATTCTTAAAAGACTTGCAAGTCCTGTGTGCTTTCTGAGAATCTTCCAAGGTTCAAGTGATGGTTATTCCACTTGTCTTCGGAACAAAACCTAGAGTTTCATTCCAATACCTGCCTGCCTCACTGAATCAACACTGATTTAAAATCCACTCCAAAATCAAAGCTGAGTAGCTAGGGCCGAATTATGCCTCGAAGAAACGATATCTCCTCCATCCTGCTGATTGGCTCCGGCCCTATCGTGATTGGTCAAGCCTGTGAGTTTGACTACAGTGGCACACAGGCCTGCAAAGCCCTCAAGGAAGAAGGATTTCGGGTGATCTTGGTCAACAGCAATCCGGCTACAATCATGACCGATCCCGGGCTTGTTGATGCAACTTACATTGAGCCAATCCGGTTGCCTGTCTTGGAGCGAATCATCTCGCAAGAACGCCCAGACGCCCTTTTGCCAACAATGGGTGGACAGACAGCTTTGAACATGGCTATGAAGTTGGATGAAGCGGGAATTCTTAAAAAATACGAGGTGGAATTAATTGGTGCGGATATAGAGGCTATCCAAAAGGCGGAGAATCGCGAACTCTTCAGGGCTTCTATGAAAAAACTTGGTATTCCAATGCCAATGAGTCGTGTTGTTCATTCTGTCGCAGAAGCTTTGGATGTTGCAGAGCAGATTGAGTATCCATTGATTATAAGACCCTCTTTCACTCTAGGGGGAGAAGGTGGTGGAGTAGCAACTGATCAGGAGGAACTGATTCAGATTGCGACTAATGGATTGTCGGCCTCCCCTACGCAGGAAATTCTGGTTGAGCAGTCAATTCTCGGTTGGAAAGAATTCGAGATGGAGGTCATGAGAGACCATAGCGATAACTGCGTCATTATCTGCTCAATTGAAAATTTTGATCCGATGGGTGTTCACACTGGGGATAGTATCACGGTTGCTCCTTCACAGACTCTCACTGATGTTGAATACCAGCAACTCCGTGACATGTCTTTTCAGATCATGCGTGAGATTGGAGTTGATACTGGCGGTTCAAATGTACAGTTTGCAGTCAATCCAAGAGATGGCCAGGTTATGGTCATTGAGATGAACCCTCGAGTATCCAGAAGTTCTGCACTTGCCTCCAAAGCGACAGGGTTCCCGATTGCCAAGATTGCTGCCAAACTGGCAGTGGGCTACACTTTGGACGAAATTCCCAATGATATCACCAAGAAAACTCCCGCTTCATTTGAACCATCTATCGACTATGTAGTGACAAAAATTCCACGCTTTACCTTCGAAAAATTCCCTCTTTCAGATCCGCGTTTGGGAACCCAAATGAAATCCGTTGGCGAAGCCATGGCAATTGGTAGTACCTTCCGGGAATCATTACAGAAAGCACTTCGATCTTTGGAAACAGGCCATATTGGATTAGATCCACAAATTTATCCAAAAGATCGAGATCTTGATAAGGTATTTGAGGAAGAACTCTCACGCGTCACAAGCCAGCGCTTATGGTTTGTGGCCGATGCTCTGAGAGTTGGGTGGAATGTGGAGCGTCTACACCAAAAAACTTTCATTGACCCTTGGTTTCTAATGCAGATGCAGAGTTTGATTCAGGAAGAAATCAAAATAGCTCAGCAAAGCGTTGATCAAGTTACACGAACAGAGTTACGGCGATGGAAGTCCTTGGGTTTTTCAGATGCCTTGCTGGCGAAAAAATTCCAAGTACCTGAAGCTGAGGTTGCTAAACTCAGAAGATCAATGGGATTGCGTCCCGTTTTCAAGATGGTAGACACTTGTGCGGCTGAATTTCCTTCGGAGACTCCGTATTTCTACTCTACCTATGCTCAGGAAAACGAATCCATCCCAACGGATCGGCCTAAGGTGTTGATTTTGGGAAGCGGCCCAAATCGGATTGGCCAGGGTATCGAGTTTGATTACTGTTGTGTCCACGCTGCTCTGGCAGTTCGTGAATATGGATATGAAGCCATAATGTACAACTGTAATCCTGAAACGGTGAGTACAGATTATGACACCTCAGATCGACTTTATTTTGAGCCCCTCACCTTCGAAGATGTCATGCATGTTATCGAACTCGAGAAGCCGATTGGGGTGATTGTGCAACTAGGGGGACAAACTCCATTAAAGCTGGCAAAGCCTTTACACGACGCAGGGGTAGAGTTACTAGGAACTGATTTTGAGAGCATTGACCGAGCAGAAAACCGTGAACTTTTTGCAGCAATGCTCAATAAGCTTGGACTGCAACAACCAGCCAATGGCACGGCCAGGTCGTTGGATGAAGCACGTGAAATAGCTGAACGTATCGGCTATCCAATTCTAGTTCGACCTTCATATGTGTTGGGTGGAAGAGCTATGGTCGTCGTAGAGAGTGAGGATCGTCTGGAAGAATTTTTTACTGAAGCCATCAAAGTTTCACCAGATCATCCGGTCTTGATTGACCAATTCCTGAGCAATGCAGTTGAAATTGACGTTGATCTTTTGGGAGATGGAGAGAAAGCAGAAGTCGCCGGTATTATGGAACACATTGAACGGGCAGGAATTCATTCCGGAGATAGTGCATGCTCATTTCCTCCATTTGGGCTTGAGCAAGATATCTTGGAAGAACTTTGCATACAGGCGAAATCCATGGCTCAAGAACTTAAGGTTTGCGGGCTCATGAATGTTCAATTCGCAGTCAAAGAGAAAGATGTTTACGTCATTGAGGTGAATCCACGTGCTTCTAGAACGGTTCCTTTTGTTAGCAAGGCAATTGGGGTTCCCCTTGCCAAGTATGCAACTAGATTGATGCTCGGAGAAAAGCTCTCTTCCCTTGGTTTTGAATATCATGCTCCCACAGAGTATGCGGTTAAGGAAACGGTCTTCCCATTCATGCGTTTTACAGGATCTGATACGACTCTGGGCCCAGAAATGCTCTCAACTGGTGAGGTAATGGGCAGGGGAACTAACTTCGAGGAGGCGTTTTTAAAAGCACAAATGGCCGTTTTTGAGGACAGCTTAAACAGACCTTATGTGTTCATCGGGGTGATGGACGAAGATAAGCCCAAGATGGTAATCGTGGCTAAGATGCTAGAAGAAATGGGTTACGAGATCCTATCCACTAGAGGAACCTTCCAAGTTTTAAAGGACCAAGGTGTGCAAAGAATCCAAATCACATCCATGGATGCTAGTGAGGAGGGGAATATCATCGAATACATTCTGAGGAAAGAAGTCGCATTGCTAATCAACACGACTCGTCGCAGGAAAAGGACTGTTGGTGCTCGCCACATACGCCGACTTGTATTGGCATACAACCTTCCCTATTTCACAACTTCTGAAGCAGCAGTGCAATTCACAAAATCACTCCATCAGTTAAAATCTTTGGAGAATTTGAGCTATCAGCCTCTTCCATTTCCTGTGGCCAAGGGTGCCTAGAAATTATTCCTGCGTTTCGCCTTCACTTAGACCCATTCCCATTGAATTACAGGCTCTAAGGAGCCTAGCCTGCATAGGTGCATAGGACTCGTCAACAGTCATAGCGGCGTCAGCAGCATCTTTCCCTGCTTGCAATAGCTTTTTCAATCCCTCCTTGTCAAGCCGCATGATTTGGCGGTTGATGTAACCGTAGTAGGTGAGATTTGCAAACTCAGCTAGAGCAGGAAGATCCTGCTTTTTGGGCATAGATTGGGAAACAGTTTTCATTGATCTTCGGTACGCAACGACTGCGGCATTGAAAGCCGGAGCAACAAAAGGTCGAGCTTGATCGTCCCCGGCTTCCATGCGCATGATGTGATAACGCACCATCTGCTGATTAAGGCGACCAATCATTACCCATGGATAGGGGATTTTGTCTTCAATTTCCTTCATTTTTTCTGCGAGCGACAAGCCCGCGCTATTCATCATGGGAATGAGCTTAATCATGTCAATAGAGTGCATGATTTTGGTGGTGACAATTCCCTGAACTTGTTCAACGTTGATGTCTGAGCCTTCTGAACCAAACATGCCACCACCACCACCCTTGCCTAGTGCCAAATCCAGTTCGTATTTACTGAGAGACACTCCCATTTTATTTTGAAGCGTGACATTGGCTTCACTAATTTTTTCTAGAAGACCTTCACAAATTTTAATTTCCATCATCATTCCAGCTCGGTTTCCTACTCCCGAGTCTTCCATGTCATCTTCGTTTACCTCGATCCCACTGAGATTTACCCCTTTCAAGACACTGGATTGAATGGCCATCATCTTTTCTTTATGAATCTGGAGTATCCGTTCCAAGTAAAGCTTAAAGACCCTCAGAAGCATTTGTACCGCAGGGCCTGTTACCTCGCCCCAATAAAACGGCAAACAAGAATGGATCAGGAGAGCTCTTGCTACCTCCAATTGAGGTCTGCCTTCCATCTGCAGTGCACGTCCAACCAATTGCATTCGAATTGCTTGATTTTTTGGGTCTCCCGACAATTGAGAGACCAGTTTGTTGATCTCCTTGTCTCCACGTAGAAAAGCAATTTCGAGGATGTCGGTTCCTGTGGCCGGGGTAACCTCTCTCGTTTTTTTTCCAAGTCCTAATTTTGCAAAAAATCCCTTACCTTCCATTGCCAGGACTTCCTTAGCCAATTCTTCCAGTTCTTGTTGAAACTTGAGAAGGTTGACATTGGGAGTGTCTTTGTTCTCATTAGGTTGTTTTGCCATAAAACCTTCTTTGACAAAAATGAGTCAATATAATTTTTTGATACAGCAGACCCCGTCTGTGGGAATGGTATTAATTAAAACTCTGATAATATAAAGTGTGTCATTATTGCACACTTTACAGAATTAAGAACCCTAAGAATTAATCATTGGAAGACTAGATTGACTAGGTTTGATCCATCACGTAAATTCTTTATATTCTATTTATTGCTGCTTGCCAAGAATTCCCATGTCTTCGAATGATCTTCCTAACAAAGAACTCGGCCACACTATTGATTTTTTGAGCGATGTTCCCCAACGCTTGGTGGTAGAAATTTCTAGAAAACGCCTAGCTTTACGAGAAATTCTGAATTGGCGAAAGGAAACAGTGTTGTCATTTCCAAAATTGATTGGAGAACCTGTGGAAATTTTCATAGATAACCAAATCATCGCCAGAGGGGAGGTTGTTGTGATCAATGACCATTATGGTGTTCGTATTTCAGAAATTACCCATCCTACTGACAAACCAAGCCAGTCTCGGATCTGAAAGACTTTTCTGAATTCAGGCAATTGACCAAATTTGTGTATTTCTTGAATTACACTAAGAAATTAAATCCCATCCAACGCTGACTGTTCAAACTAAGCCTATGCCACTTCCTAAGCTTTTGAAATCCAGCTTTATTCTAATTACCTTCTATATTTTGATTGGATTTCCGAGTCTGCTGAATGCGCAGAATCCCTCAGATCCAACTGTAGAGTCTATTGTTCTATCCAAGAATTGCCCGATTCCGGATGGTCCGGATTTAGTCATCAAATCACCAGAAATTGTTCTCAAATCAGTTGACGATCCATATTGTCCTAAGATCAATGATATTCAATTAGTTCAGGTCACAGTCCATAACCCTGGTGAAGAAGTTCGCAGTGTGGGCCTTGAGGTTTTGTTGACGTTAGACGGCAATCGATTGGATCAGTCCCAACGGCAAATCTTTACAATACCACCTTACGAAACTTCTCGAATGCTTCATGATGTGGTACTTGAGGCTTCTGGTCGCTATCGTGTGGCGGCAAGAATCTGGGACACAGAATTTGAAAAACCAATTGCGGAATCAGATCAGGGTGTCAACCGACAATTTTACATTGCCACCCCAGACGATTTAGCCGCTGCTCAGGAACAGTTAGTCGTGATGGAGAGCAGTGGCAAAGCTCCAAGGCCTTCGCCACTTCAATTCGATCCACCCGATCTGCGCTGGGAGAGTGTCAGTGTATTGCCAGAACACCTACTACGTGGTGAGACGCTAAGGATGCGTCTAAACTTGGTGAATGTAGGTGGAGATGTTGTTCAAGATGTGCTTTGCAAGGTGGAATACTATAACGAAAGACAACCACGAAGACGAACTACTATTGCTAATCCCATTGCCGACGTAATTGCCCCCGGAGAGACCATAACCTTTGATCTCGAATATATTCCTCCGACCGACCAATTACTAGGCGAATACAAAATTGCTGTGACAGTGGATCCTGACGATCAGTTGAAGGAGTTGAAGGAAGACAACAACGCTATGGAGTCCGGCACTATCCGCCTTAGTGATATTCGATTGCTCCTCCCTTCGGATAGTTTTGTTTTCGATGAAAACGGATTATTTCTGTTTCAGTGGGACAGTTTAGTCTTTGCTGAATTCAAGATTCAGGTTGGGGTTGATGAAAAGTTTGAAGATCCTCGTCTTTATTTCGACCTGCCACAAGGAGATCGCTGGATAGCCGATAAAGAGTTGGTGCCACTGACAGGTGAATTGCCAGGAATGGCAATGGGGCTTATGCAAACAAGTCAGAAGAATAAGCTCTTTTGGCGTGTCATAGGTCGAAATATCAGTGGTCAGCAGGCTATTTCAGACGTTCAAAGCTTCACAATAAAACCTACCTCCGACGCGTCCTAGATTGGAAAGCCAGCCTACCTGGCTGGTTCTAGTTACGTTGTTTTCCTCCCAAAGCCTTGCATTCCTTTTCCAAAGGCGTTACAAGCTTGTTTCCGCTGAGTTGGTCAGACAATAACCACTTTTCAGGGAGGGATCCATGTTGAGTGTCCGTCAAATGCTATCCGAAAAGGGCAGTGTAGTCGTCTCAATCACTCCAAATACCAGTGTGTTCGATGCACTGAAGGTCATGAGTGAGAACAATATAGGTGCGGCTTTGGTGATGGAAGATGAAGAACTACTCGGAATTTTTTCTGAGCGTGATTATGCGCGCAAGGTGATTCTGGTAGGCCGTTCTTCCAAAACGACAGAGGTTAAAGAATTGATGACCAGTAAGGTCTATTGCATTGATCCGTCACGAACCATTCAGGATGTGATGGAATTGATGAACGACCATAGATTCCGTCACGTCCCAGTAATGGAGAACGAAAAAGTGATCGGTGTGTTGAGTTCAGGAGATGTGATGCGAGGTGTGGTTGCTGAACAGAAAAATACTATTGATAGTCTTGAGAGCTATCTTTTGAGGCAATAGTTGAGTTCAGGAGATGTGATGCGAGGTGTGGTTGCTGAACAGAAAAATACTATTGATAGTCTTGAGAGCTATCTTTTGAGGCAATAGCGGATTGGTCACATACTTCGAGAAATATTCTCTTCTTGGGGTATGTGATACTCGCTGTTGTAGAGAAAATAGGGAATTCCTCCCAACAGATACACTGCCAATTGTATGATGATGTACATATTGAAAATGTCTGCTCCACCAGATACCCCCACTAACTGATACAGCGATTCAAATGCGACATGGCCAATTCCAATCCCACCAGGTGCAAGCGGAATAGCAGTTGTTATAAGTCCAATTGGCATTAGAAACAATTGAGTTCCTAGTCCCATTTCAGTGTCAGTTAGTAAGTGAGCAATTTTCCAAAACAAGAACGCCACTAGACAGTGAATGAGAATCGCTATCAGTAATGTTGAAAGCAAAATCGGCTTCTGATTTTGGTAGCTTTTGAAAGCAAAATAAATTTTGGTTGTAAACTTTTTAGCGGGGAGTTTTTCAAAAAATTTCAGGAAGGGATCTTTACTATCTTGAAATGGCCAAACGACCAAAGTGTAAAAGCAAATTGTGGCTAAAAACAAAAAACCGATCAGCCAAATCAAACCATGGAGTCGTGGATTTTCAAGAAAGAAAGATAAGTTTACAAGCAGGGAAAAAAAGGAGATGACGATCAATCCAAATAAACCTACGAAACGATCAATCAGAAGAGTCATGAAGGCATGGGTTCGGCCTTCTTCAGCTTGGGCCTTTGTAATGTAATAGCCTTTTACAAGGTCACCAGAGACAGCTCCAGGAAGAGTACTGTTGAAGAAGTTACCAATCCAAGTCAGTAGAAAGGTTCTGCGTGGAGAAACTTGAAGGCCAAGAGCTTTCAGTAGTAGCCACCACCGTAATGCTGCCAAAGGGACCACTAACATGATGAGAACAGAGAGAATCAGCACTAACAAATCAGGAGAATCCTTCAGCAGCAATAATCGCTCTAAGTTCAAGCGATCACTGCTAATCAAGTAATAAAAAATTCCACCCACAAGAGCCAATTTCCCACCTGTAAAAACCACCTTCTTCATCAGTTCACTTTTGATAGAATCAGTTGATTCAACAACTTATCTCTCTCTTCTTTTGGTAAATGAGCGAGTTCTTCAACTTTCGTGTGAAAATCCTTCCAATTGCTTTCTGCGCTCTTAAACAACTCCTCGAAAGCAGGCACAAAATTATGGTAACGCTTGACGCCTAATAGATGTGAGTTGTTCAAATCCTGAGCAAACCATCGACTGTAATTCAATAACTTAAATTGGGATTGGTTTTGTTGATAGCGCTGTTTCAATTGTTCAAAAATCAATTGTTTCTGCAGTCGTTTCTTATCTTCATTTAATGAAGATCCATAAAGGTCGTTTAATTCTTTGATAGTTTCATCAATCCAACTTCGAAATAATAAACGATCCTCGTAATTTTGTCGGATTTGTTCCATTTCATCCCCCAGATTACTTGCTCTGAGGTATTGCAATGTGCCTTCCTGCTCTACAAAGGTAGCGTAGGACTCATTGAAAGATGTGTCACCAGCAACATAAACCACCTGATGTGCCATCTCGTGTATGAGGGTTGCGATTAGCTCCCTGTCGGAACGCTGAAGAAAAGTACTAAGTACTGGATCTGAAAAATAATCGGGTAACCAACTCTGATTCAAATAACCCAATGTGGAATAAGCACTTGCGTAAGAAAGAGATACGTCAAAACCATTCTCTCTCAACTCATTTGCTAGTTGTTCAGCATCAGCAATGTCAAAATATCCACGATAGCCTTGGCAGCCAATGATGAGATAGCACCATTGTTTTGGGTGTAATGAAAAGGGCGGTGCAGCAGAGACGAGGACACTTACATAGGAATTTGGCAACTCCACGTAACTTTTGTAGCCGTTGCCGGAAGGTAGATTTAATTCAGTGGAGGCGAAGCTGCGAACTTCGGAAAGAAGCTGAAACTTTTTTTTGAGTTCCGGGTCAGTTGTGTTATCTAGCAACAGACTCTGGATTTCCTGCTTACCTTGAAGCAGGTCAAGATGGCCTCGTGTGGCTTGCCAGTAGTAGCTCAGTTCACATCCAGCCAGTAGTAGGCAACAAAAGAAAATTAGCGGGATTTTCATGTCAAGGAGAGAAATCAGGCGTCGACAGCAGTCTCCTCTTCACTTAGTGGCATGTAAAGAATGCGGTTGCAGTGAGGGCAGTTTCGATAATTATCTGGTTCTGTTAGAAATTCGTTTACAAATTGAGGTTGAAGTCGAATGTTACACCCCCCACAAGTTTTATCCACGACCGGAGTGATCGGACGATGTAGTCCATTTTTCTGGCAACGTTTGTAAAATTGCTGAATAGGCCTGGGTGCACTTTCAAAAGATTTTTGGAAAAAATTTTCTAATTCTTGTATCGCAAGAATAGTTTGCTTTTGAGATAGAATCGTTTGTTCTAGGGCTTCTTCTGCTTCCTGTTTCCCTTTCTCCAATTCAGATTTCTGCTCAGCCATTTTAGGATCTAAATCTTCTAATTTGATCGCAACTTCTAACAAGTTTTCTTCTAGCATTGAGCGATGCTTGCGAGATAACTCCAGTTGCTTTTTACTGGCTTCAAATTCTTTTTCGTTCCGGATTCTTGGAACATGCTTTTCGAGTTTTTCGATGAGAATGCGTTGCTCTTCGAGTTCATTTTCCATTTGCTGCTGTTGGTTGATCAACGTGGTCTTCTCTGCCTGAAGGTTTTGAAAAACCATTTCGACAGGAGCAACTAGCTCATTGACATCAGCAATTTCTTTTTCGAAGCGTCTCAACTGTTGTTTAAGAGCAAAACCCTGCTGTTCGGTTTCAGCAATGGCGATGAGGGTAGAGCGAAGATGCTGAGACATCATAGACTCCTTTGTGAGAGGCAATCTGGCTTCCTGCCTGAGTGCGGAAGGAGGCGGACGGGTTGTGTTGTGTGAAGATCGCAAAAAAGAGAGAAAAGTTCAACACACGTAGTGCTGATTTTGTAAAAGCTTCAAAATTTGATGTTCTCTGAAATAGTCGAGACCTATTTGTTTAATTATATTTAAAAGTTAGCTTGTCGGCTTTGAGGCCAATTGTTACCTCTCCTCCGTTTTCTAGATTTCCAAAGAGAACTTCATCGGCAAGAACTGTTTCTATTTCCTGCTGAATGACCCTCTTCATCGGACGTGCTCCAAAATGAGGATCATACCCCTTATTAGCTAACCAATCTCTGGCCTTGTTACTTACATTGATCGTTACTTTTTTCTGCTGCAGTTTGATCTCTAGCTGGATAATCAATTTGTCAACAATGAGTTGGACGACTTCTTTTGGTAACTGTGCAAAGGAGATAATCGCATCCAATCGATTTCTAAACTCTGGGCTGAAGGTGCGCTCCAACGCTTGTTTTGATGGTGTCGTTGGAGACTGACTGCCAAATCCAATCACAGAGGAAGCCATTTCTTTAGCACCCACATTACACGTCATAATCAAAACTACATTTCTGAAGTCTGCTTCTCGACCATTGTTATCTGTGAGAGTCGCGTGATCCATCACCTGAAGCAAAATATTGAAGATGTCCGGGTGAGCTTTTTCGATCTCGTCCAGCAGTAAAACGGTGTGGGGATGCTTACGTATCGCATCGGTAAGCAGTCCTCCTTGGTCATAGCCAACATATCCCGGAGGTGCTCCGATCAACCGGGAAACAGTATGCTTCTCCATATATTCGCTCATGTCGAAGCGTTGGAAATGAATTCCTGTAATTTGTGCCAATTGCTTGGCCAGTTCGGTTTTCCCAACTCCTGTGGGGCCAGTGAATAAGAAAGAGCCAATGGGTTGATCACTTTGTCGCAAGCCAGCTCGCGTGCGTTTGATGGCCTGAACCAAGGCATGAATTGCATTGTCCTGTCCAAAGACCTGAAGCTGGAGCTCTTTTTCAAGGTCCTTGAGCTTTTCCTTATCAGAACTATTCATTCGCTCAATCGGAATCCGCGCAATACTGGCGATGACTTTTTCAATGTCTTGGGAATTAACAGTTTTGCGGCCCGCTCCTTTCAGCCGAATAGCAGCACCAGTTTCGTCAATAACATCGATAGCTTTGTCAGGCAGATAGCGATCATTGATGTATTTTGCAGATAGCTCAGCGGCGGTTCTTAGGGAAGATACAGTATAACGGAGCTCGTGATGTTCTTCGTAACGATTTTTTAGTCCCTTGAGAATTAAAAAGGTCTCCTCAATTGAGGGCTCATCGATGTCGATCTTCTGAAAGCGTCTGGATAGAGCTCGGTCTTTCTCGAAAAGTTTTTTGTATTCATCATAGGTTGTAGACCCTATGCATCGAATCTCACCCTTCGCTAGAGCCGGCTTGAGTAAGTTCGAGACATCCATTGATCCCCCACTAGTTGCCCCAGCGCCAATGATCGTGTGAATCTCATCGATGAATAGGATAGATTTTGGCTTCTGCTGCAAAGATTTAAGAACTGCTTTGATGCGTTGCTCAAAGTCCCCACGAAATTTTGTACCAGCTAAGAGTGCCCCGATATCAAGCGCATAAATCTCAGATCCTTCCAGAAGTTCAGGAACCTCTTGACGGAATATGCGTAAGGCAAGACCTTCCGCAATAGCGGTTTTACCGACCCCAGGATCGCCTACGTAGATAGGATTATTTTTCCGACGTCGACAGAGAATCTGAATTGTTCGGTCTAACTCTGCATCGCGTCCAATCAAGGGGTCAATGCGATCTTCGTCGGCAAGCTTTGTTAGGTTTGTGGTGTAGTGTTTGAGGGCATCCTGCTCCCCACGTCCCTGGGAGCTTTCTTCTTCGTCTGTACTATCAAAATTGTGGTTCTCTTCTTCATCCTCAACAGCTACCTTAGCAATTCCATGTGAGATGTAATTCAGCAAATCGAGCCTCGTGATGCCCTCTTTCTGCAGAAAATAGGAAGCATATGATTGGGATTCTCGATGAATTGCCACAAGGATGTCCCCAACGTCGGCAGATGCCTTCCCAGAACTATTAACGTGCATGATTGCTAAATGGAGAACACGTTGAACGGCTCTGGTTTGTTGAGGATTGGATCCCTCTTCTCGCATGGTTTCTTGTTGATCAAAAAATTCTTCCAGATCTTCTTTGATTCGATCAACGTTGCCTCCACAACTTCTAATAATTCTTACCCCATTGTCATTGTGCAATAGGGCATAAAGAATGTGCTCCACACAAAGGTACTCATGGCGTCGATCCTTGGCTTCACTTTGTGCAGCCATCAAGCACATTTCTAAATCTCTCGTGAACATATGGGATTCCTGTCAGATCAAACTTCTTCCATACTTGCTTTGAGAGGAAACTCGTTTTGACGAGCCATCTCATGAACAGCTTCAACTTTGGTTTCTGCAACCTCATAGGAGTAGACGCCGCAGATACCGACACCAGTCTTGTGGACCTGTAACATAATCTGAATCGCTTCGTCAGCCGTTTTGTGGAAGACCGCCTCTAAAACACGCACCACAAAATCCATTGTGGTGTAGTCATCGTTATGTAGTAGGACTTTAAACTGAACCGGTGGTTTGAGTTTCTGTTTCGTCAGTGTGACGAGGTCTTCCTGGGGCTTAAACTGACTCATTCTTGTTCTTGGTTTACCGGGAAATTTCCTTTGTGATAATCCCAGAGATATGCAGATGAATTCCTAAATAAATTCAATAATATACTTTTTCAAATCGAGGGGTTTATCGTTCAGGTTCCTGTAGGTCTCATCTCTAATTCAGCACGAACTTCAGTACGCTGCTGACCAGGTTCTTGAATATAGACTCGGCTATCTGGAGGTACACTATGAGTTAGCCATACATTACCGCCAATTATTGAACGGGCCCCCACAACAGTATTGCCCCCTAGAATCGTAGCGCCAGCGTAAATAATGGTTTCACGCTCAATAGTTGGGTGTCGTTTGAGATGTGGTTCATTCTTATGCTGTATTGGACTGAATGCACCAAGTGTTACCCCTTGGTAAATGCGCACTTGGTCGAGTATCACTGCGGTACCACCAATAACGATGCCAGTTCCGTGGTCAATCATCACACCACGTCCAATCCGGGCACCTGGATTGATATCAATTCCAGTCAATGAGTGGACATGCTCACTGAGAATCCGTGGCATTAGCGGGATTTGGTAGTTGTGGAGGAAGTGGGCAATCCGGTAAATGCTGAGGGCGTGTATTCCTGGGTAGGCCAGAACGATTTCCTTACGATCATTAGCGGCCGGGTCACCTGCAAAGGTGGCTTCGACGTCTTCAGCCAAAACTTCTCTCATTTCCGGAAGTGTTTCGAGCAAGTTGAGAGAAATTTCTTCTGCTCTTTCACTACAGGCGCCTGCTGGTGGCTGGGGTAATCCCTCCTGTCTGCTTTGCCAGCAGATCACTTGCTCCAGGTAGTCACGTAGTCTGTAGAAGATTGAGGCGCTTTTTTGACCTAACCAATAAGGTAAACTGATGGCATCAAGTTGTTCTTGCCTGAGCAAACCCGGGAACAGCAAAACCTGTAAATCATTGGCCAACTGGACGATGCTCTCTCGAGCAGGCAAGCCAGAGCAGCCAATGCTCTGAATTTCGGGATGACTATGATAGGAGTCCAGTAAGGCATCCACTGCCTTCCGAAGTCGTAACTCTGTTTGCATAACTAACTGAGAAGAATCATGACTGTTTTTCAGGATGATTTTGCTAATTTCAAACCTATTGGTAGTTCATCACCAAACAACCAGTTCTGCAAGTTGCTTTCTAGAATCTCCACAGCATCTCTCTTTGCTTCTTCGGTAAGTAATCGTACTAGGCTACCATCTTCATCATAGGATTCTACGAAAGCAATCAGTTCTTTTCGAAGATCTGGAGAAATATCTCTGTGTCGGTCTCCAGTAAACTGCCCCAGCTTAGTCAAAACCAATGGTAACTCTTGAATCGGTTTTTGATGATGGATTTCAAGCAAACTTTGAATCCAAGATTCAACTTCTTTTGGAGGGATCACATACAAAGTACCTGCATGCACAAATTCACGCGAACCAAAGCGGGCTAGACAGAGTGCCTCAATCCCTGTGCTTTGTCCCTTTTCCAAGCGATCGAGTAACTGCTTACTATAAGTTCTCTTCTTCTCGTGTGGTACTGATTCTAAGTTGCTAAGTAACAACCACAATTCGTTGAGAGCGCTGGGTGAAATAGATGCGGGTCTTTTCCCTTTTGGCAGTTTCGAGGTCCTTGGCTTACGATTCCCTTCGACCAATCGCTCTTCCAAAGATTTGAAGATGGCTTCTTGGGTTTGTGAAGGTAGCCCTGCGGCTACACGGCGACAAAAAATCCACCACTCAACTTCTACGTTTCGCTCTTTTCGAAACTGCGGTCCACGAGCAATCCATTCTGTTAGTTGCTTGATTCGTAGCTCATCATTTGGAAATCCAAATCCTGGACGCAGGCAGAATCCACAGATTTTCAGCCAATTCATTTCATGGTTTACAGAACGAACTCTAGTTCCCATTCCACTGAGTAATTGATCAGCAATTTCTCGCAAAAGTGGGAGTGGCCAACCAGATCGTGGGCCCAGTAATGCCTCCAGTTGTTTGTTTAGGCTCAAGGGCAGATTTTCTTGGCGGCTTCTCTTACCAAACCAGCTTTGCAGAGTCCTCTGAACATCATCCCAATTGCTAGGAGGTTCCCATTGATTATCAACAGTGATGCTGTGATCTGATTGAATTACCTCTGGTGCAGATTCTCGGATACGGAATTCAAGGCGCCACTCCTCACTTAAGTGGTGGTTAACACACTCTAGGCTAAGGGTCCCTATCTCATTCAACTTTGCTCGGAGTTGGATTCCCAGTGTTGTGGCTTTTTTGGGAAGCCGATTGCGGTCTATTCCAAGAAATGTCTGAATCGGTGGAAGTTCGGTAAAATCACGTTCCAATTCTTCTTGTTCAATTTGGATTATATCACCCAAGTGGTCTTGCGTTCGGATACTGGAGGCCCTCATCTCAAATTGAACAGGTTGATTTATAGCAATTTCAAGGGTGTGTCCCTGTACTTCCTGATATTCCTCGACAGAAGCTTGTTGGGGCAAGATGCACAACCAGGCTAGGTTTTGTGAACCCGGCTCCATTCCATCAATCAGCAGTGAGACATAGTAGCTTCGAGCACTCCCTCCTTTGATTTGCAGCCCTTTCCCCTCACGGACAAGATGGTAATAAGTTGCTCCTTTGGCAACAGCCAACTGCATTTGCTCTTGAGGAAGTACTTGAACACTTTTCTCAGTTTCTCCTAGTTGAGATCCCCATTTTTCCAGTAGACGCCGGATTTTTTCCTGAAGCAAAGAAGGCTCGAGTGTCCCACCGTTGAAAAGTACGTGAGTAGGAAAGCGTTCTGGTTCAATTTGGGAGCAGTGATTTCTTAAAAATCTGAGCAGATGTCGAGTAATTGCGGTGTCACTGGCGAATGGGAGTCCAAGGGTGCGCAATGCCAGAATCTTCTTGGCTGGTAAATTAGCATCCCAGTCCAGTTCAGGGAAAAAGCCATCCAAGATGATTTGTTCGAATTCATTTTGGGAGAGAATATAGTTCTTTGTCTTTCCAATCAGTCTGCTCCCTTGTTCAGCAATCGTTATCGGAAACTGATCCTGTTCAGTTGCCCATAGAATTTCCTTTGCCCTTCTGCATTGGGCTGTGAGTGCCTCCCAAAGACGGGGGGATAGTTTTCTCTGTTGTCCTGTAAGTTGCTGTTCAACATGTGCTGCTAGGGCTAAATCCAAATTATCCCCACCCAGTAAGATGTGATCACTGACAGCTAGACGTTCCATTTCAGGATTCCCTTTGGGATCTTTAGGCATCTTTACTTTGACGAGGCTGAAATCGCTTGTTCCACCACCGATATCAACAACTAAGACAATATTTTCGGAGTTTTTGAAATAATCTGATAATGTTTTTGGGGAATCACAGTCCTCTAAATTTTCAGCAATCCATGAGTAAAAGGCTGCTTGAGGTTCTTCCAGTAGAGTGACGGTTTTTAGCCCCGCCATTTTGACCGAACGGAGGGTGAACTCTCGGGCAATTTCATCAAAAGAGGCAGGAACCGTAAGCACAATTTCTTGGTCTTCCAGCTGTAGTTCGGTTCTGTCTTTGGCAATTTTGTGATTCCACGAATCTCTAAGATGCTGAAGAAAGAGTGAACTCGCAGCAAGGGGCGAATATCGTTTGAGTTCTGGTTGGTCACTCTGAGGGAGAATCTCTGCTTCTGGATTTAAATTGTGGTAACATAGCCAAGATTTCGCAGAATGAATATTTCGCCCAGGTCGGAGCGCCTGCTGTTGCCGAGCCCATTCTCCAGTAGCTAAATCAGGTTCAGAATCCTCGGACCAAGGCAATTGAAAGCGGCCAGAAAGTTTTTCTTCTTTGGTCAATAAAAATGCATGAGAAGGTAAGGTCTTTTGATCATACCACTCACCATTGCCAATCCACTGTGGAATTTCAAAACAGTGCAGTTGATTTGTAAAATCTTCCTGGTCTAAATAGCAAAGAGCACTGTTGCTGGTACCAAGATCAATTCCGATTCTAAATCTCGATGTAGGCAATTTCATGATGTTTTCTTCAAAGGAGGCTTGATCTCATGATATGTTTAGATACTTGAGTGGTCATGGTAAGTCTGGCAATTCGTTTGAACTTTTGGGGCAATCATGGAATAAGAATGATCCTTTTCAAGTAACCAAAGCTTAAATTTCAAATCAACATGAAAAAACTTATAGCCATCCTGCTGCTTTTTGTATTTCTGGGAGGAAATACTGGAGTGGCTGAGGAAGACAAGCTCAATCAGGCGGTTGTTCGAGGGATTGTGGAGCGATTTACATCGTTGCACTATGCACAGGTGCCTTTAAATGATGAATTGTCCAAAAGGATTTTCCAGCTCTACCTAGATTCCTTGGATTCTGGACATTACTACTTCCTGGAATCTGATGTGAAAGAGTTTCGAGCTAAAGAGACCAGTTTGGATGACATGCTTCGGCGTGGTGATGTCACTTGGGCAATGGACGTCTTCACACGTTTCCTAACCAGGCTCAGTCAACGTCAAGCGATGCTGGAATCTTTTCTGGAAGACGAGTTTGACTTCGACAAAGATGGTCAATGGAGAATTGATCGGAAAGATGAGCCCTATCCTAAAAATGAAGATGAAGCGAAAGAGACTTGGAGGCTGAAAACAAAGTTTGACCTATTGACGCTCAAGTTGGCAGGCAATACGGATCAAGAGGCCAAGGACCGATTACTAAAGCGTATTCGATCCATATGGAAGGATTATTCTCAGTACACTGACGATGATGTAATTGCGCTTTATCTAAATGCTCTTACACGCGCCCATGATCCTCATTCGACTTACATGGCTGCGGAGGATCTGAGGAACTTTGATATTTCGATCAAACTCTCTTTGGATGGTATCGGTGCGGTGTTGCGCTGGGAAGATGGCTATACCGTTGTGAACTCTATTATTCCTGGTGGTGCAGCTGCACGGCATGGAAAATTAGCTGTCGATGATCGGATTATTGCTGTTGCACAAGGGACAGAGCCATTCGAAAGCGTAATTGATATGCGCTTGAATGACGTCGTTGAGCTGATCCGTGGACAGCGTGGGACCACAGTTCGTCTTCAAGTTATGCGCAAGAATGAAAACGGATTTGATACCCTCAATTTTGCTATAGTTCGCGATAAAATTATTCTGAAGGATGGTGAAGCTAAAGCAGAAATTTTTGAACCGACGGCATCTACTGAAGAAAGTCCTGCTGCTTACAGAATAGGAGTTATTGAACTACCTTCGTTTTATGTTGATTTCAATGACCGACGACAGAATCCGAACAACTACAAGAGTTCATCTCGTGATGTTCGGGCTCATTTGGAGCAATTTAAGCGGGATGGTGTGGATGGAGTGATTTTAGATCTTAGAAACAATGGCGGTGGTGGTCTTGACGAAGCTATCACTATGGCCGGATTGTTTGTTGGCCGTAAGCCAATTGTGATTGTTCGTCAAGCCAGTGGTGCTAGGATTACAGTCCATCGCAGTCGAGAAGAAGCTATTTACGAAGGCCCGCTATTGGTCATGCTAAATCGCTTCAGTGCATCTGCCTCCGAAATACTTGCAGGAGCAATGCATGACTATCAACGAGCTATTTTAGTGGGTGACCGAACAACATTTGGTAAAGGTACTGTACAAAACATTGTTCAACTTCCTGAGGGCTATGGGGCACTGAAAGTGACCATTGCACAATTTTATAGGGTCTCCGGGTGGTCTACCCAAAATCGTGGTGTGGAAACAGACATGATCTTGCCATCCATTAATAATGCTCGTGATCTTGGGGAATCCACTTTAGAAAATGCGCTGCCTTGGAAAGCGATTTCACCAATCTCCTACACACCGGTCGGTAACATTCGACGCTACATTAATGAGTTGCATCAGTATTCAAATGAGCGACTTTCCAAGGATACAGATTTCAAAGAAATTGAAGAGAATGTTCAGGAATTTTTGACCAAAGTGAAGCCGCTGGAGTACACAAGTATTTTGAAAATGCAGGAAGACGCAGCAAAGCGAAAAGAGGAGAGGGACGAAGAGATGGCTAGTGCCCGCAAGACGATGGAGGATACCACACAAGAAGATTCTGAGGAAGTGACGACTTCAAATGACGAAACAACCATTCGGAGTGATGCCTATCTTTTTGAAAGCATGGCCATCCTTGAAGACTACATTCGCTTGCAGCAACGTGTAGAGGTTAAGAACTAATGAGTGAAACAGAATTTCCTCCTTCTAACACTCTGCCAGTTCTGATTGATTCAGACCGAATCCGAAAACGTGTGGAAGAATTAGGGCGTAAAATTAGCGAGGACTATAAGAATCAACCTTTGGTCTTGCTTGTCGTACTCAAAGGTTCGTTTCTTTTCTGTGCAGATCTGGCAAGACAACTTTCGATTCCGTGTCGTATCGAATTCATCCGAGCCTCAAGCTACAAGGATGCGAAGGTCAGTTCAGGGCAATTACAACTTTCTGAACTGCCAGATCTACGGCATGCAAATGTTTTAGTTGTTGAAGACATCCTCGACAGTGGGTTGACTCTGCACAAAATTCTAGAGCACCTACGGTCAGAAAATTTGGCTTCCTTAGAAGTTTGTACGTTATTATCTAAGCAGATTCCTAGGGATATTCAGACTGAACCCAAGTACATTGGTTTTGAAATTCCCAACCGCTTTGTTGTCGGTTACGGTTTGGATTACGCTGAGCGCTACAGAGAAGTGCCTGACATCCGCTGTTTAGACTGATATTAACCCTCCAAAAAGTCATCTATATGAGCGTCAAAATTCGCCCTAACTGGAACTTTGAATCTCAAGATGAGGCTAATCAACTTTTGCTGCAACTCACTCTGGAAAATCGAGCCTACCTTGAAGCAATCTTGCAAAATTTGGCTTTTTTAACAGCGAAATCAACTGATACAGATGTAGAAGAATTGATGATGACGCTATGGCAGCAAGTCAAAGATACTGGCAGTCAGAAATTTCAGGAATTGCAGCAAGATTACCACGCTAACAGAGTATCTAGTCAGCAAGATGAAGAAGGCTAAGCTCCTGATCCTCTCACTATTGCTGGCAAATTCTTCCTTATGGGCTATCGACGCTCAATCCCTTAAAGAGGAAGCTTTAGGCTTGTGGGATAAGTCTAAAGATGTTGCCGATACAGTAGGTGAGAAAGTGCGAGATACTTGGGATGACAGTGAACTACTTAGGGAGGCAATTGGTGAAAAATCTGCTGAGCTTTGGGATGATAGTGAGCCGCTACGAGAGAATCTAGAAGAAAAAACAAAAGATGGTTGGCAGACCGCTAAGGAATGGTCGACAAAAAAATATGACGAACTGAATCGGTCAGAGGAAAATCCTGACAACTCAAGTGCTTGGTGGAATTTTTCTGATTCAGAAAAGAAAAGTGAGGATGATTCAGCAGTAGAAAACTCTTTGAAAGAACTATGGGAGAAGACGAAGGATGGTTCAAAACAACTAGGTGAGAAAATCCAAGAAAACACTAAAAGTCTCTTATGAACAGACTTCTTCTTGGATTATGGTGGTTCTTGATGATCCCGTTTGTTGTCAATGGACAGCAAGTTTCTCTGCAGGCAACAGGGGAGGGACTAAGCTCTGAAGAGGCACAGCAAGCAGCACTCGCTGAACTATCCTTTAGAATAGCTGCTAATGTTGAAAGCCAGATTGATTCAGCTCAAGAACTTCGAAATGAAGAATTCAACCAAACTGCAAGCCAACGGCTGAGCGTCACTTCAGAATTACCTATCCTTGGTAGTGCGATTGAAATCACTGAAAAAGATGGATTCTACCTCGCTACTGCACGCCTTGACGCTGCTACCTCTCTGCCACTCTACGAACTCAAAATTGACGAACTAACTAAGGAATTAGACGATTCTTGGAAGATTGGAACAATTAGCGATCCAATTCGTGCGATCCCTAGCCTAAAAGCTGCTCTACCTGTTCTCGAAGAACTACAGTTGCTAAGACTGATTGCACGCTATCTGGGTGCAAAACTACCTCAACTTACAATAACTGTCACATCTATTAATGATCGAATAAAGCAACTTCAACAAAATCCACAGACGATCGAAGTTGCAGTTCAAATATTGGCTGATCCATGGAAAAATCTTGAAAAGGTGTATGTCTATCCTCCAGTACTCCGAGGATCAGAGGAAATCACAGAGTTTGCCGCAGTCTTTCGCAGTCGTCTTGCCAGCCAACTCAAGGAAGTCAGTCGTCCTGCTCAGTCGAAATTTCTTCTCCGTGGTGACTACCTGATTACAGGCCGAGGGATAGACCTAACCTATCGGTTGCAGAATTGGAAAGGTGAAACTCTTGAGGCTGGTAGTGTCCAGTTAGCCCCTGCCGCGTACAATGGACTTGAAGTTAAGACATCGCCAAAGACTAATTCAAAGATAACTTCCACAACCTCTGTTGATCCAGATTCTTCTCATGCTTCCCTGATAGACAAGCCATCCAAGCCAGAAGGTCCTTCCTCAAAACCCTCTTGGACGGATCCTGTGACCGGAATGGAATACCGCTTCATTCTAGGGGGACAATTTGAGATGGGTGATATCTTCGGAGAAGGAAATCCTGATGAAAAATGGGTTCGAAATGTTGTGCTCGACTCCTATTGGGTCAGTACGACAGAAGTAAATCAGCAAGCCTGGGAGGAAGTCATGGGGAAACCAGCCAGCCGAAATGCTTCATCAAGATACCCTGTGGAAGTAACTCTCTCAGAGGCTAATCGGTTCCTTAAAAAGTTAAATGAAATCAGCGCAGGTGAAGAATTTCGCTTGATTACAGAGGCTGAGTGGGAATACGCCTGCCGTGAAGGGGGAAGAAAAGTTCGCTTTGGGAACGGTAAAGATGAAATTTCCGAAACAGAATCTGCTTACTCCAAGGTGCCCATCCAAGTTGTGGGAAATTATGCACCAAATAGCTTTGGTTTGTTTGATTTCAGTGGAAATGTGTCAGAGTGGACAGCAGATAAATATCAAAAAAGTTATCGTGATCTGCCGGAGCTCAATCCGCTTTCCCAGAGTGGAAGAGGTAATGTGTTAAGGGGAGGTGGCATTGTCAATTTACTTCCAGGTGCCGAACCGAAGCACATTCGATGCAGTGCTCGCCAACAGTCCCGCAGCAGTCGGGATCGATTCGGTCTAAGAATTGTGCGGAAAAATTACTGACGATCAAAATTTTCTGAAAAAAATGGCATTTCAATTTCACAGATATATGCGTACGCCGCATTCGGAAATCTATGGTATCTTCATTAGTGACCAAGTTGAAAAAGGTCCAGTAGGAAGAATAGATATTCATTACTCACTTTACGGTTTGGTCAATGGGTTAGTGGTGATGGAGCAAGCTTTGTCTGAAGCTGAGACAGAGGAACTAATTGCAAAAATCGATGATGAACTAGTGGAAATGACCACAATTGATGACGAGAATTTTGAAATAACGGTAGCCTTTGCCACTAAGGTTTTGACATTTGGCAAGGAAGAGATTGACGAGGAATAATCGAAAGCTATGGGATTTTCTTACAAAGTCCAGAAAGCTCATAAGAACGGTTTGAATGTTAGTACATCCAAAAATGGACTGAATGTAAGTTACACCTTGATGTGGGTTTTGGTAAGATTAATATCCCATCGCTTGGAAAGCGTAAAAAATTGTGCTGGACCAACAAGGGAAGTGGGCTCTTTTCTCAATACCTCTGAATTTTCTTGGTTTAATTTGTAACCAAGTCTCCTCTTATAACACCTCGAAATGAGCATTCTAGTCAGCGTCCAAGGCTTGACCAAGTCATATGGATTACTGCCCCTTTTTCAGGAATTGAGCCTGGGTTTTAACACAAATGAAAAAGTTGGGCTAATCGGTCCAAATGGTTCGGGTAAGTCTACGCTTTTGAAGATTCTTGCAGGTATGGAAGAACCAGACGATGGAGTTCTTTCTAGAAATCGACAATGTGAGATTACCTATCTTGCACAAACGGAAGCCTTCTCGGATACAGCTACGGTTCAAGAATGTTTGGAAGAGAAAATTTCCCAGCATGTCAGTGCTTCAGAGCGACCTTTCAAAGTTCAAGAAACTTTAAGAACGCTTGGTATCCTTGATTCGCAAATCCCTGTTGGAGAACTATCTGGTGGTTGGCGAAAGCGTGTTGCGCTGGGCCAAGTATTAATCCAACAGCCAGATATGTTGCTGTTGGATGAACCAACAAATCATCTTGATCTGGAGGGAGTGCTTTGGCTGGAAGAGCTGCTAAGGCAGGCAACCTTCTCATTCGTCTTGGTGAGCCATGATAGAGAATTTCTACAGCATACGACGAACCAAACGATTGAACTGAATAAGAGCTATCCCTTAGGTTTTCTAAGAATTGATGGTCCATACGAAATATTCCAGGACAGGAAAGAGGAATTCATTCGGAACCAGCAAGCCCAGCAAGAGACGCTGGCCAATAAAATGCGCCGCGAGGACGAGTGGTTGAAAAGAGGCCCCAAAGCCAGAACTACTAAGGCTCGCTTCCGTGTTGAAAATGCGGAGGTGTTACGAAAAGAGTTGGATCAACTAAGGATGCTTAATTCTCAAAACCGCCAAGTAGGAGTCAACTTTGATGCATCTAATCGGAAAACTCGAAAATTAATAGAGTTACTTGATGTGACTTTTGGGTACCCAGCTAAGCCACTTTTTTCCAAATTGAGTCTAACACTGCAAGCTGGCGTTTGCTTGGGCGTACTTGGTCAAAACGGTAGTGGGAAAAGCAGCCTTCTGAAGTTGATGAAGAAAGAAATTCAACCAGATCAGGGGGAAACGCGCTGGGCTGAAAATCTTAGGGTGGTGCACTTTGATCAACATCGCGATCAACTGTCACTGAATCAGACACTCAAACAGGCCCTATCACCGGCTGGGGATACAGTCATCTATCAGGAACGTCCTATTCACGTGGCAGCCTGGGCAAGCCGGTTCCTCTTTCCGAAAGAAAAGCTGACTCTTCCCCTCAGTCAACTTTCGGGTGGTGAACGTGCCCGTGTTTTGATTGCCAACCTGATGCTACAGCCAGCAGATGTTCTCCTACTTGACGAACCAACAAATGATTTAGACATCTCTACTTTAGAAGTTTTGGAAGAGAGTCTAATGAATTTTCCCGGAGCGATTTTGTTGATTACCCATGACAGGTATTTGATGGATCGGCTCAGCGACTACCTAATTTGTCTACAGGATGATGGAAGCGTTGATTTTTTTGCGGATTATGCGCAGTGGCAATTGCACCAGAGAGGGAACTCCACAGGAACTGAACCTCAGAAAAAGATTCAACAAGGTGGTAAAAAGATTAGTTATGAAGACAGAAAAGAATGGCAAAGAATTGAAGGAAAAATCCAAAAAGCGGAGAGTGAGGTGGTCCAAATTGGAGCCCGGTTACACGCTCCAGAGAACCTAAAAGATTTGGCAAAGCTACAGGAACTTTCTGATCAGTTAGTTGCAGCAGAAGGCAGAGTTCAGCAACTTTATGATCGATGGGCTGAGCTTGAGGAGTTGTTTGCTTAGGGCATTATTCACATTCAGAAAGGTTGAAATTGTTCAGATTACCTCATAATCCGATTGTACTAATCCGGAACCATAACTCTTGGTATGGAGGTGATTTAGGATGATTTCTGGAAGCGTATGTGCGCCGTATAAACGGTTGAATATCAGCGAGTCGGCCTAAGAACTGACTCTCGGATTGTCGATATATCCGAAGCCCAGCGTGGTTAAGCACGGGTGGTAACACCCTCGAAGATTCCGAAAGGAAGTGCCGAACATAGCATCCACGTTAGAAGGTCTATGAACGCATCAAGGTAGCTCAGGTGTAGGTGCGGATCAGGGCTAGACAGATATGGTTAAAGTTATACTACTTGAACCCAAAGACCTAGATGGAACTCCAGTCCTTTCAACCAAAAAGAGCTTAACGCTAGTGCGAAGATAGCGCCCTACGGTTGAAACTCTGCTGCAGGAGGAAGGAAATACGCCTTCCGACGGGACAGATCCACCTGAGACTGATCGACCAGCAGAGACACACTTCCATATCAAGTAGAACAGGTCTGAGTTGGGAACCTAAGTCTGTCGTATCTGAATTCAACTGGAAACACGGGATGGCCTGTAGCTGGTGAGAAGCAATTAAGTTCGTCTAACACCAGTATGGTCACGGAGTCTCAATAGTGCCCAACGTAGTCTTTGTAATGAGGGCTGCAGTCAGTACCCAATCTGACCTACCCACGACGTATAAGTCTAGTAGGTAACAAAAGACGAAAACGGTCAACCGTAAGGAAGACAAGTGGGAGAAGGGGGAAGTGAGACAGCGTTTTAACATTACCAACCAATCAACATAAGGAGGACGGATGTCCACCCAAAACCTTAGAAAGAGATTGGATGGTATAAGTAAGTGTTCGATCAATGGGGAAAGAGCCAGAGACTTATACAAGCTTCTGACAAATAAACCAAAGATCTGGGAACTGGCTTATGCCAACATCTCTTCTAATGATGGTGCAACCACCAAAGGAGTAGATGGGGTAACTGCTGATGGACACAGTGTGGAACGTAGTCAAGAGATTATGAACCAACTGCGAAATGGCACGTACCGTCCCAAGCCAACATGCAGGGTATACATTCCTAAGAGTAATGGTAAGCAAAGACCGCTTGGTATACCTACATTCACAGATAAACTGGTTCAAGAAGCCTGCAGAATTATTCTGGATGCCATCTACGAACCAGTATTTTCTAAGTTCTCATTTGGATTCCGCAAAGGAATCGGTACTCATGATGCCTTAATAAGCACACAGAAACGATTCCAAGGAACTAAATGGTTCATTGAGTTTGATATCAAAGGTTACTTCGACAACATCGATCACCATATACTGGTAAAGCTGTTGAAGAAGAAAAACGACGATGAGCGCTTCATTGCACTCATTGGGTGGATGCTCAAGGCAGGATATACAGAGGATTGGAAATTTAACAGAACCCATAGTGGTACGCCACAAGGAGGAGTTATCAGTCCTGTTCTCGCAAATATATACCTACATGAACTGGATGTATTCATAACAGACCTTTGTCAACAGACCCACAAGGGAAAAGAGAGAAAAGTCTATAAAGAGTACAAAGAACTAGATAAATCTAAACAACGGTTGCGCAGACATCTGAATCGAATGAGAGATGAAAATCTTGAAATCTATCCAGATAGCGAAAAGGGCCCACAGTCCTTTGATGCAGGCAAGACCGGGAAAGAACTAGTCAAAGAACTGGAAAAATTAACTGATGAAACACTGAGGACAAGGAGATCTGACCCACTCGATCAGAACTTCCGAAGACTTCAGTACACACGGTATGTTGACGACTTCTTGCTAGGCTTCATTGGAAGTAAAGCAGAAGCCGAAGTCATCATGAAAGGGATTAAAGAATTTCTCCAAAGAACACTTTCGTTAGAATGTTCAGAAGAGAAAACTAAAATTTCCCATCATAGCAAAGGAGCATTATTCCTTGGATACCATCTAGTGAGTCAAACTCTGAAAGCAAATGCCACCAGAGTTAAACGCCAGATGAAAGAAGGAACAATGATTAGGAGAAGAAGATGGGGTATTGGTAAGATTGAATTACTAATACCGCCATCAAAAGTTAAGGAATACATGGAGCGCAAGCGATATGGAAAACTTAACAATGGTAGCAACTGGGAAGCATTGCACCGTGCAGAGCTTCTGAATAACAGTGACTACGAAATCCTTGCCCAATATAATGGGGAAATGAGGAATTTTGTGGAATTCTGCAAAATTGGCATCAACTTCCACCAAGGATTAGGATTTCTACACTACATTGTTCAAACAAGTCTTGTGAAGACACTTGCTGCCAAGCACAAGATTAGTCTAGCCCAAGTCTACAAACGTTATACAGACGGAAATGACAAACGTATAACGATAAAAGATGGCAAGTATCAGATACATTGGTTTAAGCTAAAAGATATTAATCGAATAGCAAAAGCCAAAACAGATGTAGACAAAGAGTACAACTCCTCAATACATTCTGGACGATCTAAAATTGTCGAAAGACTTAACGCTGAAGAATGTGAATACTGCGGGAAAACTGGAGGTTACTTTGAGGTTCGCCATGTCCGGAAAATGGCAGACATCAAAGAAGGTAAAGAGAAATGGGAGAAAGTAATGATTGCGAGAAATCGCAAGAAGATCGTTCTCTGCATCGAATGCCACGACCTGCTTCATGTAGGTAAACTTCCAGACTTTCGATGTAAAGCTAGCGCTTAATAAAACGTGGAGAGCCGTGTGCAGTGAAAGTTGCAAGCACGGTTCGGAGGGGGACTCACGGTACCCTTTTGACTATGTCAGGAGAATCACGGGGTCTACCCTACTTCCAAAGAGCGGTTTGCCAGCACCCAAGATGATTGGAATACTTGTTAGAGTAAGTTGTTTCACCAAACCGTACTCTAGAAACGATCTTGCTGCTTCTCCTCCATCCAAGTAGATACGCTGCCATCCTAATCTCTTTCAATAATCCAAAAGCTCGTGCGGAGTCAGTTTTGGTGCGAGCTCCGCCAAACCAGATACGGTAACTGGAAGAGATGTCAAAGTCCGACTCAATACCTGAACAGGTTTCCCTGAATAAGACCATTTCTGAAAGCTGAGAACTTTCTCAAAGCTTTTTCGGCCCATGACCAAATCCATACGCTTGAAAAATTCTCCAAAGCCATAATCCTCATGAGGGTCATCTGAATTAAATTTCTCCAGCCAATCGATCTCTCCATTATTGCGAGCAATGAAACCATCTAGGCTGATTGCCAAGAAGATGTAGGTCTCCACTTCTGATCTTTTTTGTGTGTCTATTGAGGCAGCCATGTTGTCGGAACTAGAAACCCAGTTACAAGATGTGATGTTGCGAGATCAGTTTCGATTTCGGCGACAGTTTGAACAATTGAAGAGAGCAGAACGTCAGCAAAGACTCAATGAAGATGCGCTTCTGAAACTTGCGATCCGGATTGAACGATCAAGTGCACTCCGTGGTAAACGAGCGAGTCTTCATAGAATTCCTGAATATAACACAAGTCTCCCCATTCTTGATAACCGAGAGGAGATCATTAGTGCAATTCAAAAGTATCCTGTTTTAATTGTAGCTGGTGAGACAGGATCAGGTAAAACCACCCAATTGCCTAAGATGTGCCTGGAAGCAGGCTATGGCATAGCTGGCAAGATTGGCTGTACTCAACCTCGTAGAGTTGCTGCAATCTCCATTGCCCAGCAAATTGCTCGAGAGCTGCAATGTAACCTTGGTGAAGAAGTTGGTTACAAAATCCGCTTTTCTGATAAAACTAGCCCAAACACGCTTATTCAGCTTTTAACAGATGGGACATTATTAGCCGAAACACAGTCTGATCGGTTTTTGGAAAACTATGAGGTATTGATCATCGACGAAGCGCACGAGCGCTCTCTCAATATTGATTTCCTATTTGGTTACATTCGGAGGTTACAGCCGAAACGCAGCAATCTAAAGCTCATTATAACATCAGCTAGTATTGATACTGGCAGATTCGCAGAGGCGTTCTCAGGCGCGCCAATTATCGAAGTTTCAGGCAGAAGTTATCCCGTTGAAATAGATTATCGCCCGATTGATCCCGAAGTTGAGAATCAAGGAGATTACACAGTTGAAGATGCCATGGTGGATACGATCAGGGAATTGTTAGAAACAACATATAATGGGGATATTTTAGCTTTTCTCGCAGGAGAAGGGGAGATTCGTGAGGTGTGTCAAAGAGTTGGACAGGATAATTCCACAGTTCTGATTCTTCCACTTTATGGTCGCTTGACCCAAGCAGAACAACATCGGATTTTTCAGAACACCAGCCAACGCAAGGTGATTGTCTCAACAAATCTTGCTGAAACATCCCTGACGATTCCTGGAATTCGGTATGTGATTGATTCTGGGTTGGCACATATTAGCCGATACAGTCCGAAAAATCGGGTTCAGCGACTTCCAGTAGAGCCAATTGCACAGAGTTCTGCGCTTCAGCGAGCCGGTCGAGCCGGTCGAGTTGCACCAGGTGTATGTATTCGGCTCTATTCAGAAGAGTCTTTGCAGAACCGTCGAGAATACGTAGAGCCAGAAATTTTACGTTCCAATCTTGCTGGTGTGATTTTGCAAATGCTCTATTTGCGACTAGGGAATATCCGGGAATTCCCTTTCATTGATCCACCGGGCAGTCACGCAATTCGGGAGGGTGAAAAACTACTTCGTGAATTAGGTGCCGTCACTGATAACATGCAGCTTACACCACTGGGTAGAGAAATGGCTACTCTTCCTATTGAACCTCAAACAGCCCGAATGTTACTTCAGGCCCATCAAGAGTCCGTCCTTAGTGAAATGCTTGTAATTGCAGCTGGTTTGTCAATTCAGGATCCAAGAGAGTTTCCAACTGAAGAAAAAGAGAAAGCTCGCCAGATGCACAGTAGTTTTGTTAGCAGAGAGTCAGACTACATTACTCTGTTAAGCATCTGGCGGGCTTATCAGGCGCAGTGGAATGAACTGAAGACCGAAAACAAGATGCGGAAGTTTTGCCGACAGAACTTTCTCTCATTTGTGCGAATGCGAGAGTGGAGAGACATCCATCACCAACTCAGTTCTATTTTGAAGGATTCTGGAAAGTATCCTCTAAAGTCTTTGCAAGCCTTGCCAGTTGTCGAAGCACAACTCGAAGCGTCGGACGATAGGGAAGTTTCGAAGTTTAGATTAAATCGTCCTACCAAAGAGGAAACGAAGCCCAAGTCAATTTTTGAGGTCGGAATCGACTATGATGCCATCCATCGAGCACTTCTCTCCGGTTATCTCAATTGCATAGCTAGGCAGAAAGACAAACAGCAATATTCTTCTATTGGAGGCAAGGAACTCTGGGTTTTTCCAGGTTCTGGGGTCTATAAACGCTCTGGAAAGTGGATATTAGCTGGAGAGCAAGTTGAGACTTCTCGTCTATACTCAAGAAAGATCGCCAATATCAAGGTTGATTGGTTAGAGCAAATTGGCGGTAAGCTTTGTAAGCGGCATTACTCAGAAGCACATTTTGATCCTGAAACAGGGATTGTTCAGGCCTGGGAAAGAGTAACTTTGTATGGCCTGACAATCGTTGAAAAACGTAGAGTAAGTTACGGTCGAGTCAATCCAGCCGAAGCTACTGCAATCTTCGTAAGGGAAGCATTAATTGATGGCGGGTTGCGTCAACACTATCCTTTTATCAAGCACAACAATGAACTGCGTGAACTAGTTTTGAGTAAAGGGGCAAAGCTTCGTCGAGATTTTCGAGAAGAGGTAGATGCCATGCTAGAAGCTTTCTACCAGGAGCAAATCCATAATGTTGCGTCCTTCCATGATTTGAATCGCCTTCTGAAAACAAAAAGAAAATCAGGTCAGGGAGATTTTCTCTTTCTTGAGGAGAGTGAAATTACACCTTCAACACTGAAACCTCCTTCTAGTGAGCTATATCCAGACTTTTGGGAAGTCGGTGATCTCAAGATGCCCTTGCGATATGTTTTTGCACCGACAAAGGAACCTGATGGTGTAACTTTGCAGTTACAAGATGCTTCTATTCCGCACCTACATGAATACGCCCTAGAGTGGTTGATTCCCGGAATTTGGGCTGAGAAAATCCAATTTTACTTAAGGGCTTTGCCCAAGTCTATCAGGAAAAGCTTTGTGCCACTTCCTGATACCTCAGCAAAGTTAGCGTCCGAACTGAAACCATGTGATGAAAGTTTTTTGGTAAGTTTATGTCGACTGATTGAAAGGCGTTATCAGATTAAATTGAAACCTTCTCAATGGGCGGATATTGAGTTGCCTTTCCATCTCCAAATGAGAGTGGAAGTCAGAAATACTAATCAGAAGATCGTCACAGCTGGTCGGAATCTCGAAGAGCTAATTTCAAAGCGCAAAAATGAGCTCCGCGAACGAGGGAATAACAAAGAATTCAGGGAAGATTTAAGTGCTTGGAAGGACGCATTGAAATTCTGGGAACAGGATAATCTTCAGAATTGGACGTTTGAGCGTTTACCTCAACGTATCGAACTTGAGGTGAATCACGGTATTCCACTATACGCATATCCGGGTCTGCTGATTCAAGAAGATGGTAGTATTTTAAGAACCTTATTTCACACTAGAGATGAAGCTCAGCGTAAAACACATCCTGCGATGAAAAAGTTGATGGCCTTGGCTGTAGGACCAGAGTTAGTCTGGCTGGAGCAGGAGCTTTGGAAATTGGAAGAACTAAGAGATGAATACAGGCGTTTTGGAACCTTAGGACAACTAAAGCAGGGATCCAAAAAAGCTCTGCTGGATTACTTGTTTGAGTTTGAGTGGTTAGAATCTGAAGAAGAATTTCTGGCGAAGCTCAAATTAGCGAAGCATCGGCTGCCAAAATTATTGTCACGTTACATTGAACAGTTGCGACTGCTTTTGCAGGCAGAACAGAAGACTCGTGCCACTATTCGTCAGTACAGTAAAAATATGAATGACCTTAATTGTTTGCAGGAGCATTTACAAAATCTAGTACCCACCAATTTTGTTGCAAAATTACCTTACTTGCGTTGGGCTCATGTTCAAAGATACCTGAAAGGAATCAGAGTTCGCGCAGAACGTCTTGATCACAATCCTGTTAAAGATGAAGAGAAAAGCCTGCAGTTACAGCCTTGGCTTGAGGTCTATCAAGAGTTGAAGTTGGTGGATTTGAATTGGAATCAACGCAAGAATCTAGATGAGTTCTTCTGGCTACTAGAGGAGTATCGAGTCTCTCTATTCGCACCAGAGCTAAAGACCTCAATGCCTATTTCAGTCAAGAGACTGACACGCTTCCTTGAAGAACATTTCCCCGAAGCCTCACTTGTTGTTGCCTGATCCGACAACAATGTTCACCAACTTGCGGTTGGGTTGCATGACAACCACCACCCGCTTCGGTGAATTGCCATTGAGATGAGATAATACCTTTTCGTTGCTCATCGCCATCTCTTTAAGAGTCTCCTCACTAATATCTACTGCTACTACCATAGCGTCCCTCTTTTTTCCATTAACCATCAAGGGTACTTCAATCGAGTCTTCTAAGCACTTTTCGGGTTCGAAATCGGGCCAATTGTATCGGAGAACCGACTTTTGGGCTGAATGCTCTTCTGGTTCGAGAATAGACATCATTTCTTCCCCAAGATGGGGAGCGAACGGTGATGTTAACAGGACCAGATTTCTCAAATAACTTTTGGGTAGTTTTTCTTGGCGGGCAAATTCGTTTTTACATTCAATCAGCGCTGCGATCGCAGTGTTCATTCGTAAACGACCAACATCCTCGGTTACCTTGCGGATAGTCTTGTGCATCATTCGCTCAAGTTTTGTGGATATACTGACTTCTGCATCTGGGAGGGTGATCTCCATCAGATTCCACACTCCAGCCAAGAAACGTTGAATTCCAATAATCGATTCCTGCTTCCAAGGCTTGCCAGCATCAAGGGGCCCTAGGTACATCTCGTAACATCGGAAGGTGTCAGTAGTGTAGAGATCACAAATTTCCTCAGGAGGAATACCGTTTTTATAGCGTTTCCCCATTTTTCCAGGATCAATTTCAAGCTCATTTCCAGTCGGTTTGTGGAATGCCTTCGCCACTCCATTGATGTGTTTTACCTCAACATCATGAATATCAACATAGGCCCCTCTGGAATCCTTGTAAGCATCGGCCGTGATCATTCCCTGATTGAATAATTGTTGGAAGGGTTCTTTAGTTGAAACATGTCCCAGGTCATAAAGTACCTTGTGCCAGAAACGTGAGTATAGAAGATGAAGTACAGCGTGTTCGGTTCCTCCCACATACAGATCAATTGCGCCGGCTGGTTTATGTTCTGGAGAACTTCCATCCAATGTCCAATAGCCTTCGATATCTGAGTTTACCATCGCATGATCGTTTCGAGCGTCCATGTAACGTAAGTAATACCAACAGGATCCAGCCCAGTTGGGCATAGAATTCATGTCTCGCTGAAAAACCTGAACGGGTAGACGTTGACCTTCAACTTCAAGAAAACCTTGTGATGCCTGTTCTTTACAGACCAAACGGACACATTGATTCGGTAGGATTACACCATGTACGTTTACCCAATCTTTCACGCGACCCAAGGGTGGCTCAGGTAGCGAATCAGGATCTTCACTGCCCTTAGGTTCAAAATTATCTAGTTCAGGTAGTTGAACGGGTAATTCACTATCATCAAGCGGATATGGCAGATCATTTTCGATATCAAAAACGACTGGGAAGGGCTCTCCCCAGTACCGTTGTCGACTGAAGAGCCAGTCGCGTAGTTTATACTGCACTTGTGGTCGTCCTAATCCTTTCTCAGCAAGCCACTCACCAACTTTCGACTTCCCAGTTTCATTGTCCAGTCCATCAATACTCAAATTCTTATGAGCTGATTGGAAACAGGTTCCGGGCCCAGTATAGGAAGTTTGAAATTCTGTTGGGGAGCGGTGGTACAGATCTAGTAGTTGTTCTTCAGTCCAATCGCTTGCTTCTTCCTGAAGAGTCTCTGATTTGAGCCAGCTTAATGGAGGCTGAATTACAGGTACGATGGGTAACTGATATTTTTTAGCGAACAAGAAATCTCGTTCGTCGTGTCCAGGAACTCCCATCACAGCACCAGTACCATATTCCATCAAAACGTAATCACCGATCCAGATTGGAATCTGGTCCCCACTGACTGGATGAATTGCAAATCCGCCTGTGGGAGCCCCGTTCTTTTCCAGATCTTCGCCAGCAGACATGGATGTAATTCTTGCAGATTTCTTTTGAAACGCGAGTACGCTCGACTCTTGATCCGTAGCAGTTACTTGCTGAACCAGCGGATGTTCTGGTGCCAGCACTAGATATGTCACTCCAAAAAGTGTGTCTGGTCTAGTTGTGAATACGGGGATACGCGCCTGCTTTCCGTTGTTTAGTTGAACTGGAAATTCAATGCGGGCTCCTTGACTTCTGCCGATCCAAGCCTTCTGCATCTCCGTTACGCCATTGGGCCAGTTCACATCTTCCAGGTCTTGAATTAATCGATCCGCATAGCAGGTGATTCGAAGGTTCCATTGGCGAAGTGGTCTCCGATAAACAGGGTAATCTCCTCGTTCACTGCGTCCCTCGTTCGTTACTTCCTCGTTGGAGAGTACGGTACCTAATTGAGGGCACCAATTGACGGGTGACTCCTCGACGTAAGCGAGTCTTACCCGGTCGATAACGCTTCTGAGTTCATCATCTTTCGCCCGTCGACCCTCAGGAAAATAGACTGCTGGTCGGGGGGTGCCTTCTCCATCAAGTAGCCACTCACCAGTAAGTAGCTTTTCTTTGAGTTCTGAAATAGGTCTTGCTCTACCTTGGGACATGTAACCATCAGGCCCCTGCCAACTTACAGTAGGATCGTAGTAGGAATGGTAGATTTGAAGGAAGATCCATTGAGTCCACCTGAAGTAATCTGGATCTGTTGTTGAGAATCGCCTTGTTGGATCATGGCTCAGCCCCAGCATCTTTAGTTGCTGCAGCATATTACGAATATTATTGTCCGTTGTGATCCCTGGATGCTGGCCGGTCTGGATTGCATATTGTTCGGCGGGAAGCCCAAAGGAATCAAACCCCATTGAATACAGGACATTGTAACCACGCATTCTCATAAAACGGCTTAGAATGTCAGTCGCAATGTAACCAAGTGGGTGTCCTACGTGTAATCCAATGCCACTAGGATAAGGAAACATGTCTAGGACAACAAATTTTGGCTTCTGCTTATCAAATCCCTCTTCGTTTGGGTTGGGGGTCTTGAAAATCTTTTGAGTATCCCAATGTTGACGCCATTTGGGCTCAAATTCCTTGGAGGCGTCCCGATAAGTTTTCATGAATGTTTTGCTCCAGAACCTTGACGGTAATTGCGGGGAGGGATGGAAAGTAATCGTTAGGGAAGGGAAGACGGGCCTACTAGACCCGTCTGTCAATCAGCGCTTAGACAGCAGCAGCTTCTTGCTGGAGGGGGGTCATCAAACTTATGGAAGAAGATCTTGCTTCCAGTCGGTTAAGTGCATGTACGAAGGCGAGTGCACTTGCCAGAATGATGTCTGTGTGAGCTCCACGTCCTGTAACTTGCTGTCCCTCTTTTTCAACAGTTACACTAACTTCCCCTTGGGCGTCAGTGCCTCCTGTGATTGCTTTCACTACGTAGGAAGTTAGAGTACAGTTTTGTTCGGTAATCTGCTTGATCGTGTTCAATGCAGCATCTACAGGACCATCACCGAATCCAGCTTTGCGAACAATATCGTTGCCCACTCTCATTGTTATCGTTGCTGTGGGCACAGAAGTCGTTCCCGAGGTGACAGTCAAATGCTGTAGTTCGAAGCGATTGTTTTGTTTGCGAACATTGTTGGTAATCAGTGCCTCTATGTCTTCATCGAAGACCTGTCGCTTGACATCAGCAAGGTGTTTGAACTCCTTGAAGATATTATTCAACTCCACATCATTAAGTTCAAAACCAAGTGATTTCACTCGCTCACTCAATGCATGTCGGCCAGAATGTTTTCCAAGAACAAGTTGACTCTGTCTTATACCAACTGACTGTGGAGTCATAATCTCGTAAGTTAAAGCATTCTTCAACACACCATGTTGATGAATTCCAGCTTCGTGTGCAAAGGCATTTGCCCCAACGATGGCCTTGTTGGGTTGAACTGCTACACCCGTGATCTGAGTCAGTAGGCGACTTGTAGGGTAAAGTTGCTCAGTGACAATATTTGTTTGGAAGTCGAAGTACTGCTGACGGGTGTTCATAGCCATCACAATTTCTTCCATTGCAGCATTGCCAGCTCTCTCACCGATACCGTTTATCGTACATTCGATCTGTCGAGCTCCAGCTCTCACGGCAGCCAGAGAGTTAGCTACACCCATTCCCAAATCATTGTGGCAATGAACTGAGAAGACCACCTGATCTGCTTGATATACCTCATTCTTCAGAAGTTTGATTAAGTCATACATTTCATCAGGTGTGGTATAACCTACAGTGTCAGGCACATTGAGAATAGTTGCACCAGCTCGAACTACAGCAGAGAAAAGCTTGACCAAGAACTCTGGTTCACTTCTGGTTGCATCTTCTGCACTGAATTCGACGTAATCCGTGTGCTTGCGTGCAAACTCGACAGCTTCAATCGCGCGCTTAAGCACTTCATCCTCATCCATCTGCAGCTTATATTTCATGTGCAGTTGGCTGGAAGCGATGAAAGTGTGAATTCCCCAGTTTTCAGATTCTTTTAGAGCATCAACCGCTCGCTCAATATCTGAAATACTGGCTCTGCAAAGTGAAACTACTTTTGCTCGACTAATTTGTTGTCCAATTTGCTTAACACTTTCAAAATCCCCAGGGGACGATGCTGCGAAACCAGCCTCAATCACATCTACTCCTAGCCGATCCAGTTGCCGAGCCAGTAGTAGCTTTTCTTTCGCGGACATGGAACAACCAGGGGACTGCTCGCCATCGCGAAGCGTAGTATCAAAAATGCGGATCGTTTCCATAAAGCTCTCCTCGACAGGAATCGATGAAACTCTGCACCATTACAGGTTCCAATGAGTAGTTGTGTTGCGCTGCAATTCCTTGAGAAATTGAGATTGCAACTTAAACAATGAATTTAGCACTTGCGAATGAAGATTCAAGCATCATCAAGTCTTAAATGCAATTACAGGCCAGCCTTAAGCTTATGTCCTTGCTTGCGTCGTGCCTTGTCTACCAGTATCTTAACAAATTCATTACAAGCAAAAAGTTAAGATTTTCCAAATAAATAAGATCTTTTGTTTTCCATATTTGCTCAACTTACGTGTGGCTAACTCCGGATGAAATCAGTCTCTAACAAAATCAATTTCCCTGAACTGGAATCTCGAATTCTCGAATTTTGGCGACAAGAAAACATCTTCAGAAAATCGGTAGAGGAACGACCGGCTGATAACGAATTCATATTTTATGATGGACCTCCATTTGCGACTGGTCTTCCACATTATGGACATTTGTTAGCAGGAACAATCAAGGACGTGATCCCCCGCTACAAGACCATGCAGGGCTATCGTGTAGAAAGACGATTTGGATGGGATTGCCATGGATTACCCGTTGAATATGAGATTGAGCAGACTTTGGGTTTGAAGGGACGTCCTGATATTGAGGAATTTGGAGTCGGGAACTTCAACGAAGAATGCCGCAAGATTGTGCTCCGCTATGCAAGTGAATGGCGAGAAACCGTAGAAAGAATGGCTCGCTGGATCGACTTCGATAATGACTACAAGACCATGGATCTGACATTTATGGAGTCGGTTTGGTGGATCTTCGACCAACTCTGGAAGAAGGGACTCATCTATGAGGGTGTCAAAGTGATGCCATATTCATGGAGAGTCTCCACCCCCCTTTCAAACTTCGAAGCAAATTTGAACTACAAGGACACCCAAGATCCATCGGTTACGGTTAAATTTGCCCTAACATCCGAACCAAACAACTTTATCCTCGCTTGGACAACGACTCCATGGACTTTACCTTCCAACCTTGCGCTCTGTGCAGGTCCGAACTTGAACTATGTCTGTTTGCAGCCCCACGAAAGTGAAGAGAAGTATTGGATCTGTGAAGGGCGTCTTTCGGCATACTTTGAAGAAGGCAGCTATCAAATTATTAAGAAGTGTGCTGGGAAGGAGTTGGAGGGCCTAGCGTATGAACCAATATTCCGTTTTGCCGATGGGAGAGTTGATCTTTCTAAGGCACGACGAGTTTTATTGGATGAGTATGTCAGTGATGAAAGCGGTACGGGAATCGTGCACCAAGCCCCTGCTTTTGGTGAGGATGATTTAAGAATCTGTCAGCGTGAAGGCATTCCTGTTTTTGATCCTGTGGATACAGAGGGAAATTTCTGCACTTACATGGATTTTATCGCAGGAATGAATATAAAGGAGGCGGATAAAACGATTATTCGTGAGCTGAAAGAACAAGGCTCACTATTCAGGCAGGACACGATTCAGCACAGCTATCCATTCTGCTGGAGAACAGACACTCCACTGATTTACAAAGCTATCTCAACATGGTTTGTTAACGTAGAGGCAATCAAAGACCGAATGGTTTCTCACAACCAAACTGTTCATTGGGTGCCAACACACATTCGTGATGGACGCTTTGGCAAATGGTTAGAAAATGCGAGAGATTGGGCGATCAGTCGCAACCGATATTGGGGTACACCTTTACCCATCTGGAGGAGTGAGGATGGGGATATTTTATGTTTTGGAAACGTCGCTGATTTGGAAGAGGCTGTTGGTCAAAAAATTACGGATCTGCACAAGCATTTTTTGGATGATTTATTGATCAACAAGAATGGGAAAACCTATCGACGCATTCCTGAAGTACTAGATTGTTGGTTTGAGTCAGGTGCAATGCCCTACGCACAACAGCACTATCCTTTTGAAAACAAGGAACTATTCGAAGAAAATTTCCCAGCAAATTTTATCTGTGAGGGCCTAGATCAAACACGGGGTTGGTTCTATACCCTGGTGGTCCATGCCGCGGCCTTGTTCGATGCTCCCGCTTTTCGTAATTGTATCGTCAACGGACTGATTTTAGCGGAAGACGGCAAGAAGATGAGCAAGCGCCTCAAAAATTATCCTGATCCAGTTGAAATGTTGGATCGGTATGGCGCTGACGCCATCAGGCTATACATGCTTAACTCTGTTGCGGTTCAAGGAGAGTCTTTGCGATTTTCGGAGCAAGGCTTAGTTGAAGTAACTCGCTCCGTACTCTTGCCTTTGTGGAATTCGCTATCGTTCCTTTCAACCTATGCAGAAATAGATGGTTGGGAACCGACGGAAGCAAATCTAGCTGTAGAAAAAACGAATCCGTTGGATCGTTGGATTATGAGTTGTTTGCAAGGGCTCATTGCTGAGGTTCACTCTGCAATGGATCTTTATGAGTTGAACAGAGCTTCTGCTCCCTTTGTTCACTTCATCGACCTCCTCACAAACTGGTATTTGAGACGTAGCCGACGTCGCTTTTGGAAAGATGGTAGGGGTCAAGATAAGATGTCTGCCTATGCTACGCTGTTCTTGGTGTTGAGAGATCTTTCGAAAATTATCGCGTGCTTCGTTCCTTATGTTGCAGAAGGAATCTATGAATCACTTCGAAGGGAAGGGGACCCAATTAGTGTACATCTGGACTACTTCCCAGCAGTAGATGACAAATCGAGGGATACAGAGTTGGAGACAAGAATGGATCTTGTCCTAGCCGCAGTTAACATGGGACGTGCTCTTCGTTCCAAGCATCAGTTGAAAACTCGCCAACCCCTTCAGAGATTATTTTTGATAACACGTGATCCAGAGGCACAGAGAATCTTGAATGAACTGGATGCACTGCTGCTGGATGAACTAAACATCAAAGAATTAGTCCTCACCGAAAATGAGGAGGATTTAGTGGGATTGAGCGCACAGGCAAATTTTAGAGTTTTAGGGAAGCGTTTGGGCAAGCGCATGAAGGAGGTCGCTAATCAAATCAAGACTCTTGACTTGGAAAACATCAGAAGATTGCAGGATGGAGGAAGTGTCACCTTACAACATACTGACGGAGAGGTTACGCTGACACTTGAAGATGTCCTTATTCAACGTTCACAGAAGGAAGGTCTGTTGGTAGAGTCTTCTGGTAGTGTAACTATCGCACTTGACACTCAATTGAATGAATCCCTCATCAAAGAGGGTCTTGCGAGAGAATTTGTGAACAAAGTTCAGCATATGCGCAAGGAACAAGACCTCGCGGTCATGGACCGCATCGTAATTAGGTACAAGTCCTCAGATATTGTTGGCAAAGCGATCGATGTTTACCGGGATTTTGTTTGCACCGAAACCCTTTGTGAGAAACTACTGCTTGAGGACAACCCCGGTAGTGAGTGGGACATCAATGGTGAGATCTGCACGATTGAATTACAAAGAATAAATCCTTCTCCTTGAGGTGACATGAAAAGATTGTTGATGTGCTTTCTGATTGGCTTTCTTTTGGGATGTGCGGCTGAACATGAATCAATCGGAAAACTCTCAAGCGAGAGACAAAGCCGTGCTGCAAAGTACACTGAATCTGAAACCCAAAATGTACTTGTTTTCAATGAAAGCTCAGCGATAGTTTCTGAGCCTGAAGGAAGCTGGGATCTCAGAGTTAGTTCCTTCGAACCTGTCCAAGCCATTTATGTTGACAAGATCCCAATGACTCTAGCAGGAGGATCTTATGATTTTCTCTTTAAGATACCCTACGCACTGAATTCTGAGGAGAAGAGTTTTACGGTTGAGGTGTATACAACGGAGGGAGTGATTAAGCGCGAAGTACTGTTGAAACAGAAGGCATCCTAACCAAACTGAAACACATGTATTAAGCGATCTCTAGTGGAGGAATTTCTTCTTCAGGATCAGCTTGCTGTACCTTCTCAAACCATTCGCTGAGCTGTTCTGCGTGACTGTCTAGACGAAATTTACGACAACAATCAAGCATTTGCACAAAAACTTTGTGCTGCGGCAACAAAATGATTGATTGCTGATATTCCTGAATTGCTGCGGCCCCCTGTCGTTTCCCCTCGAGCATCATCGCTCTTTCCAAATGCTGATTGGCAATTGCCAGGCGATCTTTTTGCTTCTGCAAGGCAAGCTCTCTCTCGAACTCACGAATTGTTTTTGGATTCCCGAGCCCCTTGGCGACTTCCAAAGCTTCTTCCAAGACTTCCTCGTCTGCTTCAACGCTGATTACAAGTTGATATCCCAGCACCGATTCTTGCCAGTTATTCTTATCAGCCGCAATTCGTGCCAACGCCAGCCATTCTTGGCGGATAGTTTTCATCCCATCTAATGCTTGCCGATTTTTCGGATCCTTCAGTAGAACTTCACGAAAACAACTCTGAGCTGTATTCCATTCTTTGAACTCTAGAGATAAGGTCCCCAACTGTAAAAGTTGTTCTGGCTTCGTCATATCCAGTCTTAGATCATGCAGCAACTCCCAAGCTTTGCGTCGGTTTTTTCTAAGTAAATTTTTGGCTTCTTCGAACAATCCTGAAACTTCGTATTTTCCTTGGGACCGCCGCAGCATTTCGAAGCCAATGAAGAGATAGCGTCGTGACAACTGAATATTATTAGCTCGGCGATAGGCTAACCCTAAATTGATCAGGGTATAGCGATGATTTGGCACTTTTGCCAGTAAGGCGATGAGCTTTTCAACAGCAATTTTTGGTTGCTTCAGGGCTAATGAACAAAATAAAAAGCAACGTAGGTTTGCATCAAGAGGGTTTCGCTGCACAGCCCATTCAAAAACTTTAAAGGAGACAGCTTGATTTTGAGATAGTAGTTGATAGCCAAGCGCACAGATCAGTTTGAAAGGTTCTTCTTTGTCTTGTGGTGATTGGGCTTCATTCCATGCTAATTTTAATTTTGAGAAAAGCTGACCGGGTTCTTTTGGAGTTTTTAGTCGTTTTGGTTCGGGTTGGTCAAATGTTTTCGGTTCTGGTTCCAGTTTGGCAGCTTCTTCTGCGGCTTCTTTTGCGGCTTCCCACGCTGCATATTTTTCATTAAATTCCATGTCGATCAGTTGGGCTAGCTCATCCTCAAACGGGGGCAGGACAAAGCTGGTTCTGACCTCAAAGACACTGATTGAAAGCTTCGCATTGTCATCATACTGATAGCTGTGGGCCAGTGTTGCCGCAAGATTGTAAGAGGCCCATTCGTAGTCTGGATTTACCTTCAGCGCATGTTTATAGTAGTTCTCTGCTTTTCTTGGCTGAGAGTGGCGACGACATAAATTCCCTAAAAAATTAGCTAATTCCGGATTGTTGGGAAATGAAACCAGTAAGCTCTGACCAAGAGATAAAAGGTCCAAGCCTCCTGCAGATTCTGCATCCTCAAATTGTCTCTTAACAATTGGTATCGATTTCTGAGCATTAATCTGGAGAGCCTTATTGTACTCAACAGAGGCACGATCATAAAAACGGCTGTCCAATAGCTGTTTGGCCTTTTTGAGATGCACCTGATAGCCCTCATCCTTTGTCCCGCCTTCTTTGAAAATCTTCTTCAAAAATTCCATAAATACCTGTGGGGTTCTTTACTCGATCAAGATTCGGTCAATCTGTTACTTTTGGAATGAACAGGGACTAGCATTCAGGGTCTATCACATTTTTAAAACAGTGGTTTGAGCTCATCAATCATTTTTGAATCTCCATTGTCCCATTCAAGTAGTGTATGACGAGTTTTGCCTTCTTCAAACTCCAAGATCAAATATGGAGTGCTCGTCGCTATCACAAAACGAAATCGACTTTTTTCCGCAGGAAGTAGGGCTCGAACTGTCCATGATGCAGGATAAAGGTCCACTTGAAGTGCTTCTTGGGCACCCCATGGAGCTGAATAATTTCGTTTCTTGATGGGCTCTGCAATCATTTCCAATTGGCTCAGAGATTGAGGCAGTCCTTGCTCTTCCAATTCCAAAGCTAACATCGACGCATAAATGGGGAATTTAACTTCCCTATCCTTCAAGAGCTCAGGCATGAGCAATCGCATGTGCAACATTATCAACTCCAGAGGGACCGTGCCCTTCTCAAGTTGTTGCTTAAAATTCCGAATTTCGCCTGCTCTATTGAGGACAGACTCTGAAGTTGACCCCCGGTAAGTCGTTGAGACCTGATAAACATCTCTCAGGTCTTCTTCAGTGTATTCTTCAATCTCACCATTGTCTGTGAAAATTAGCTGTTTGCGAGTAAAGACTCCCCCGTCAGGTTTAGTGTTGGCATTTTGCTCGACCCATTGTTGTTCCTCATCTTGGTAAATTTGGAGGAAATTACTGTAACCTGTTACCTCTTTGCGATCTAAGTTCCAATGTTCGTAGCGTAGAGTGGATCCCTCTTGAAGCAGTGAAAGGTAATTATTCGCTAGTAAATCCTGAGAAAAAAGACTGTAAAAGATAAAAGACAAAATGATGAAACAAAATTGTTTTATATGACAAACTGATTGACTATTCCGACAAACCATCTAAACCTTTCAAAATGATTTATATTTCCAATTCCTTACTCTACTCGAAGTCCCAGAAATCAAGTGGGACAATCAGAGGGCAAACTATGGCGGTTTATGGCTACATTCGAATTAACTATCAACGCACTCAGCCTAAAGGTTTTACCCTTGAAGAGCAGGAGTCACAAATCAGACACTTTGCAGCCGCTAGAAATCTTACGCTTAAGAGAATAATCCAAGATGAAGCCGAAACCAGTGCAACTCTTGATTTATCAGGTCTTGCTGAAGTTTTGCAACTTGCTGAATCAGGCGAAATTACAACTTTGATTGTTCCTCGATTGGATCGGTTGGTGCGAGTACTTCATCTTCATCAGCAAGTTTTACAGAAATTGTGTCATGAAAGTGGTGTAAATCTAATCTCGATTGAGGAAAACGTTGAGACAGCCACAGCCTGTGGACAACGCATTCTAAACATCATCGGCATTTTGTCGAAGTGGGAATCACGCAGGATTTCTGATAGAACTCGCGAATTGATCGAGAGAAAGCGTCGCATTGGAGAGCGTGTAGGCCATGCACCCTACGGCTTTGTTTATCAGAATAAAAAATTGATCCCAGCCGAGGAGGAAGTGGAAATTGTTAAATTGATTCGTCAAAAAAGAGAGATGGAGCAACTCAGTTACAGCAAAATTGCAAAATATTTAAACCAGAATCTCATTCCCGCAAAACGCGGTGGTAACTGGTATACGGAAACTGTGAAAACGGTTTGCACGAATCCTGTTTATGGAGAGCCAATCCGGATTAGAGGCCGGATGCGCCGTCCTGACTAGTTGTTGCCTTTTCCCTACGTCTAATCAAATATCCCAAAGCCAGCATACTGAGGATAATATAGACCCACACTAACCACCCTGATTTCTCACGATACCAAGAATTATAAGTGGCTAAATCAATTACCGCATCTAAGTATCCTTCCTCGAAGAGTTCCATCCTCTTGGTAAGAGCTTGACCTGTAGCATCCCAGTACGAACTGTAGCCGCTATTTGTAGCAAAAACCACTGGCACACGGTTCTCAAGACTTCTCCAACGCGTAATCATTTCCAGATAGTCGGCGGCATTGGATTTTCCAAACCAAGCTAAGTTTCCACTCAACACAATCAGGTTGGCCCCATTCAGGACCATTTGCTGAATAATCTCTGGTGAGAATCCGTCGAAACAAATAGGCGCCGAAATCTTGGCATCCCCAATTGGCATCGCTGTGAATTCCTGGCCAGCCTCAAATTCTGAGATGTTAGGTATCATCTCTCTCAACCAAGCAGCCCAACTTGGAAACAAACTTGAACCTGGAATACTCTCCCCAAATGGGATTAAAAAAATCTTGTTGTAGCGTCCGGCAACCTCTCCTTCAGGGTCAACCAAAACGGAAATTCCAAAAAATCGGTAATTACCATCTACCTGCATTTCCCAGTCCACAGTACTGAGCAGAATATGTACCCGTTTTTCTTTGGCAAAATTTGAGACCAGCTCTTTAGCGGAGGCATCTTTAAAAATTGGGGCTGGGAAGGTAGATTCTGGCCAAACAAGTATTCTTAGTAAATCTTTTTCTTCTCGATGGGTTTTCGCTAGGGCCTTTCTCGAATCATCCAACAAAGAATCAATATTCCGAAGGCGTTCCGAGTAAGCTAGATCAGGATTAGAAGCCAGTTGTGCTAAGGAGAAATTGGGTTGTAAAGAGACTACCTCAATCTGCGATTCTGACTTGAAATCCTGCAACTCTACTAAACGCCACCAGCCATAGGTTCCAGCTAGCAAATGCACTGTTATCAATAGTACTGTTGCGAACTTGACGCTGAACCACGCATAGTTTTGTTGCTTTAGGCAACGCCAGGCCAAGATGAATGTAAGATTACAGCCGACACTCAATAAGCTAAGTCCTGAAGAACCAATGATATCAGCGAACTGCTCAATATATGGGACTTTGTAGTAAGTGAATCCACCAAGACTCCATTCGAACAGGCGAGGATAATGAGGTTCTAGAATCAGAATCCAAAGAATACGTACAGGCAGGTCCGCCCAGGAATGTTTAGGTAGAAATGGAAGCAAGCAGCCAAAATAGAAGAAGAAAATCAGACCAACCTCAAGGCCATATCCAATAGCCGTGACTAAGACAGCTAACGGTAGCGGCAGATGACCATACACGTGGGCGCTGTTGGTGATGCAATAGCCCCCAATCACGGCACTGATAGACCCCGCAACGAGACTGTAACCAAGAATATTGAAAAATGATTTGCGCCTCTTTTGGGGAATTGAGAGGATTTCTTCATACAAAATTAACAATGGCACCAAGGAAACTAGCCCCAGTAATGGCAATCCGAACCCTGGGGTACTGAAACCAAACATTATCCCACTGCTCGCGGCCACAAAAAGTCTACGCCAACGATTGCAGAATGCCCTCCTAGTCCAATGAGAATTAGTCATGATCAATCTTACGCCGCATTCTATTGATCACCCGATCTTGGTTGATGACGAGGAATACTATCAATTGGTGTATCGGAAGGAGAAAGGCTGGAGCCACTGTGAGAGCCGAAAAGAATGCTTGGCGAAGCTTCACTATCTTCGGGATGGATTTGCTCTTGGCAAGATCGATGAAAATTCTTTTAGAGAAAGAGAAGCAAAATTAGTGCTGACGTGGTGGATGCAAGGGCTTTGAAACATTACCTCATTGATTCGCTTAACAAATCTCATTCTGTGCTGGAGCACCCTATTTTACAACCTAGATGATCATAGTTTATTCAGGAAATAAATGAAGTATTGCAGTACCCGCGGAGGAGTGAGTGAGCTAAATTTTGATGATGCAGTCATGATGGGCCTTGCTGAAGATGGAGGTCTATTAATTCCCCAAGAGTTGCCAAGTATTAAAGAGAAGCTTCAAGATTGGCGTTCCTTGACATACCAAGATCTTTGTCTTGAAGTACTTGATTTGTTTGTGGGGGAGTCTGTTGACAGATCAGAATTAAAAGCAATGATTCAACAGTGCTACAGAAGTTTTCGAACATCAAGCATCACCCCAGTTGTTCAAGTATCTTCAATACATGTACTAGAATTATTCCATGGTCCCACTTACGCTTTTAAGGACGTGGCTCTTCAGTTGTTGGGGAACCTTTTTGAGTGCCTCCTGAACAGAAGGGGTGAACGGTTACGAATTCTGGGGGCAACTTCAGGAGATACTGGTAGCGCTGCCATTCATGGTGTGCGACACCGTAAGAATCTCGAAATCTTTATGTTGCATCCTTTTGGCCGAGTCAGCCCCATACAAGAACTGCAGATGGTTACAGTGACAGATGAAAATGTACACAACCTTGCTGTGGATGGAACCTTTGACGATGCTCAAAATATTGTCAAAGCTCTTTTCAACGATGTGGAATTTAAAAAAACTCAGCGATTGGGGGCTGTCAATTCAATCAATTGGGCTAGAGTTCTCGCCCAAATTGTCTATTACATATATGCCCACTGTCGTGTGGCGCCAAGTGCTGAAAGTCCAGTTGTTTTCTCAGTACCCACCGGAAATTTCGGAAATGTACTGGCAGGATATTATGCTCAGCAAATGGGGCTACCTGTTGAGAAACTAATTGTAGCCACTAATTCAAATGATATCCTCCATCGTCTGTTCATTAAGGGTGAATACTATCAAGAAGGCGTTCAAGAAACGCTTAGCCCCTCAATGGATATCCAAATTTCAAGTAACTTGGAACGCTACCTCTACGACTTGTGTGATAAAGACCCTAAAATTTTACGAAGTTGGATGATGGAATTTCAGGCTTCGGGGAAATTAACTCTCACTGGAAACCACCTAAAGAAGGCTCAAGCTCAGTTCGAGTCGGTTCGTGTGGATGATGAAGAGACTGTGGCAACCATCCAAGAGGTGCATTCAAAGCATGGTTACCTGTTAGATCCACATTCTGCGATTGGGTATGCAGCAGCGCAGAAAATTTCATCGTCCAGTCCTGTGATCAGCTTGGCATGTGCACACCCCGCAAAGTTTGCTGGCGCTATCGAACGAGCCACGGGCAATCCTCCTCCAAAGCCCTCTGAATTGGCCAGTCTGCGCAACAGGGATACAAGATGTCATCGTTTGCCAGCAACTTCTGAGGCAGTCCGGGACTTCCTGGAAAAGACAGTTCCTAAGTATGACTGATTCAATTTCTTACTCCCAGTTTCGCAAAGACCCACGAGCGTTCTGGACCATTCGACTCAGCCGAAATCTGCAATATCAACTCTTCAAATTCGGTTTGTGGTTGGGCGATCGACTCACGCTAAGTCAACTGCAAAAGATTGGTCGTGGTATTGGTAATCTTTCTTATTGGCTACTTCCCAAGGAGAGAGGAATCGCAAAAGTCCAACTGAGACGTGTCTTTCCAGATATCTCTGAATCCATTCGTTCCCAATGGGCGCATGAATGTTTCAAGCACTTTGGGATGCTACTAATGGAATTCTTTGCCCTGAACCACTTGATGAAAAACCATCAAGAGCACGTGATCGTGGAAGGCTATCCAATTGTTGAGCAGGCGTTAGCAAAAGGGAAAGGCGTGATCTTTGTGGGACTTCACATGGGAAACTGGGAGATGCTTCTGCCCTTTGCAGCAGAAAAAGGACACTACGCTGCCTTGGTGACAACGAACGTTCCAGATGAACGTCTGAATGAGTTGATCCGACAGCATCGGCAGAGGGGTAATCTGGAGTTGATTCCAAGGGGCGACCCAAAGACGATGCGTAAAATTCTTAACTGTTTCAAACGAAATGGAATTTTGTTTCTAGCTGTAGATCAAGACACAAATGTTCCAAGTATCTGGGCACCTTTTTTTGGAATGTTGGCCAAGACACCAGTAAGTGTTGCTCGGTTTGCCATGAAAACTGGAGCTCCGGTATTAGGATTTACGACATTGCGGCAACCTGATGGTAGTTTTGAAGTAAAGATTTATGACTGGGGTAGCTTTCATTCTGAATCCAAAGTCCTAGAGGAAGATCTTTACAGAATTACTCGTTGGATCAATCAAAGGATTGAGGAATTAATCCGTATCGATCCACCTCAATGGGCCTGGTTCCATCGTCGCTGGCGCCATCAAGCCTCCGCAGAAGACGAGGCTTTTTCTCTGATGATGGAACAAAAGCTTGGAGGAGGATTGAAATAACGATGGCGTTTGTAGTCTCGAGGCAACGAAAAATATTTTACGATCTTGATGGTGAACGAGGACCATACCTTTTGCTCTATCCTTCGCTTTGGATGGATCTACAATCTTGGGAAGAAGCAGGATACCTTGATGTGTTGCAACAAGAGTATCGGGTTTTGAGAATGGATCCGCTTGGACAGGGGAGAAGTGATGATTCTGATGACATCTCCGAGTATCTGCCAGCAGCACGGTTGCAAGATCTCTGTTGCCTGTTGACTGCTCTTGAATTGGATAACGTCCACTTTCTTGGAATCGGTGAGGGTGCACGTATTGGCTATTTGCTCTCAGCGTGGGAACCGAATCGTCTTCGTTCAATGGCGGTTCTGGATGGACACCCATACGTTCCTGAGGAATATGAAAAGAAGACTTGGCAACAGCATGTAGACTGGGTCAAAGCGCAAGATTGGGAGAAGCTTCGCCAGGAACCTGGTTTGAAAGAATTATCAGATCTTCAATGGGATAGAATGCAAAAAGTAAAAAGCAGCAATCGAATTGCTGCTCTGCAAGCAGAAATGCAATGGCCAGGAGTGGACCAAGAACTACCTCCTTCCCCAAGTGCTCCCGGTATGCTCTTCACCAGTACCCGAGAATCCAGCTTCATGAAGATGCGTGAGGCAGGAAGAAATTGTGCTTACTGGCGATATCATATTTTTCCCCAACTTGAATATCGTGAGGGACTTCTTGATTCAGAGATTTTGCTTCCAGCCTACTTGGATTTTGTCAGGCGACAACGTTGGGTGCCAAGGAATTATGAGGGAGGCTACCTTTGATCCAATTGGTGTTGACGCTCTGTCTGCTAACTACCTTTAGCTTCGCAGCTCTAGCTCAGGATGCGGTGGCTACTCTCTATTCATCAACAGGTGTAGTTGAGGTCACTCTATCCAAAAGTATGCGAACGACTCAGGGACGCGAAGGGTTTTTGCTTTACGAAAGAGATCTAGTCCGTACAGGAGTAGATGGGAAAGCAACGATTCTATTTCGTGATGGATGGGAGATTCGATTGTTTGAAAACACAAAATTTCAAATTCAAGAAGCTTCTGAACAAGCAGCGGGAGAGCGTACCTTCCGAAGAAAACTATTGCTAAGATTTGGAGCATTCTTGAGCAATTTTTTTGGCAAGAGTGATTATACAGTCATAGAAACTCCTCATTTTCAATTAAAACCCGAAGGAACTTCCTTTCATGTGCAAGTGTCACAAGAGCAAGGATCGGTGGCTCTTTTCTCAGGGAAGTTATTCGTTCAAAACGTTCGAGGAAAAGCACTACTTGAGCCGGGAGAAGCGGTCCTTAGTGTAAACCGAGGTGACGCACTCACTAACCGAATTGAAAAGTTGAAGCAACAACTTCAGCTTCAGGCTGAGCCAAGCGAACTCGTAAGTCAGCGCAGCCCACAAAAGCTACTGCTTCGGATTCAAGCACGTGGTCGAGAAGGGGAAGGAATTGGCGCTGGGTTACCACTTCGAATTTTTACGGATGGTGCAGGAGTTCGTTTTCCTGAAGGGGTGACCTTGGATGAGGCAGGAAAGGCAGAGGTCGAAGTTCAATTACTTGCCCCAGATCGACTGTATCAAAAGGGGCTTTTACGTTTTACCGTCATGGTCGATGATCCTCTTGGTCTAAAAATCTCAGGAACTGAGATTGAACTTCGTAAGCCTGGTGCTGTCAAACGCTTAGAGATTGATACAGATACCGGTCAAATTCTGCCGAGGAAATGACCTTGTGGTTTTTGCTCTGGACTTTAGGCGCTTTGAGTCTTGGTTGGTTAGCTGAGCGCTGCTGGTGCCAAATACTTCAAGAGGCTGAAATCCCACAGCCATCTCAGCGTTGTTCGTTGTGTCTCGAAATGCATACAGGCTGGCGTAAGTCGCTGCTTTTCAATGCCTTGAAAAACAAGGGAAGGTGTCTGAAATGCGGGGCAAGTTCTCCATGGTTAGCTTGGGGGTTCCCACTCGGAATTTGGCTAGGATTTTGGCCTGACAGACCGCAAGAACCTTGGCAACTTTGTCAGGAATTGCTACTTCTCTGGTCTATGCTGCTTATCGCAGCAATTGACTGGCATACGATGTGGATTGATTACCGCATTGTCACCCTAACAATATCCCTACATTTTACGATTTTGTTATTGAATGAACCAGGTTCAGTTCGCGGAGCAGTTTATGGCGCTCTACTTGGCGCAGGTGGATTGTATTTGTTAGGGGTTCTGTATGAGGCCCTTCGAGGTAGAGCCGGGCTTGGAGATGGTGATCCTGCGGTCATGGCTTTGATTGGGGCTTGGACTGGTCCGGAGGGGCTTGTTCTTGTTATCTTTGTGGCAGCAATCAGTGGATCGCTATTTGGTGGTTTATGGCTTCTTAAGAATCGACAGAATTGGCGAGAAACCCCAGTCCCATTTGCTCCGTTTTTGTGCCTGGGAGGACTAGTAGTGCATTGGACATATCCAGAGATTCTCGAACAATGGCCTCTGTATCAAATTTTCTGAGTTTAGACAAAAGATGAGCTGATGAAGGCTAGATTTCAAACCATCTGCTGGTTGATCACTTCGATACTGATGCTTTTTCCAATGAGTATGAACGCTCAGGAAGAACCAATGAGTATCTCTGGGGTAGAACTGCTACGCAAAGGTGAGCAGGTCAGCATCACTCTGCAAACCAGTGGCAAGCCGATCTATGAGCTTAATGAAAATCTCAAAGCCCGCACCTTGGTTGTCAAATTCCGCAACACTAAGGCAGCTTTTGCGGATGGACGACGTGATCGATTGTTCAATGATCCGCAGGTTGAAGGAATAAGGTTTTTGGATATGGAGCCCGACACCTGGGCCCAATTCAAGCTTCGTAAGGATGATTTAATTTTTGACATGGTACCAGGCAGTAATCCTGGGCAATTGGTCTTCCGATTCCGTCCGCTAATTCAACTACCTCCTGTTACACTCCCGCCAGATCCCGAGCCAGCAACTATTGCCTTGGAAGCTTTGGATTACGACGACAGCAATCCAGACTTTACGAGTCTGACCTTCTCATTCACGGGTCCTCCTCGCTTGTTTGTTCTGGAAAACCCTCAGGATCGAACGGTACGCTTACGGTTTGCGGATACAGCCCCGGCTGATTCATTTACGCTGACACCCTATGAAGATGGTCGTGTGCGGGTTGATGAATTGACAACTGATCCTAATCAGGTGTTTGTCACGTTAGGTCAGATTGCGTCAGATTTCAGGCTGGAAAAAGATGAGCTATCAGATCCCGCCCGTTGGGTGATTCGAATCTATGGTCAACCCATTTTTCAAGACATTGCCATTGAGGAGGAGGATTCTTCATTAACACCAGATGAAGCTGCCAAGTTAGATCGAGAAAAACGCGTTCGTAACGCAGAGATTAGAGCCGCTTACCAGCAAGGTGAAAATCATTTCCGCAAAAGCGAATACGACCTGGCCATCGAGCAGTTTCAGAAGGCTTATGCATCAGGAAAAAATGGCGTTGGTGAATTTGAGGATGAATGGAATCCATTAGCCATCCAGTCTTTATTCAGGATTGCCGATACCAAGTACACCCAATTGGAAAGACGACGAGGAAGGAACTATCATCAAGCGATTGATGATTACACAACAGCAATCAGGGTGGCGAATACAACAGAAATAGCCAAAGACTTGATTCCGCATGCCCAGTTCCGAATCGGTCGAAGTTATCAGCAGATGCGCTTTAGCCAAGAGGCGAATACGAGCTACGAACTCCTGAGAAGAGATTTTCCCTCCTCCTACGAAGCACAGGAATCCTCATTTTGGCAAGCATTAAATCAGATCGCCCGACGAGAATGGGGTCAGGCGATTTTGCAGTTTGAGGAATACCTCAAGGCGATGCCAAATCCAAAGTTCATCCATATCGCCTACTACAAGATTGCGCAGGCGTACTACCAACAACAAAAATTCCCTGAAGCTAGAGACTTTTTTGACAGAGCCCGAGCACTAGACAGTCGCTATGTTCAGGAAGACCCAATGTTGCTCTTCCACATGGGAGAAACCTACTACGAAAATGCAGACTACGATGTGGCGAGAGAAATTTTCCAACTGTTGCTGGATCGCTATCCTGACGCAGATTTCTCTAAATTTGTCGCACTGCGGTTAGGGGATTTTCTGAGGGATGAGGGTAAGGAAGATGAGGCGATTGCTGCCTACAGCAATGCCATTCGCAGCTACTCCTTGGAGATAGCCCTGATGGGCAAGCTTCGTATTGCCAACATCCAGGCGGAGCGACCCTACTCCGATGAATATCGCCAAGCGCTGAGAACCTATGATGAGATCATCACGCTTTATCCGGATTCTCCACAGGTTGAGGAAGCGAAATTGCGCAAGGGGTTGACGCTCACACTCTACGGAGCGTATCGGGAGGCGATTGCTGCGCTGGAAGGCTTCATGGAGGAATATCCTCAGAGTGTCTACGTTCGACGCAACATCATTCAGGAGAATATCGACGAAAACCTGAAGGGGCTAGTCGATCGTGCATACCAGCGCCAGGATGATCTGGGTGTCGTCACGATTTACCGGGATTACCAGGCCAAGTATCTCCTCAACTTTCGATTTGACACGACACTTTTTCAGGTTGCCCACGCACATCAGAAATTAGGCTTCCATAATGAAGCAATGGACCTCTATCGGTTTCTGGAAAGTCGTGTAGAGGGACCTATGCTAGAACTATTGCAATTGCAGGCCGCTGAGACCTTAATTCAAGCAGATGATTTTCAGCAGGCTCGAGATCAGCTAGCCCGATTCCTTCAGCGTTATCCAGATAGTGTTTACGATGCAGACGTTCGTAAGAAGCTGGCAGATGTTTACAAGCAAGCCAAGGAATTTGAAAGCGCAGCCCTTGTTTATGAGCAAGCGATTGAGAAGTATGAACAGGACACGGATCTGCTTCGAGCTGAGGTAGTGCCAGAACTCTATTATGAACTTGGCTTAATGTATGAAGAGATGGGGCGTTATACAGAGGCTGCGGAGTCTTTCCAGAAATCCATCGCCACATACAATCATCCACTCATTGAACCGGATGTCCCAAATTATGTTGTGCAAAGTCATTTCCGCGCGGCAGAGATGCTTTATAAAGTCCGAAACGATGAACGAGCTCTTGCTCAATACGAGCAGGCGATTGCGACCTATACCAATTGGCCTGATGAGCGGGTGGAAGAACAGATCAATTGGGCTCGATACCAAACAGGTGTGCTACATAAGGACATGGGACAACTCCAACAAGCCTTGGAAATTTTCGGTGATTTGATGGAAAAAACTCCAGCCTCCCCCGCTTTGTGGCAACAGTTGTCCAGTGAACAACATCAGGCATTGAGTCGTCAGTTAGCATATGAAAACTACCTCAATGACTAAAAATTCCTTGAAACTCAAACATAGAGAACTTAAGGTTAGTGGCTTACTTTCTGGGGTGTAGCCAAGTGGTAAGGCAGCGGGTTTTGATCCCGCCATGCGCAGGTTCGATCCCTGCCACCCCAACCATCCTTTCCTTCAATACGCATTTCCAATTCACTCGTCCTAAGGGAGTCTAAAAACGGCCAATTGCCAGACTCTTACTAGACAGATCCTGAAACCTTTTTCTGAAAGGCGAGTCTCCCAAACACTCCGCTCCGTTCCTCCCAAACGGATTCGTTCTCTGAAGTCATCGATCGCCTGTCCAGCTGACCTACATCGGAAAAGCGAAGGACGTTGATCCACAGTCCTTACGTTTTCGCTGATGTTCATGCCATCTATAGTTTCTCCAATAAAATCAATCGATAAATTGTTCAGACCCAATGGAAAAGTGTTTTATGGGTGGTGGATTGTTGCCATCGCAGCACTGATTCAATTCATTGGCGGAGTACTGTGGATGCAGAGTTATGGGCTTTATACGGTCGTTCTGCACGAAGAATTTAGCTGGAGCATGACGGTCCTTTCAGGAGCTTTTGCACTGACTCGTGTGGAAAGTGGTTTACTTGGTCCCTTGCAGGGTTGGTTAGTCGATCGTTATGGTCCAAGAATCATTCTGACGGTCGGGCTTGCCATGTTCGGCATTGGCTTCCTTTTGCTTTCGCAAACCGACTCGCTACTTTCCTACTACCTCATTGTGTTTGTTATTTCAGTTGGTGTCAGCCTCGGTGGATTTCACACCCTGATGGTATCGATTGTTAACTGGTTTCAACGGCATCGAACCAAAGCAGTTGCCTGGTCACAGATGGGATATTCTATTGGGGGACTCTGCGTTCCTTTTGTCGCCTGGGGAATGGAGTGGGATGATTGGCGAACAGTTGCGATGATTTCGGGAGGCTTGATCTTTTTGTTGGGTATTCCAGCGGTACAATGGATTCGCCATCGCCCCGAAGAGATAGGTGAACAAGTCGATGGAATGGTGAGCCAGGAAGCACTAGAAAACAAAGCTGGAGGTGGAGAAACCTCATTCACATGGCGACATGCAGTGCGGACCCCCGCTTTTTGGTTGATTTCAGCTGGTCACGGGATTGCGCTTCTTTCAGTTTCGTCAGTGATCGTCCACATGGTCCCTCATTTGACAAAGGGAGTCGGTTTGGGGTTGACGGAAGCAAGCCTCATCTTCTCCTTGGTGAGTATTTTTCAGTTGATCGGCTTAGGGATTGGTGGGTTCTTGGGTGATATCTTCAACAAGCGGCTGATTGCAATGACCTGTATGCTGTTCCACGGGTCTGGAATGCTGATTCTGGCTTATTTTGAAGCTTTCCCGATGTTAATTCTGTCCTGTGTACTTCACGGATTGGCTTGGGGAACTCGGGGGCCATTGATGGTCGCTATCAGGGCGGATTATTTTGGCCCCCGCTCCTTTGGAACTATCATGGGGATTTCCTCAATGATCGTGATGCTGGGTATGATGGGGGGACCAATGATTTGTGGAGTGATCGTCGATACCTATGGTAGCTACGAAATTGCGTTTCAACTAGTGGCTTTTCTTTCTTTAGCAGGAGCGTTGAGCTTCTTCTTTGCGAGAAAGCCTCAGAATTTGAATGCTCCCTAGCGTAAATTCAAAGATTTATTGAACGGTTGCTCAAAGTGAAGCCTAGCGGCCTTCCCTCTTTCTCCATTGAGCAAACGCCTCCTGATTCTCTTCTTTTGTAGCGGGATAAAGTCCGATGATGGACGCACCTTCTCGAACTCTCTCCACGACAAAATCCTCAAATGCGGTCATTTCAACGGTTTCCTCGGCAATTTCATCTGCTAAGTGGGCTGGAATTACAATCACACAGTCGTCATCACCAACCATGATGTCCCCAGGAAAGACGGCTACATCTCCACAACCGATGGGTACATTCAGATCCAAGGCCTGGTGTAAAGTTAGATTTGTTGGAGAACTGGGCCGTTGATGATAAGCGGGAATTTCAAGTTCTGCGATTCTCATTGCATCGCGAAATCCCCCATCGGTCACGACTCCAGCCACACCTCTCTGCTGTAAGCGGCTAATCAGAATGTCGCCCGCGCTAGCTGCTCTGGGGTCTTTACGGCTGTCAAATACCAATACGGAACCAGCAGGGCAGGTTTCGATGGCAACTCGCTGAGGGTGATCTGGTTTTCGGAATTCTGTCAATTGATTCAGGTCTTCTCTGGCAGGGATATAACGTAGTGTAAAGGCCGGTCCAACCATGTTCCGTCCTTTAGGTGAAACAGGATGTACCCCTTGAATGGTTTGATTGCGTAACCCTCTCTTAAAAAGTGCAGTTGCCAGAGTAGCAACGGAAACCCCCATCAATTTTTCTCGGGTTGTCTCTTTCAGTGCAGAAATAGTCATGTCTTACAATTACTTTTGTTGTTTTTCATATTGAATTCGTTGCATCTTTCTTCTTTTGCGAGCTTGCTAGTTAGGATGTAAAGGCATCCCAAATTTTAGCAGTCCGTTGAACAATCCGTTCAATATCTTCTTCCAATAGATATCCTTCGGCGACCAAAGACTTCCCAGCTTCTCGAAGTCTGTCGAGATAGTCCTCACGAGATAGATAGCGTTCCTCAATGGATAACCTTGGATCACCTGACGATTCGCGTTGTTTGCGAGTGGCTGGAAAAGGAAAAGTCGAACCAGCAAGTCCTCCGGTAATTCCATGGAATAGATTAGGATTACCCCGTTCTGGATGACGGAGATTCCAGCCTGTGAAGGTTGCTAGAGGAACCGAAAGTTCAGGTAGTGGAATTCCTGCAATCTCATTCAAATCTTCATTTACCGCAGAAACAAAAGCTGGAAATTGTTCCCTTTGTGTAGCCGGTAAGGCCAGAGTCCGACCTTGATCCAACTCGGGTCCGTAGTCCAATCGCTGCGCTCGAGCCAGTCGTTCTGGTGGATTGAAACCTGGAAGTTTGGCAAAGTTGGGCATGACGTTCTTGGATTCCTGGGCTGTTCCGTCCTGCAAACGTGGATGCCGACTTGGTGGAGGAGGTGTACCATCGGCAACCCACTGATCCAGATTCCGCAGAACTGAACGAAGTAGTGGGCTGTAGTCCATGCAGCTGAAGCATTGTTGCCCACGCCAACCATCTGAACTTCGAATAGTCTCTAGCGGGAATGCTCCGACTCCATGCTGAGTTCCGGAGAAGTGGTAGCGACGCACAAACTTAGTATCTTCTGGCAACTCTGTCCTATTGACTAAATTTGTGTGAATCAGAGCTGCGTCTCCACGCCAATATTCTGCAGAAGTGTTGGTGAAGATTACCTTGGGAAGATTACCGTTTTGTCTGGTTCGATCTAGTAATGCCCCTTGGATTCCAGTCAGTGGATCGATCTGCGTGCTGTCGGAACAGGGGAAAAGTCCAGGTAATACATAACAAATATCCTTGGACGGTTGCCCAAAACGAAGATTGAATTCTCCCTTCATTCCCCCGGCAACATGCGGAATCAAGCCATCCAATGCTTGCCGTCCTGATTCATCTGTGTTGATCCCAGTATAAAGATAGGTCCTTAGGAAGCGTCCACTCTGAGATTGACCAAAAGCGTGTGCCCGGGTTAGGGAGCCAGCACATGGATTCCCCTCTTTATTGGTTCCATACTTAAGAAAAGAGGCCATGTCTCTCATTGTAGCGAACCCCAACCCAATGACTCGACTGCCCCTAGTGGTATAGACCAACTCATAAATGCGGCCCGGCTGAAACCCCGATTCCATGAAAACATATTGGGGCTCAGGCTCCTGCTCGGCTGTCCCTCGGCGAGCAAACCGCCATTGATCGCGCGGAATGAGTTGTCCAGTATCATTGGGGTGATCCTTTACAAACATCTGGGCTTCCACTTCCTCAGGATCTGCTGGTGGGTGTGGGAGGTGATCCTTGTGAGAGAGCATTTGCCATTGGCTTGCCTCAGCCTCCTGCTCCTGGAACCAACAGAGAATTCGGCCTTCGATTGGTTGGCCTTGTTCATCCAGCGCTTTTGGGGCTCGCATGCCAATCAGCCCAGGTATTGGAGGCACATCTGCCTGCCATCCTCCAAAAACCACCGTGTAGCCGTTGCGAAGTAAGAAGCCATTCCCTGGTTCTACTGGCATCATGGGAACCTGCGAACGAGGCACACTGTTAAAGGTAAGCACGGTCTTGGTTCCCCGGTTCACCACATCATAGAGCACTGCCCCGTTGCCTCGTTTTGGATCCGTCGGATGCAACATGACGAAGTCAGACTCAAACTCGACTTGGCCCCGCTGATTGGTTGGAGCCAACTCCAGATCGACAATTCCAGAATTTGCAGGGTGTGTTGGATCGACTTCATATTGAGCAATCCCATGCAGTAACTCGTAGGTGCCAACGTCACCAAATTCCATCCCCGAAGCAAATCGTTCCTGACGGTTGATTTCAAGCTGGACCAAAGGCATTGGGCAATCCTCTCTGCAGATAGTTTGGAAATTTGAGCTAATTGATTCCTATAACCCTTCGATCAGGAATAGCTGTCGGTCCACTCCTCCTTCTAGCTTAGCCAGCGCTCCCTTGTATTCCTCACTCTCGTAGGCTGTTCTTGCAGCATCCAAGCTTTCAAACTCAATCACCACAGCCCGTAGAGGTTTGTTGCCTTCTTTACTGACAATTTCAGATCCTCGGGCGAGAGGAGTGGCACCATGTGCTTGCAGTGCAGGCAAGGCATCCGCAGCGTAGGCCTTGAGTTTTTCTGGGTCGTGAATCTCGTTATAAATGGAAATCAGGTAGGCTTTTGCCATCGTATTTGCCTCTAGTGAGGTTGGGAAAATCCTACCGGAGAAAATCCCCAGCAGGTATGTGAAAAGAATAAGTAATCGAAATCAGCAGACCTGTGTTGGTCTTCAACACTGCGCAGCAGCCTGGCACATCACTTCTAGCTTGGCTGCGGCTAAGTCTTCTGAGAGAAACCCAAGACCACAATCCGGCGCAACCACCAAGCGTTCTCGGTCAATGTGTTCCAGAGCGGCTTGGATCCGCCCAGTTACTTCCTCCAGTGTTTCCAGTCGACTTCGAGCGATAGCAATGGTCCCAAAGATAATCGTCTTCTTTTCAAATAACTCCAGCAGTTTTAGATCATTTGCACAGTGGGCATCTTCGATGGAGATCTGGTCAAAGTTTAATGAGTCCATTTCCTTTGCCAACTGATGATAACTGTCAGGATCAGCTTTTTTATAATCCTCCTCATCAAGAAAATTTGGATAGCCACAGCAAATATGGACAATCTTGCACACTTCATTGGGAACTCCATTGAAGCAGCGTTCAAGCATTTCAAAACCGAAGGACTGGGCGTCACCAACCTGCCGGGCAAACAGGGGTTCATCCACCTGGATGAACCGACAACCGGCTTCCTCCAGCGCCAAAATTTCAAAGTTGACTGTAGTGGCAAAATCTTCTGCCAAGCGCCGCCGGTCCTGGTAGAAGCAGTCCGCGTTTGTATCCATGATGGTCAAAGGCCCTGGAATGGTGAATTTGATTGGCCGACTGGAGACCGATTGTGCCGCCTTGAAATCTCTGACAGAGTACGCGGATCCTCTGTGCTGAACTGTCTTCCGGATGGCGGGTAGATGAGTTTCGTAGGCTCCATCCCGCAGGACACGATGCTCTAGCTGCCGAAAATCAAAACCCTCCAGGTGCCGACAGTGATAGTGAATGTAGTTCTCCCGACGTACTTCCCCATCGGTGGGAATATCGATTCCAGCTTTAATTTGCAGAGCGATCACTCTCTCGGCAGCTCTCCGATACAAGTCCTCGTCATCAGCACTTGCGTCGCTATAATTTGTGAAGTTAGTCGTCGTTTTGGGAGAGTTCATGCTACCTTCACTGCGGGCTGCATCGAACCAGTCTCGAATTGGCAAAAAATCGGGCTTGGGGAAGGAACCAATCGTTGTGGTTTGCAGTTTTGATTTGGCCATGAAGCTTCCTCTTCATTCAGGTTTGAAATGGAGGCAAGACTACACCGAGGTCTCTCGTAGGATCAAGCACTCTTCCATGGAATAGTATGCTCACTCTCTATGATTTCAAATCTTCTGGCAATGGGTACAAGGTTCGCTTGCTGCTCCATCAGCTCCGCTTGCCGTTCATTTATGTGGAAACCAACATTCTAAAAGGCGAAACACAAACTCCTCAGTTTCTTGAGATGAATCCAAATGGAAAGGTGCCACTGCTTAGCTTGGGGGATGGACGGTTTCTGGCAGAATCCAACGCGATCCTGCTGCACTTGACGGAAGGTACACATTTTCTACCTAGTGACTCTTGGCAGAAGAGCAAACTGTATAAATGGCTATTCTTCGAGCAATATAGTCATGAACCCAACATTGCGACACCGCGTTTTTGGAAAAACTATCTGAAAGTTGGAGAGTACGACGAAGCAGAACTGAAACGACGTCAGCTTGCTGGCAGAAAAGCGTTAGCTGTGATGGAGAAGCACCTCCAGGAGCAGAAATTTTTCGGGCCACAATATGGCATCGCAGACATCGCGCTTTATGCCTACACCCACAAAGCAGAGGAAGGAGGCCAGATCCTTGATGACTTTCCCGCCTTCAAGGATTGGATAGACCGAGTCAAAGCTCAGCCTGGACATGTTACGATGGAGGATATCTAGTGAAAAGGGTATTGGCCCCTGAGTGCTCAGAGATTGTGTTCGCCCAATAGTGAACAGTACTTTCAGTGGCTCTGCTTTTCAGTCATGTGCAATAAGGTCAAATGACTGTAGGGGTTGCTCTTCCCGAATCATTAAACCTGGATGATCGTTATGGGTGGGAGAGTAGTAAGCAGCCGTCTCGTGCGAGTCTGAAAAGGAGACGTCCACAAAAGGCGCCTTGGTGCGGGTGAAGATTTGAACTGCTTCATCCGTCTCAAACCAAAAAGAAGGAGCATCAAAGGTTCCGGCGGCTACTCCGGTCCAACCTGGGCGCATCTCAATTCTCCAGAAGACCGTAGTTCCACATTTTGGGCAGAAGCGGTTGTGAAAGTGACGATTTGCATTGTTCGAGAAGGAATATTCCTTCAATTCACCTGACGTGACCTTGATTTGCGAATCCTCAAAATAGACATTCATGCCAAAAGCCGAGCCTGTTCGTGTTTGGCAGTAACGACAATGACAGACAGCCGCTCGGGTTGGTTTGCCATGACTTTCGTAGCGAACGGCACCGCAGCTACACCCACCTGTATGAGTTTCTTGCTCATTCATCGATCACTCCATTTGTGATTTGGAAAAATTCTTTTGGATATTTCAGAATTCAATATCGTGTTTGGGAATCTGGTTCAGAGGCCTTTGGTTGAAGTAGCCAGTTCAGTCCGCTCCTGAACAACCTTCAATTCGGATTTGTAAAAGATTACACGACTTTCAAACATGAACAGTCTTCACCAAAAAATCTCTGCTTTGCTGGCGAGAAATTTGAATAAATGTTTGTTCGAATTCAAGATTTTGGTGCGAATGAGTCGCATCTGCTATGAACAAACGACCATGGAGGCCGTATGAGAATGACCTTACTTGTTTTTGCTCTCTTGCTGGTGGGCTCACTAGCTGGATGCAGCGGTAAACACGTCTGCAAAGACCGCATCACAAATAATACGTCTGTGTATTTTTTTGGGATGTGTTCCGGAGCCTGACTCCAGTCATCAGTGAGGGTTGCTGGCTGACGATTTCTGGTCGTTCTTAGCCCTCAACCCCTTCAGACAAAGCCCCAAAAATCTTTCCCCGTCCTTCTTCACTTAAATTACCTTCCAAAGCTTTGGTTGCCTTGAGGGTCCAATCGCTTTATACCTTCTCTTTCTGACAATCCTTTCCTGAAAGACCGCAGTAAAAAGTTGTTGTCTTTCGAATTATTCTTTGATCCAAGGAAAATCCAATGCGGATTGGCATTCTGTGCCTGATGCAGGAATCAAATACCTTCCTGAATCAACAGACTAAGCTTCATCACTTTGCAGAAGACCTCTTTCTGGTAGGTGAGGAAATTCGTAAGCAGCTGGCGAATACTCACCACGAGGCCGCGGGGTTTTTTGCAGGACTGGAAAAAGAAGGGATGGAGGCAGTCCCACTCTTTGCGGCTCGGGCGATTCCCTATGGAACGATCCAGAAGGAAGCTTTTGAACAGTTACTTGAAAACATGTTCAAGCAGGTGGAGCAGGCTGGCCCGTTGGATGGTTACCTGATCGCTCCTCATGGGGCGACTGTCAGTGAACAGTATCTAGACGCTGATGGTTATTGGCTGAAGCAGCTTCGCAAAAGAGTAGGAGCTGAGGTTCCCATCATTGGAACATTGGATTTACACGCAAATCTCTCATCTCAGATGGTCGCATCCACAAATGCTTTAATAGCCTATCGGACGAATCCCCACCTTGATCAATACGCGCGTGGATTTGAGGCTACCGAGTTAATGAGCAAGACTCTGCGAGGGGAAGTGGAGCCTGTTCAGCGAGCTGCCTTCCTGCCCTTCGTGATGAATATTGAAAAGCAGTGTACAGAGTTGTCTCCCTGCAAAGAACTATACGAGCTTGCAGAGAAGCTACGTAGGAAAAAGGGACTGTTATCGCTAAGCATACTGCAGGGCTATCCCTATGCAGATGTAGATGAGATGGGAACTTCAATCCTGGCAGTCAGCGACAAAACTTCTCTGGTTGCTGAGCAGACCTTGGCGGAGTTGTCCAATTATCTGTGGGAACATCGCGCTGATTTTAATGGGACTGGTGTGCCAATTGATCAGGCGATTGATTCGTTGAAGAACGACACCAGATCAACCTGCTTACTAGACATGGGTGATAACGTGGGAGGTGGCTCGCCTGCAGATGGAACGCTGATCGCGCAAGCATTATTGAGTCAAAGAGTTCGAGATTCCTTTGTTTGTCTATATGATCCAGAAGCTGTGCGTCAAGTTGCAGATGTAGGACTAGGCGCTGAACTGAAGCTGGCAATGGGTGGGAAAACAGATCGACTGCATGGAGATCCGTTGATTGCTTGGGTAGAAGTCATTGGAATTTATCCAGGAAAGTTTGAAGAACCCCTAGCCCGTCATGGTGGTTTTACGCATTTTGATCAGGGATTGAGTGCGGTCGTTCGATCTGGGGAAGGACTAATCATCCTGCTAAACAGCAAACGGATGGCACCCTATAGTTTGGAACAATTACGTAGTTGTGGACTTAATCCAGGAAGCTTCCGTGTCCTAGTTGCCAAGGGCGTAAACGCTCCGATTGCTGCGTATGAGGAAGTAAGCTCCCGCTTTATTAGAGTCGATACTCCAGGAGTGACAGCTTCTAACTTGAATCACTTTTACTATCATCATCGGCGGAGACCGATGTTCCCTTTTGAAAGGGATTTAGAATGGTCATTTTCCTAAAATTTATAAATTCCACTTTCTTCTATAAAATATCTCAAAGCTAATAAATAGAGGTCTTGTAATTAAAAAAAACATTGATCTTCATTTGAAAAAAATTGGTGAGGAAATCCCCCAGTGTCCATTCTTGAGTCTTACTCTTGCGTAAGCCCACTGGTATTCGCTTTTTTCAAAACATTCTGAATCCAACTGAAAGGCTACCTTTCTTGAATATTGTGAGGGTAGGCTTAAGCCGATTCGGTAGGCTGGAGAATCGATAGGCCCCAAGTTCCCTGAAATACTTCCCTTGGTAAGAGTTTGTATTGGTAAATTCAGAGATTCCTGATTCATTCGAACTCTAAGCTTTGCTGTGGATTGAGAGGCAATCCTTAGAGCTAAGCCTTGAGTAGATGAAGTGGTGCTTGTCATATTTCCCCAAGTGCCACAATGAAAATGAACAGAGATGTCATTGAGCTGTTCCCAACTCGCGTGTTGAATTGGAACTTCAGTTGCTCGTTTGTCTAGGGGTGAAACAACTTCAAACCCCCTGAACCGCGGGATGACTTCCAAAATCGTGGCTTCATCCAGTTCAAGACTTACGTCCCAGTTTGCTGCCTTACCTCTTTCACCCCATCCTAGTTCAATCCAGACAATTGCTTCCTCCGTATCCTCGAATTCTTCAGCCATTTTGCGCTCTGAACTCAAAGGCATGTGCCAACAGTGCCGCTGTTCTGGGGTGAGCAATTCAACATAATCAATTGGGCTGGTAGCCTGGACTTCAATATTTCCTGGTTCACCGAGATCCTGACATACCGATCCTTGCAGTTGATTCCCAACAGCAAACTTGAGTTGCATTAGATCCCCAGTCATTGCCCAAGTGCGCCTCGCATTTAGAGCTTCCCAGATATCTTCACGCCGATCACTGCTGGCCCAAATGCCTGTTACACCATGTCCATAGCTGCCAGGATGGGCGCTGTGATGGTCTGTGTTGGCAATCACACCAAATTGATATCCTAGCCCCAACCCGTAGCGCATGGAGCCCTGGTGTTGCTGAGGCCCCATAGAATGGAGAAAAGGCCTGTCTGAGAGATCTTCTTCTGCAAAACCATGTGCTGAGGCAATCTCTACTAAAGGCGTCAGTGGATTTTCAAAACTAATCCAATTGACGCCCCTTGCCCCTTGGCGATATCCGATGTGGTGTGGGAAGATCAAATAATTCTCTTCAAGTTTTTCTTTGAAAATTCTTTGTCGAAGTTCTTGTGGAGAGTCCTCTAAGATCATCTTGGTGAGAGGGTCTAATCCAACAATGGTGTAGTCACCATGCTCATTCGAATGAATTTCATAGCCTGGAAGTAGAACGATCTTGTGCTCTGATTCTGCTTTGGAAATTTTTTCAAGATAAGAGTCCCAATTTCTGTGAAGTTTGGCGAAACCACGTTGGTGAAACTGAACAATATGCTGAATTTTCGGATCATGCTCATCCATGTCAGGCCATGAAGCATGGCCGGTGATGGAAACAAAATCCAAGCGAAGTGCTGCGTTTTTGATTGCATCGTCCAAGCTCCCATGTGCGTAGGAAATATTGCAGTGATTATGGATGTCTCCATAAAGAGCTTGGTAAGCAAAATCTTTCGATGCCTGCATTATCAGTCTTTTGAAAAAAGTGGCTTCATAACGACCTAGATACTAAGTGATCCGTTGTGGTTGGAGTTTTCGAAAATCCGAAATCATCCAAAAAAACCAACTAAACTTTAAGAAAAGCAATCAATAAGATTCCCCAATCCACACAGTCCCCGCTGATTAGCTACAAAATTTTACTATGATAGAGAGTCTTTAAGGCGTGCAATATTGGATTTGCCAATGAGCCAAAGATAAATCTTTGAAGGCTATGAAACATAAAATGCCTGGTTGCAAAGCCGCTTAACTTAAAAGATGAAAAATCGATTGTCAATGGTGTGTCGTTTCAAAAATTCTTTTTAAAGAATTTAAATAATATTCTGATTTTATTGATTAAGTATATCGCTTGACAAAAATAATTTAATAGTTGTATAAGATGTTCTTTCTTCCATCATTATCTAAAGAGGAAACATGAAAACACTAGTCAACGTGTTAATTATTGTGACAGGGCTGTTGCTCACAATCAAAAACGCTGCGTTAGCAGAAATTGAGTTATCTTTCAGATTTAATGACGCTGGGCAAAAAGAAATGAGAGCGGCATTAGATAAATTTGAACAGATGAATCCAGGAATAAAAGTTGAGTTACAAAGGATAGCTTGGGGAAGTGCAAGGGAACAATTCCTCCGTGAAGCCGCGGTTGGAGAAGGGCCAGACGTAGTACACATTGCCCAGGTCTGGACAAGAAGTATGGGAGATGCAGGTGCTCTTTATGACATGAATGAACTGATTGAGGAACATGGAATCGGTGAAGGATGGGGTGACTTCATTTCAGCAGATCTAGCAAGCCAGGATGATGGGAAGATTCATGCCATTCCCTGGACGGTAGATACTTTCGCAATGGTTTATAGAAAAGACATCCTCGAGAAAGCTGGAATTACAGAATTCCCGACTACCTGGGAAGGCCTTCATGAGGCCAGCGTGCAGATTAAAGAAAAGACAGGGGCAGTGGGCTGGGCAATTCCATCAGGTAGTGGGCCAACCAACTCTATCTGGTTTTTCTTGAACTTCTATTGGTGGTCAAACGGCTGGTCACTTGTTGATAGGAAAGCAGATGGTTCTTATTACATCAATATAACCCCTGAGCAAATTGCGGAAGGGCTTGATTACTATAAATCTTATTTGGATAAAGGCATCAATCCACAATCAATGTTGAACGTAACCAATTGGGGGGCTCAAGAATTAATCGAAGGGATGGTTCGAGGTGATTATTCTATAATCAGTACACCAGAAAACGTTTTAGTTCAAATTGAATCAGCGTTTAAGGAAAGATATCCAGATAAGAGCAACCCATTTGCGTCAACTATTCATCCCAAAAGTTCTGTTACTTTTGTGGGGGGACGTCAACTTGGTATCAACGTGAATACAGAACACGCGGAGGCCGCTTTCAAATTAATTAAATATCTTACTGATGAACCAGTCTATACAGATCATTACGCAGGAATGTGGCCCGCACAAAAGACCCTTATCAAGCAATTGCCTCAAGTAGCTTCACACAAAGGATACAAAGATCAATTAATCCTAGCAAGGAGTTGGGGACCATATTCAACAGGTCCGATTCCAATACCAACAATGTGGAATTGGGTTGGTCGTGGTGCAGGTTCTGTTTTTATTGGTGAAAAAACCTCGATTGAAGTAGCCAATGAAATTTATGAAAATATTAAGAAGGAACTGTAAATAAATTTTAAATTATAAGGGAGCCAGTTCACCCTGACTTCCTTATAAGTAACAAAACTAATTTTTGATAAATGAAAGATAATAAATTCGTATTTTTTTTGTTGATCCCTTCGTTCTTTTTTATTGTCTTTTTTTATCTGTATCCAACCCTATATAATTTATTTAATAGTTTTACTGATCTAAATTTATTTAAATTAAGGAAAGGTGGTAATTGGATTGGATTTGAAAATTATATTGATCTATTTGTAGATCCTGAATTTATACGAGTATTTTTTAATACAACAATTTGGCTGACACTAGTAGGAGTTGCCGTCAGAATAATTTTGGGGCTGCTTTTAGCGTTCTTGATTAACTCAGAAACTTTAAAAAAATATAAATTAACAGGTCTGTTTCAGGTGTCATTGATTATACCCTGGGCTACTCCCTCCATAGTTGCTGTTGTAGTTTGGAGGATGATATTAGATCCTCAGGTTGGGTTTGTTAACCAGACTCTGGTAAAATATGGAATCATTACTGAGCCAATTGCTTTTCTGTCTAATACTAGTTTTGTCTGGCCCTCAATTATCACGATAATTACATGGAATACTTTACCACTAGTAACACTAACATTTTTAGCCAGTTTGAAATCGGTTCCAGCTGAGTTACTGGATGCTGCAACAGTTGATGGAGCCAATAAGCTTCAAAGAGCATTCTATGTCATCCTGCCACACATGATTCCTTCCATCATTGTGATGATTCTGATGACCACATTTTGGACATTCAACAATTTTGCATATGTGTGGTTAGCCACAGGAGCTGGGCCAGGTACGTTTACGAATGTGATGGCAACAGAGGTTTATCTGAAAGCCTTTGTCGATGGAAGGATGGGTTACAGCTCAGCCTTGGGAATCGTTATGGCATCGATAATGACAGTCTTTGGAATTATCTACTTAAGAATGATTGTTAAAAGAAATCTGAAAGAAATCTTCTAATCACAAATCTAGTCTAAATTCTACCTCTCAATAAAACTAAATTTAGTTCTAAAAGCTTTCAATAAAGTGAAGAATATTGATATTTTGTGGTCTACTTTAAGATATCGATTTCAATTTAATAAAATAAGGTTATGCAGGAATTACGATGATATATGAAATTGTAGTATTGCTGACCGCACTAATTCTATTCATCGGAATAATATATCCAACTCTGTGGGTTTTCATTGCTTCATTCAAATCAGAAGAAACGATCTTTTCAAATGAATATGCCACTTATACATTCGATAACTATATAGAGCTTTTTGAATCTGGTTTTGGCGTATTTATATATAATAGTTTCTATATTTGTTTGATTTCAGTAATTATTACTATCTTCGCATCAGTAACAGCTGCGTATGTTTTTTCGAGAAAGAAATTCAAATTTAAAATAATTTACTTTGGATCTATAATGCTGGGACAAACATTCCCATGGATTATATTAGTTACTCCAATGTTTATACTCTTTGCTAAACTAGGCTTTTTGAATAATCATATTAGTATGATTTTCTGCTACGTTGCCGTTAGTTTGCCTTTTTCTGTCTATCTACTTGTCGGTTATTTAGAGAGTGTTCCGCGAGAACTGGATGAAGCAGCTTTGATGGATGGATGTCCACCATTTCAAATAATATGGAAAATAATTTTTCCAATAATGATACCTGGGATCATTGTAACAGCAGCATATTCTTTCCTGTTGATGTGGTCAGAGTATCTATTTGCTTTAGCATTTTTGACTAAGACTAAATTAAAGACGATGCCATTAGAATTATATGCCTTTTTTGGCGAACATACCACGGAGTGGGGCCAGGTTATGGCAGCCTCAGCGGTTACTACAATTCCTACTTTACTACTTTTTCTACCACTTCAAAAATTGATTTCAGAAGGACTGACGGCTGGGTCAGTTAAGAGTTGAAAAACAATATTTACGATTATGTTGATAGCTAGACTCTTCTCAAACTTTCTTCATTTTCCATGTCAACACAGACATCCATCCCGTCACCAACAACAAACCTCCCAATTCTCTGCCCAGTTCTACAGCTTCATTCTTCATGGCCATTACATTCCAGAAAGAGTCCCATTCGAACTGCTCCTCGCTCATCAAGAAATCTATTCCCACAAACAAGCTACTGAGCAATACCAACAGCCCCCAAATTAGCGGGATAGATGGCGGTAGTGGGCGGATCAGTGAGCAGAGGGTAATGATTGCGGTGACGGAGTAACAAACAATCCAACGAAACGGATCTGGATCGTTCCACTGAACCAAAGCACTTAAGAGCAGGAGTCCTGTCATTAAGATCGTGACGACTTTCCAGAGGATAGACTTGGTGAGCAAGGAAGCCTTTGAAGTGGTGAATGACCCTTGAAACATGGGCCGTAGGTCATCCTTTGACAGCTCCTCCAGTTAGAGAACTGCCAATTGATCGGTAAAATAATAGACCAACAATCAAAGGTGGTAGTAAAGATAACATGATGACTGCTGAAGCTACCCCCCATTTCACTCCTCCTCCGCTTGCCGAGAAAAAGAAGGAAGCTCCAACCGTTATGGGTGTGGCTGATTTTGTAGTCAGCATCAGTCCAAAAAGAAATTCATTCCAAGCATAGACAAAACCTAGAACAGATGAAGAAGCAATTGCCGCAACAGACAGTGGCAAGATGATCCGCAGAATGATTGAGATGGTCGATGCACCATCAATCCGGGCAGCATCATCTAGTTCTTCAGGTATATTTCGCAATGTTGACGATAGCAGAGCCAAAGTCAGGGGTAGATTGATGATGCACATGATTAGTGCCAGGCCCAACAACGTATCAAGTAGGCCCACGGCCTGAAACATCATGTAGAGGGGAATAGCAAAAATGATCAATGGTAAGGCCCTCAGGTTCAGCACGAAGGGCAACAACCAGTTCCGACCAAAGCCAGTTCTGACGATGACATAAGCCGCTGGAAAAGCCAGCAGGAGCGCGAAAAATGCTCCTAATGCAGAGATGACCAAGGAATTCCAAAGAAAATGTAAAATATCAAATCGGTCGGCCATCTCAAAAATCTTCACATAGTTCGCCAGAGTGGGCGACTGGATGATAATGGAAGGATTTGAGACGATCTCTCCCTCAGATTTCAGTGATGTTAGCAGAGTTGAAAGCAGGGGGAAATTGAACAGCAGGGCTGCAAAACCGAAGATCAGCCAACGAAAGAGCATACTCATGTCGTCTCCATCCTGCGGCTAAATCGTTCCAAGAGCGCAATCAGCAATAGTGCAGCGAGGAACAACAGGACAGACGCAGCAACTGCTTGACCGATGTTGCCCCCACGAAAAAAAGCCTTGTAGATATAGATGCTCAGGGAAGTACTGGTTCCTCCTGCCCCACTGCCGACAAGCACATAGATGTTGTCAAATACCCTAAAGGAGTCGATGAAGCGAATGAAGAAGGTCAGCAAAATGACCGGCATCATGTATGGCAATTCCACCAACATCAATAATTGTAACGAGTTGGCACCGTCCATTCTGGCAGCTTCTCGCAAGTGAGAAGGGATCGACCGATAAGCTGTGTAGAGGATCAACAACGCAAATGGTGTCCACTGAAGGATTTCAATCGTGACCACAGTTAGGAAAGCATTCTCAGTCCCCAGAAAAGCAGGACTGTCACCCACCCACTCCCAGAGGTAATAGGGGATCACTCCGACAAACTCATGCAAGATCAGTCGATACATTAACCCAATAAGAGCCGGGGCGACCATCATGGGCGCCATTAAAACGGCCATGAGCCAGGGATGTCGAGCCAACAGAGGTTCCAAGTAGATTGCCAGAAACAAGGCAAGGAATAATTGAACCAGTGAAGCTGTGAGTCCAAATTTTAGTGAAAAGGCGAGGGCATCCCAATAGGTGGGGTCCTGCAGGGTCTCAAAATAGTTTTCAAAACCCTGCAGACGTGGAGCGAGGAGATTTTCGAAAGTTACCTCGGAAACACTGTAGATCAAGTCCAGCAGCAGAGGGAACCCCAGCATCACCAAAAGAAAGAAGGTGATAGGAGCTGTCAGCCAGAATTTTTCCTTGCTGCTTACCTGCATGCTGAACTTGAAACCTAGTTGGAAAAAAAGCCTGAGAGCTTACTTGAGAAGATCAGCCATTCCCTTACTAGTTGCTTGCAGTGCTTCGTCCAGAGACTTGGTTCCTGACCAGTATCCTGTAAACTGCTCAGCTTGCAGGGTATAAATCTGCAAGGCAGATGCGGAGGTTCCGCCATTCATCACAAACCCGTAGTTTCCAGCAAAGTCCCCCAGTTTGATAAGATCAGGTCGATCACCAGAAATTTTATCTGTGATGGATTTAGCCATGGCCGGAGAACCACCACTCAAAGCATAGGTCTCCATAGCATCAGCACCAGAGAGCCAATTCAGAAACTTGATTGCGGCATCCTTGTTCTTGGAGTTCTTGTTCAAGCCCAAGCCCAAACCATGAATGTGGGTGACACGTCCGGCTGGTCCTGCAGGAGGAGCAACTGTTCCGATTTTCCCCGCTACGGCTGGATTCTCCTCGGGATTATTCAAGCTACCGAAAGCAGCGTTCCATTGCAGCATCGTGGCTGCCTGGCCTGAACCGAAAGCAGCGTTTGCTTCAGCATATTCGTATGAGGTCGAATCTTTTGGAGAGGCTCCAGCGTCAAAGAGTGTCTTGTAGAGTTGCAGGCCCTGTCGGAACGCCCAGGAATCAACCATAACGTTGCCGTTGGCGTCTAACCACTCACCACCATGAGAACGTGCAGTCGAGTGCCAGATCATCATGTTGAACAGCAAGTTCTTCATCTGTAGGACTGTTCCGTAACGAGTTGGGCTGGCAGAGTTGACACTCTTTGTGAAGAATAAGGCTGTCGCAGCGTAGTCTTCCCAGTTCCAGGTGTCAGGATTTTTGGGAGCAAGCGTTTTGCCCAAGTATTTCTGGGAGATTTTTCCATAGATCTTTTGCCAGCCTGCATCGCTTAGTAACTTGTCAATCAAGTCATTGCGATAGTACATGAAGTGCAAACTCAGATCAGTGGGTACACCATACTGCTCACCTTCAAATTGCATGGTCTTCAATACTTTGTCTCCGAAGACATCCATTGCTGCGGATGGCAGACTCAGCGGTTGCATGAATGGGGCGTAGCGTCCAACTGCATAAGTTGCGGTTAGGTTGATGTCAAACTCGGTCGTTCCAGCGGCCAAGTCAGCCTGTAGTTTGTCCCAGAAGCCATCTCGATTGAAGAAGATCAAGTTGACGGATCCATCGCTTTTGCCAGGGCCTGCGTTGTAGACCTCAACTGCTTTTCTTAGAGCTGTTTCTTCGGGGCCACCAGGCCAACCTAAGACGGTGACTTGTGCCCACAGGGACTTTACTGCGAAAAGACTGACCAACAATACCAGTCCAAGTTTGGTAGACATCTTTTTCATTGGAACCTCAAATTGAGTTTAGAAATATAGAAACAGTGATCTGTTTCTAACTCGATTCAAGCGGAGAAATTATCTGCGGGAAAATACTCTGCTTGAAATAGACCCAGTAACCCTTGTACCAGATAGGGCGAAGTATTTATCCGATTATGATGAAGAGTGCAAAAAAAAATTCATGGAGACAGGTTGTGGCCCTTCGTAATGCGCCTTGAAAGAATTTGAAGACTTGTGAAAACAGCTCAAAAGTGTGAAATGTCGAACTTTAGACTCTTTAGAAACTTTTTGAAGGAATGACCATGTCAAAGCAGCTAATTTATGTGGGTGGATATGCTTCTCCTGAGATGGAAGGGATTCAGCTTTTCACTCTTGATTTGACCTCTGGTCAGTTGACCTATGTTAAAGGAGTGAAGGAAGTTGAAAATCCATCCTTTTTGATTCTTACCAAGGATTTTCAGCGTCTTTATGCAGTGGTGGAGGTTTCAGAACATCAGGGTAATTCAGGTGGTGGAGTAGTGGGCTACTCAATCTCCGAAGAAGGCAGAACACTCAATCCCTTGAACAACCAGCCAACCAATGGAAATCACCCTTGTCACTTGAGCTTGTCTCATTCAGAAGATGCGCTGTTCGTGGCGAACTATTCGGGGGGGAGTGTCGCCGCCTATCAAGTCATGAAGGATGGAAACCTCTCAGGCCCGAGTGATTTTCATCAGCATCACGGGAGTTCGGTAAATCTAAAACGTCAGGAAGGGCCTCACGCACACATGGCCCACCTGACACCAGACGGTCGGCATCTGCTTGTCACGGATCTGGGTACAGACCAGTTGATGGTGTATCAGACCAATTCTCAGGGAAAGTTGGATCTTATCAAAGATCGCTGTTTGAAACTTCCAGCTGGATCTGGGCCTCGTCATTTGACGTTCAGTCATTCAAACAAGAGCATGTACCTGATCAACGAGCTGGGGAATACGATTCTCGTGTTTCCTGTCGGTGAGGATGGCCTACCTGCCAAGGAACCCGCTCAGGAAATCAAAACGCTCCCTGGTGATTTTTCAGAAGAGAGCACCACGGCAGACATTCATGTGCATCCCAACGCTAAGTTCTTGTATGGAACGAATCGAGGACACGATAGCTTTTGTTGTTATCGGATTCTCCCGGATGAACGATTGGAATTGATCGGGCATGTCCCCACGGGTGGACAATCCCCGAGAAATTTTTCTATTCATCCAGATGGAAAATGGTTAGGAGTGGCTCATCAGGTCTCAGGCAATATTCTTTCATTTGCCATTGATCAGGAAACCGGAATGTTGAAGCAATCTGACAATCAAAAGCTCAATCTTCAGCCATCTTGTGTGCAGTTTGGGCATCCTTCACACTGAGCAATCATTGCCTTAGACGAGATTCGATGACTCCATCAGAACTCTATCATTTCCTGGACGAATATCAGATTTCATATAAAAAATTTGATCATTCACCAGTCTACACGGTGGAGGAGTCAAAGAAATTATCTCCTGCAATGTCAGGAGGTAAAACAAAGAATCTCTTTGTTCGTGACAAGAAGGGCAAGCACCACATTCTGTTGACGGTAGAACAGGACAAGCGAGTTGATCTCAAGAAGGTCTCCGAATTTATCGGCTATGGCCGCTTGAGTTTCTGCTCGCCAGAACGTTTGCTCAAGTACCTGGGAGTGGAGCCTGGATCAGTTTCGCTGTTGGGGATTCTAAATGATCAAGCTGGGGAGGTCGAAATTCTGATTGATGAGGATCTTTGGAAGGAACAGTACCTTTTGTGTCATCCACTGGTCAATACGAGTACGCTCCGCTTGGGTAGGGAAGAACTGGTAAAATTATTCCAACTGAGTGGGCATCCTTTCCGTTTGCTGCCTATTCCTGAGTTGGAAGAATAAATTGTTGTTTGTTGGAGAGATTGTGCTCTCCCCTGAATATGTAATTGCTCTAACCGTTTGGCAACAAAAGGACCTTACCGCTACGGCCTCCTCGATAGGCATGACGAAGGGCATCTTCAAGCTGATCTAAATTGTAGGTTGCTTCAACTGGGGTAGAAATTTGTCCTGATACTACTAACTCCTCTAACACTCTGTAGAGCTGTTGCTTCGCATCCGCAGTCATTCCACCTAAGGTTTTGGCAAGCCAGAAACCAGTGAGGGTGATCCCTTTGAAAACGACCATGTCTGCAGTCAATTGGCAGGGCTCTCCGCTGAGTAGTCCGTAATTGACGACGGTTCCTTCTTCACTCAAGATCCCACCAAGAGTCAGAGTCGCTTTCCCAGCAACGGCGTCGAATGCCAATGGGATATTGGCATCTCCCAACTCCACTCGAACCTTCTCTGGCAAATCTTCTCCTTCCAGCATCACCAAGTCCGCACCCATTTCAGACAACTCTTTCTCTAGTCCCTCACGCCGAACAATGTTGAGAGTGTGCACTCCTTTGGCCTTTGCTAGTTGAATCAGGTAACGACCAACCGCTGAGTTTGCAGCATTTTGGACAACCCAATCACCGGGTTTGAGATCAACATAGCGATCAAGCATAAACTTTGCGGTAGCTGGATTGACCTTCAGCATCGCCATTTGAAGTAAGTCTGCATCTGGGGATACCTTGATCAATGTCGAAGCCGGTACTTGAATCTCCTGACCCCAGTTGGCTCTGCCCATGCTCATCACCCGATCTCCTACCGCAAAGCCACGGACACCGTTTCCTATCGCTGTGATGGTCCCCACTCCTTCAATGCCAAGTCGAGCGGGTAGAGGAGGCTTCGAAGCATATTTCCCCTCCATAATCAGAATTTCAGCAGGATTGATTGGGGCTGCGTCAATTCGCAGATTCACTTCATCTATGGGAGGTGATCCCAGCTCAGAACCGTCAACGGTTTTGCAGACCTCCCAGGGAAGCCCAAAAGATTTCAACTCAACGTACTGCATGCTTGTATCTTTAGAAAAGTTCACGAAAGTCATTCGAACAAAAATACCGATGGTCTAATGGGAAGTAGATTGGACTATTTTTCATTCTTCAAAAATACCTTCATTCCAATCTCATTGCTATGTGCCGGATTGGCAAGTCCTGACATGATAAAAAGCTGAATTCAGCATGGGACCGCTCTCTCAGAAATGAAGGATCTCTTTAACATATTTTTCAAATTCTGTTTTTTCTTCAAGTCATTACAAAGCTACGGTTGATTGTTTATTAAGTGATCTTGATTAATTATTTAACTGTTGAAATTAGATTTAATTAACCAATACTAAAAATTTTAAACAATATAATCAGTTACTTTAAAATTTTTCATAAAAATAATAAATTTTTTATTGACATTATATAGTAATTATATGTAATATTATTGTAACAATTGGTTTGGCGATTGAAAATCATTCATAGCAGCTGAATCAAAGAAAGTGGATTCCTTGAATCCACGCTAAGCAGGATGCTTACTCAAAACATGGAGTTGAAAATGTCAGTTCAGAAAACAGCCTCTGTTGAAAACCTTGTCCGCAACATCGAGCGCCAGCGCAAGTCCCACCTCCTAAATCGATACCGCACAAAAGCAAGCCTGGTTGCAAACTCAGGAGCCACAGGATATTTGAGACTGGATCCTAAGTTTGCCAAGCCAAGTTGGCTGAGCCTACCCAGTTGGTTGGGTGGCAAGAGCTTTGGGCAGGCTTATAGAGTTCAGGTCAGTCATTCTTATCTGGCACTTCCAAAGTGCATCCATCCGAATGCTTTCTAAAACTAAAGCCTAAAACTAGGTCCAGCTCTGAACGAGCTATCGTCGCAGAGATTTTTTTCAAAAATTTGAGGATATGGTTTGATTCAAAGTGGATCAAATCAGCTGGTAACCGTTGCAGTTCCTCTAGCCAAATTGGTTGCTTCTAAAGTCGTCTTTTGTCTGAGACTGTTGAAGATTAGAGGATGAAACTTGTGGCGATGGTGTTTTAGGTGCGTTATCGGGATTCTCTAGTACTCTTGGAAATCGATAAAGAACTAATTCAGAAGTATTTGCAGGGGTAATCGCCTCACGTGCTTGAGTCAGGAGACTAAAAATTCGCGGCAAGGATGGTTCGTCAAGATTTAGTTTGGGCTAATCCAAGACCTTGGAAATTGCCGACTCAAGATCACTCCATAAGTCTTCGACGTTCTCAATTCCTACCGAAAATCGGCAGAGCGTCATTGGTAATCCTGCTTCACGTTCTAATTCGTAACGAGTTCGACGTTCGATGAGGCTTTCTACTCCTCCCAAACTTGTGGCGTGAGTAATCACTTTGAGCGATTCAAGAATCTGATCCGTTCTCTCGGGAGTAGTATCAATTTCGAAGGAGAGCATCCCCCCACAACCATTGGGAAGTACACGCTTTGCCTTCTCTTGTTGTGAATCATCAGGCAAGACTGGGTAATTGACTTTCTTGATCTTTGGGTGGTTTTTTAAGCGTTTTGCTAGTTCTAGGGCATTCGATTCAGAGCGATCAAGACGTACGGCAAGGGTTCGAAGACCACGCAGTGCTAGGTAAGCGTCCAATGCTCCCGGGATAGCACCAAAATCGTGTCGATGCTTTGCCATGAATTGGGCATGTGGGTTTGATTTACAGATAACTGCCCCAAGTAGTAAATCTGAATGTCCACCAAGGAACTTTGTCACAGATTGCAGGACGATGTCGGCACCAAAATCCAGTGGACGTTGTCGAAGAGGCGTAGCGAAAGTTGAGTCGACAATGGTGAGGATGCTCCGCTTTTTCGCTGCTTTGACAATCACAGGAATGTCAGAAACCACCAAGGTTGGGTTAGAGATGGATTCCATCCAAACGGCATCTGCACCTTCGAGTGCTGCGATTGTCGCATCAGTATTGTCCCCATCAATCAGGCGAACGGTCAGCCTTTCGTGACTTTCTAAGCGTGCAAAGATGTTCTTTACCCCGTAATACGCACTAGTTGGGACCACCAGAGTACCACCTGGAGGAATGAGGTTTGCGATAGCGGTTGCTGCTGAAAGACCGGATGAAAATGTTGTTGCTATTCCACCATCAAGCTGGCCGAGAGCCTCTTCAAGCGCCCCCCAACTTAGATTCCCATCCCGACCATATCCGAGATCAGTGGTATGAACATAGGTCGAAGAGAGAGCGATGGGTGTGTTCATTGGGGCACCCACGACTTTTGAAGGACGCCCTGCTTGAACTGTAACGGTATCTGGATTCCAATTCGTTTCTACTGGAACGAATTCAGGATATTGATTGTTTGACATTGGGTTTACTTGCTCACTTCTTTCAGAGGTGGTTGATCAAGAGATGCTAAACCTTTCAGCGAGGGCCTTCCAGGTGGTGATTCTGAAAAGTCAGCAATCTGAAAGTCGCCGCTTTCTAGACATGAAGCAAGTAGTTTGGTGATTATGGACTTGATAGGTGATGTGAGGTACACGATCAGGTACTAAAATTAGGGAATATAAAAAGTATCCCAAAAGTGAAATTTTGATCGTTCAGTCCAACTTTAGTGTGGTGGTCTCAATTTGATTGGTCCAGAAAATTCCACGGGAGAGGATCTCGGAGGGAATCTGAGTTTTGAACGATTTCCTGAGTTGTCGTGAGTCAGCTGAGTCGCTATAGCGAGCAGCTATTAAATATTTCTTTCAAGGAGTTGGAAGAAAATTAGAGAAGAAGAAATGACGAGATCGGGAAAATGAAGAATACAGAGTCAGAAAAATCACTCTCCGATTTGCGCAAGGAAATGCGCATCAAGTGGTATCGCTGTCCGATTGAAGCTAAAGAATTGCGAGAGTTGTCTACGCGAAGTGATGCCAAAGGCTTTCAGTTGGCGTTTGGCCATCTTGGAATTTGGCTGACCACCGGTACTTTGACTTTTTTATTTGCTAACGCAGGATGGTGGTTTGCTGCACTGATTCTGTTATTTGCCCATGGTACTGTGGGGACCTTTTTCATTGCACCCTGGCACGAACTTACGCATGGAACGGTTTTCCAAACTAAAAAAATGAACACATTTTTTCTTAAGATTTTTTCACTCCTTGGTTGGCTCAGTTTCCCAGTCTATCAAGTGAGCCACAACTATCACCACCGCTTTACTCTGCATTCGGCTGTTGACAAAGAACTGGTTCTGCCAAAAGTCCCATCACTAAAGCCGCTATATCTCCTGCAATTGTTCACCTTCAATTTTTCAGGTGGTTTTGAATCAAGAGGCTTGATCCCCACTTTGAAGGGATTTTTGGGAATGGCAACGGACCGTTTCAACCATCCTTATTTCAGCAATTGGGATGTGCATCTGTTTGATGATGCACCGGTTGGAAGGCAGCATTCTGTTCGCTGGGCTAGGTTGGTTCTGGGCTTTCATACTGGTGTGCTGATCTTTGCCCTGCTGATCGGACAACCAATTCTATTCTTCATCATCTCCCTGCATCACTTCATCGGCAACTGGCTCTGGTATTTCGTAGGTGCCCCGATGCATTGTGGGCTTCGCAGTGACGTGCCAGACTTTCGCAAGTGTGTTCGTACGATCACCTTGGATCCCATTAGTGAATTTCTTTATTGGCACATGAACTGGCATTTGGAACACCACATGTTTGCTGCGGTTCCCTGTTACAATTTGCCGAAGCTGCATCAAGCGGTTGCTGATGATATGCCGAAACCCAGGTCAATGTTTGGAGCTTGGAAAGAGATGCGAGAAACCTATCGAAAACAGCTGGAGCATCCAACGTACGAGTTCGATACGCCAGTTCCTGTTTCAAAAAAGGAGAAGTTTGAGCGTGAGGAACGGCTGGAAGCAGCTTTGGGAACTGAATCCCTGGAGATAGTCTATTGATCCAGCCTTTGGAGCATGCTTGGGTGAAGAATATCGGATAAGCCAGACGATTTTTAAGTCATCATGGCCAAAAAAAAGTAGTTCAGTCAGGTTTTTTGCCAGTCGGTTCCCAGATTGAAGACGACGCGATCGATCATGTTCGTCAGGATAACTAAGGGGAGGAGCCACCAAATGGGGGCCTGGACTTCAGTGAGATAAAACCAAAGAAACGTGAAGCCAATGATCTTAAATGCCCAGTTGGGTGCAAGGCCAATCCCCACAGCCAGCAACAAAGCGATATCAAATCCGGCAGTTTCAAAACCATCGTTGACAAGGTAGAAAATCAAGAGCAAAGCCCCCAATAGCTTGATCGATAAATTTTGTCCGAGCCCGATACCCAGGATCAGTAGCAAAATTACATCAAGGCCAATTGCGTGGATCGCTTCCATGATAGCTTACCTATTTAGTTCTTACTCTGCTGGGCTTTCAAATGAAATACGCATCAGGCTGCAAAAGATCAATTCAGTGATGCGAAATTAATTCCTGTAGTTGTCGCAAAATTTGCGAGCAAATCAAGGTGAATACTTAGAATGCAAAACTTTTCTTGGAGAGAATCTATGAAATTGAGTTGGCTTATACTCGTGGGGATACTTTGCACAATCGCATTTGAGACTACACACGCGATGTCCCTGAAAGAATATGCTGAGAAACCTTTTGGCCGTGTGCTGATGCTTCGCCATGCTTTGGCCCCGGGATTTGGAGATCCAAGCAACTTTCAACTGAGAGATTGCAGCACACAGCGGATTTTAGATGAAGTTGGCCGAGAACAGTCCCGCCAAATCGGTAATGCCTTCCGGAATGCAGGCCTGAGATTTGAGGGAGTTTACTCCAGCCAGTGGTGCCGTTGCCTGGAAACAGCCCGACTGATCAACATGGGGGAAGTTCAGGAATTGACTGGGCTGAATTCTTTTTTTCAAGGTATCGTTCCACGTGAAGCCACATTGGCTTCTCTTCGAAAGTTTTTGCAGGATCTCCCACCTGATGGAGATCCTGTGCTACTGGTCACCCACCAAGTGACAATTTCTGCCATCACGGGAATGGGCGTTTCCAGCGGAGCAGCCGTTGCCTATGATCCTGTGAGCAATCAGGCACAGCGAGTCACCCTGCCAACGGACTAAACTGGTTTGATTTAGTCTTGAACCAGGTTGACCCCCCGTTCACGGATCTGAAGCCGAACAGGATGCCCCTCTGCAATGATCTCTTTCCCTAGCGGATCAATCAAAAAAAGTTCCCCTACTGCGCTCTTGATCTCATATTCTAGGTGGCTTCCAAGATAAACAGCTTTGTGAACTGTACCTGGAATTCCTGTCGCTTCTGGTCTCGGATCAAGCAGGATTGCTTCTGGACGAACGGCCACCGTCACCTCTCCGATAGGTAGATTCAAATGAGGTAGTTGGATCGTCAATTCATCAAGTTGCAGTGTACCCATCACATTGTCAGTAGAGATCAGCTTTCCGTTAACCAAATTTGCATCTCCAATGAAATCCGCAACAAAGCGTGTTTTTGGACTTTCATAAAGTTCTCTTGGGGAACCTTGCTGCGCGATGACAGCCTCTTGCATCACAATTATCCGGTCAGAGACTGCCAAGGCCTCTTCCTGATCATGGGTCACGTAGACCACGGTCAGTTGCAATTGTTGTTGCAGATCCCGAATTTCTTCTCGTACTCGCCGTCTCAGTTTTGCGTCCAGATTGGAAAGTGGCTCATCGAAAAGGAGCACTTCGGGTTCTAATACGAGCGCTCTAGCCACGGCAACACGCTGTTGTTGCCCTCCAGAAAGCTCACTTGGAAGACGTTTTTCAAATCCAGTCAGTCCCACGAGCTTCAAACCATTCAATGCCTGCTCTTCCACCATATCCTTGGAGAGGCGGGACATTGTTAGCCCATAGCTGACATTTTGTAGCACGGTCATGTGGGGAAACAAGGCATACGACTGAAAGACCATGCTTACATCACGGTCTGTAGCCGGTAACTGTGTTACATCACGACCCCCGATCATGATCTGGCCTCCTGTAGCCATCTCCAGACCTGCAATCAAACGCAGGGTGGTTGTCTTCCCACAACCGGATGGGCCAAGTAAAGTAACCAACTCTCCCGATTGAATTTGAAAGCTGACATCGCGGACTGCTTTGACGTTTCCAAAAGCCTTGGTGACGTTGAGAAATTCAACCGCAGTGTGTACTTTGTTGTTCATCCGTTGCCACTCCAGGAAATTGGGCTCGAACCTCTTCGGCCCAGTTGACGTTGTCCAACCACCCACTGGATGCCACCAATGGCAATCAACATGACGACAATCAGCACGGAGCTATAGGCAATCGCTAAGCCGTAGTCCGCGTTTTCAACTCGTCCAAGAATATACGAAGTCGCCATATCATAATCCGCACTAACGAGGAAAATGACGGCACTGATGGCGGTCATCGCTCTTACAAAGCTAAAAACCAAAGCAGCCAACAAGGCCGGGCGCAACAGGGGAAGCAAAATTTTTCTGAGAGTTGTGCTGGAAGGCGCTCCGAGTGTGAGGGATGCTTCGTCAAGACTTGGGTCTAACTGAGCCATTGCTGCGACGCCAGCTCGAATACCTGTGGGCATGTTACGGAACAAGAAACAGACGATCAGAATGATCCCTGTTCCTGTTATTTCAATCGGAGGTACGTTGAAGGCGAGGATGTAGCCAATCCCGATAATCGTTCCAGGAATCGCAAAGCTGAGCATCGTGATGAATTCGAAAACATCTTTTCCTGCAAAACGCTGACGAACAAGCAACCAGGCCGTAAGAAGCCCTAACCCAGCAGTCAGTGGCGCTGAGATTGCCGAAATCTTTAAAGTTGTCCAGAAGGAGTTCCAGGCCGCCCCCTCCCACATCAGGCCGAATTCATCCGACCATCCCAAGGCAAATGCATCAAGATAGTGCTCTAAAGTGAAATTGTGCTTGTATCCCCAGGTCTCAACAAAACCTCCGAAGAGGATCATTCCGTACAAGGTAAGAGTCAGCACACCAAAAGGTATACAGACGAAAGCTATTGAGGCGTGGACTCGCTTGGGTAATTGCACCGGAATCCCTGCATCACCCTTTCCAGTAACACTGACGTAGGAGCGTTGCCCAAGCCACTTACGTTGAATCCAGAAAGCTGTGAGGGTAAATCCCAACAGTACCAAGGCAAGGACTGCTGCCATTCCCTGATCTGCTTGTGCTCCAGCAATAGCAAAGAAGATCTGGGTGGAGAGAACATCAAAATTTCCCCCCAGTACAAGTGGATTTCCAAAGTCTGCCAGGCTTTCAATGAATCCCAATAAAAAAGCATTTGCCAAACCGGGTCTCATCAATGGCCAGGTGACGGTTTGGAAGGTCTGCCAGCGATTGGCACGAAGTGTTTGGGCTGCTTCCTCCATCGATGGACTGACTCCTTCAACAACTCCAATCAGTACCAGAAAAGCAATTGGAGTGAAGGCCATCGTTTGAGCAAACCAAACACCTGGAAGACCATAGATCCAACGGGTAGGAGGAATACCAAAAGCCCATTCCAGAAAATTATTTACCACTCCAGAGCGACCGAACAAAAGGATAACGGCTAAGCCAATTACAAATGGTGGAGTGATGATCGGAAGCAAAGTGATAGCGCGAAGGGTTTGTTTCCCTCGAATAGAAGTCCGCGTAACAAGCAGCGCAAAGGCTAGCCCCAGAAGAGTGGTAGTCACGCCAACCAAGATTGCCAAGTAGAGCGAGTTCCAGGCAACCCCACAATTGAGTGAGCTGTTCAGACAGCTAAGCTGCCAGATTCTAGTAGATGTGAGTTTCTCTAGAAACAGAACAGGGGCGAGCGCACCATCTTCATTCAGCAAGGCACTGAACAGGATTTTGACAACGGGATAGAAGATGAAAAGCAGTACAAGCAGAACGTTCAGACCGATTGAGCCTGTGACAAAACCATCTCCTTGCACTCCACCACGTAAGCTCCAACCTTGGGTAAATAGGAAAAGCAGGCAACTGGCGACTAAAAGGGCCCCATAACCCATGCCTTCCTGTGATGGACCAGAACTGTCGAGCAAGAGCTGGAGAGCTTCGCTATTCCAACCTCGCAATCCAATGAGAAAGCCCTGCAACAAGATCCAACAAAGGCCAACACCACTGCAGCCCATAAGAAGACTGGCAAGCCTTGGATCATCACGCTTCAAACCTAAGCAAATGATCGGTAGTCCGATGCAGATCAGCAGTGGTAGCAGCCACCAGCGACCTTGCATGAAGATCTGCAAGATGCCTGGAGCATATTCGTCATCCAGCGGCCAGCCATCTTCAATCCAGATAAAACTCCAGAAGCCGTCGTAGGCTTGGTACCAAGGGAGCACCAGGGCACCAAACCAACCAACGATAAGCCAAAGTAGGAGAGCTTTACGAAAGAGGTATGGAGTTGCCTCCCCCCGCTGAATGCGACGAGAGAGGCTAAGAGAGGTTGAACTCACCGAGGCAGGGTCGAGACTTCGTTATCCCACTTGGAGAGCAGGCTGGTTCTTACATCCTTTGAACCGTATTTTGCGTGGTCGTAATCAATGACCTTTACGCTATCCAGATCTGGAGCTTCCTTGGGTACTTTTGCACCTTTATTCGAGGGAACTTGGTAAGCTCCAACACTAGCAGCCATGCTCTGAATATCTGCAGTCAGTGCAAAATCATAGAACTTCTTTGCGCTGTCCATGTTGCGAGCGCCTTTGATGATGCTCATCGAACCAATTTCGTAGCCTGTTCCCTCGCAGGGGGCGACAGTCTGAATTGGCATTCCCTTGACTGCTTGGGTTACCGCATCGTGCATGAAAACAATCCCAACAGTAGTTTCACCAATTGCTGCTGCCTTGATCGGCGCAGAACCAGACTTGGTGTATTGGCTAACGTTCTGATGTAGTTGCTTCATGAAGTCAAAGCCACCTTCTTTTCCAAACAGCTGCACCATGGTTGCTAGGGTTGTGTAGGAGGTTCCCGAAGTGTTTGGATTGGCGATCTGCACTTCGTTCTTGAAAGCAGGATTTAGCAGGTCTTTCCAGCATTTCGGGGCAGGAAGCCCTTTACTGGCCAGTAATTCCTTGTTGTAGCCATATCCGAGCCCACCCATGTAGATGCCCACCGTACGTCCTCCAGTGGCTTTGTGAGGAGATAGGGCCCAATCCTGAAGTTGGGAAAGCATTGGGGAATTGTAGACTTCAGTCAAACCCTCTTCAGCGGCCTGCAAATGTGGATCTCCCGTTCCACCCCACCAGACATCGCCTTTGGGATTGGATTTTTCTGCTTTGATTTGTGCGAGAGTTTCCCCTGAACTCTTGCGGGTCATGGATACACGGATACCAGTTTGTTTTTCGAAGGTGTTGACCATTAACTCACACCATTCGATTTGTGGGCTACAGTATAGAGTCAGCCGATCTGCTGCCTGCAGCACACTTCCCATCAGCATGGCACCCATCAGAGCACCAATTCGTTTTGCTATTCTCATGTAAATCTCCCAGCGGAGGTTGGGCAATAAGGCTAACGCCAATGCTTCCCAAGATGGGACGCAAACCGGACGAAATGTGCTTGCAATTAGATCACATTTCAAGGCGGATCTTCTTCTGGTTTCTTCTTACGGGAGATTATCTGTCAAAGATGAGGGAGTGGAGAAAGCTTAAGAGGGGTAACTAGAGGAGGTGATCAGGCCTTCAGCCAGCCGAAAACGCCGACCTCCACGACCTGGATGGGCAACCGGTGCAAGATCTGTTAGGACCCCTTGGTTGACCAACTCGGAGAGTACTCTTGATACATATTCACGGGAACAATCCAGTTCAGCTGCAGTCTTAGTTACAGGTAATTTCAATTCACCTTGACCATCAACATGCTGTAGGCAAGACAGCATCACTTGCAGTTTTTTAGGGGCTCCAAGACGAATGGATAGATAAAGAAGCTGCTCAGGATTGACCGTGGGTTGAAATTCTGTACTCACTAATTACTCCGAGAAAGTTAAGTGATGCACCCGAATTATTACTAGTGAGATGTTAGATTTTGATTAAGATTTGCTGAATTTTTAAATTTGATTCTATGAGGTGCCTTTCACCATAAATCTGATTCCAAAAAAGATTAGCAGCCTAAAAGATAGAATTAGCACCATCTTTTGGGGGAATTTTTCTGCAATTGACACTATGATAATTTAGGAAATGTAAACCTTTTGCTGCCCATGCAGCATAAAGAGTAAATTCTGAAGATCTAACCGCCAACCAATCATAGGAACAAAAATGAGCTTTGCTTCAAGATTTTTTGCTAGGGTTGTACTTGCTATTCTCTCGGGATCTTCTGCCACAATTGTTTGGGCAGATTTGCCTACACTGGATTTAAAAAATAGTCGTGTGGCGGTTCCTTCTTTTGCAGTACAAACCAATAACAACGGAGCACTGAACGAAATCAAAGATGAAAACGGTAGGATGTCTCTGAGTCTTGAAGAGGTAATTTATGGAAAGATTGATGATGTAGACGTTACAGGTGGACTGATTTCAACGAGTGTCGATTTTCAACTCAATGAACAACGAAATTTGTCATTTACCTATACGCAAATCAGTCTTGGAAATTTTGGAACAATGACTGTGGGGAGTTCATCATCTCGATTAGATGCTACTGAAGAGATGTTGGTGGTGGAAACAGCCGAAGAGTTTGACGATGGAAAGTCGCATTTGGCGGTGAGTGTTGGCAAGTACTCGGTAGGTGTGATTGGCCTATCCTCTACTTTGGGGGTCGTTGGTGGAAAAATGATTCTGGATCAAGAAGATTACCTAATCGGGGGAAGTGTCCAACTTTTCAATGGACCCAGTGGGATTGGGGATGGAGGACAGTTACGACTTGGTGGTGGTCAGCAGGATGAGAACACCTCTTATGAGGTGGGTCTGGATTTTTTCCAGACGCCACTCAATTCCAAAGTTGAAACCTCGCTTGGTCTGTACGTGGATGGGGAATATGCTGTGGATAAACATGTTTTTGGAGCAACTTTTGAGCGAGTCGATGGGCAAGAAATGGATCAGCAAAATATTGGAACACGCTGGCTGAAACAGTATGAGCGATTCAACCTTGGTCTGAACTATCGAATTTCACTCGTTTGGGATGATGGGGATGATTACGTTTTGAATTGGCTGGGAGTCAACGCGACACAGAAATTTTGAGCTATTCTGCCAGGACGGTTAGTTTCCGTGGTTTAGCAAATTCTGCAGCTGCTGAACCTGTTGTTCAATAGATATCCCCCCCGTCTCAATGACTTGATCCGCATATCGCAAATAAAGGGGGTGTCGCTCTCTAAAGAGCTCTGCCAGATCCTGTCCGGGTTGACAGGCGATTCCTCTTTTTTCAAAATTGGTTACTCTACTGAGGACATCCTCCAAGGGTAGGTTTAGGAAGATCCTTAGTCCCAAACTTCCCAGATGCGACATTGCAGATTCGCTGTAGACGGCACTGCCACCAGTCGAGATGATCTGTTGCTCTCCCTCCAGTTGAAGCAGGGTTCGCTCTTCTTCTACGCAGAATCCTTCGTATCCCAAGCCATCAAAGATATCCTGAAGTGGGCGATCATGCTTTGCTTCCATCAGTAAATCTGTATCCACTAGGTGCCACCCTAGCTTTTCAGCAAGAAGCGCCCCCAGCGTGCTTTTCCCAGAACCAGGCATGCCCAGCAGGATTAAGTTCTTATGCAGCCTTTTTTTCATGAACTGGAAATGGGACAGATACGTTTGGAGCAAGAACTAATGGATAAACTCCGATTTCAAGAATGATTTTTGACATGATCTTGCCAAGCCATAAGTTGTGCTGCTATTTGTTCACGGTCAGTCTTGACTTCAATCAGCGAAGATTTGTCTGAATGCCATGCCTCTTGAAAACTTTTCTGGAGCTGTTTCAGATTTTTTGGCTGGAAGTAAGGTAGATCGAACATTGCCGCAACTTTCAAAAATTCGCAACCATGTGGTGTACCAAAAAAACCCTCAAAAACATCCTTCTGGTTGGAGATGGGCAGCATTGAAAAAATCCCTCCGCCATCATTGTTCAGAATAATCAGGGTCAGAGGAACCTGGCTCTCTCGTATCAACAGAAGAGAATTCAGATCATGCATTGCAGAAAGATCGCCTAAGAGAATTGTGGTTGGTTGCCGATGGCCCATAGCCCATCCACAGGCAGTTGCAATTTGACCATCAATCCCGCTGGCTCCTCGATTAGCCGCTACTCGTAAAGGAATATTCCGATTTGCTGATAGCATATCCACTTCACGAATTGGCAGGCTGTTCCCAACAAAAAGGGCATGTTCTGTTGGAATTTGACGAACTAGCTCTCGAACGATAGATACTTCTCCAAATCTCTCTGTTTTATCCCACCACTGTGCAGCCTGCTCTTCCAATGCTTGGGAACCCAGCTTCCATTGTTCCAGCCACTGAGTTCGTGAGAGATTTGCTTCTGTGCTGGATAGAATTTCATCAAGTGCCTCCCAGTCCATTTGCAAACGCCAATGAGAACGTTGAGACGGTATCTGTCTCTCAGGATGATTCGTGATGACGATCTTACGAGTTGAGTTGCAGTCTTGCCACCATTGCAGCCAGCGTTTTGAAACGAATTGATTTCCTAGATGAATCCAAACCTCTGGTTCAGTCTTTCGCCAATGATCCTGAAGCAAGAGTTGATCAGCCAGATCAATGCGTTGAGTTAAGTTTCCAAAACGAAATCCAGATGTGGTGTCCGCAAAGACCGGCCAGTTCAGTTTTTTTAAAAAATTCCCCACCGAGGACTGAGCACGAATTGGGAGCTCTCCAAGGGTGACTAATCCACGGTCTGCCTTCAGGATTTGACGAAGCACTTGTAGATCTTCCATAGCCAGTTTTTGGCGTGGGATACCTAGTTGAAAATTTGGTAAGGTTTCTTTCGGAAGGCTGGGTTCTTTATCAGCTAGGAATGGTTCACGAAAAGGTATGTTCAGATGAACTGGACCTGGATCTGGGTAGGCACTTCTCAGAACGGCTTGGGCAGCCCATGATTTGAAAGTACTTTCTTGTAAAGTTTGATCTGGGCATCCTGGATCATAAAACCAGCGAGTATGACTACCAAAAAGTCGATTTTGATCAACTGTTTGATTGGCCCCAGTTTGTTGTAATTCTGGGGGTCGGTCTGCAGTAATTGCCAACAAGGGTAGGTGTTCCACACTGGCTTCAATTATCGCTGGGTAGTAATTGGCTCCAGCTGTCCCTGAGGTACAAATCAGGGCTGCTGCTTGATCTGTAGCACGAGCCCAGCCTATTGCAAAATAGGCAGCAGCCCGCTCATCCAGAAAAATTCGTGTGTTTGCTTGAGGATGTCGAGCAGCAGCAACTGTCAAAGGGGTGGAACGAGAACCGGGTGAGATACAGAATTGTGTGATGCCTTGAGCCACCAACTCTTCAATCAACCAATAGCTCAAGCACTCATTGGGGGTCATGAATGATTTCCGAGCAGGGCTTCCCAGCTACGGAGTTTGTGATCTAACTCTTGCCATTCACGGTCTGGATCAGAACCTTCAACAATGCCTGCACCTGTATACACTGTCAGGGAGTCTCCCTCCAATACTCCGGAACGAATACCCACTGCAAACTCGCTCTGTTGTTTGCTGACATAACCAACAGGGCCTGCGTACCAGCCACGGTCAAATGATTCCAGGTTGTTGATTTGAGTTCTGGATACTGCTTGAGGCAATCCACATACAGCAGGTGTAGGATGAAGCGAGGAAAGAAGCTGAGCGTCTGTCACTGCATCCAACAGTCGTCCTTGCAGACGACTTTGCAAATGTTGAACATGCTTCAGTCTGAGGGGTTCAAGATGAGAGAGCCTTTCCACTACTCGACAATGTTTTGAGAAGCGTTCTTCCATGAAGCGCAAAACAACAAGATGTTCCCGAACTTCTTTCGTGTCGTGGAACAACTCGTGGGTCAACTGCTCATCATGATATGCGTTCTGTCCTCTTGGTCTAGTGCCTGCCAGGGCCTCACTTTCTAGGTTTTGGCGCTTTCTTTTGAATAATCTTTCAGGGGTGATGCTCAAAAATGCCGGACCTTGCGAATCCTGCCAGCCAAAGTGGTAGGCATGGGTTGCTTGTTGGCGGAGTTGATTCAGTAGATCGAAGGGATCAGGGCTTTTGTTCAATTGGAAATGGGATTGTCGAGCCAAGACAATTTTTTCGCAGTGACTAGCTCGAATTTGGCTTAGGGCTGCTTCGATCGAACGACTCCAATCAACTAAATTGGGAGCGTCATTCCTCTCAACAATACTAATTCTCTGGCTATTAAATAGTCTTGGGCTAGAGGGAAACTTTAAACGGTCCAATAAGTCAAAAAGCTCCTGAGTTGTCGAGGCTCCTTCAATGTTTTGAGCAAGATGTACCCAGAGAAAACTTCCATTTGAGTCTTGTTGAACCATCAGAAATGGTAACACAAAGGCAGCTCGTTGAAAGCTGCCACACTGCTCAGTATCCTTGATGGAGTTGTGGAAGGGTATGCCACCAAGAAAGGCAGTGTTGGGAGGAACGAGCTTCTGCCATCCAGATACTTTCTGCATCACCTCCTTGGTAATGCCCTTTATCTGAAGGGCAGAACCCAATCCCGCCAATTGGAATTGGTGTTCTCTGTCTGACCAATAAACACGAGTAGCTCCTTCTTGATGTTGAAGCCACTCAAGTGGATCTGGTTCTACAACCGGAATACAGAGTTGAAGAATAGGACTTTGGTTGCGATGCTGCCAACGCGGCAGCACCTCCCGCAAGTGTTCTAGAGCACTTGGCCAATCAAGCGGTGTGGGTTGTGGTTGAAGCTGCAGCGACATCGTGAACTAGCTAAAATACGGTATGAGAGTTGGCTGTTATCAATTTCAATTATTTTTTCATATCTACCTTGCTTACAACAAGCCCGAAGAAATCTACACCGTCAATTTAACGACGCCAGGCTGAGGAAAATACTATGGGCTCTGGGTAGGCTCCCAACCGATACTTCTCTCTTTGCTGACGGGTAAACTGCACGATGTGTGGAATTTCTTTTGGTGGTACGTCACGCAATTCAGGGACCCAGCGAATAATGAATTCTCCATTTGGGTCATACCGCAGGGTTTGGGTGACCAAATTGAAGTAACGATCTTCTCTTGGATCGTTACCAACCCCAGCGACATAGTTCCAGTTACCCCAGTTGCTGTGAACATCATAGTCAATCAAGCGACTTTCGAAGTAGGCAGCACCCAAGCGCCAATCCTGCCGTAAATCTCGAACTAGAAAACTAGCTACGTTTTGTCTGCCTCGATTCGACATGTAGCCTGTTGCGTTGAGCTTCCTCATGTGCGCATCCACAAAAGGAACTCCTGTTTCACCCTGACACCAAGCTTCGAGCCACTTTTCCCAATGTTCTACTTTTGGCGATTGGTTGCGTATACCACCGGAACGGAATAAATTCTCACCATGCAGCCGTGTGATCCAGCGAAAGTATTCTCGCCACCAGAGCTCAAATATCAGCCAGTACGTAGAATCATTGGCAACCACATCATTCTCGTATCGTCGAACCTCTTGATAAACATGCTTTGGAGATAGGCAACCTAGAGCCAGCCAGGGTGAAAGTTTTGCGGAGTCGTCCGCTTTTAGCATCCCATTGCGTGTCTCTTTGTAGGTCTTGATTGCATGCGATTTCCATAAGTAGTGTTGAACACGGGACAATGCTGCGGTCTCCCCACCGGCAAAGCGATAGACACTGCGGATATCCCGAATGAAAGGCTCAAAACCCAGGTCTTCCAAAGAAGGAATGATGCCCGGTGGACAGCCATTAGGATGGGGAGGAAGAATTTTCGGGACAGAAAGGGGACGACTGATTTGGACTTCTTTTTCTACCTGTTTGCGGAAATTACTAAAAACTTTTGGGAGATCAACCAAAGAAAAAGGAAGTTCCGTTTCTTTTAGCAAGCTATTCCCGTCACAGAGTCGTAAGGGGACTTTTAGTCTCTCACGGAGGTTGTCTTCTTCACGTTTTTCGTCAGGAGCGTGTTCACGGTGAGCAAAGACGGTATCAACTCGGTGACGCTCTGCCAATTCGGCAATAATTTCAGGTGAATTGCCCCTTCGAAAGATCAATTCTCCGCCTCTTTCCTGAGCATGCTTCCTTAGGTCTACCAGACTTTGCAGTAGAAACTCTAAGCGGATGTTATTAATCTTTGGGAACCCATACTCGGTAGATTCGAACCAGGAATCCGGCAGGCAGTAGACCAATAGAAGTTGGTCGGACTTCTCCAGAGCACACTTTAAGGGCAGATGATCATGAAGTCGAAGATCGTTGCGAAGCCATACCAGCGTGGTTCTCATGGAATGCCATGGGATTGAGTGAGAGCAACGCCAGTGTTGACTGATTCCAGTCTTTGGTTGCCAAAAGTCATCCTCTGATGAATGTCAATTGTGCGAGCAAAGAAATTGATGCACCATTCACAGATGCCAGAGAACCGATGAGCAAACGCTCATCGGTGGCAATGTAAGAGATTAGAAAAGAAAGTCGAACAAATTCGTCAGGGGGTGCTACGTTTAGCAGCAATTTGACGAGCAGAATTGTTGAGAATGGCCTTGCGAGGACGAATACTTTTCGGGGTCACTTCCACCACTTCGTCATCAACAATGAACTCAATGGCTTGTTCCAGCGTTAGTGGCAACACAGGAGTCAGAACAGTGTTCTCGTCTTTCCCAGATGCCCGAACATTGGTCAGCTTTTTCTCTTTACAGGGGTTAACATTCAAATCGCTATTTCGATTGTGTTCACCAATGATCATCCCTTCATAAACTTCAATACCTGGTCCCAGAAAAAGTCGACCCCTAGGTTCCAGGTTAAACAGTGCATAAGCTACAGATTTTCCACTTCGGTCTGCAACTAAAGACCCGGTCAAGCGAGTTGGTAATGCTCCACGATGGGGCTCGTAGCCGAGTAGCATGGAGTTGAGAATACCGGTACCGCGGGTATCCGTTAGAAACTCACTGCGGTATCCGATCAGTCCTCGAGAGGGAACCTGAAACTGGGCTCGGATCCGGCCCGTACCATGATTTACCAAATTGACCATTCTCCCTTTGCGGAGTGACAATTTTTCAGAAACAATTCCCAGAAAATCTTCGTCACAATCAATGTAGACTTCTTCAATGGGTTCCAGTAGCTGAGTCCCTTCACGTCGACAGATGACTTCTGGGCGGCCTACGGAAAGCTCGAACCCTTCCCGGCGCATGGTTTCGATCAGAATCGACATTTGCAGTTCACCACGCCCTTTCACCAGGAAACATTCGGCATCATCAGTGTCTTCTACTTGCAAGGACACATTCCTTAGAGTTTCCCGAAGTAATCTTTCTCGAAGTTTTGTGGACTGAACAAACTTCCCTTCACGCCCAGAAAGTGGTGAGGTGTTTGTGAAAAATCTCATGGAGACTGTGGGCTCGTCAATTCGCAGCCGTGGGAGCGCCTGAGGGCTTTCCGCATGACAAATTGTGTCACCAATATGAACGTCTTCAACTCCAGCGAGAATCAGAATGTCACCTGCCTCAATTTCACCGATTTCTGTCATGGTGGTTCCACGATAAACCTGCAACTTCGTGGCACGCAGAGCCTTGGTTCCTTTCTCACTCAGGCAGACCAGAGGTTCGTTGCGTTGTACCTGTCCGTTCATCACCCGACCAACAGCGAGGCGTCCCAAAAATTCGGAATAACCGAGATCAGCAACTAACATCTGAAAAGGAGCTTCCTCCTTGAAACGTGGAGGAGGCACATGCTCCACGACACCATCTAATAGAGGTTCAAGAGTATTTGACTCAGCGTCCAAAGAGGTTTTTGCAATGCCTTCGCGTCCAATGGCATAAAACACTGGAAAGTCAATTTGTTCATCATCGGCTTCCAGATCGATGAACAAGTCGTAGACTTCATTCAGAACTTCATCTGGACGGGCATCTTGTCGATCAATTTTATTGACGACAACCAGGACGTGTAGTCGGTTTTCAAGAGCTTTTTTCAGGACAAAGCGGGTTTGAGGCAGAGGGCCTTCAGAAGCATCGACAAGTAAAATTGCACCATCGACCATGGTCAGAGCTCTTTCAACTTCTCCCCCAAAATCTGCGTGTCCTGGGGTATCAAGAATGTTGATTTTGGTGCCTTTCCATTCAATGGAGCAATTCTTGGCAGAAATCGTGATTCCACGTTCCCGTTCCAGGTCCATGGAGTCCATCAGGCGGTCACTGATTTCTTGGTTTTCACGGAACAATCCACTTTGACGAAACATCTGATCGACAAGTGTGGTTTTGCCATGGTCAACATGTGCAATAATGGCTAAATTACGAATTTTCGGGTTGGTGACTAACTGCATAAGGTTTGGGTTGGGATGAAACTCAAAAAAGGCTGGGTAACCTGGGCTGGCCGAATGGTCGGTTGGTTACGAACGTTGCTATTGGCAGGCTTGATCTTTTGGGGTGTGACTACATGGCAGGCCCGTGAACTGGTGCCTGAGCAAGAACTTGCCCCACAATTTCGGCTTTTTGCCAGAGACGGACAAACATACAGTTTATCTGATGCAAAAGGAAAGACGCTTCTGCTCTACTTCTTTGCTCCGTGGTGTACAGTTTGTCATTTCAGCATCGGTAATTTGGAAGGTTTGCAGTCAAAGCAGGAAGAAGGAGAATTGTTGATCTGGCTGGTTGCTCTCTCCTATCAAAGCTTGGAAGAGGTTGATGTGTTTTTACAGCGGCATCAATTGAGACATCCTGTTCTTTTTGGCGATCAAGAGATGGCAGCAAATTACCACATTGGAGCCTTCCCAACATATTACGTTGTTGATCCCACAGGAAAAGTCGCTGCTCGATCGGTTGGCTACAGTACGGAACTGGGATTACGTTGGCAAACTCGTTGATATTAAAACTAAATATTATTTGATTGAATCTTCAACGTTGAATTATTTTAAACGCTTGCCAAACTAGTTGTTGTCTTTCAACTCGGAGCAGAGAATGGATGAAATAAAGGACAGGCAAGAGTTGCTATTGGAGATTGAACAACTTAAGCTGGATAACGCCCGCTTGGGGCAAAGAATGGATAAGATGCGAAAGTGGAACAACTCGCTTTTGCAGAAAAATTGGCAGGAATCCGAAGATCAGACCCTACTGAAATTTTCTGAGCAAGACAGCGAAATCCCCAACCCACAGGAGTTGCTTCAGGAACTGAGAATTCATCAGGAAGAGTTGCGAGTGCAGAACGAAGAACTGCTGGAAATTCGCTATTCCTTGGAAGAATCACGCTCACGTTACCAGGCACTCTTTCGTAATTCACCTCTCCCATGCCTCGTGCTCAACGAGTCAACAAGGATTCTTGAACTCAACCACCAGGCTGCCAACTTGCTTGCACAAGCAAACCCAGATTTACATCCTGAGAGGATGCCGATGTCGCTGTTTCTGCATCAGTATTCTCAAGAAAACTTTCGACGCTTCTTCGACCGAGTACTGCGAAATTCCGAGGCTCAGCGAGAAGAATGGAAGTTGCGTGATGAGCAAATTGTTGTTGCCCATGGCTTTGCCCTTGCCCCAACAGAAGACGGTAGAATTGAAGGATGTCAGGTCGTTCTTGAAAATGTGACACTGCAACGTCAGGAGGAACTCCAGAAACTTCAAGAGCGTGAGTATCGTTTACTACAGGCGCAGCAATTGGCACGTTTGGGTGATTGGCAATGGGAAGAAGGGCAAATCTTCTGCTCGCCTCATCTCTTCACTCTCCTGAAAATCCATCCCTCAACGAGTCCAACGAATTTTTTTCAGGCTTATTTGGATCGTGTGCCAGAAAATGATCAGGAAAAGGTTCGTGGTCAATGGCAACAAGCGATTGAAAAGGGTAAGCCATTTACTTTAAGCCATTGCTATCTCCTACCGGATGGAGATCGCTTACAATTGCGAGTCCAGGGTAGCCCAGTTCAACGTACAGGGACTCAACGTTACTTGGGGTTTGTTCAAGTGATTGAATCTGAAGAAACGAAATCAACCCACTAAGTCTTCTTTAAAATCTCAAAATTTGAGGGCGATAGCCAATTCTTGAATTTCAGTTTCCTCCTCCGACTCTGGAATTTTTTCTGCAAGCAAATCATTTAACTTTCCTAATCACTCCAAAGAAACTTCCACCTGATACACAAAATGGCATTGATGCAAGTTCCTCTTCTTGATCTACGCCCTCAGCATGAAGGCTTACGAGATGAAATAATCGCTGCAGTCACGGATGTGATTGACTCAACTCGCTACATCATGGGGCCCGAGTTGGAGCGGTTTGAAGAAGCAGTGGCCGAATACATTGGTTGCAAATATGCTTTGGGTGTCTCCTCAGGAACAGACGCTTTACTGCTTGCCCTGATGTCGCTCAATATTGGTCCAGGAGATAAAGTATTGGTTCCAGATTTTTCTTTTTTTGCGACGGCGGGAGTCGTGTCACGTCTGAATGCAGAACCTGTTTTTCTGGAAATTGATCCCACAACCTTCAATCTCTGCCCAAAATATCTTGAAGAAAAGTTAGATAGTTACACTGAAGAAGAACTGGCTCAGGTTAAGGCAGTGATCCCAGTTCATCTTTTCGGACAATGTGCAGATATGCAGGCCATTCTTGGCGTTGCGCAGCAATTTGGAATAGCGGTCGTCGAAGATGCCGCCCAGGCCATTGGAGCAGAGTATCGATTGAATGGTGAAGCCCGGAGAGCAGGTGCTATGAGTGACGTGGGTTGCATGTCCTTTTTTCCCTCCAAAAACCTTGGGGGAGTTGGGGACGGTGGGATGGTGACTACGAACGATACTGAGTTACACCATCAGCTTTATATCAAGCGTGTCCATGGTGCAGAACCGAAATATTATCACAAGGTGATCGGTGGAAATTTCAGAATGGATCCGATTCAGGCCTGTGTACTAAGAATCAAGCTACAATGCCTCGAAGCTTGGCACGAGCAACGTCGTCAAAATGCTGCGCAATACAATCAGTTGCTTGGTGAGACTCAATTGGAAGAAGTTGTTTGTCCTGCCGCTGTTTATCAGGATGACAATCTGCTCAATCACCACATTTACAACCAGTACACGGTGCGTGTGCAGCGGAGGGAAGATCTCAGAAAGTTTCTTCAGGAAAGAGGAGTAGCCACCGAAATTTACTATCCAGTACCTTTCCATCGACAGGAGTGTTTTGCAGATCTTGTCTATCAACCGGGAAGTCTGCCAGAATCTGACAGAGCTGCGCGAGAAGTGCTCGCCCTGCCGATTTATCCAGGGTTAACCACGGAAATGCAGGAATATGTAGTGGAGAATTTAGTTGAGTTCTATCGGAGCTAATTCAGGCCTGATAATTCTTACAGATGGTTTGAGCTTCTTCACAATTGGTCATCAATTGTCTGATGGCCTCCAAATCTCCTACTAATCTGGATTGCATCAATTCTATTTGCTCATGGACTCTTTCTGGGGCAGGACTTCCGAGATGATCTCGCTGGGTTAATACTGCCAGTGGGCTTCGTAATGAAGCAAAGTCTTCATCAGAGAAATTAATCCCCAAGTTCTCATCATCCAGAGCAGACTGAAGCGCTTCTTTTGTGATGGATGCACTGGGTGAAGAGAGTCGGACAGCCTTGGCGAGCAGATGGTAGCACTTTCGGAACGGGATTCCCTGATTTCTCGAGAGAGAGTCAGCTAGATCGACGGAGTTCATGAATCCCTCGTTGCAGCGATTCCGCATTACCTCTTTACGAACTTCCAATTCAGATATCACTCCAGAGAGAATGACGGGTGCCAGCTCACATTCTCGGATCACGTCCATCACAAGATACTTACAAACCTGGCTATCTCGATTGTAACCACTGACCATCCCCTTGGGGACACCTAACAACGATTGAAGGAGTCCGTGAGCAAGAGCTGTCTTCCCCTTGATGACTTCTGCAAAATCAGGATTTTTCTTCTGTGGCATGATGGAAGAGCCTGTTACGAATGCGTCGGGCAAACCTAACATTCCAACATAAGGATGACTCAGGAAGATCAGGTCTTGGGCAAGCAAACTGAGATGATTCATCATTACCGAGTAACCCTGGGCAACCTGACTCTCCAATTCACCACGAGCACTGATACAGTCGAGTGTGTTGAGTTCTGGCTCAGAGAAGGCCATCAATTCAGTGGTACGTCTTCGATTTGGACACCAGGATGTGCCAAAGGAAGCAGCTGCCCCTAGGGGGTTTCGATTGATTGGAACGAGTAGAAATTTGACTCGTTCCAGATCTCTCAGCAGTGCTTGTGCATGGGAACAGAGCCAGTGCCCCCATGAAGTCAGCATCCCAGGTTGGTAATGTGTAAGCCCCGGCATAACTGTTTCGGTATGCCTTGCAGCCTGCGTCAAAAGTGTTTTGATCAACTTTTTTATATTTTTAGCCTGCCTCAGGAGTGCATCGCGTAGAAAAAGTCTCGTGTCACATGCTGCCTGATCATTGCGACTTCTTCCGATGTGCATCCACCCGCCAATCTCTGCTCCCTGCTGCTTGGTCACGAATGCTTCCACGTTGATATGCACATCCTCTAGTTTCGGATCTAACTCAAAATTTCCATTGAGAAAATTCTCCTCCAGTTGACCAAGCCCTCTGAGAATCTTTGTTAGAACGTCTTTGGGCAACACTCCTTCTTCATACCACATGATCGCATGGGCTCGATTGGTCCATAGATCGTAAGGTAGCAAAGCCATATCTGCCATTGGCAACGGCTGAACATCACGACCAGCACAAAACAGCACATTTTCTTCAGCTGGGCTGCTCTGTAGGTGGCTACCCCACACCTGGTTCTGGTCAGTTTTCATGAAAATTCCGAATGAGAAAGCTTTTGAGAAGAATGGAGAGAGTCTTAAAATCAGAGGAAAGTGCCGTTTTGGGATTCAATGCTCAAGTTGAATGGATATCTATTCAAAGGAGGAGAACTCAACTGGTTTTGTTAGATCTCAAACTTATTGTGAATTTAGATGTTAGTATCGGGAACTGCTTGATCACATTGAGTACAGGTGCCACTTAGCACAACATGCAGTTCTTCACCACGTTGGGTTTGGGCGGCAAGAGGTGATTCTACACAAAGCATTCGACGACATAAATTACAGTAAAGGTGAGCATGAAGACCCTGTAGCCGTTCTGCTAGGCAGTAGTAGCTGTTCCGATCCGTGGAAGGAACCTGAGTCAGTAGTCGTGTTCTGACCAGTGCTTCCAACACTCGATAAATGGTCACCTGGTCCACTTGTTCCTGATCCTCGAGTATTTCCCTCACCTCATGAGGTGTCATTGGGTGTTCTTCTTTCAAGAAGAGTTCAAGGACGGCCACTCTTTGGCGGGTTAAGCTGAGATTGACTTCTTTCAGTAATTTTTCAGCTGGAGTCAATTTCATTTGCAAATGGTTAGGTGGAAGTTCAGTAAATTTAAATTTGTTTGAATCAAAGGCTATCACGGTCTCAAGAGTGTGAAAAGATCTCTAGAGCTAAATAAATTAAGTGTATTTGATCTGTCGATTTATAGAGAGGTTCATCAAAAAATACATAATTAGTAAATAATAGAAAAAGTTGACAGTCTCTGGTTGAAAAGATTGGCTGAAGTAAGTAATTTTTTGTGAATCGTGTCATGTAATTCGTTCGGTAGCTCTACAAGCTTTAAAAATTTATAAATGTAGGCTTTTGGCTTGTGCTCTAACCAGGAGTTCACTATTTTAAAAGGCCAATCTGAAATTATTCAATCAAAGGAGTTCGGAATGAATGGTGCCCAAGTTGTTGTAGACGCTCTGAAGCGAGAAGGTGTCAAATATATATTTGGCTATCCAGGTGGTGCATGTATGCCGATTTTCGATGCTCTGCTGGATGCTCCTGAGCTGGAACTGGTCTTGGTGCGCCACGAACAGGGAGGGACTCACATGGCTGATGGCTATGCTCGGGCTACCGGAAAGCCAGGAGTCGTGCTCGTCACTTCAGGCCCTGGGGCGACCAACACCGTGACCGGATTATTAACCGCACAGATGGATTCCATTCCACTCATCGTATTGACCGGTCAGACGATTACACCCAACTTGGGCAAGGATGCTTTTCAGGAAGCTGACATATTCGGTGTGACAATGCCTGTTGTGAAGCACAGTTATCTTGTGAAGGATGCCAATGACCTTCCGAAAGTCATGAAGGAAGCTTTCCACCTGGCAACTACTGGTCGACCCGGTCCCGTACTAATTGATTTACCAAAAGATGTTGTCTCAGCAGAATGCACGGCGAATTTTCCAGAAAATGCTGATCTGCCTGGATATGAAGTCCCGATGAAAGGCAACGCAGACGATATCGTTCGAGCCGCAGATATTATCATGGAATCCAGACGTCCACTTCTATACGTAGGGGCTGGCGCTGTGGGGTCGGGCGCATCTAAAGAAGTTCTGAAATTGGCAGAAAAGCTTCAAGCACCTGTGACGACCACTCTATTGGGAAAAGGGGCCTTCCCCGAAACTCATGAATTGTCTGTCGGTATGCTTGGGATGCATGGAACTGCTTACGCAAACAAGGCGGTTGTTGGCTGTGACATGATTATGGCCATTGGAGCTCGCTGGGATGATCGTATTACTGGGAAAGTCAGTGAATTCTGCCCAACTGCGAGCAAGATTCATATTGATATTGATCCCGCAGAATTCGGCAAAATTATTCAGCCCGATGTGTCCATCAACGGAGATGCCCGCTTGGTATTGCAGGAGTTGATTCCACACGTTCACAAATTAGATTCAGGCCCCTGGCTGAAATCGGTTGCTTCATGGAAAAAGAAGTATCCACTTAAATACCCCAAGCGAGGTGGATTACGAGCACAGTATGTTTTGGATGAGTTAGATCGGCTCTCTGAATCCAGAGGCATCATCAGCACGGATGTTGGTCAGCACCAGATGTGGGCGGCCCAGTTCTGCAAAAGCTCGCGTGAACGTCAATGGCTTTCCAGCGGAGGCGCTGGAACAATGGGTTATGGATTCCCAGCAGCGATTGGTGCGCAGTTGGGGTGTCCCAATGATTTGGTAGTAGCTGTTGTAGGGGATGGTGGCTTCCAAATGACGCTGGCGGAGCTCTCTACAGCGGCTCTCCAGAGAGTACCGATCAAAATTTTAATCATTGACAATCGCTATTTGGGAATGATTCGTCAGTGGCAAGAGCTTTTCTTTGACCAGCGACTGAGTGGGTGTGACCTGGAGGGAAATCCAGACTTTGTTAAACTCGGCGAAGCCTATGGTGTGAAAGGATTTAGAATTCGACGTGCTGGAGATGTCACCAAGGTCTTGAAAAAAGCGCTCGCTTACAATGATGGACCCTGCATTATTCACGCTGAGGTTGTGAAAGAAGACAATGTCTTCCCGATGATACCAGCAGGAGCAGCAGTTAAGGACATGCTCATTGAGAAGCCGAAGGACCGCAAACTGGAAAAGCCTGTAGGAAGCACCTGAGAGGTATTTAGAATTTGCGTTATTTGTACCCAAAACAAACCGCTATCAAAACCTTTAGAATGTGCGCAGCCTCTCTTTGAAGAAAAGCAATGGAAGAATTTACTATTAGTATCTACGTCAATAACAAACCAGGTGTTTTGATGCGCCTCTCGCAAACTTTTGCGAGAAGAGGGTATAACATCGATTCTTTAGTGGTTTCACCGGCTGTAGATCATCAGTTCTCTCGAATAACAGTGGTTGTTCAGGGTGGTCCTGAAACACTTGATCAGATTCTACGTCAGTTGAATAAGCTCGTAGATGTTGTTCACGCCAGTCATCACGATTCGAAGCAATCTGTTGAACGAGAATTCGCCATCTTTAAATTGTTGATTGGTCCGGAGAAGCGATCAGAGGTCTTACAGATTGTTGATGTGTTTAGGGCCAAAATTGTAGATATCACGGACCAATCGCTGATTGTGGAGTCCACGGGATCGTCTTCGAAAATCGATGCTATGGAAAAACTCTTTAACACGATTGGGCTCAAGGAAATGGTCCGCTCTGGGAAACTAGTGATGGCTCGCGGTACGAACAAAACTTGAGATGATACGTCCATTCCCGCTGCAGCCAGGAGATGCCGTGGCGGTTGTGGCACCCTCTTCTCAATTGAGGCCGGAGCAACAGCGCTTAGCGGAGCAAGCCTTTCAAATCTTGGAGGAAGATTGGGATCTTCAAGTAGCCTATACCCCCGAACTGACCCGCTCGCATTTGCATCTGGCAGGTACTGATCAAGATCGAGCTGCAGAATTCCAGCAACAACTCGAGGATGAGAGAGTTCGGGCAGTCTTCTGCATCAGAGGAGGCTACGGAGTCGCTCGACTACTACCATTGCTTCAGCCAACTTCCTGGCACCATCAACCAAAATGGCTCGTTGGATTCAGCGACTGTTCCCTACTACTTCATTACCTTCAACGCCACACGGATTGGCTGGTTTGTCATGGGCCCACACTAGCTTCACCACAGTTTGTTGGAGGTCCCCATGCAGATAAGAATCGCGAAGCCCTGAAGGGTGTTCTTTTCAAATCCAAATCTCCCTCCACTCCTGTCCAATTCTTGCAGAATTCAGAATCCGCGAAAGGAAGACTCAGCGGGGGCTGCCTCTCTGTAATCCTTTCAGCTTTGGGAACTGAAGCCCAAGTCGATTTAGCGGATTCAATTCTTTTTCTTGAGGAAGTTTACGAAGCGCCTTATCGTTTGGATCGAATGCTGACCCAGATGCGACAAAGTGGTCAATTTGAAAAAGTCCGGGCTTTTATTTTTGGTGAATTCGTAGAATGTGGTACCCCGGAGCAAGTTAAGGATGTTTTGTTAGATGTGCTCAGCGATTTGAACCTGCCAATGGCAATAGGCCTGCCTCATGGGCACGGAGAGATCAATCATCCGCTTCTGTTAGGACAATGGGCTGAGTTGGATGCTCAGCAAAATGCCATTCATTTTAAAAACAACGAACCTTTAGCTACATGAGCCATTTTCAAGCATTGAGCGATTGGCTGTTGAGCTTTCCTCCTCTGCTGTCCCTTTCCCTCGCGGGATGCCTAAGCCTCTTGTTCTTGTTATTGGCAATCAGACAAATCCGTCTGGTTTTCAGAATAAGAGCATCACATAGGCAATTCCTTGATGAGTTGCGCAGTCAACTGCGCTGATCCTCTAGATTATTCCTAACATGACAACGGATTCTTCTGCCTCTGCTATGCAAGACACCAGACCTGTGCGCTTCTTAGAGCCAGTTGGTGGTCAAGACTACGGCACCACTGCGGAAATGCCAGACCTGCAGACAGTCATAGACTATGAAGAAAATCGCTGTCGCCTGAGTTGGGGATATTACCGAATGGTGGACCGCCCTGCCTTGTACGAGTGGCAGCAATCCCTCCAACGGAAACACAAGGTTGCAAGAGCCCTGGCTTTTGTTTCTGTGCAAAGTGCTTTGCGCGAGTTGATCGATTTCCTCTTAACAAAACAGCCGAATCTAAGCATTGCCTGGAAATTACAAGAGCCTCTACCTTCTTGGCTGAAAGAGCGGAAATCTGTTGGATCTGATTCGATGGAACCACGACTCTGGATTACTCCTGATTTGGGTGCTGATCAAAGAAACGAATGGCTGGATGAGGATCAACATGCTGAGCATGACCAGATTATCTGGTATTCAACGAAGTCTTTTGCACCATTGCCAATCCAACAAGAAAATGAGTTTTGGGTTGGTAGTGGCGAAAAAATGGGAACACCAGGTGGGGTTGTCCTAGGCCAGCACTATGATTTGATGGAGGGACTCTTCCAATTGCGAAAGCGAAGAGGAACCTTGCTTTCTGTCAGAAACATCGCTGCTTGGAAAAATCATGAAGTAGTTCCTACTTCTTCCACATTAAAAGCTACCGAAAAAATCTGTGCTCAACTGATTGAGTGGGAAGAGGCAGACAAATGTTTTCTATTCCCTTCAGGGATGAATGCAGTCGTGACTGCAATGGAGTTGGCAAGAAGGCGATGCCAGAGCAAACAATCCAAACGCTTTGTAGCCATAGGGTTGCTCTATACGGACACCTACTCCCTATTAATGTTTGATAAGTGGAGGGGAGGAAACGGTGAGCCGATTTTCCTCAATATAGATGAGATAGAACAACTTGAAGAGGTTCTCAAAGACGAATCTATTGCTGGGATTGTCACGGAAAGCATCACGAATCCACTTGGAGAACTACCGGACATTCCAAGAATTCAGGAAATTGCAAAAAAGATTGGGGTCCCTGTAATTGTTGATAACACGCTAGCTGGACCGACTAACGCCCAACCGCTCGCATGGGGAGCAGACATGGTGATCCACAGCACTGCTAAATACCTGTGCGGAAACAACCAGCACGGGGGAGGGGCTCTGCTGACTCGTCAAGGATATTGGTCTGAGCAATTGAAAGCCTTTCAGTCCGAATGGCAGAACTTCATGTCACCCTGGGAGATTCTTGCCTTAACTAAATGTATGGAGGATTTTCCTGAGCGGATGGAGCGCTTCAATTCTAATGGAATTCAGGTTGCTAGTTTCCTGGAATCTCATTCAAAAGTTCGTTCCGTAAGTTTCAACCAGTTACCCTCCCATTCCAGTCATCAATTGGCAAAAAAGTTGTTGAAGGGGTCCGGCAGCCTCATCAGCTTTGTCTTGCATAATGATAGCCTTGATGGAATCCGCCGCTTCTATGATGCAGACCTACGGCCTCTTCACAAGGCTCCTGGTCTTGGCTCCAACACCTCGATGCTTTGCCCTTATGCCATGCTAGCCCATTATCAGGCTAGTGATCGAGAACTGGAGGAACTACGGATTTCAAGATACCTGGTAAGACTTGCAGTGGGCGCTGAAAAAAATTTGGATCAGGTATTTGCGGCTTTGGAGAGAGGATTTCGAGCTTAGTAGAAATTTACTGAGCGAACCAAAACAATACTGGTTTGCTCAATAAAAAGAAAAGCACCAGAAGCCAGAATTGCCAGTTAGGTCCAGCAAACATCTAGCTTTCCCTTAACCAGCGTTTGACAAGCCGAAGTGTCCGTTTCGGCTCCTTCCTCAATTGCTCCAATTGTTGCTCCCTAGGGAAACTTTCCTCATCTTCAGGAATGAAAATATCATCTTCTAGATCCAGTGGATTTGGGGGCTTGATGAGCGGGTTCAACTTGGTCATTCGCTTTTCAGCCATAATATTTTTCCAAATAGTGGAACATAAAATGCAGCTTTATCTGACAAATAGATCAGTCAATGGAATGGCAGTCTGGACGAAAGCACAGGATGTGACTCATTCATATTAACTTCAGATGAGACCATCATTATGCGAGATGCACTGCACTTCAAGGAATTTTGCAGGTTTATGCGTCAAACCTGCAGTAACGAACCCTCCCCTTCTTTTTTGATGGAGGAATGGAATCTACTAATTGAAGATCAACAAGAATGGCTTTCGCCAGAAAGTAGATCTTTTCTGGAGCAAAGTATTCGTCGCTAGTTGTTCTGATTTCAAAAGTGGTCGGTTAACGAAATCCTTGACCGACTGCTTTGCTTGCGCCTGCCTTCATGTCCAACTCATTCTCTTTTCAAAAGATTTCTAAGCGAACAAAATTCTTGTTGTTTTGCTCAATAGAAAAAAAAATTGACAAAAGTCAGATTCAATTGCATGTTAGGGCCCCGTGTCACATAAGCAGTTTGGCATTTTGCTGAACTGAAGTTTTTTTGGCATTTTTGAATTCGTACCCCCTAAAAAGGAGGAAGACAATGAAATTTAGTAAACTCTTCATGAGCGCAGCGTTAGCGCTTACGCTGAGTGCCTTTACTGCGATGGCTGGAAAGCCAGAAGCTGAGCGTTGGATCAACAACGAATTCCAGCCTTCTGTTTTTTCCAAAGCTGAGCAGATGGCCGAAATGGAGTGGTTCATCAAAGCAGCTGAGCCTTTCAAAGGTATGGAGATCAATGTTCTGTCAGAAACAATTCCGACTCACTCTTACGAGTCAAAAGTCTTGACCGAAGCATTTGAAGAAATCACTGGCATCAAAGTGAACCACCAGCTACTGGGAGAAGGGGAAGTTGTTCAGGCTGTGCAAACCCAGATGCAAACCAAGCGAAATCTTTACGATGCGTATGTGAATGACAGCGATTTGATTGGAACACACTCCCGTTTGCAGCTGGCCTACAACTTAACCGACTTCATGGCAGGAGAAGGTAAGGATGTGACGTCACCCACCCTAGATCTTAATGATTTCATGGGTGTGCAGTTTACTACGGGTCCCGATGGTGACTTGTACCAATTGCCGGACCAGCAGTTTGCAAACCTTTACTGGTTCCGTAAAGATTGGTTTGATCGACCAGATCTTCAAGCGGCCTTTAAACAGAAGTATGGCTATGATCTTGGCGTTCCCGTCAACTGGTCTGCCTATGAAGATATCGCAGAGTTTTTCTCAAATGACGTGAAGAACATAGATGGTGTGCAAATTTACGGACACATGGACTACGGCAAGCGTGCACCAGACTTGGGCTGGAGGATGACAGATGCATGGTTGTCCATGGCGGGTGCTGGTTCTAAGGGTGAGCCTAATGGAATACCTGTCGATGAATGGGGTATTCGTATGGAAGCTGGAAGCTGTAACCCTGTTGGTGCCTCTGTGAGTCGTGGGGGCGCCGCAAACGGCCCTGCTGCTGTGTATGCTATTCGCAAGTGGGATGAGTGGTTGAGAGCTTATGCACCACCTGGGGCTGCATCTTATGATTTCTATCAATCACTACCAGCACTTTCTCAAGGTAATGTGGCCCAGCAAATTTTCTGGTACACTGCCTTCACGGCTGACATGGTCAAATCCCGTGCTGATGGAAATAATACTGTCGACGAAAGTGGTACACCACTATGGAGAATGGCACCAAGCCCACATGGTCCTTACTGGGAAGAAGGACAAAAAGTTGGTTATCAAGACGTAGGCTCCTGGACCATTCTAAAGTCTACGCCAGTAGATCGTGCAAAGGCTGCTTGGTTGTACGCTCAGTTCGTCACCTCCAAAACAGTTGATGTTAAGAAGAGTGACGTTGGTTTAACGTTCATCCGTGACAGTACAGTTCGCCATCAACACTTTACGGAAAGAGCATCCAAGTTGGGCGGTCTTGTAGAGTTTTATCGATCTCCAGATCGCGTGGCGTGGTCACCAACTGGAATCAACGTTCCAGACTATCCAAAGTTGGCTCAAATCTGGTGGCAACAAATTGGTGACGTCAACTCGGGTGCGTTTACTCCACAAGAAGCGATGGACCGACTAGCTGGTGAGATGGACCAAGTCATGTCACGTATGCAGAAGGCTGACGAAGCTGCCAATGTCTACGGTGGTTGCGGTCCCCGACTGAATGAAGAACGTGATCCTTCCTACTGGCTGAACCAACCAGGCTCGCCTAAGGCCAAATTGGCTAATGAAAAGCCTAAGGGTGTAACTGTCAGTTACGATTCCTTGATTAAACGCTGGAGCCAGAACTAACACGTTCTTTCCAGACCATCCTTTTCTCGGGGGGTCTCCCTCCGAGAATCTGCCGGGTAGGATCATGATCCTGCCTTCAGCGACTATTCCAGATGTCTCTTGATTTCCGTGAACTAAGTAAGCAGGTGTACGGCGAAGTGCACATTGCACAAACCGATTTAAGCCTCAATCCTGGCGTATTCAACGTTTTGCTTGGTCCTACCTTGTCGGGCAAAACTTCGTTGATGCGTTTGATGGCTGGTCTCGACCAACCCAGCACAGGATCAGTTTGGTTCAAAGGTCAGAATGTCACTGGAATTCCTGTACAACGTCGAAATTTGGCGATGGTTTACCAGCAGTTCATCAACTTCCCCAATATGTCCGTTTTTGAGAACATCGCTTCTCCTTTACGAATCCAGAAACTCTCCGAAACTCAGTTACGACCTCGCGTAGAAAAGGTTGCAGAGTTACTC